>R27__coassemble_331_pt1 | contig 33295 bp, 28 predicted proteins | sample R27__metabat2_high_PE_014 | metagenome-assembled genome bin R27
CATTATACGATTCATCCAAATTCTAACAAAAGTATATAAAAAAGTCAACTATTTTTTAAATAAAAATTTCCAAAAAGTAATTTTATTTTGTAATTAAATTTTCGAGTATTGAAAAAATCCTCTTAAAATGATAAAATAACCGAGGAAAAATTTTTCAACGAAAGAAGGACAGCTTTATGGAAGCGGTAATAAGCTATATAACCTCAATTTTCGTAACCGTTTCGGTTATTTTTTCGCTCATTCCGAATATATTCGGAGCAGTTAAAACCTATTCCCCCGAAGAAAGCGGAGTTATTCTCAACTGCGCCGTTGTTTCGGACACTCACGCCGACAACAACAGCTTCAGAGACAGAACGAACATCCTGCGAAATACATACGCAGGTATCGGCGAAAACACCGAAAAAATTGATGTTCTTCTGAACATCGGCGACATAACAAACAGCGGCAGCGTAAGAGAATATCTGAATGAGCGCCGCCTTGAAGCGGTCTATATCAGACCGGAGCATTCCGTTGCCTGCATGGGCAATCACGATTCCTGGAACGGAAGCGCAGACCCTCATTATGATGTTGCGGCGAAGCTTTTTCTCAATCACTTAAAGAAAAACGGAATTGAAAGCGACAAGGTTTATTATTCAACGGTCATTGACGGCTATCATTTTATATGCCTCGCAACCGAAAGCCTTGATCTTCACGAAAATCTGCCGACCTATTCAGAAGAGCAGCTCAACTGGCTCGACAATGAACTGACAAAAGCAGAAAAAAGCGGGCTGCCTGTTTTTGTTCTTTCGCATAAGCCGCTTGCCGGCAGAAACGGCGCAACAACATCGGTTGCCGCTGCCGGAATTGATGAGATCCTTCAGAGCCATTCTTCCGAAAATGCTCCTATTCTTTTCTTCAGCGGCCATTACCATACCTTCGGCCCGTCAAATTACGAAAGCGAAAACAACGTTTATTATCTCAACCTTCCCAGCACGGAATATAATGATGAAACAGTCGGGGAATGCAACTATAACGGCGGCATGGGCCTGACAATGGAGGTCTATGAATCGAAAATCATCATCAACTCCAGGAATTTCATCAAAGATAAGAATATTGACGGTTACAGACTTGAAATTGATTTTTAACCGGCTCTGCCGAAGAAACGGATGTGAACATCTTGAATAAAATTTCCCCGTCTATGATGTGCGCAGATATCCTTAAACTTTCCGAAACTCTGCGCATTTTTGAGAAAACCGGAATCGAATATCTTCACATTGATATTATGGACGGTTATTTTGTTCCGAATTTCACTCTCGGAACAGACTACTGCAAAGCTCTCAAAAAAGCAACAAACATTCCTCTTGACATTCATCTGATGATAAACTCGCCCGAAAGCAAACTTGACTGGTTTGAATTCGGAGAGGGTGATATGGTATCGGTTCATGCGGAAAGCACGGATAATCTCCGGGAGGCTCTTGCGGCAATCGAAAAAAGAGGTGCAAAGGCTTATGCCGCTCTTAATCCCTCAACTCCCGTTTCTGCCCTTGACGGCATTCTTGATGAAATTGACGGAGTGCTTGTTATGGCGGTCAATCCCGGATTTGCGGGGCAGAAAATGATTCCGTCTGCGCTCGGCAAAATCACGGAAATGAAACGGATTTTCAAAGAAAAAGGCTTCACGGACAAGGAAATCGAAGTTGACGGAAATGTCAGCTTTGAAAATGCCGTTAAAATGCGTGAAGCAGGCGCAGATATTTTTGTTGCAGGCACATCAAGCATTTTTTTAAATGATCTTCCGCTCGAAGAAGGCATTGCAAAATTCAGAAAGGTTATAGGATAAAAATATGAAGGCTCTTGTTTTCGGCTCGCTCAACATAGACAAGGTTTATTCCCTGAATCATCTTCCCGAAAAAGGCGAAACTCTTTCCTGCGCCGGATATGAAATCCATGTCGGCGGAAAAGGTCTTAACCAGTCCGTTTCGCTTTCAAATTCGGGAGCAGATGTTTATATGGCAGGTCAGATAGGCTCCGACGGCATCTTTCTGAAGGAATATCTCGAAAAGTCCGGCGTAAACACATCTCTTATAAAAATCACCGACGACTTTTCCGGCCATGCGGTTATTGAGGTTGACCCCGACGGACAGAATCAGATGATTCTCTTTCCCGGAGCAAACCGTGAAATCACTCCCGATTATTGCGATTCCGTGCTTGAAAATTTCTCTGCCGGTGACCTGATTCTGATGCAGTATGAAACCTCACAGGTCGAATATATGATTGAAAAGGCTCACGAAAAAGGTCTTGTTGTTGCCCTCAATCCGTCACCTTATGTTGATAAGCTCAAAGAAATTGATTATTCAAAAATCGACTATCTGATTCTCAACGAATCCGAAGGTCAGAGCATTTCGGGCGAAACCGACAATGACAAGGTCGTTAAAGTTCTCTGCAGCAAGCTCGGAAACGGCGCGGTTATCTTCACTCTCGGCGGCAGCGGAGCAATCTTTTCAGACGGAAAAGAAACCGTAAAAGCTCCGGCATTCATGGTCAATGCGGTTGACACGACCGGCGCAGGCGACACCTTCACGGGATATGTTCTCAATTCACTTATGAACGGGAAATCCCCCTCGCAGGCTCTCCGCTTTGCGAGCGCCGCTTCCGCAATTGCCGTTACAAAGCCCGGAGCGGCAGAAACGATTCCGACCCTTGAACAGGTCAACAAATTTCTGGCAGATAATAAATAATGTATAAAAAAAGAATTTCAGGTTCATCCATTCCGATGAAACTCTGAAATTCTTCTTTTTTTAATAAGATCTGACTTCAAATTTTGAAACATAGCCCGTGAACGAATTGCCGAAAATTTCGATCGCCGCATCTGAAAGATGCTCGTTGCAGCCTTTGAAATAGCCGTCATTTGAAACGGATTTTCCGAAAACAGCCACAATTCCGTCGCTGACCGAAACGCAGGATGCGGAATCCTCTCTTGAGCCTCCCTGGGTCAGAATATCAACCGTTTTGCCTCCCGGAGTAAAGAAAGCCGCAAATCCGTCTGTTGCTCCGAAATTGCCGCAGCCCGAAAAATCACGGTCCGAGGAACGGGTCGCACCGACTGCAACATAACCGCCTTTGGCCTTTGCAATATCATAAATAAAATCGTCTTCAAGACCTGCGATTGTTTTATTCCACCTCTGCGTGCCGTCTGAATTGATTCTGAAAACAAGCGCATCCGTTTTTCCGCAGTTGTGAATATCGGCAAATGTTCCGTCCGGCATAACGGTTCCGATTTTTTCGTAATTTCCGCCGACAAGGCATCCGCCCTCGCCGTCTGCGGCAATTGCGGCAAATTCATCTCTGCCGCTCGATGCAATAACATGATTCCATTGATATGTGCCTTCGTAATTATATTTCAGAACTACCGTGTCAAGATATCCGCCGAAAAGTCCGTCAAACGCCGAAAACTCGCCGTCAACCGAGCCGGTCAGACAGGATACGAAAATATTTTTATCCGCATCCGCTGCGATGCCCTCAATTGAGCCTCCCTTTTTGCCGTTAAGATAGCGGTTCCAGAGAATATCTCCGTCTGCATCGAAATTCATTATGATCGCACTCGATGTGCCGTATTCCGGAAGACCGGTGAAGCTTCCGTCACGGGAATCGGTTGAGCCGCCGACTGCAAATCCGCTGCCGACTGCGCACACGCAGTTGAACAGATCCGTTCCGCTTCCTCCGAACGATTTCTTCCAGATAACACCACCGTCGGGCGAAAGCTTTATGATTATGCCCTCAAATGTACCCTTGAACGAATCATCCGAAGCATAGGCGGCAGCGTTTGAATAGCCTACCGCTATAATATTTTTATCCTTGAGAATCGCAACATCCTCGATTTTTATTGCCCCGTCACTCTCGCAGAATATTTTATTCCATTTCTTATTAAGATTATAATCATACTTAACTATAAATGAGCCGTTGACAGCGGACGAGGTTGAAGTGTTGCCTTCCATATCACCGTCATTTGAAGTGGTCTGACCGCAAGCATAAACATTCATTGCATCGGCATCCGTTCCGTTGAAAACATCAACACCCTTGCCGCCTAACATCTGCATTCCTCTCTCATTGATCATTCTGACAAGAGTGCCGCCCTCGGTTGTTGTTTTGTCATGATATGTGACAGGCGTTTTTGTTGTCGGCTCCGTTGAGGGAGCGGTTGATGGAAGAGTTGAAGGAGAGGTTGACGGGAGCGTTGCCGAAGTTTCCGTTATATTTTCAGCCGTTGTTTCGATTACCGTTGTTTCAACAACGGTTGTTCCGGTTGAGGGATCGGACGGCTCGGGTTTTGCAAACATACCCGGCAGACCTCTGAAAAAATTAAAAATAACAAGGATCACCGCAACAATAAAAAGCAGCAGCCTTGACATAAAATCATACACATCTGTCACCTCTTTGGTAAAATCATATCACAAGCTGAGGTCAAAATCAAGTGCATCAATCATACACATCCGTTGTAATTATTAAGAATTATGTAAAATTCAGGAAAACTGTTGTTAAAATACAAAAAATATGTTATGATGCCTTTAATTCAGAAAATTTTCACAAATCCGAAAGGTAGAAACAAATCACAGATGGAACAGAAAAAGAATTATGACAAGCTTATTAAAGCCCTCCAGATTGCGTCTATCGTATTTATGGTGATAATGCTCGTTGTCGGGCTTGTTCTGATGAAAAAATATAATATTTCAGTTAAGAATGCCGCCACCATCAAAACATGGCTCAACGGAAGCGTTTATCTTGTTGCGGCTATCCTGATCGGTTTTTCGTTTGTCAAATCGTTTGCTCTTGTTATAACGCCTTCAATCGTTTATCTGATCTCGGGAATGATTTTTGAAAAAATTCTGGTTGCTCTTCTCGTTAATTTCATCGCAACCGTCCTGAGCATGATCATTCCTTATTATCTCGGAAGATTCACGGGCAAGGGAATGTATGATTCTCTTAAAAACAGATTCCCGAAGGTTCAGAAATTTGATAATTTCACCAGCAAAAATGCTTTTCTCAACACATTGATAGTCAAAATGACCGGCGTTATCCCCGGCGACCTTTCAAGTCTTCTTCTCGGCGCAATCGGAATTGATTTTAAAACATTCTTCATTGCGGGCAATATCGGAATCATTCCCATAAATGTTCTTTGGGTCTGCATAGGTCATTTTGCTCCCGAATTAATTACAAAAGCCATTTCATAACATAACAATTATGCCGCCGTCCGGAGTTCCGGACGGCGGCAATTTTTTTCAGAATGTGCTGCTCATATCAGCTTGAGTCTGCTCTCTGACTGTTTTTTCATATTTTGAATTCTTGATTTTTTCATTGAGCAGCTGATAATAAAGTTCATCATCAAACGGAATCTCAACGGTTTTATCAAGCCAGGATGAAAGGAAGGCGGCATTTGAGATCGTAAGGCCGTTGATGCCCTCGCTGCCCTCTGCAAAAAGAGGCTCGCCTCTTAAAATATGAGCCGCAAAAGCGTTGATAACGCCCTCATGCTGTCCGCCGATTCCTTCAATAATTTCTTCGGTCCATGTGCCGACGGGCTTATCAAAACCGCCCTCTGCGCCTTTGATGAATTCATCCGTGGATTTATTCAGCTCGCAGATACGAATCTTCCATTTCTTTTCCATGGCATCCCATTCTGTGAGGATCCTTGCTTTTTCAAGAGTGATTTCAAGGCGGTTTGAGCCGGGCCAGTCGCCGGTTGTTGTTATGAATGTGCCGGTTGCTCCGTTGGGATATTCGGCATAAATAGTTACATCGTCTTCAACTTCGATATTGTGCCATTTGCCCTCATGGCAGAATGCTCTGATCTTGCACGGCATTCCGCATATCCATTGCCAGAGATCAAGCTGGTGAGGACATTGATTGAGCATAACTCCGCCGCCTTCGCCGCTCCAGGTTGCTCTCCATGAGCCTGAATCATAATATGCCTGAGTGCGGAACCAATCTGTGATAACCCAGCAAACTCTCCTGATTTCGCCGTATTTTCCGCTTGAAACAAGCTCCTTGACTCTTCTGAAAACGGGATTTGTTCTCTGATTGAACATCATCGCATAAGTCTTATCGGATTTCTTTGAAGCTTCAATAGCTTCTCTGACCTGCTTTGTGTAAACGCCTGCGGGTTTTTCGCTCATAACATGGATTCCCGCCTTGAGAGCATCAATAACCATCGGAGGATGGAAATAATGAGGAGTTGCAACAACAACTGCATCGCAAAGTCCCGAAGCGAGAAGCTCATCGGACGAATTAAAGCAGGCAACGCCGGGGATTTTTTCTCTTGCGTTTTCAAATCTGCGTTCATCAATATCCGCAACGCAGGTTATCTCAATTTCGGGAAGTCTTCCCTCGGCATAGCTTTTAAGATAATTTCCGCCCTGGTTGCCGATTCCGATAATACCGAGTCTGATTTTATCTGCCATAATTATTCTCCTTTTTTTCGAAGGCTCTGCATAAATGCCCAGGATTCTTCAACTGCTTTGAAGGGGTCTCCGTCAACCCAGTCGCAATCCTGCTCATACATAATATAGGGAATGCCGAGCTCAACTGCGGCATCATAGCAGGCTTTGAGGTCAACTATTCCCTTGCCGAGAGAAACAAACTTTCTGTAGCCCTCATCATCAATGATATAATCCTTGAAATGAAGGACCTTGACTCTGCCTTTCATTCTGCGGAGGACTTCAACTGGATCTGCGCCGCCGTAATGAATCCACGCAACATCGGGAATAAAATTGAAAAGCTCCGGATCCGATTCATTAATGAGAAGATCCATCATAGTGGTTGCCATATCATCAAGCTTGAAAAACTCAAAAGCATGGTTATGATAGTTGAAGGTTTTTCCGGTTTTCTTAAGCTCTCTGCCGATTTCTTCCGCTTCGGCAATGAATTTTCTTATGTTTCTGCTGTTGCCTCTTGATTCGGAGGGAGCGCTTCCGATTCCGAGAGCATCGCAGCCGATGGTTTCGTGATCTCTGACAAGAGAAGCGAGATCATTCTGCATCATTTCAAAGCCCTTGTGAGTTATGCAGACCTTCATATTGTTGTTATCGAGAGCTTTTCTCTGCTCCTCTGCGGGAAAATCACCGATACCCGAAATCTGAACATCGGTAACGCCAAGTGCCGAAAGGCGTTTGAGAGTTGCATCGAAATCCTCTGCGGTTTTGATGTGGTCACGGAGCGTGTAGAGCTGAATGCCCATAACAGGTTTGTTCATATTATTTCCTTCTTTCAAAAAATTTATCCTATATCCTGCTCGTCATCAAGAAGAACAGAATCATTTTTAAAACCTTCAAGCTCAAGAACAACAATTTCGTTCCTGCCTTTATTTATAAACGGCGCCGGAAGATATGCCGAACGCTGCGGGCCGACATTCCAATGCCTTGAAAGGATTCTGCCGTTAACAATGATTATACCTTTTGTAAAGGTCGGAAGCTTTACAAAAGTATCACAGCATTCATCGGCTTCAAATTCAGCTTTCAGAAGAACGGGCTCGCCGTCAAAGGCTTCAACACCGTCTTTGAACTCAACCTTTTAAAGGTCTTCTAAGGTGAGCGGATAAGCCTGCCAGTGATATACAAAATTATTGCCGAAGCCGATACGCTCGGTTATTCCCTGCAGTCACGCAGGTGAGCGCCGTAATTTACTCTGCCCATATTTTCAACAAGCACGGAAAGCTCATTGCCCTGCTTATCAATTTCAACAGACACCTTATTTCCGGTATCGTTTCTGTATTGAATTCCTTTAAGCTTGCGGTCAAGATAGATATATCCTCTGTCGTGAACATCCTGAAGCCTGACCTCCTGCTCCGCTCTCGGACCTCTTACCTTTGTTGTGTAAAGAACGAAGCCGTAACCCTGACCGATTTTTTCCATCGGAACGGGAGTAACCATTTCAACCGGAGAAGAAAGCTTATCAAGATTATCAAAAAGCTTTGCGGATTTTGTGAATCTGATTTCGCCGTATTTCTTTTTCGGAATTTCCGGAAGAAGCTCAACTTCGGGAACCGGGGCATATTTTGAAATCACATCTCTGAACAGATAATATTTTTCCTTAAGCTCCCCGCTTTCGCCGACGGGAGCATCGTCATCATAGCTGGAAACAGTCGGCTCGTATGAATCATAGCAGTTAGCGCCGTTCATATAGCCGAAATTAGTGCCTCCGTGGAACATATATGCGGAAACGCTTGCGCCGAGAGAAAGAATTTCATCAAGATGCTCTGCGGCCTCCTTCGGCGGTCTGCTGTGATGCGCCTCGGTCCAATGGTCAAACCAGCCGTTCCAGAATTCCGTGCACATAAGCGGACCTTCGGGCTGATATCTGCGGAGCATTTCAAAATGTTCCTTTGCTCTTGAACCGAAATTAACGGTTTTGTGGATCTCGGGCACGGCACCGCCCGTCAGCATCTGATATTCTGCACCGTCGGAGGTAAAGAAGGGCACTTCAATTCCCCTCTTTCTCATTCCGTCTGCAAGATACCTTATATATTCGCTGTCATCACCGTAGCTGCCGTATTCATTTTCAACCTGAACGAGAATAACATTTCCGCCCTTTGTTATCTGATGCCTTGCAAGTCTGGGAATAAAATCATCAAAAAAACGGTCAACGGCGGCAATATACGGCTTATTCATACAGCGAAGCTGAACGGAATCGTCCTTAAGAAGCCACCAGGGAAGGCCTCCGAAATCCCGTTCGGAGCATATATACGGACCGGGTCTGACTATTGCGAGAAGGCCGATTTCATTTGCAATATCGAGAAATTTCTCAAAATCAAGCATATATGAATAATCGAATTTTCCCTCTTCTTTTTCGTGCATATTCCATGCAGCATAGGTTTCAACCGTGTTGAAACCGCACGCTTTGAGCTTGAGAAGCCTGTCTTTCCAATATTCCGCAGGCACTCTGAAATAATGAATTGCGCCGGAAATCACTCTGAAAGGCTCGCCATTAAGATAGAAACCGTCTTTTTTTATTTCAAACTTTCCCATTTTTTCACCTCAATCGGGCAGATTTTCTCTTTCATAAGGAAATTCGCTGAAAACCTCAAATTTCTTCGCTCTCATCCAGAGCGAGGGGTTTATTTTTATCGTGAAACCGCAGCCGTTCGGAGTTATCCATTCGTGCATGGGAAGCTCGGGAATTCCGTAGGCCGAAAGAATCGTCATTATAACACCGCCGTGGGTAACGATCGCCGCTTCGGTAACGCCTGTTTTCATAAGTCCCTCGGCAACCTTTTCAAAGCTTTCGCAGACTCTTCTGCCGAAAGCCTCGTTGCTTTCGCCGAACGGGGGTTCAACGCCTTTTTCGCCCGCAAGCCATTTCGGAAAAACGGGACTTTTTTTCAGTTCCTCTGCTGTTTTGCCTTCAAATTCGCCGAAATTGCATTCGATAAATCCGTCAATGGCAATTGCGGATGTTTCGGGATAAAGAATTTTGGCGGTTTCGGTGCATCTTTTGAGAGGACTTGTGAAAAGAGCATCAATATAGGGAAAAACCATTTCGGCTTTCATATTTTCAAGCTGCTCTTTTCCCTCTTCGCTGAGAGGAACATCGGTATGGCCGATATATCTTCCTTCAAGGTTTTCGGCGGTCATACCGTGCCTGATAAGATAAATTGTGTAAGATTTCATTAAATCCTCCGTAGGAAAATTTCATTTCAGAGTATACAAACTGTATAATTTGTGATATACTGTGCGTATTAACCGTAAAAAAGGGGTGTCACAATGGAAAAAAGTTTTCCTGTTATTCTTTGTGAATTGAGAAAAGAAAAAGGACTGAGCCAGAAGGAAGCTGCTGCAAAGCTCGGCATTTCTCAGGCGCTTCTTTCGCATTATGAAAAAGGAATAAGAGAATGCGGACAGAATTTTCTTGTTAAGGTTGCCGATTTTTACGGCGTAACCTGCGATTACCTGCTCGGCAGAGCGCCCGGACGCATCAGCAAGGATGATTACTCATATTTCTTCGAAATTGAGCAGACCGACGAGCTTCCGATGAGAAAAACTCTTTTCAAAGCAATCGGTGCGGTGGTTTCCGAATTGAGCGCCAACGGCAGCCGCAGCGGACTTGAATTCATCGAATTTATCTCTTCGCAGCTATATAAACTTGTTCTGCTTGAAGCGCAGGCCGGCAATCTGCCGCCAAACTGGGCGGGAAAGAATTTCATTGACGGCGAAGTCAGGCTCTCAAGACTATATCTGGCGCTTATTGATTATGCGGCATCCGATTATATTAAATCATCCGAATCAAAAAATCGCATTGAAAGCAAACCGATGCCCGAAGCGCTGAAAACAATCGTTCAGGCCACCGAAAAACATGTTCTTTCCTCGGCAATCGAAAAACTGCCGCCGATTCCGCTTGAAATGCTCAAATAAGCAAACGCACAAAAGAGGCTTAAAGCCTCTTTTTTGTTTTAATTAAGGGATTCGTACAACTTAATATATTCTCTCGCAGAGCGTCCCCAGCTGTTGTCGCATTTGAGCGCTCTTAAAACAAGAGTGTTCCGGTTCTTTTTATCCGAATAAGCAGCAAGCGCTCTTCTGATCGCATCAAGCATATCATAGGCATCATAGCTCTTAAAAGTAAAGCCGTTGCCCTTTCCGTCGCCGCTGTCGGTGATTGTGTCCTTAAGTCCGCCCGTTTCCCTTACGATGGGCACGGTGCCGTAACGCAGAGCAACCATCTGCGAAAGTCCGCAGGGCTCGCTCTTTGAGGGCATCAGAAATAAATCGCTGCCGGCATAAATTTTTCTCGCAAGGTCGGGAATAAAGCCGATGCGAAGACCAACCTTTGAGGGGAATGCGGCGGCAAGCTCTTTGAAGAATGCTTCATATTCCCAATCACCTGAGCCGAGAACAACGAGCTGCATATCGGCGGAATCAAGAAGCTCCCACATAATCTTTTTTATAAGGTCAAATCCCTTGTGAGCAACGAGCCTTGAAACTATACCGACAACCGGAACATCCTCTTTTACCGGCAGATCGAACATCTCCTGAAGAGCGGCTTTGTTTTCAAATTTGCCGGAGAAATCCTTTGCGCTGAAGTTTGCAAAGATATTTTTATCTGTTTCGGGGTCATAATTTTTAACATCAATGCCGTTGAGTATTCCGCTGAGCTTATAGCTTCTTTCCTTGAGAATCGGATGAAGTCCGTGGCTGAACCAGGGATCGAGGATCTCACCGGCATAGGTATTTGAAACGGTTGTAACTCTGTCTGAACATTCGATGCCGCCCTTCATAAGATTGATGCAGTCACCGAATTCAAGCAGAGAGGAATTCTCTTCGCCGATGCCGAAAACATCGCCGAGGATCTCTTTGCCGTAAATGCCCTGATACTGAATGTTGTGAATAGTGAAAACGGTTTTGATTCCCGTATAACCCTCACGGTTTGCATACATTGTTGAATAATAAACGGGCACAAGTGCGCTCTGCCAGTCATTGCAATGAATTATATCGGGCTTAAAGTCGATATAGGGCAGAATTTCAAGCACCGCTCTTGAGAAGAAGGCAAATCTTTCGCCGTCATCATAATGGCCGTAAAGTGTATTTCTTTTGAAATAATACTCATTATCAATGAGATAATATGTAACTCCGCCTGCTTTGGCTTCAAAGATACCGCAATATTGTCTGCGCCACGAAACGGGCACCATAATGCTTGTGATAAAAGTCATTGAAGCTCTCATCTCGCTGCTGACTGTGCCGTAAAGAGGCATAACGATTCTGCAGTTTATTTTTCTGTTTTTGAGCGCCTGAGGCAGAGAGCCTGCAACATCTGCAAGTCCGCCGCTTGCGGCAAACGGGAGCGCTTCGCTCGAAACATATAAAACCTTCATTTTATCCGTTCCTTTCGGTTATCGATCAACTGTGTCAGTTATTATTTTCTGCCGGCTCGGTGTTTTCTTCTGCCGGCGCTTCTGTATTCTGTGTTTCCTGCTGAACGGCCGTTGTTTCCTCCGGCGCTTCGGTCACATTCGTTTTTTCCTCGCCCGAAGTTGTCTTCTCACCGGTCGTTTTCTCGTTTCTGTCAACCGTGTATTTTTCAACCTGCGTAACCGGCTCACCCCGCTCATTAAGAAGAGGTATTCCGTCTTCATTGGTCACCTGCACATATCTGCTTGCTTCAACCACGGGATCGGTTGTTGTTTCTTCGGTTACGGGAGTTTTTTTCTTCGTGGGATAAACCTGAAAAGTTGTAACATGAGGTCTTTCATAATGCTCAAGCATTGTGTAATAAACAACATCTCCGTTTTCAGCCGTTTCGCTTGCAACGATAACCGTGCTTCCGGCTTCGGTTGATGCGCCCTCCTCGTCCTTTTCAAATACCCCGACCTTAACCAAAACAACAATCAATGCCAGAATCAAGGCAACACCCGCAGCTGCGTATGTGATGATATCCTGTTTTGACAATCTGCTTCCGGATGACATAAGAAACCAACACTTCCTCAGATAACTATTTCTTTTCCGACATAAACGGGGAAATTCGATGCGCCGCAAAGATTCTTGCCCGGCTTGATTGCAACCGATTTATCAAGAATAACGCATTCAATGCTTGCATTTTCGCCGACAAATGAACCCTGCATAATGATTGAATCCTTTATTTTGGCACCCTTGGCAACGGTTACGCCTCTGAAGAGGATGCAGTTTTCAACCTCGCCCTCAATGCGGCAGCCGTCTGCGATAAGTGAATTTTTGACATTTGAGCTTATTCCGTAGAACGCAGGAACTTCATCCCTTGTCTTTGTGTAAACGGGCTTATCCGGAGCAAAAATCTGCTTCATATTGTCACGGTCAAGAAGCTCAAGGCTGACATTATAGTAATCCTGAAGAGATGAAAGAACACGGATATATCCCTTCTGCTCATATCCGTAAGCCTTAAGGTGAACAAGATGCATTGCAATAAGGGATTCGAGATTTTCAACTCTTGAAGAATGAGCCTCCTGCAGAAGTCTTTCAAGAAGAGATCTTCTGATAACCATAACATTGGTTGAATAATTTGTTTCAAGCGTGAAATTGCCGATAAATTTTGACGAAACGATTTTTTCGTCTGCGCCGAATTCATATTCGGTTGCATAATTTATCTGCTTGGGAATTCCTCTGGTATATGCAAGAGTAATATCGGCATTCTTTTCGATATGGGCATTGATCATATCCTCATAATCAATATTTCCGAGAACATTGCAGTCCGTAAGAAGAACATATTCCTTATCTGATGATGAAAGATAATCAATGCTTCCGCAAAGGGCATCAAGCTTTCCGACCGACATACCCGTTTCGGTTGTGTTGAACGGAGGAAGAATGGTCATACCCTCTCTTTTTCTTGAAAGATCCCACGCTTTGCCGTTGCCGACATGGTCCATAAGCGAACGGTAGTTTGCCTTTGTGATTATGCCGACCTGCGAAATGCCCGCATTGACCATATTGGAAAGCGGAAAATCTATAAGACGGTATCTGCCCGCAAACGGAACAGAGCCCATAGTTCTGAACGTTGTCATTTCGGGAAGAAGCTCATCATACGCATTTGAAAAAATAATTCCGAGAACATTATTCGATGACATTATTCTTCACCTCCAACATTGCTGTCTGCCATTTCTTTGGGAGCTACCCTTGCTCCCTTTCCTACCTTGACGCCGCTTCCTACAACTGCGACGCCCCAGTCATCTATATCTTCCATATTTTCCGGCCTTTCGCCGACTACTGCGCCCTCTTCGATAACCGCATTCTCGGCAACTATCGAATACTGAACAACTGCGCCTTTCTTAATAACGGTTCCGGGCATAACGATTGAATATCTGACCTCTGCGCCCTCTTCAACGGTCACATTTGCAAAAAGAACGGAGAAATCAATATCTCCCTTTATTTCGCAGCCCTCGGTTATCATTGAATTGATCACCTTGGCGTTATCTCCGATAAAATGAGGAGGAGCAACAGGACTTCTTGAATAAATCTTCCAGCTGTCGTCATCAAGATTGAGGTCTACCTTGGGATTGAGAAGGTCAAGGTTTGCATCCCAGAGGCTGTTGATGGTTCCGACATCCTTCCAATAGCCGTCAAACTGATAGGCGAACATTCTCTCTCCGTTTTCGTGCATTGCCGGAATAACATCGTGGCCGAAATCGTTGCCCGAGTTTTCGTTTGCTTCATCTTCGATGAGATACTTTCTGAGCTTTTTCCAACTGAAAACATAAACACCCATTGAAGCCTTGTTGCTTCTGGGATTCTTCGGCTTTTCTTCAAATTCGGCAATCGAGCCGTCTTCATTTGTGATCATAAGGCCGAAACGGCTCGCCTCATCCCACGGAACCTCAAGCATTGCAATGGTGCAGTCCGCTTCTTTCTTTTTATGATATTCGATCATCTTTGCGTAATCCATCTTATAGATATGGTCGCCCGAAAGAATGAGAACATATTCGGGATCATATCTTTCGATGAAATTGATGTTCTGATAAATTGCGTTTGCCGTTCCCTTATACCATTCCGTTCCCTTTATCTGCTGATAAGGAGAAAGGATATGCACGCCGCCGTTTGCTCTGTCAAGATCCCACGGCTGTCCGTTGCCGATATAATCGTTAAGCTCAAGCGGCTGATACTGCGTAAGCACGCCTACCGTATAAATGCCTGAATTAACGCAGTTTGAAAGAGGGAAATCTATGATGCGGTATTTGCCGCCGTAGGGTACTGCCGGCTTTGCGATCTGCTTTGTGAGAATGCCGAGACGGCTTCCCTGTCCGCCTGCAAGAAGCATTGCTATACATTCGGGTTTAACTGCCATTTTTCAGTTTCCTCCTTTATATCTAATTAAACCGTTTGTTTCTTTCTTGATGTGTTTTTTATGTACATACAGCTTAAGCCTTCTATGTCAAGCTCTATGCTGTATTCGCATCCGTGCATCGGGATTTTTTTGGCTCTGAACGAGCCTTTTGTGCTTTCGCCCCTGCCGCCGTATTCCGGCTCTGCGGAGCTGAAAACAACTCTGTAAGTTCCGGGCTTCTTAACGCCTATGCGATATTTCTGCCTTGTGACATTTGTAAAATTGCAGACAACGGCGATTTCGTTTTCCGATTTATCTCTGCGAAGATAGGAAACGACCGAATTCACATTATCATCGCTGACTATCCACGAAAAACCTTCCCAATCATAATCTATCTCCCAAAATGCGGGGTTTTTCAGATAGAACGCATTGAGATCGGCAACATATTTTTTGATCTGCCTGTGCGCTTCATAATCAAGAAGCAGCCAATCAAGCTCCTGCTTATAATTCCATTCAATGAACTGACCGAATTCGCTGCCCATAAACAGAAGCTTCTTTCCCGGATGAGACATCATATAGCCGAGGAAAGACCTCACTCCTGCAAACTTTTCTTCATAAGTGCCGGGCATTTTATTTATCAGAGAGCATTTGCCGTGAACAACCTCATCGTGAGAAATCGGAAGCACGAAATTTTCCGAAAATGCGTAAAAGAATGAAAAAGTAAGGCAATCATGATTGAACTTTCTGAAAATGCCGTCAAGCGAAAAATATTTGAGGCAGTCGTTCATCCAGCCCATATTCCATTTGAAATTGAAACCGAGTCCGCCGAGATAAGTCGGCTTTGAAACCATCGGCCACGAGGTGCTTTCTTCTGCGATCATCATAACATCGCCGTGTTCACGGAAAATCGCTTCATTGAGCTTTTTCAGAAAAGCAACGGCTTCGAGATTTTCTCTGCCTCCGTAGATGTTCGGAGACCATTCGCCGTCCTCTCTGCAATAATCGAGATAGAGCATTGAAGCGACAGCATCAACACGAAGTCCGTCAATGTGATATTTTTCGATCCACAGCATTGCGCTTGACATCAGAAAGCTCCGGACCTCCGGCTTGCCGTAATCAAAAACTCTTGTTCCCCATTGATAATGTTCCCCTTTTTTTGGGTCTGAATATTCATAGCAGGGTCCGCCGTCGAATTCGTATAATCCGAAGGCATCCTTCGGGAAATGAGCCGGAACCCAGTCAAGAATAACTCCGATTCCGCTGTTATGGGCTTTGTTGACAAAATATGCAAAGTCATCGGGAGTGCCGAATCTTGAGGTCGGCGCAAAATATCCCGTCACCTGGTATCCCCAGGAGCCGTCAAACGGATGCTCCATAATCGGAAGCAGTTCTATATGAGTATACCCCATCTCCTTAACATAAGGAACAAGTCTGTCTGCAAGGTCACGGTAAGAAAGCGGATTGCCGTCATCATAGAGCTGCCATGAGCCTGCGTGAACTTCATATATGTTGACGGGAGATTCATAGATATTTTTCTTTTTCCTTTTTTGCATCCAGCCCTTGTCAGACCAGCTGAAATCCGGGTTTCCGTAATATTTTGAAGCCGTGCCCGGTCTTGTTTCGGAATGAAACGCATAAGGGTCACTTTTGAGATATTCTCTTCCGTCGGCTGAAACGAATCTGAATTTATAAGCATCAAACTGCTTAACTCCGCTGACGGTGCATTCCCAGACCCCGTCGCTGATTTTTTTCATTTTGTTTTTACCTGCATCCCAGCCATTGAAATCGCCGGCCACGCAGGCGGACTTAACATTCGGCGCCCACACTCTGAAGGTTACCGCATTCTCGCTGCCTTCGCACGGATGCGCTCCGAGATATTCATACGCTTTTGCATTTGTTCCCTCGTGAAAAAGATAAAGAGGAATATTGTTTTCGTTTTTTTTCATTACGGCACCTCCTCTGCGCCGGGAACACTACCTGATTTTATTTTTATTATAACATATCTGATTTTATTTTCAAGTATATCACATTAGTTTTAATGACAAATTCACATTTATGCAATATGACGATAAAAGTTACAATCGTGTCACCCTCATTGACAAAGCGCCGTTCATTTGTTATTATTCACAATGAATTTTTGTATAATTTCTTACTGAAATGTCAGAATATCGGCAGGGAGTGTAATTATGATAAGTACAGATAATCTGTGCATGAGCTGTATGCACGAAATAGGCGACGAAAAAAAATGTCCCTATTGCGGCTACTATGCCGATTCGGCTCAGATTTCGCCGTATCTTCCCGTGCGCACTGTTATTTCCAACCGTTATCTTGTAGGCAAGATCCTTGAATATAACGGCGAAGGCGCAACATATATCGGATGGGATTTAACGGAAAGAAAACCCGTTAAAATAAGAGAATTTATTCCCGATTCGTTCTCCATCCGCACTCCGTCAGATCTGAATCTGCATATTATGATGGGCAGCGAAAACATTTTTGCCGAGCTGCGCCAGAGCTTTGAAGAGCTTTGGACAAAGCTCGCAAGGTTAAGAGGACTTTCGGCGCTCATAAGCGTTACCGATGTTGTTGAAGATTACGGCACGAGCTATGCGATTTATGACCATATCGAAGGTCTTTCGCTCAGAGATTTTCTTCTGCGCAGCAAAACGGGCTATCTGCCCTGGGAAAAGGCAAGGCAGATACTTATGCCCATTCTTTCAACTCTCGGCACCCTGCACTCTTCCGGAATCATCCACAGAGGCATTTCTCCCTCAACGCTTATAATTGACAAGGACGGAAAAGTCAGAATTTCGGGATTTTCGATCGGCGCCGCAAGAACTGCAAAAAGCGACCTGAACAGCCAGCTTTTTGACGGTTATGCGGCAATTGAACAATACGGTTTTGAGGGCCAGCAGGGCACATGGACGGATATTTATGCTTTTGCCGCCGTGCTTTACAGAACTCTTATCGGAAGCGATCCGATTTCCGCAAAAGAGCGTATGTCGAATGACCGCCTCATGGTCCCCGGAAAATTTGCCGAAGCGCTTCCGGCGTATGTTATCAACGGACTTATAAATGCCCTTCAGATCCTTCCCGAAGACAGAACGAGAACCGTTGAACAGCTTCGGGCTGAGCTTTCGGCTTCGCCGTCGGTAACTGCGGCCGTGAACCAATATCAGGGACCTGCTCCCGCTCCGCAGAATCAAGCCGTTCCCGCAAACCGGCCGAAAAAATCTTCGCAGAAAAAGAACGGACTTCCCGTTGTCATTACTGCGGCGGTCATCAGCGTTGTAGTCGGACTTGCGATATTTATTATTCTTGCACTTACTGTTTTTAAAGATACATTCAATTTCGGAATAAACAAAGCCGAAACCGGCGGAGAAACCGCAATTGCAGACGCTTCAATGGTCCCCGTTCCGGACTTCAGGGGAAAGAGCTTTGTTGATGTTAACGCAAATCCCGTTTTCACAAAGAATTTCGCCTTTGAAGAGGTTAAGGTTTTCAGCAGCGATATTGCTGAAGGATATATAACCGACCAAAGCATCATTCCGGAGGAATCCGTTCCGGCCGGAACTCTTATCAGACTTTATGTAAGCAAAGGCAAAGAGCTCGTTGACCTTCCCGATGTTGTCGGTTGGAATATCACGCTCGCTTCCGCAAAGCTCGGAGAGCTCGGCTTCACGATCAAGCAGATTCCGGCGGAGGACGGCGGAAAAACAGACGGAGAGGTTATCCACATGGCTCCCCTTTCAGGAAAAACCTATGAAAAAGGAACAGAAATAATCCTCAGCGTTTATACGGCTCCCACAACGGTTCCCGAAACGGAAGAAGCGCTCTATGAGGAACAGCCCGAAGAGCCCGAAACCGACATTCCCGCCGAAGAGCCTCAAAATAATATTGAATAATCGGTGATAATATGGCAAAAATAATCGGAGAAACAATAAAAAACATTCCCTGGCAGGATAAACCGGCGGGATACAGATACCCCGTTTGGAGATATTCGGAAAATCCCATAATCACAAGAGACGATCTTTTTATGGCAAACAGCATTTTCAACTCTGCAGTTGTGCCGTTTAAGGACGGCTTTGCCGGCGTTTTCAGAGCAGACTATATGTCCAGAGATCAGCGCCTCGTTACGGGATTCAGCAAGGATGCGATCCATTGGGAGCTTGAAGAAAAAGTCATTTTTGAAGGCTATGATCCGAGGCTCTGCCTCATTGACGGAAAATATTATCTCTCGTGGGTAAATCATACTCCTCACGGCACAACGATCGGCATCGCCTTCACGGAGGATTTCAAGGAATGGACGCAGCTTGAGGATGCCTGTTATCCCGTTGCGAGAAACGGCGTGCTGTTCCCGAGAAAAATCGGCGATGAATATATGCTTCTTATCCGTCCCTGCGACAAGGGTCACACTCCCTACGGCGATATTTTCATCATCAGAAGCAAAGATTTGACCTATTGGGGCAAAAACAGATTCGTTATGTCGCCCGTCAAAAACTGGGAAATGACAAAGGTCGGCGCAGGACCGACCCCGATTGAAACCGACGAGGGCTGGCTTCTCTTCTATCACGGCGTTATCACAAGCTGCAACGGCTTCACTTACAGCATGGGCGCTGCGATTCTTGACAGGGATGAGCCGTGGAAGGTGCTTCACAGAGCAGACAGCTTTCTGCTTGCTCCCCACGAAATTTACGAAACAAGCGGCGATGTTCCGAATGTTGTTTTTCCCTGCGCAGCTCTTGCAGATGCCGGAACAGGCAGGATCGCAATCTATTACGGCGCCGCAGACACCTCGGTTGCCCTCGCCTTCACAACGATTGATGAAACCGTTGATTTCATAAAGAAAAACGATCTCATAAAATAATTTGAATTTTCTCTTGACAATCAGCAAATGGTTTGCTATAATTCCATTTGCAGTTGCGGATGTAGCTCATCTGGTAGAGCGCCACCTTGCCAAGGTGGAGGTAGCGAGTTCGAGCCTCGTCATCCGCTCCATAAACCGTCTTTTGTCAGAAACAAAAGACGGTTTTTTTATTCCGGAGTAAATGTGCCGCAAAAACGGCAACCGTTCTGTGATGCTTATCAGATTTTGCATAATCAACATATTTTCTGCATTATTATTGGCGTTTTTATACAATTTTTAAAAAAATATTGACTTTAACCGGGCTGTTATGCAATAATATTATATCAATATATGAAAGGAATGAGGAGCTATATGGCAAACTGTCCCAAGTGTAATGCTCATCTCAAGACCAGCGACTGGCGGCAGCACTGTCCTCACTGCGGCGCAAACATTACCGTTTATGATTTGCAGGAAAGACTGATGCAGGATGCCGACATCGCCGAGGTGCAGAATTACCATTTTCAGAAAAAAATCGACCGCATAAAGACTGCTTTTATCGGTTCACCTCTCGCAATCACAAGAATCTTCACATCGCTTCTTCCCGCCGGTCCGCTTTTTCTTACAATTATTAAAGCGACCTTCTCCGGAAAACTTGCCGAAGCGAGCGGAGATATTAATTTTATGACGATTTATAATAATTTCGACAAGCTCGGAGATGTTCTCGGTTTATTCTCGGGTAATTCCGTTTCAGACAAACTCTTCGTTGCGGCTTTCGGAGTTTTCTTCCTTTCGGTTCTTGCAACCGTTGTCAGATTCGTTCTGAACGCTCTTGCCTGCTCACCCAAAGGAAAAATCAGGAACTATTCAATGGATATAATTCTTCTTGTTACATCAATCATTCCCGCAATTCTCATTTTCGCTATGAGCAATGACGGAGTTGTTAAGGCTTCCATCGGCATCGGCGCAATTCTCTATATCGTTTGCCAGATAGTCAATGTTGTTATTGATGTTCTCTTCTTCAAGAAGGGCTTTGAAATCAAGCATCAGCAGTGCTATGTCGGCGGCATTCCCATTGAAGAATATTTTGAAATGGAAAAAACGATGTCCCGTGAAGAAATCAGAGCGGAGCAGTATAAGAGACTTCAGGCTCTTCAGGACGAAAAAGAGAGAGAACTCAACGAAAAAGCAAAAGCCAATTCCGAAAGAAAGGATGGTGAATAATAATGTCTGAAAAAACTACCGAAGTAAGAAGCGGCGAAGAGCTTGAAAAAATCCCTCAGCTTAATCAGGCATATATGAACCGTCTTTTCTGCACAACAAAAGAAAGAATTTCGTATATTCTTTATACGGCATACGGCACGGTAGGCCTCGGAAAATACGATGTCGGCGGTGAGCTCTGGTCATACGATATGTTCAAGCTCTCCCCGAAAGCGCTTGCAAAATCAAAGGGCGTCCTCACGATTTACGATATGGTCAATGACCCGCTTTCGGCGGCAATCATTGATAACTTCCGCACCCGTTGGGGTAAATTCAAGCCCTTTCAGTATCTTTCACTTATTCCCGCAATCATTTTAGGCATATATATCTGTATGCTTCCCGTTATCGCCGATAAATTCGGAATGGATGCAGGCAGAAGACTTTTCTTCTATATGGTTTATGCCTATGCCAACGAAACAGTCGGCGCATTCTTCGGCGGCGGCGGATACATAAAGAATGTTTTCACGCCAAACCCGAATGAGCGAACGTCGCTGCTTGTAAGCGCAAAATTCGTCGGCGACCTTCTCGGCAAATTCCCTGCACAGTTATTCGGCATTATCCTTGACCTTTATATGAACAATATCATTCATATCAACAAAACAAACCTTTATGTCGGCGGCAAATGGATGGTATGGATCATCTCAATGGTTCCCACGATCATGTGGTATATCACCAGTAAAGAACGTGTTCCGCAGTCTGAAAAACCGCCTCAGCCTATCAAGGGTATTCTTGCTGTTTTCAGAAACAAGCCTCTTCTTATCTATACTCTCAGCGGATTCATCGACGATATCAACCTCGGTATGGGCGGCGACCTTTATTACAACGATGTTCTTCGTTTCAACACCCTTACCACTATCGCAGGTATCCCCGGTTCTCCCATTTCATATTACAGCTACGCTCTTGTTCCCAAGCTTCGTAAGAAGATGTCAACAAAGGGCATCTGGTTCTTCAACAGAGGCTCAACCTTCTTCAGAGAAACTCTCTTCTTCCTTATCGGCATAATCGGCGGTCAGAAGAAAGGTCTTTATCTTAAGAAGATTCCCATGACTCTCACATTCATGATCGGTAACTGCGTTGAAATGCTCTTCTACGCATCAGGCAAGGTTATCGGCGAAGAAATCAACTACGAAATTCTTGACTACTGTGAATGGAAAAACGGCTTCCGCGTTGAAGCAACCGTCGGCCTTATCACCGGCTATTTCACAAAGGTCAAAAATATCATTCTCAACCTCATCAACGCAAACCTTCTTGAAGACTGGGCAGGCTATAAAGCCGGCACCGAAATCGTTCCCGGCGACCAGGTCGGCTGGAGACTTTTCCTCACCGCTTTCGGACCCAAGCTTATATTTGATGCCCTCTGCTTCATCCCCATGATTTTCTACAACATTGACCATGACACCCGTGAAAGAATGTATATTGATCTTGAACGCTCAAGAGCACTCCGCGCGGCAATGGAAAAGATGGAAAAAGACGCAGAATAAAATCAACATTCAAAAGCAGCGGAAAGTTTTGAACTTTCCGCTGCTTGATTTATAACTGAAAGAGCCGCCTGAAGGCGGCTCTTTTCAATATAATTAAATCAAAGGATTTCACCCATCATACCGGGAACTGCGCCTGCTGCGTTTGATTCATCGGTATCAATGTGCATTGCGAATGCGAACTTGGGGCTTACTCTGACTACTACATCGTCGAAAACAAGCTTTCTGCCGTTTGAATCAATCTTGACCGAAACGATCTGCTTATCCTCAAGGCCGTATTTTTCCGCATCCTCGGGAGTTGCATGGATATGTCTTTTTGCTGCGATAACGCCGCAGTCGATTTCAATTTCGCCCTTGGGACCGACAAGCTTGCATTTTCCGCTTCCTTCGATGTCGCCGCTCTCTCTTACGGGAGCGTCAACGCCGATGCTTCTTGCATCTGTGAGCGAAAGCTCAACCTGGGTTGCGGGACGGATGGGGCCGAGAATTGAAACAGCGGGGAACTGGCTCTTTGCGCCGACAACTGCTACTCTTTCTTCGCAGGAAAACTGTCCGGGCTGTGAAAGGTCTTTTTTCTTTGTGAGCTCATAGCCTTCTCCGAAAAGAATGTCGAGAGCTTCACGGGAAACATGCACATGACGTGCCGATGTTTCAACGAGAACTTCTTTTTTCATGGTAAAACTCCTTAATATCACTATTAAGGCAACACCCGAAGGTGTTGCCTTAAAAAATTACCGGTTAATAAGTAACTACGTAGTTGTTGTTGGTAAGGAAGGGAAGAATTGCTCCTGCCTTATCGAAGTTGATGGTCCAGTAAAGGAAATAATCGGCTGAAATAACATGGCCGGTTTCGATATCAACAACGATGCTTGCCTTACTTGAAGGATAGTTCATGGTAGCCGTGCCGACAAGGCTTGCTGCAACGCCGGGGATATTGTCATTGACAACTCCGGGAAGAACTGCATTGAATGCCTTGGGAGCATGGCCCTGACCGTGCTGAACATCTGCGGTTTTGCCGTCTGAAAGAGTAACGATGGTTATATAATATTTGCCGTCCTTCTCTTCGCAGGTGGCGGATTTAACATCAGATTCCGTGAGCTTACTTGCCCAGGTTTCACCCTCAACGGGGAATCTGCCCTGGATAGCGCTTGAGCCGTTGAATACTTCTTTGCCCTTGCTGTTCTTTGCAAGCTGATCACCGAGGAAATTATCTGCGCCGCCGAGGAGCTTGAGAACGCCGTTAAGAATGCCGGGAAGAGTTGTGCTGCCGGCAAGAGAAATCTTTTCGTAGTTCATTGTAACGCTCTTGGCTTCGGTCTTGACTCCGTTAACGGCGGTGTTAAAATATTCAACGATTTCCGCTGTTGTTGCGGGAGCTTTTGAAGCTTCTGTTGCAGCTTCCGAAGTTGCCTCTTCCGAGGTTGCTTCTTCTGATGCTGCTTCTGATGAAGATTCTTCAACCGGAGCTGATGATTCTTCGGGAGCTGACGTGTTTTCTGCTGCTGACTCTGATTCTGCGGGCTCTGTGGGCTTCTCATCCTTTGCTCCGCAGGCTGCGAACGAAAGAACAAGTGCCATTGCCATAAGAATAGCGATAATCTTTTTTGCCATTTTGTTTTCCTCCTTGAAATTCAATTATTCCACACCTCAAGCGGGCATGAAAAGACATCCCTGAAATTATAATATAAATCCTGCGGAATTTCAAGTATTTTATTAATTTATCATTTTTTTATCCGCAAATAAATACCCGCAATCCGGTTATTGCTTTTTCGGCATTTTGCCGGCGTTTTTTCAGTTATAGAACGCATCATTCGGAATTTCTCCCCCGATCGAAGCGGGATAAGCGTTAAACAGAATTTCAAATTCCGGAGCGGCTATGTTTTTCATTTTTTCGCCGGTAATGAATACGGCGCTGCTTCCGCTGACCACCCATGCGGCTTCTTCCTGGGTCTCAAAATATTTACCTTCAATAAGGAATATCAATGACCGTGTGATATCATTAATATAGTTAGTTGAAATTTCGGCAAACTCTAAAAACTCGGAAAGGATTTCGGGATTCGATTCGATAAAATCTTTTCTTGCAATGTAACATCCCATTGCAAGCTCCGCCTCGCTGACTTTATTCCATTCATCGGTAAGGTCGATAACCGCTTTCATTTTTTCATTCTTTGCGGTAACCTTTGCCGCAAAATATCCGGGAAGAATGCAGATTTCCGCCTTGCCCTCATTCGCAAGAGAAGCAAGCTCATCGTGAGTGGATTTATACTGAATATCAACATCTTCAATTCCGTTTTTATCGAGAATATAATTTACAATATATTCGGGCATTGCTCCCGGACAAGATGAATAAACCGTTTTGCCTTTGAGATCCTCAAGGCTTTTGACCGATTCATCCGATGAAAGAACATAAAGCATCCCGAGCGTATTGATCGCAATCATCTGAATTCCGCCGTTTGTTTTCTTATATAGTTCGGCTGCAAGATTCAACGGAACTGCGGCAATATCGGCTTCTCCTTTTTCAACAAGCGAGGCTATTTCCTGCGGATCGGAATAATATTCAACATCATAGGCGTATGAACGATCATCCTTGAATTTCAAAAGTCCCAAACCGGATGATCCGTCCTGAACGGCGACCCTTGTTTTGACCTCACGCTCATCCGAAACCGTTGTCTGCTCTTTATTTTCGCCCTGCTCCGTGCCGCAGGCTGCAAGAGAAATGAGCATTGCGGCAGCAAGCAGAACGGCATATATTCTTATAATTTTTTTCATCATATAACCTCCTTAACAGAATCATTATATACGATACGGACCATTTAATCAATCATTGAAAATTTCTTTTTCAAAATGCAGAGCAAGAACATCCGCCGCAACCATTCGTTTTAAGAAATAACGGTTCGAGGTTTTGTCCTTTTCGGTGTGCATACAACCGTCATCATCAACGGTAACTTTCATTGCGGGCGTCAGCTTATAGAAATCGCCTTCGCCCTCAACGGCGTAATGAACGGCTGTCAGATCCCAACTGCTTCTCTTATACGGCTCTTTACCCACATAAAGCTTATAGCAGTCGTAAACGGGATTGTTTTCCTTTTCGCTGTCAAATCCCGCAACAACATCATTGCCGATACCATGGTCGGAAAAAACAATGGTATTCGTGAATTTTTCAAGAACGGTCTTTGCGGCGGCAATATCACTTGTGATATTGAATTCCTTTCCCTCGGGAAACTTGCCCGCCATCGAAACGATTGTTTTGACCTTTGAGTTGAAAAGTTTCGGATCTTTATCAAGAATCTTCGCAATGTTTGAAAATGTACCGACCGTAATAACGGTCACGGAATTTTTCTCCGCTTTTGTAAGCAGCTTTTTATAGAAATCAATGTCATCATCAGCTTTGCAGGCTTCTCTGACATTTTCAAAATATTTCTTTGTAACCGCCTTATTATACTTATCTCCGTTGGGAAGCACCTCATGGCCTTTGTGCTGGCCGACATATATTTCCCCTGCCTTATAGTAATCGGCAATGGCTCTTATTACGCCGTTTGCATATTCATTTGAGGTGCAGTTTGCAGCCCCGAGAATCGCAAAACCGTATTTTTCTGCATATTTCAGAAGCATCGCCCAGGCACCTGCGTCATCGCAGTCCGGACCCATATCCGTATCGAAAATAACGGCGTTTCCGCTTTCGGAAAGCGGCTGATATACGGGCTCCTCCGCTTTTTTTGATTTGATTATATATTTTATAATCCATACTACCAATGCGGCGGCGATGAGAACTGCGGCGGCAGGAATGATTGCCTTCATCGGGATATAATCATAAATTCCGTCACCTAAAAGGGTAAAAAGTATAACTCTTGGCATAATTCCGCCGAGAGAAACCAAAATATACGGCAGGAGCTTCATTCTGACAGCTCCGAGAAAGAGGCTCACAAGGTCAATCGGAAAAACCGGAAGCATTCTCACAAAAAAGACTGCGGAATTTTTTCGGTTATCCCGGAGCGAAAGGATCTTTGCTCCGTATTTATTCTTTTCAAGCTTCTTCGTTACGAAATCACCGCCGAGAATGATTCCGGCAAGATAAGAAACAAGAATTTCAATCAGTATTCCCGCAAAATTCACGAGCAGAGCAATAACAGGCGGAAACGCCATTCCGACTGCAATATAAACGAGCGAAGCCGGCACAACAAAAGTGATTCCCTTTATCAGATAAACGGCAAGCACGGTCAGAACTGCGGCAAGGGTGCTTTGAGATGATTCAACCAGCGCCCTGACATCAATGTTCTGAAGCTCTTTGAATTTCCATATAATCAGCGCAATGACCGCAGCGGCAAAAATTATTCTTGCGGCAAGCCCGATTGCATGACTGCTTCTCTGAATTTTTTTGTTCAAAATTATCACTCCGATTATTAGTTTCTGATATGATAATACATTAAAAAACCCGACATATCAAGAATTTTTAACCATTTTATGAAATTTCAGTAGACACGGAACAAATTTTGTGATAGACTGTTAATCAATGCTGTGTAAAATACAAAGTCTGACGGAAGGAGGAATGCATTTGATGACCTCAAAGGATAAAATCCAGCGCTCTATGGCTTCGGTCACTTTTGATGCAATTTACAAATACATCAAAAAATCTCCCGAAGAAAATCTTGTTAAATTCATTAACTTTGCCGAGAAGCTCGTGAGCGGAATTTTCCCCGAAAAGAATTTTGATGCGTTCCGCAATGCTGTTCAGGATAAAGAAAATGTATGGCACACCTTTGCCATGAATGTAATTAACGGAATCGACGGCGATGTGCTGAAAAAAATGCTTCTTGCTTTCGGTCTTGGCGCCGGAATCAACGGAACAAAGGCAGTCAGAGAAAACAGAGAAAAATATAAATGCAATATTCCTTTCCTTATGCTTTTCGATCCTACAAGCGCCTGCAATATGAAATGCAAGGGCTGTTGGTCGGCGGAATACGGCCATAAATCAAACCTTTCTCTCGACGAAATGAGAAGCATAGTAAATCAGGGCACGGAGCTCGGCACGCATCTCTATATGCTCACCGGCGGTGAGCCTCTCATAAAGAAAAACGAAATCCTCACTCTCTGCCGTGAAAATCCCGACTGTATGTTCCTTGCATATACGAATGCAACTCTTATAGACGAGGAGTTCTGCGGCGAAATGAAGAAGGTCGGCAACCTCTCGCTTGCTTTAAGCATTGAGGGAACCGAGGAAAGCAACGATTTCAGACGGGGCGATGGTGCATATCAGAGAACTGTCAAGGCAATGGATATGCTCAAGGAAAACGGCCTTTTCTACGGCATTTCCGTTTGTTACACAAGCCAAAATATTCCTTATGTTACAAGCGATGAATTCCTTGATCTGATGATTTCAAAAGGAGTTCTTTTCGGACTTTATTTCAACTATATGCCGGTTGGTCACGATGCGATCGTTGATCTCATTCCGACCCCTGAGCAGAGAGTTGAAATGTATAAATGGCTGCGCAGGATCCGGAACGGAAAAACCGGCAAACCTATGTTTGTTATGGATTTCCAGAATGATGCGGAATATGTCGGCGGCTGCATTGCAGGCGGCAGAAACTATTTTCACATCAACTCGGAAGGCGATATGGAGCCATGCGTTTTCATTCATTATTCTGATTCCAACATCCGTGAAAAAACAATTCTTGAAGGTCTTCGGAGTCCGCTGTTTCAGGCGTACAGACACGATCAGCCCTTTAATGATAACCATTTAAGACCCTGCCCGATGCTCGAAAATCCCGATTGCCTGCGCAAAATGATTGCAAATACGGGAGCAAAGTCAACTGACCTCATCGAGCCGGAAAGCGCCGAAACGCTCTGCGCAAAATGTGACCGCTTTGCGAACGCCTGGCAGCCCGTTGCGGACGAGCTTTGGAAAAACACGATCCATCCTAATCCGAAAACGCAGTTTTATCGTGATACTCCCGAAGGAAAAGCGGAATTTGCGAAAAAAAATGACTGCAAATAAATAATACTATGGGGTGCTGACAAAAGTCGGCTGAGATCATACCCGGAACCTGATCCCGGTAATGCGGGCGTAGGGAGAGAACTCAGTTTTTAAGCATCCGGTTTTCCGGATGCTTTTTGTTTCCCCGAGAAACGAAAGGTGTAAAATATGTCAAAAAAAACAGCAAAAACTCAGGTGCTTGCGGAAAGTGCGATGATGGTCGCCCTCTCAATAGCAATTTTTGCAATTTCCGATTTTATCCCGTGGCCTTTCGCCTACGGCGGAGGATTCACTCTTTTCGGTCAGGTACCGATAGTTCTGATTTCTTATCGTCACGGTGTTAAAAACGGCATTGCTGCGGCGTTCGTGCTTGCTCTTTTTGAGCTTTTTATGGGCTTCAAAAATGTCACATACGCCGCAAATGCACTCGGCATGGCAACAGTCATTTTTGCCGATTATATAATCGCTTTCACTTCTCTCGGCATCGGCGGAATTTTCAAGGAAAAGCTGAAAAACAAACAAACTGCCGAGCTGATACTCGGAGGTTTAACAGTCTGCCTCATCCGTTTTTTATGTCACTTTATAAGCGGAGTTACCGTATGGTCCGGATATTGTCCTGAAGGTCAGGCCGTTGCCGTATATTCACTTATTTATAACGGCTCATATATGCTTATCGAAACCATTCTGACCGTTGTCGGCCTTGGTGCGGTAAGTGCGGCATTCAACCTGAAAAAGAAAAGAATTTCCTGAAAATAACGGAGTGACAAATATGAAAAAAACAATTTCTTTGATTCTCTGCATCATTATATCTCTGACCGCCTGCACGGCTGCCTTTGCGGGCTCTTCATCCGGCAAAAGCTTCTATATTGATTCCGTTTCGGGCTACGATGAAGCTGACGGATCAACGCCGGAAACAGCATGGAAAACCGTTTCGAGGCTGAACGGAGAAACATTTTCCGCAGGAGATAACATTCTTTTTAAAAGAGGATGCACATTCAACGGCACATTTTCAGCAAACGGAAACGGGACCGAATCAGAGCCGATCACCGTTTCGGCCTATGGCGAAGGTGCAAATCCTGTTTTCTCTTCCGAAGATCCGATTCCTCTTTTCATGGTTATCGGAGTGTCAAACTGGGTTTTTGAAAATCTTGAGCTCACCGCTCCGCAGGGAATCGGAATGATGATTTACGGCATGAACGGAAACAACGCCGAAAACATCACGGTGAGAAACTGCTATTTTCATGATATATCTCCAGACGGAGAAGGAACAAACTACTGTGCCGTTTATCTGAACATGGACAGAAGCGGCGCAAGGCTGCATAATATTCATCTTGATTCATTGAGAATTGAAAACACCTCATGGGCTATTCATTGCGGCGGCGTAAATGCCGAAAACGACAAGGATATTTTCAGAAGTCCCGATGAAGATTACAGCTCTGACTATGTTTTCGAGAATATATACATAAAGAATGCCAAGCGCGCGGGAATTGTTGTTGCCGCAGTTAAAAACTGCCTTGTCCGCAACTGCCGTATTCTTGACTGCGCAACAGCGCAGGAATCCGCCTTTGCTCCGCTCTGGATAAGGCATTCAAAATTCGTCACGGTTGAATATTGCGAAATCGCAGGCTCAACAAATAAAACCGACGGAATGGCAATTGACTTTGACGGCTGGACTACCGACAGCGTTTACAGATATATTTATTCCCACGATAACACCCGCTTCATCAAAAACTGCGTTTTCGACAATGTCACTTACAATGCCGGAAATGAGGTGTGCAACTGCGTATCGGTAAACGATAATGAAAAAATGAATTGGTCGGCAATTTCGCTGATAAGCTCCTCCGCTCCGTCATTTGCGGCTATGAGGAATTTCAGCTTTCACGATAACATCATTGTCAACGGTTCACCGATACTGTGGATAAGAACACCGCTGGCAAAAATCGAAAACGTGACCTTTATCGGCTCTGCGTTTTCAAACCTGCTTCACCGTTTCTTCAATCTTTTCTCGTTTTCAACCGGCTTCAATTACCGGGCTGACGGCGATATTTCGGAACTGATCGAAGTAATAACAAAGGATTTGCCTGAATATTAAAAAACCAGCCGGAATGAAAAATCATTCCGGCTGTTCATTTTTATAAGTTGTTGAGAAAATACTGCATAACCTTATTAGAAACCGTAACCGCCGTGCGCATTCCCGAACCTGCATTTTCGGCAATGCAGACAACCGCAAGGGGAAGATCGCTCCTTTGCGAATAACCAACAAACCACGAATGGCTCGCCGCATTATCCTGCTGAGCGGTTCCCGTTTTGCCGCACATTTCAAGGTCGGGAAATCTGTAATCTCCGTAGCAGTCTCTGATATTCGAACGGAGCATATCATTGAGCTTCTGCGCCGTTGCGGGATTCATTTTTATGACCGTTTCCGGCGGTCTGCCCACAACGCTGCTGATAACTCCGGCTGATCTGATTCTATCCGGAGCATAACCGTTTCCTCCGTTTGCAATTGCACCTGCGATCATAAGAAAATGCGTTGGGTTAACATAGGTCGTTGATTGGCCGATGCCCGCCCATCCAAGCTCCGAAGCGCTCGTTTCAGACGGATCGAATCTGCTCTTTCCGAGCCTTATTTCCTTTGCGGCAAGCTGCTTATTAAATCCGAGGGATTCTGCGGTTGCAAGCAGCTTTTCGGGGCCCAGCTCAACGGCGATTTCGGCAAAAACGCTGTTGCAGGATTCGCTCATCGCTTCAAGAAAAGTGATTTTTCCGTGTTCTCCGTTGCAAATAACGGAACCGTCTTTGAATTTATGTTCTCCCGTGCATTCAAAGGTTCTTGAATCTATATCGGGAATATTTTCGATTGCGCAGGCTGCGGTAACGATTTTCATTATCGAGCCCGGAGTGTATACGCCCGAAACGACCTTGTCAAGAAATACACCCTCAAATTCGGGGTTGGTCAGCAGGTCTTTCGGTACGTTATTAACATCGTATGCCGGCTTTGAAACGCTGCAGAGAAGCTCTCCGGTTTTATAGTTATAAACCTCAACCGCTCCGTTGAAATCTCCGAGAGCCTCATACGCAATGCGGTTTGCTTCGCTGTCGATATTCAGAGTAATATCCGTTCCCGTGCCGCTGCTTTTCAGCTTATATATACCGTTTACAAGGTTATAGCCCGAAAGCACGTCACGATAAAGGTAATGTGTGCCGGTTGAAATATATCCGGAGGTATCTCCGACAATATGAAGCACCGCCTTACGGACCGATGCGCTCTTTGAAAAAACTCTTTCGTTATCAACGCTCTCGGCAAGCGTTTCGCCGTTGCGGTCATAAATCGCACCCGTGTTGACTACCGTTCCGTTGCTGTAAATATGTCTGTTGGCTTTGTTTGATGCCCAGGCGGAACCGTGCATAACAAGCTGAACAACGAATATTATAACCCCGGCAAGGAACGCCCCGATTATGGCGTAAATCACAGCTGCTCTTTTTGCGGTTATCTTCATGCAGCTCCACCTCTTTTCTTCGGCGCAGCCGTATTTTTCTTCGATTTTCCGACCTTGATGCTCTTCGGGTCAACGGCAGGCGGCGGAGTAAAATGCGCTCCTGCGGCTCTGATATAAGCAAGCAGTCCCCACGAGCAGAGCATACTTGAACCTCCCCTGCTCACAAACGGAAGAGTAACTCCCGTCAGCGGAAGAAGGTCCGTTATTCCGAAAACATTCAGAGAAAGCTGGAAAAGAAGCATTCCGGCAGCCGCAACTGCGGCAATCATATAGAATGTTGAACCGGATGCCCTCGCCGCTCTGATTGCAAAAAAAGCAATTCCGGCAAAGCTCAAAAGCACTGCTATTCCGATGATCAGCCCCCATTCTTCGCAGATAAGCCCGAAAACGAGGTCGGTTGAAGCGGCATAAACATTTCTTAAAAATCCCTCACCGATGCCGAGACCGAAAAAGCCTCCGCAGGCGGAATAAATAAGCACTCTGGTCTGCTGATAGCCGGTTGTGTCCATAAAATCCCAGACATGGCGGTAAGCAGCAAATCTGTTCGCAACATAAGGCTTGAAATAGATTATCAGCACCGCTCCCATAAGAGCCGCAGCGCAGATGATGATAATCGTTCTTATATCGCCCGAACGCATAAACGCTATCAGAACGAAAGTGAAAAAGAATATCAGCGCCGTGCCGAAATCCTTGATAAGAAAAAGGAATCCCACGCACGCCATTGAAAAAACAATATATTTCGTCAGGCTGACGCTCGAAATAAGTTTTTCAAGAGAAACCGAGCCGACAAGAATAAAAGCTATTTTAACAAGCTCCGACGGCTGAATCGAGAAAAATCCGAGGTCTATCCAGTTGAATGTTCCGTTAACGGTTTTTGCAAGAATGAGGTTCAGCGCAAGAACTCCGAGAGAACATATCGCCGCAGGATAACGCAGAGCGCAGGCAATGTTATAATCCTTAAGAAGAGCGAGCATTATAAGATAAATCACAAGGCCTATGCCGATTGCGGCAAGCTGTTTTATTGCATAGCTTTCGCTGAAGCTTGCGCACACGGTAAGCCCGATTCCCGAAAGGAAAAAAGCTATTGCCTCAAGCTCAAAATAATCGCTGCCCGTTACTGTTGTGCCGATGGTCATATAAACCCATTCAACGGCAATATATCCAAGAAAAATATATATAAGATTCAGGCTGATTTCCTTTTCTCTGAAAATCACGCAGGATGCACTCAACATCTGAAACAATGTCATTAAAAACATAACGGTTATCTGCTTGAACTTCGGCTGACTTTTTGCCTTTGTTTTCACGCGCATCCCTCCTTTTTTCACAATAATATCACAGATTTGTGAATAATTCAACACAGCGCTCAATTCACATTTCATCATAATAATGTTTTCCGTTTCTTCACACTTTATTTTCTTCGGATTAATTCCCGGGATATATCATTGAAGATAATTCCGAATATACTGATATAGGGGATCGCTCTTTATTAATATAAATA
>R27__coassemble_553_pt1 | contig 22730 bp, 19 predicted proteins | sample R27__metabat2_high_PE_014 | metagenome-assembled genome bin R27
AAGGAAGGAGGTGCCGTCATTGAAGAAGATTAACTGGAAGAAATACATTTATAAAATAGTAATAGTTGTTCTTATCGTATTCTTTGTCGGCGGTGTCGGCATGGGTGCCGCAAACATCCTTTCAATTGAAGGCACTTATGAGCTTTATACTCCCGAAAATCCGCTGTCACCTATTCCCGAAAATGGCGAGCAGGCAGTTGCATATATCAATTCGGCAATTTCAAAGGCGCTTGAAACAAAACCTTTTGCGTCAATGAACGAATCATTCTCAATTGATAATGATTCAATAAAGAATTCCGCAGAGAATGAGCAGCTCAATGCCGCAGTTGTTCTTGCGGCTGACAGCATCGAAGGCGCCGTTGAGGATTCTTTTGAAGCAAAGGAAGCAAAATACGGCGAATCAGCATCGGCGTTTCTTGCTCCCGTAAGTATCAGCTCTGCCGATATTGAAGAATTTTCAATCATCTATAAATATTTCAAATGCTCAATGTGTGAATCACATATTGATGCAGAGGATTACGGAGAGGAATGCCCCGAATGCGGAAACAAGGGTACTCTCAATGAGCGTTTCGGCGACGAATATGAAATCGTTCTGAAAATCAAACCCGATTCGGCAACCGCAGCCGGAAGCATATTCCCCGCAGCCGACAGCATCGACAAAATCATCTCCGGCGCAGGCGAAGGATATTACACCGCAGGCAATGCGGAAAAAACTCCGCTTGAATGCCTTGTTTATGCAAGAATCAACCGCCTTACCGACGAAATCAAAGAGATTAAATTTGAAAAGAAATCCGGCTTCAATGTTCCTGTTGCTCTTCAGGGCGCATACGCAGATATGGGAAATGTCAATATCAGCGCAGAAGCGACTGACAGATATTCTTATTCATTCACATGGGCTGGAATCAGCCTTGATAAGCATGAAACAACGGTTGAACTCGGCTCATCCGAGGTTCTCAAGGCAACGCTTATCTGCGATAATCCCATTGATTATACCGCAAAATGGTCTTCAGACAATGAAGATGTTCTTACGGTTGATGAAGAAGGCTATCTTAAGACTCACAAAAAATTCGGCGATGCAAATATTACAGCCGAATATGAATTCAACGGCGTGACATATAAAGACACCTGCCTTGTTCATGTTGGCGTTCCCGTTGAAGGCGTTGACCTCAACAAAGGCAAGCTTGAGATGAAAGCCGGCGAAACATTCAGCCTGGTTGCAGAATTTGATCCCAAGGATTCAACAAACACAAAATGCTACTGGTTCACAAATGATGAATCCGTTGCAAAAATTGACGAAAACGGCGTTATTACCGCAGTTGGTGCAGGAACAACAAAGGTGTTCGTTGTAACCGATTTCGGCAACTTCTATTCATCCTGTGAAGTGGAGGTGACAAACTGATATGGCAGAAGAACAGAAAAGCGCAATAAGAGCGTTCTTTGATGCGGAAGATAATTCCGCCGCTTCTCTCGACAAACAGAAGCTGAATAAATACAGCAACATTGCAGTTAAAATGTTCCATACTCCCGTGCTTGACGGCAAGGAGCTTGCCGTTCCCGCTATTGCGCAGTTTGCCACGAAGGTTCTTAAAGCGGTTGAGGTTTATGAAACTCTTTATTTCGTAAATGTTCTCAAAATCAATATGCTTTATGTTACCGCAATTAAGGCTCTCATAGGTATTTATGATGTTCTCAACGACCCGCTCATGGGTATTGCTTACGACAGAACGAGAACCCGCTGGGGCAAGGCAAGGCCTTATATCCTCTTCGGAGCTCTTCCTTATTTCGTTGCAACGGCAATTCTCTATTCGGGCGCATTGTTCCTGAAGAATCCTTCGGGAAATGACCCGAAAAAGATAATGTTTGTTTTCATAATGCTCTTCGTTAAGGAAACATTCTCAACCATTTATAACATCCCGAGAGATAATATTCTGACGCTGATGACGCCGAACCCAAAAGACCGAATAAATGTCAACCTTCTTCAGACGTATATCGGCGAATGGGGCTCTCAGATCGTTTATGCGATATTCCTTCCTCTTATGGAGCTTAACAACAAAGGATATATCTCGCTTCCGATGTCTTCTCTTTTCGCGATCCTCGGCTGGATTGCCGCAGGAATCGGTATTGCCGGCAATATCACAATGGCTATCACCTGCAAAGAAAGAGTTATGCTTCAGCAGAAGCCCGCTCCCGTTGAAAAGAGTATTTTCTATGTTCTCAAAAACAAATATATGCTCCGCAACTTCATTGCCAACTTCTCGACCTCATGGTGGGCAGACGGCGGCTACTCATGGGATGTTGTTTCCCAGCAGGAAATCCTCGGCGGTTCGATTTGGTCGGCGATTGCATACACTCCTTATAATGTTCTTGACCCGATTTCCGTTACATTCATTCCCAAGTTTGCAAAGATGTTCAAAAACAACAACAGAAACGAGCTTATTGCTCTGCGAATGTGGGATATTGTCTGCGTAGTCGGCATGTGGTCGGCTATCCCGTTCATTGATAAGAGGTTTGTTGTTCTTGTTATTTATGCGATATTCTACGGAATCAACGCAATCAACAACGGCCCTGCCAATGTTGTTGAAGGCGAAATCGGCAGAGAAATCAGCGACTATACGGAATATATGACGGGCGAACGTCCGGACGGCTCGGTAAATATTCTTACAAACCTTATTACAAAGGTCACCGCTCCTCTGAATGCATTTCTTACGGTTGTTCTCTTCAAGTGGTCCGGATATGATACCACTATTGAGATGCTTCCCTGGTCGCAGGGCAACAAGAAGGTCTATCAGAAGGTTTGGTTCCTCTTCAACGGAATCAATGTTCTTCCCAGAATCGTTAAGGTTATTCCCTATTTCTTCTATGACCTTGTAGGCGAGAAGAGAGAAAAGATGTATGTTGAGCTTAACGAGCGCCGTGCCCTTATGGCAAAGAAGACAGAGGGCATGGAAGATGGCGTTGACGAAATGATTGAAATGCTTGCAGAAGACTGATAAAAGAAAAATCCCCATCGGCTGATGGGGATTTTTTATGCCTTGAATCATATATAGAGTGATGAAACGATATTCGAATAGATCTTTGACGGGTCCTTGAGAAGCGTATGCTTCATATCCTGCGCCTGCTCAATGTCGGCAGCATAGAGCGAAAGCTCCATAAGCGTTATTTCATCGTGTGTAATGCGGAAAACAACATTATATCCCTTTTCCGCCTTGATGATATCAACGCAGTTTTCTTTTTCATTTTTTTCAATAAGCAACAGCTTTTCAACATCTGCAAGTGCGGTTTCTCTGACTGAAACGGGGAGTTCGTCCGAAAGCTCTCTAAAAGAAAGATTTCCTTTTTCGGTAATTGAGAGAACGCCGTTTTTGTTCTTCAGGATGCCTTTTTCGGTGAGCTCCTGAATCGAATCGGTTATTTCAAAATAATTTGCAAGCCCGTGAAGCTGCATGGCTTCAGTCAGAAGTGAAACGGTAACCGGACTGCCGGCAGAAGCCGTCAGATATGTTATGAGTATTCTTATCTGTGTTGAATTCCGCAGACCGCCGGGTTCAACGCCCGCATCAAATGTATCGAATTCGTTATCCATTGTTGTCTCCTTTGAAAACTCTTCTGACCTTCAGAAGCTCCGTTGCGTCATTTTCTCCGATGCCGATGAAAACTTTTTCAGGGTCATAAATCCGGTATAATCCGGGCTCGGCTTTAACATTCAGTCTTTCGGTAAAAAGCTCTCCGCCGTTTAAAAATCTTTTTGCCTGCGCCTGAGTAACATTTATTGCCGGATATTGTGCCAGTGCTTTATCGACGGGAATCAGAAAATCTTCGGGATTTCCGTTTTCAAGCTCTTCAATGGTTACAGCTTCCGAAATATCGAAGCCGTTTGCCTTCGTTCTGCGAAGAGAGGTGAGCGCTGCGCCGCACCCGAGTTTTTCTCCTATGTCGCTTATCAGCGTTCGGATATATGTGCCGGAGGAGCATTCAACATTTATTGTGTATTCGTTTTCATTGCTGCTTTCGAGAAATTCAAGAGAAAAGATTTTCACTTTTCTGGTCGGCCTTTCGGCTTCGATGCCTTTTCTTGCAAGCTCATAAAGCCGCTGACCGTTTACGGAAACCGCCGAATACATCGGGGGAAGCTGTTCGATTTCGCCGGTGAATTTTTTTGCGGCATTTTTCACATCATCTTCGGAAACGGCCACTTCACGCTCTTCGAGAATTTTTCCGGTTATATCAAGGGTATCGGTTATCATACCGAGGCGAAATGAAGCGGTATATGCTTTATCATGGCTCGGAAGCAGCTCGCAGAATCTTGTTGCGCCGCCGAGAAGAACGGTCATAACTCCGGTTGCCATCGGGTCGAGAGTGCCGCTGTGACCGCATTTTTTCTCTTTGCATATTCTTCTTACTCTTGCAACTGCGCCGAAAGAGGTTATGCCTTCGGGTTTATCAATAAGAATAAGTCCGGTCATATTTTTCGCCTTTCCTTTGTAATAATAATATTATAACATAAATGCGGAATTGTTTCAACATAAAAATAAAAAGCCCTCCGAAGGAGGGCCTTTTCAGCATATATTAAATGGGCTTATGCTTCGCCGTTCTGCTTCTTTGCGAAGCACTCGCTGCAATATACAGGTCTGTCTTCACGGGGCTTGAAAGGAACTTTTGCCTCTCCACCGCAAGAATCGCAAGTAGCTGTGAACCACTCACGCTCGCCACGGGATGCGTTCTTTCTTGCATCACGGCATGCCTTGCAACGCTGGGGCTCGTTTACAAAGCCTTTTTCAGCATAAAATTCCTGCTCGCCGGCTGTGAAAACGAATTCGTTGCCGCATTCTTTGCAGATGAGAGTTTTGTCTTCGTACATGATTTTTAACCTCGCTTGAAAAAATTTTTTTGACGCCCTTGTACGGACTCGCACCGTCACCTTTGATTAGCCATGAGATATTCAAACCGAATTATCAATTTGAATGTCTCGTGGCTAACAACGCTCTGCTTTAAGCTACATGGGCATATATAAACTCCCGAAAGAGTTTTAAACTTTTGAACGGAGCTTTTTCCTGATTCTCTGCATGGCGTTATCAACAGCCTTTCCGGAGCAGGAAAGCTCATCTGCGATTTCGGAATAGCTCTTTTTTGAAAGCCAGCGCTTGATAACGTCTTTTTCAAAATCGGAAAGCTCTTCCTCAATCAGATTTCTGATGAATTCAACCGATTCATTGACCGAAAAAATATCAGCAGGGTCGCTGACACCGGTTATTTTGTTTCCGTTATCCTCATCGTCAAGCGACACCGCATTTGAAAGCACGATGTTCTTGCTATTGAGTGATTCACGGATTGCGGAAAGAATTCTGTTGTTTATGCAGGTTGCCGCATACGCTTTGAACGGCACGCCCTTATCGGCGTCAAAGCTTCTGACCGCATCGAGAAACCCGAGCATACCTTCCTGAATCAAATCATCCTGCGCTATGCGGAGATTTCCGTAGCCTGCCGCTTTGGCTTTTGCAAGCGGAGTAACTCTCGCAACAAGGAGCGCCATTGCTTCGTCGTTGCCCTGAGATGCAAGCAATGCAAGCTGTTCATCTGAAAGATTATTATTGAGCATGAAATACCTCGCATAGTTTCTCTATGCTAATAATAAGCTACAAATTGAAATTTGTCAACAATTTTTTATCTGAATGCCATATTTTTTTAGCGCTTTTGTTACAAAAAAGGCAAAAACGCCACATATTGAGCGATTTAATTGCCTCAAAATGATTCTGATAATTGAATTTTTTTATTCAAAGATAATATGTGAGGTGATTTTTATGTCGGAAAAGCAAAAAAATATGTGGCTTTCTGCGGCTTTGTCGATTATCGAATTTTTTATTCTGCTGCTGGTCTGCAATATGAATGCGCATTCTTTTTCTTTCGGTTATGGCGGAGAAAAGGTTGCCGCACTTCAGAAAATGCTCAAACAAAGCGGAGTTTATGAGGGCGGAATAAACGGCATTTTTGATATGGAAACAAAAAATGCACTCGGAAGGCTTTTTCCGGAAAGCAACGGAGAAGCTGATTTTGAAGTGCTTGAAAAGCTTGGGCTTGACTGCCGATGCTGCGGATTTTCGGCGCTGTCCGAGCTTACCGCAAGATATGTTTCCGGTAAAATGAAAGATACTCCGTTTTCCGCAATTGAAAAAACAATCAAAGAAAACCGCATTTCAGCGCTTATGAGAAAGGATCCGGATTTCTTTTGCGGAATAACGAAGTTTGATCCGTCATCCGATGCCTGTGACTTTGCATATAGGTATGAAAAAAATAAAAAAAATAAATAATTGTTGACTTTGTCGTGATAGTATGTTAGTATGGTAAAGCGATAAAATACACAAAGGAGAAGAAAAATGATAAAGCAGATATCTCTTGAAGCAAATGAAAAGAAAATTTTCGAGCTTCGTGAGCTTTATGATTCTTACGGCTATTCACATTATAAAATGAGTAAATTCGAGGAATACGGCCTTTATCTCAAAAATAAGGATTTTCTTGTTTCGGAGGGTGTTATAACATTCACGGACACTAACGGAAAGCTTATGGCTCTCAAGCCGGATGTTACTCTTTCGATTGTAAAAAACACTCTTAATTCAACAAATTCAATTCAGAAGCTTTATTATAATGAAAATGTTTACAGAGTTTCAAAAAGCTCGCATTCTTTCAAGGAAATTATGCAGGTCGGCCTTGAGTGCATAGGCAGCGTTGACGATTACTGCATCTGCGAGGTGCTTAAGCTTGCGTTAAGAAGTCTTGATAAAATTTCGGATAAAACCGTTCTTGATATATCAAATCTTGATATTCTTGTTGAGCTTCAGGAAAGCATAGGCGTTCCCGAAAGCGAAAGGCCCGAAATACTCCGCCTTGTAAGCGAAAAGAACATTCACGAGCTTTCAAAGAAATTCAAAGAACTTGGCATTTGGGAAGAAAATACCGAAATTTTCAAAAATCTCATTTCAATCAGCGGATCCCCGGAAAAGGTCATTCCGAAGCTTAAATCTCTTCTTGCAGGAAGAGTCAAAGCCGAAACCGTCGGCAATTTCTGCAGTATTATATCATTTCTTGCGGATGAAAAGGCGGTTAATATTGACTTTTCGCTTGTTGATGATATAAATTATTATAATGGAATCGTTTTCAAAGGCTTTGTTGACGGTATTCCCTCGGGAGTGCTTTCGGGCGGTCAGTATGATAAGCTGATGAAAAATATGAAACGCAGCTCAAAGGCAATCGGATTTGCCGTTTATCTTGATATGCTTGAACAGCTTTACACAAGCACGGATGAATATGATGTTGATATTCTTCTTGTCTATGATTCAACCGTTACTCCCGAAAAAACCAGCAGAACGGCAGACGAGATGCGCAGCGAAGGCAGCGTGCTTGCGGTTGACTGTGTTCCGGAAGGAATCAGATGCAGAAAAACGGTTTTTTTAAAAGCGGGAGGTGAAGTCAGTTGAAAACAATGCTTAATGTTGCGCTTCCGAAGGGAAGGCTCGGAGAAAAAGTTTATGCGATGTTTGAAAAGGCGGGCTTCCCATGTCCGTCAATAAAAGAAAATAACAGAAAGCTTATTTTTGAAAATGAAGAATGCGGAGTCCGCTATTTCTGGGTCAAGCCCTCGGATGTTGCGATCTATGTTGAAAGAGGAGCGGCTGATATAGGAGTTGCCGGAAAGGATATTCTTCTTGAATATGAGCCGGAGGTTTATGAGCTTCTTGATCTTAACATAGGCAAATGCAGAATGGCAGTTGCAGCGAAGCAGGGCTTCCGTGACGATACGGATAAAACTCTGCGTGTTGCAACAAAATTTTCAAACATAGCCGGTCAGTATTATCTTTCAAGAGGAAGGGATATTGACATAATCCATCTTAACGGCTCAATTGAAATAGCTCCCATCCTCGGGCTTTCCGATGTTATAGTTGATATTGTTGAAACGGGCGCAACGCTTAAGGAAAATAATCTTTCCGTTATCGAAACGATAGTGCCCATAAGCGCAAGATTCATTTCAAATAAGGCAAGCTACAAATTCAAAAGCGAGGCAATTGACAGACTTGTTTCGGAGCTTGCAAAGCAGGTGGAGGAATAAAGATGATTAAGATTCTCAAATACGGAGAGGTTTCAAACGAAGAGATATTCGCAAGAGCAGTGCCCGGCATAAATGTTGAAAAAACAGTTGCGGATATTATAGAAAATGTCATAAAGAACGGCGACAAGGCTGTTCTGGAATATAACGAAAAATTTGACAAGGCAAAGCTTTCGTCTCTTCTTGTTTCGCAGGAGGAAATTGACGAAGCCATTGCATCGGTTGAGCCGAAATTCATTGAAATTCTCAAAAAGGCAGCCGCCAACATCACGAAATTCCATGAGAAGCAGAAGAGAAACAGCTTCATCATCAACGATGAAGACGGCATAGTTATCGGCCAGAAGGTTATTCCGGTTGACAGAGCGGGCCTTTATGTTCCCGGCGGCACGGCAGCTTATCCCTCAACGGTTCTGATGGATTCGATTCCCGCCAAGATAGCCGGCTGCAGGCAGGTCGTTATGGTAACTCCTCCGAACGCAGACGGAAAAATAAATCCGTTTATTCTTGCCGCCGCAAGCGTTGCGGGTGTTGATAAGATTTTCAAGGTCGGCGGTGCGCAGGCGATTGCCGCTCTTGCTTACGGCACGGAAAGCATTCCGAAGGTTGATAAAATCGTCGGTCCCGGCAATGCGTTTGTTGCGGAAGCGAAGAAGCAGGTTTTCGGCAAGGTTTCAATTGATATGATAGCCGGTCCCAGCGAGATCCTTATTGTTGCGGACGGAAAATCCGATGCTGCAGTTGTTGCGGCTGATCTTCTTTCGCAGGCAGAGCATGATAAGATGTCAAGCGCCGTGCTTGTAACCGATTCCGCAGAGCTTGCCGAAAAGGTCAGTGCCGAGCTTGAAAAGCAGATTCCTCTTCTCGAAAGAGCCGAAATCGCAAGAGCTTCGGTTGATAATAACGGAAAGATCATCGTTGCGGACTGCATAGACAAGGCAATTGAGATTTCAAACGAAATTGCTCCGGAGCATCTTGAACTCTGCGTTGACAATCCATTTGATTATCTTGACAAGATTCGCCACGCAGGCTCCGTCTTTATGGGAAGAAACTGTCCCGAGGCTCTCGGAGATTATTTTGCCGGTCCAAACCACACTCTTCCGACTGTCGGCACGGCAAAATTTTCAAATCCTCTTTCGGTTGATGATTTCGTTAAGAAAACGCAGTATACATATTATACAAGGGATGCACTTGAAAAGGTTGCGGAGGATGTTGCATATTTTGCAACGGTTGAAGGGCTCACCGCTCACGCAAGGAGCGCGGTAATACGCACATCGGAGGGCAGAGATGAGTAAGTTTTTTTCCGAAAAATATAAAGACCTCGTTCCGTATACTCCCGGCGAACAGCCTACGGAATTCAGATACATCAAGCTGAACACAAACGAAAGTCCGTTTGCGCCGTCTCCGATTGCGGAAAAATACGCAAAGGATGCCGCCTGCGACCTTCAGCTTTATTCCGACCCGGAATGCCGTGAGCTTGTTAAGAAATCGGCTGAATATTTCGGAGTTGATGCTGATGAAATCATCTTCACCAACGGTTCGGATGATATTCTGAATTTTGCATTCATGGCTTTCTGCGATAAAAACAGACCTGCCGTTTTTGCAGATATAACTTACGGATTTTATCCCGTTTTTGCGGAATTCAACGGAGTTCCCTATGAGGAAATTCCGCTTCGTGATGATTTCACAATGGATGTTGAGAAATTTATCGGAATAAACAAAACAATTTTCATTGCCAATCCCAATGCGCCTACGGGCATTGCGCTTCCGCTTACGGAGGTTGAAAGAATCATCAGCAGCAACCCGGATAATATCGTTGTTGTTGATGAGGCCTATGTTGATTTCGGAGCAGAGAGTGCAGTTTCGCTGATTCATAAATATGATAATCTTCTTGTTACGCAGACCTTCTCAAAATCCCGCTCAATGGCCGGCGCAAGGCTCGGCTTCGGGGTTGCGTGCAAAGAGATAATTCAGGATCTGAACACGGTCAGATATTCAACAAACCCCTATAATATCAACAGAATGACCATGGCGGCGGGAATCGGCGCTCTTGAGGATAACAAATATTTCTTTGATAACTGCAAGCTGATTGCCAAAAACCGTTTATGGACAACAAATGAGCTTCGCAGGCTCGGTTTTACCGTGCTTGATTCGCAGGCTAATTTTATTTTTGCAAAGCATAATTCTCTCGGCGGAGAATTTCTCTATAAAGAGCTGAAAAGCAGAGGAATTCTTGTAAGACACTTTGACAAAGAGAGAATAAAGGATTATAATCGCATAACGGTAGGCAGCATCTATCAGATGGAAGCGCTTATTGAAACGCTTGGAATTATATTGGAGGAAAACAAATGAGAACGGCTGAAATAAAAAGGAACACTGCCGAAACGCAGATCGAGCTTTCTCTTAACATTGACGGAAAAGGAAAAAGCGAGATCAACACGGGCTGCGGTTTTCTTGATCACATGCTTACTCTTTTTGCAAAGCACGGCAGATTTGACCTCAATGTCAAATGCACCGGTGACACCGATGTTGATTATCATCACACGGTTGAGGACATCGGCATTGCTCTCGGTTCGGCTTTTTCAACGGCTCTCGGAGATAAAAAAGGAATCGTACGCTACGGAAATATGATTCTGCCGATGGATGAAGCACTGATTCTTTCCGCAGTTGATATTTCCGGCAGAGCATATCTCGGCTATGATCTCGGCGCTCTTGCCGAAAAGGTAGGCGATTTCGATACAGAGCTTGTTGAGGAATTCTGGTTCGGCTTCGTGAGAAATGCCGGAGTCACTCTCCACATAAAGAAGCTTGACGGAGCGAATACTCACCATATTATTGAGGGCGCATTCAAGTCCGCAGCGAGAAGCTTTAAAGCGGCAGCTGCAATTGACGGCGAATTTGCAGATGAAATTCCGTCAACAAAGGGTGTTTTATAATGATAGCAATAGTTGATTACGGCGTAGGCAACCTTTTCTCGCTCAAAAGCTCTTTTGCGGCTATCGGAGCGGATGTCAAGGTTACTTCAGACGCCGAAGATCTGAAAAAGGCAGACAGTATTATTCTGCCGGGAGTCGGTGCATTTGAGGATGCGGCAAAAAAGCTTTTTGAATCCGGTCTTGTTGATGTGATAAAAGAGCAGGTCGCTCTCGGCAAGCCGATGATGGGAATCTGCCTCGGAATGCAGCTCCTTTTTGAAAAAAGCTTTGAATACGGCGAACACAAAGGTCTCGGCCTTATCAAGGGAAATGTCAGGCCGATTTCAGATGTGATCCCTGACGGGCTGAAAATTCCGCATATCGGCTGGAATGCTCTGATATTCAAGAAAGAAAATCCTCTTTTCAAATATATTTCAAACGGCGAGCATGTTTATTTTGTGCATTCGTTTTATGCCGCAGACTGCGAAGATTCGGTTATCGCATCTGCAGAATACGGCGCAGAGCTGACTGCCGCAGTTGCGAGCGGAAACGTTTTCGGATGCCAGTTCCATCCTGAAAAAAGCGGAGAAACGGGGCTGGCGATACTAAAAGCTTTTGCCGAAATGAAGGGGGAGTTTAAATGCTGATTTACCCCGCAATAGATTTGTTTGACGGCAAGGCGGTCAGACTTTTTAAAGGTGACTATGCGCAGATGACGGTTTATGACGATAATCCGCCGGACACAGCGATGAAATTCAAAGCCGCAGGCGCAGCGCATATACATATTGTTGACCTTGAGGGCGCAAAAAACGGCACAACGCCGAATTTTGAAACAGTATGTGCGATAAAAAAAGCCGCAGATCTTTTCTGTGAAATAGGCGGCGGAATCAGAAACATTGAAACGATTGAAAAATATATCAATTCGGGAATCGACAGAGTTATTCTCGGCACGGCTGCGGTTACGGAAAACGGCTTTGTTGAAAAAGCGGTTGAAAAATTCGGGGATAAAATCGCAGTCGGAATCGACATAAAGGACGGAATGGTCGCCATAAAGGGATGGACCGAAAAATCCGGCTTCACCGCCTTTGATTTCTGCGAAAAGATGCAGAAAGCGGGAGTGAAAACGCTTATCTGCACCGATATTTCAAAGGACGGCGCAATGCAGGGAACAAACCATTCACTCTATGCGGAGCTGATGGAAAAATTCGATATGCAGATAATTGCTTCAGGCGGAGTTTCAAGCATTGGGGATGTTGATAAACTTGCGAAAGCGGGAATGTACGGAGCGATAATCGGCAAGGCTTATTATACCGGCGCAATTGACCTTAAAGAAGCGATCGAGGTGGCGAAATGATAACAAAAAGAATTATTCCCTGCCTCGATGTTAAAAACGGCAGAGTAGTCAAGGGGGTCAATTTTGAGGGGCTCCAGGATGTTTCTTCGCCTGTTGACCTTGCAAAATATTACAGCGACAACGGCGCAGATGAGCTTGTGTTTTATGACATAACCGCCTCATCTGACGGCAGAAAGATTTTTACGGATATTCTCTGCGAAACCGCAAAAAAGGTTTTCATTCCGCTTACAGTCGGAGGCGGTATCAATTCGGTTGCCGATTTTGACAGAGTTCTCAAGTGCGGAGCAGACAAGGTGAGCGTTAATTCGGGAGCTATCAGAAATCCGGAGCTTATTTATGAAGCGGCAAAGCTTTACGGCGACCAGTGCGTTGTTCTTTCGGTTGATATAAAAAGAGTTGACGGAGTTTTCAGAGTTTTTGCCAAGGGCGGCAGAGAAAACACCGGTATGGAAGCGATCGAATGGATCAAACGCTGCGTGGAAAACGGCGCAGGGGAAATAGTTGTTAATTCCATTGACACGGACGGCGTTAAAGGCGGCTTTGATCTTGAAATGCTTGAAAAAGTGTGCGAGGTTGTTTCGGTTCCCGTTATCGCATCGGGCGGAGCGGGAAAAATTGACGATTTTATCACGCTTTTCAATGCTCTTCCGAAAGTTGATGCAGGTCTTGCGGCTTCCATCTTCCATTTCGGAGAGGTCAGCATTTCGGACCTCAAAAAAGCCATGGCAGATTCGGGCATTTCCACGAGAATACAGAGGAGATAATATATATGATCAATATTGATGAACTTAAGTTTGACGAAAAAGGTCTTATACCCGCAATAGTCGTTGATGCAAAATCAAAGAAGGTGCTGACTCTTGCTTATATGAATAAGGAGAGCCTCGCAATTTCGATGGAAAAGAAGCTCACCTGTTTCTGGAGCAGAAGCCGTCAGGAACTCTGGCTCAAGGGAGAAACGAGCGGAAACTATCAGCATATCGTTTCAATAACTGCGGATTGCGACAAGGATGCGCTTATAGTTAAAGTTGAGGCAGACGGACCTGCCTGCCATCTCGGAACGGAAACCTGCTTTGAAAATCCCGTTTTCGAGAGCGACGAGCTGAATGAATTCTCATACGAAGGACTCATGAAGCTCATCGAGGGCAGAAAAACCGAGAAAAAAGAGGGCTCATACACAACCTATCTTTTTGAAAAGGGCCTTGATAAAATTCTCAAAAAAGTCGGCGAGGAATGCACGGAGGTCATCATTGCCGCCAAGGCAGAGGATAAGAAAGAAACGATTTATGAAATCGCAGACCTTGCCTATCACACAATGGTGCTTATGATTCAGCAGGGCATCAGCCTTGAGGATATAAGAAGCGAGCTTGCTTCACGCCATGTTATTGACCATAAGGTCAAGCAGGAAAAAATGACAAAATAAAACATAAGAGAGATGATTAACGGAAATTTTCCGAAAAACATCTCTCTTTATTTTTGCTGTTGTCAGATGCGGATTTCCGCTCCCGACCTGAACGAATATATGATCGCTTCCTTAACGGGAAGACCGATCGTTTCCGCAAGGCATCTTTTATAGATTCCGAGCTGCTCTTTGTATTTTTCTTTCAGCTCTTCGGGGCTTGCACGGTCTGTTTTGTAGTCAACGATAACAAGCCTTCCGTCTTCTTCAAAAGCGCAGTCCGCAACGCCCTCAATGATTATAACTTCGTTTTTGCCTTCGGTTTCGGGAATATCTGGGTGCATTTCACAAAGCGGGATCGATGCCGTAAAGGAATATTCCTTATAGATCTTTTCTGCCGAAAGCATTCTCGCTGCCAGGGATGAATCGAAAAATTCCGAAATGGCTTTAATATCGACCGCATCGGCTTCAGGCTCCGTGAGCATACCGTCAGAAACAAGGCGGCTCAATTCGGATTTGATATCCGCTTTTGCTTTTGCGTAGTCGGCAAACTGCATGAATCTGTGTGTTGCCGTGCCTCGCTGGGCGGGAGTGAGCTTTCCCTTGCTTATAAATGAAGGCTTTGCGGATGCAAAATATTCTCCGCATATATCCTCCGCATCAAGTTTTGATGCAATTCTCTTTGCAACAATGCTTTCAAGAGAAGCAAAGGGATAAACAAATTCCGCTCTTGTGCGGATTTCCTCAACGAGCTTTTCATCCGCTTTTGGGGAATCGGGAATCATTTTTTCCGTTTCTTCTTTTTCGGGCATATAGACTATTTCCGCTTTCAGCTTCGTTGATGACGGCAGAACATATTTATAGGGGAAGCCTATTTCTTCACGAAGATTGTTTGCATCCGGATGGCGCAGAAGAGCGGAGATGATACCGATTGCGTAGTTTGAAAAATTTGAAACGGTAAACGGATCAATGAGCTTTTCTCTGCGTATATTTTTTGCTGCAGAAAAAATTCTGTCAGCGGGATTTGAGCAGGAGCAGAGCATAACAAGCTTTTCCTTGGCTCTTGTGAGCGCAACATAAAGCACACGAAGCTCCTCTGAATGCTCTGCAGCTTTTGTTTCGATTTTTGCGGCGAGCCTCGGCAGAGTGTCATATTTAACGCTTCCGTCATTGATTGAAATGCCGATTCCGCTTTCGGGAGCGATTATGAGGTCTTCCCTTAAAAAGGAATCGTTGTATTTTTTTTCGCACATGCCGAGAATGCATACGGGGAATTCAAGACCCTTGCTCTTGTGAATGGTCATAATTCTGACGGCATCCGCCGCTTCGGAAACCGAATGGTTTTCTTCAACATCCTTTCCGCTTGCAATGAGGCGGTCAATGTATTTTACAAAGCCCGAAACGCCCTTTCCGTCGGTTTTGTTTGAAAGGTCGATAAAGCGGTTGAGGTTTGCTTTTTTGCGGACGCTGTTGCCCGATGCGCAGATTATTGCGCCGAATTCGCTCACGAGTCTTCTCACAAGCTCGCCGGTGCGAAGAGTTGCGGAAAGCCTGCGGAGAGCGGTAAGCGCCGCAAGAAAAGAAACGGCTTTTTCGTTTCCGCTTTCGGCATAGGCGTTGAGAGCCTGCCAGATGCTGCCCTCTCTGTGAGCTGAACGCATTATGGCAAGATCATCCGGCAGAAAACCGAAAACGGGAGAAAGCATAACTGCCGTGAGCGGAATATCGTCGGCGGGGTTGTTGATGATTTTGAGAAGCGAGGTCATAAGCATGATTTCGGGAGAGGTCAAAAATCCCTCTCCGGCTTCGCAGCTGACCGGTATGCCCTTTTCGTTAAGTGCGTTTATAAATTCGGGAGCTGATTTGAGACTTCGCAGAAGAATGCAGAAATCTCTGTATTGCGGCTCACGGAATCCGTCTTTGCCGGTAATTTTCATTCCGCCCGCCATTGCTTTTGATATGTAGTCGGCGGTGAATCTTGCCTGCGTTCCGGCGGTTTCTTCTTCGCCGCTGCCGCTGATAAGATAAAACTCTGCATCTGCTTCCGGATGCTCGGGATAATCTGCGGCGGCTTCAAGAAATTCGTTTTCGTCATATTCAAGTCCGCCAGCCTCCCGGCTCATAAGCGAGGAAAATATCAAATTGACCGTTTCCGTAACGCCTTTCCTGCTTCTGAAATTCTTGCCGAGTGTAACCTTGGCAGGATAGTTTTTGCCGGAATATTCCTTCATGGAATCTCTTCTGCCGAGGAAAATTTCCGGCATCGCCTGGCGGAAACGGTAAATGCTCTGCTTAACATCGCCTACCATAAACAGATTGTTTTCATCTTTTGAAAGAGCGGAAAATATCATATCCTGCGCCTTGTTGACATCCTGATATTCGTCAACAAGAATTTCTTTATAGTTTTCGGAAAGCATTTCGGCAAGCTCCGTGCGTTTGAAGGAATCGCCGTCGGGCTTTGCAAGAAGCTCAAGGGCAAGGTGAAGAGTGTCGGAAAAATCCGCTCCGTTTTCTTCAAGCTTCAGTCTGCCGAATTCCGCCCCGAAATCCTTAACAAGCCCGATCAGTTCCGAAACTATCGGAGAAAGCTTTTCAATGTCGCTCCGGTGGTCAGCAGAGCTGATCCCGAATATCTTTTTCAGGTCACCGATATTTTTTCTGTATTCTTTGCGCAGCTCACTGCAGATTTTTTTGCCGAGAGATTCATATTTCGGCGGTGCGTTTTTGCCCTTTTCAAATGTGAGATTTCCGAAAGATCTGCATATTTCGTCCCAGGAATTTTCGGAAAGCTTATCGAGAAATGAATCAATAACGGCAATGTCAAGATGAAACATTTCGGAGTATTTCGCCGCAAGTTCCGGCTCATCTTCGAGAAGCGAAAGGCAGAAAAGAGCGCTTTCCTTTGCGCTGCAAGCTGTTCTGATTGCGTGATTTATCAGTATTCTTCCCCACGGAGATTCTTCAACCGGAACGGAAGAATCAAAATCCTTTGTGAGCGAATCAAGCCATAATTCCGGGAACGGATAGGCTCTTGACAGCTCATAAAGCCTCATCACGGCAGACATAAGTTTTTTATCATCGCTCGTGTTGCCTGCAAGGTCGCACAAATCGGTGAATTCCTTTGTCGGATTCTTGTGCCGCTCATCAATGACCTTATTTATTGCCGTATCCTTGAGAATATTTATTCTGCCGTTGTCAAGCATTGCAAAATCGGGAGCTATTCCGAGCGCATGGAAATTTTCACGGACCAGCCCGATGCAGAATGAATCTATCGTGCAGATGCTGGCGCAGGGGAGCATGAGCTGCTGCCTGCGCAGATGTTTGTCAGACGGAAATTCCGCCGTTTTTCTGCTCAATGCGGCTGCAATTTTTTCTTTCATCTGTGCCGCTGCAGCGTTGGTAAATGTAACGATGAGAAGATTTTCAACTCCGCAAGGGTCGGAGGTGTCGCAGATGCGCTGAATAACCCTTTCAACGAGAACTGCGGTTTTGCCGGAGCCTGCCGCCGCACTTACAAGCAGCGTACCTTTTCTCGCTTCGATGGCTTTCTGCTGATCGTCAGTCCATTTCATTCCGATTCATCTCCTTCCGAAAGAGCTTTCAGAACTTTTTCAAGGTCATCATCAAAAAGCTGTTTTCTCGGTCTGTTTTCTTCATATCCGCAGATTGATTTATAATTGCAGTATTCGCAGACTTTTTCATAGTTTTTGCCGGTGACGGGCAGAGCTTCGATATATCCGCCGTGAAGCGAATCAGCCATTCTGATAAGAACTTTATCTGCTTTTTCTTTGAGTTTTTCAAGCTGTTTAAGGTTGATAAGAGAGCCGGCGGCATTGCCGTTCTTGTCAAGCTTTGCCGGAATGAACAATCCGCTGATTTCGTTATCCATTGCATATATTACATCGAATTCGTTGAGAATTATGCCTTCGGGCTTGCCTTTTTTCTGCTTTTCATCAATGATTTTTTCTTCCGGATCTGTTCTTTCAACTGAAATAAGCGGCGAATTTGCGGGATAATAAAGTACGCCTGCCGGAGTGAAATCTCCGTATTTCTTTTTGCCGTTCTGCCAGAGGGTAAAAAGATAAACGAACATCTGCATATTAAGGCCCTGCGTAACATCGCTGAGCATGAATTTCTTTCCGGAGGATTTGTAATCAACTATCCGCAGATATTTTCTGCCGTTGATTTCTGCGGCGTCAACTCTGTCTATTGCGCCGGAAATGATGATCTTTCCGCTTGAAGAGGTCAGCTCATACGGCAAAACTTCCCCGTCTTTCCCTATCCGTAGTTCAAAATCAACGGGGCGGAATTTGCTTCTTGAAAATTCTCTGATGAGCCTTTTTGCAACCTCAAGTATCGTGCGGGCGAGGCGTTTATAAAGATAGATGAATCTTTCGCTTCTGCCTGCCGCATCAAGAAACTCTTTCATATATTCTTCCATATAGCCGGAGATTATCTCCAGAAGCTTAACGGAATCGGTTTCTGAAAGCTCATCTTGTGAATATTCCGAAAGAAGCCTTTCAAGCACTTTATGGATAACATTTCCTTTCTGCATCGGGTCAAGCTCGGCGGGTTTTCTGACCTTTGCTTTCAAACCGTATTCGCAGAAATATGAAAATGCGCATTTATGATAGCTTTCTATTTTGGAAGCCGAAATATTTATGGTGTTTCCGAAAAGAGACTTTGCGGCTTCTCCGCTTTCAATTGAGAAAGGTTTGTTTTCGTATGCCCTTTCGAGAGAAGCAAGCTTGCCGGTCCATTCTTCTTTGTCCGAAAGATATTTTTTTGCCGATGCTCCGGAAATCGAGCTGTTTTCGCTTGCGGAAAGCTCAAAAGCGGATTTTGCGCTTTCAACGAAGAACATTCCTCCGAGGCACGATGCATCAACCTCTTTGCATTTCGGGAAAAGGGCTTTGATTTTCAGATAAAGCTCGGAGGGCGAAAGCGCTTCATCCCTGCTGTTCCTTTCGGGAGCACAAACAAAGAGCTTATGGGAGGCGCAGCAGAATGCGTTATATGCAATGAGTTTTTCTTCGGCAAGCTTATATTCTCCGAAATCGGAAAGCTCAATGCCGAGAGAGCTCATTTTTCTTCTGTCCTTATCGGTCAGGGCAGAGCCGCCAAAGGGAACGGCGGGAAAAATTCCGCTGTTTGCGCCTGCAATGAAAACGGCTTTCGGAGCAGAAACTCTGATTCTGTCTGCCGAGCCGATGGTTATTTCGTCAAGACCCTGAGGAAGATTTCCGGTTGTCTGAACGGAGATCATAAGTGAAAATGCTTCATGGAATGAAGAAGCTGTAACGGCTCTTCCTCTGAACAGCGTTTCAAACGAATCAATAAGCTCCGTGAGAAGAATCCACATTCTTTCAAGCTCAATGACCGTTCCCGTTTCGCCCGATTCCGCAAAGCCCGATGCAAGGGATTTGAGATTTTCTGCGGCGTTTATTCTTTCAAGGCAGTTATAAAGTGAAAGAGAAGCGCTTTCACCGTCCGCATCTTCAAGTGCTTTTTTGAAATCACAGAGCGGAGAAATGATTTTTCTGCGCAGGATGTTGAGCTGATCAAGAAATTCCCTGTCATTATCGGTGAATGCTCCGAAGCCGGATGGATTGTGTTCCCATTCGTGAAGCCAATCCGAGCCGTTTATCTGCCAAAGACAGCAATAGTTTTCAACATCGGCAATTTCGTTTGTGCTTATGCCGGCAAGCTCTGTTTTGAGGCATCGCATAACGGTTTCCGTCTGAAATCCTTTTGCGGCGATTTCGAGAATACTGCAGACAAGGGTCGTTACGGGAGAAGCATCAACCGGCTGGCGGCTGTCATCAAAAACCGAAACTCCGCATTTCTTCAGAGCGCTTCTCAGCGGAGCTTCGTATGCGGCGCTCTGCCTCGCAATAACGGCAATGTCACGGCATCGGAAACCCTCTTCTCTGATGAGTTTTTTTGCCATGCAGGCTATGTATTCGCATTCGGCATAAATATCGGATGCTTTGACAAGGGTGATATTTTCGCATTCATCCTCATAAATATTCGGAGCGGGGGAGAACAGTTCGTTTTCAAGAGCGGCAAGCTCGGGAGAAGCAAAGCGCTCAAATTTCGGCGGAAAATTGTTGAATTTGCTGCCGAGCGAAAGATACTGCGGCTTTGCAACGGAAATTCCGTTTTTCTTTGCCGATTCAATCAGCCTCATTGCCGTGCGTTTCGTGTGAGCAAAAAGGTCCGTTTCGTCATCAGGATCTTTGAGGTCGTCGGTGCATAGAGTGATATAAACTGCCTTTGACTTTCTCATCATAAGACCGATAACATCATATTCACGGGCGGTGAAGCCTCTGAAGCCGTCGATAAAAACAAGGCGGTCTGAAAAATAATCGTTTTCGGGCAGAATCCCGCAAAGCTCCGTCAGAAGATCATCCGGATCGAAATAGCTGCCGGAAATTATCGAATCATAAGCGTCCAGAACGGCGGCGATATCATTGAGTTTCATTTTGAGAAGTCCGTTTTCCATTCCGGCAATAACGGCTCTGACGGAATCCGGCGAAACGGAATTCTGTTTGAATTCCGTTGAAAGCGCAATGAATTCCGAAATAACGGACGGTTTTGAGATGTGGGAACCGTAAAGCAGAAGCTTATCCTTAACGGAATTAAGCGCCATTCTCATAAGAACGGATTTTGAAGCATCGTCAAGCTTTCTTCTTTCGTGAAGCGCAGGTTTGCCCACGAGTTTTTCTCCGAGGCTCGTGAACGAAAGAACATCTATATTGCTCATTGCCCTTGCTCCGACCTTGCCGAGCATCATTTTTTCGCTCATAAAGCTGTATTGTTCAGGAACAATGAGAGTTATTTTTTGATCCGGCGAAGCGCTGAAATCAGAAATAAGATTTGTGATATGCGTTGTTTTACCGCCGCCCGAACGGGCAAGAATAAGATAAAGCATAACATTTCTCCCGAAGCAAAATATATATTTATTATACCATAAAAAGAATAATTTGTCACCATATTTTAATGGAGTTGACAGTAAAGCTTTGATATGCTATCATATATAATGATTTTTTATATTTGAAAGGAGCAAATCCAAAATGGATGACCCCGGCCCTGCGATATCAATAATTCTCAAGCTGTTGCTTCTCTTTGTGCTGATTATAGTCAACGCATTTTTTGCAATGAGCGAAATAGCGATCATTTCACTCAATGACACAAAAATGCAGAAGCTTGCAGAAGAAGGCAACAAAAAAGCAAAGCAGATAGTAAAGCTGACTGCGAATTCAAGCAACTTTCTTTCAACAATTCAGATCGGCGTGACCCTTGCCGGATTCCTTACCTCGGCATCGGCATCCCAGACCTTTGCCGATATGCTGACCAATGCTCTTGCAAATCATTTTCAGTTTTGCAGAACATATATCGGAGCGGTAGGAGTTGTGTCGGTTATCGTTATTACGATCGTTACATCGTATTTTTCGCTCGTTCTCGGTGAGCTTGCTCCGAAGAGAATTGCGATGCAGATTCCCGAAAAGGTTTCGTTTAAAGTTGTTGGAGTTCTTCTGTTTGTTGCCAAGGCAACAAAGCCCTTTGTGAAAATTCTTTCGCTTTCAACCAATGCCGTTGTCCGTATTTTCGGTTTTGATCCGAATGCGGATGAAGAAAATGTTACGGAAGAGGAAATCCGTATGATGGTTGATGTCGGCGGAGAAAAAGGCGTTATCGAAGATTCGCAGAAGGAAATGATTGATAATATTTTCGAGTTTGATGATCTTGATGCAGGTGATATTATGACTCATCGGACCGAAATGACGGCAATTGAAATTACAAAATCGCTTGCCGAGGTTGCAGAGCTTGCAATCGAAAACGGATATTCGAGAATTCCCGTTTATGAGGATGATCCGGACAGCATAGTAGGCGTGCTTTATGCAAAGGACCTGCTTAAATATGTCGGAAAGAGCATTCCGAAAGATCTTACGATCGAAAAGATCATGCGCAAAACTCTTTACGTTCCCGAAACCCAGCTCTGTGCAGATCTTTTCAAGGCAATGAACGAAAGCCATACGCAGTTTGCCGTTGTTGTTGATGAATACGGCGGAACGGCGGGTATCGTTACTCTTGAGGATGTGCTTGAATCCATAGTCGGAAATATTCAGGATGAATATGACGATGAGGAAGAGGAGATCAGAAAGATAGACGAAACAACCTTCACTGTTGAAGGAACAACGGATCTTGACGAAATAGATGAGCTCGTCGGCGCAGAGCTGCCTGACGGAGATTATGACACTATCGGCGGATTTGTTATCAGTCTGCTCGGCTATCTTCCGACGGAAAGCGACATAAGCAAGAATATAACCGCAGAATATAAAAATCTCCGGTTTACCGTGCTTTCGATTGATGAACGAAGAATCGACCAGATAAAGATAGAAATTCTTCCTGCCGAAAAAGAAGAGGAAGACGAAGAAGATTAAAAAACGGGCAGTATTTTCGGGATCGGGAATGCTGCCTTGATTTATACGGAGAGCGATATGGAAAAAATCAATGTTATTCCGCTGCCGAATAAAATAAAATATCTCGGCGGAGAAACAGTCATCAAGGGCAGAGAAATCAAAAAAATTACCGATGAAAAGCTTGCGGACGAGGAATATATTCTTTCTGCCGATGCGTCCGGAATCTGTTTGACCGCTTCCGGCGAAAGAGGATTCTTTTATGCGGAGCAGACTCTGAAGCAGCTCGGAGAAAAATGCCCGTCGGTCAGGATTGAGGACAAGCCCGCTTTTTCTTACAGAGCGTTTCATCTTGACACCGTGCGCCATTATTTCGGCGTTGATGAAATAAAGAAATTCATTGATGCGGCGGCGAGCGTCAAAATGAATGTTTTTCATTGGCATATAACCGATGACCAGGGATTCAGGTTTTTCAGCAAACGCAGGCCCGAAGTTACGGAAAGAGCCTCTGTCAGGCCTTCTCCGAAAAAGTCTCCGCTTAAGGCCAGGT
>R27__coassemble_584_pt1 | contig 22005 bp, 22 predicted proteins | sample R27__metabat2_high_PE_014 | metagenome-assembled genome bin R27
ATTTTTCTGCCATAGGGGTGTTTTTGTACTGTCCGCACAAATTGGAGCAGTCCAGCCGGCTGCGGAGGAATTTTTATGTGTATATTCTTCTGAATTCCGAAAGGCTTTCTTCGGGCGGCAGAAGCGGACCGTATTCGAGCCCTACGCTTCCGGCATATCCCATATCTTCAAGAGCATTGAAAATGACCTTATAATCGTTTTCGCCGTATTGAAGCTCGTTTCTGCCCGGATGGCCCGCAGCGTGAATATGAGCGATCAGCGGCAGATTATCACGGATATTGTTGATTATGTTTCCCTCCGTGACCTGCTGATGATAAATGTCAAAAACGACCTTTATGTTTTCGCTTCCGACCTCCCGGATAATTTCAAACGCCTCTGCGCTTGACGGCAGATAATATCCTTTATGGTTATAAAGAACGTTGAGCGGCTCAACAAGCAGAATTATGCCCGCTTCTTCAAGAATCGGAGCGGCAAGTCGAAGCGTTGCAACGATATTGCCATGCTGAATTTCTCTGCTTTCGCCGGTATCCTGACCGACCTGCGTTATCATCATACCTGCGCCGAGCTTTTTCGCCGCCGCAATGCTTTCCTTAAGGCACTCAAGCCAATGAGCCTGAAAAGCGATATCGGTCAGCCTGAAATCCGAGGTGCAGATACTTATGAGCTTCATATCAAGCTTTTTCAGCGTTTCCGAAACCTTTTCAGCATCAAGCTCCGACCAGTTATAGGTTTCAACGGTGTCAAATCCGCAGTTTTTTATCTTCTGCAGCGCATCGCAGAAATCATCTTTTCCGAAAAAACACGGAACGGGAATATCGAATTTCATAAGCATTCTCCTCTCTGATAGCTATTATTACATAAAAATATTTGATTATCAACCCGAAAAAAGAAAAAGCCGAGACATAAGTCTCGGATTTTTCTCGTATAAAACGGGGGGACAAAAGATGGTAGTGTGTCAAATTATTTTTCAGCCTGCTTTGAATACTTCTTGAGATAAATAACTCTCATAAGAAGAGCTTCAACGGGATTGATGGCTTTCGGCTCGCCGAAAACCTTGCTGCCGAGCAGGGTGACGGACGCTTTGCTCATAATCATATCAACTGCTTCGGCATCGCCTTCAACGGCTCCGCAGCAGAGAGCGCCCTGATCTTTGAGAAGAACGGCATTTTTGCCTTTGATGGCCTTGCCGATCTTATCATAATCATTAACGGTTTTGATTTTTGTTCCGCATATCTGGGCAAAATCATCAAGCAGGGGCTTCATGGTCTTGCCGAGAGAAGAAGCGGCAACGGTTTCTTTTTCGCCGTTATGGATAATGTAGTTGAAATCGGGACGGGAGATATAAACCTCACGGTGAGCATTTGCTGTTTCGGCAACCGCTCCATTGGTTGTTCCGTCTGCCAGATCCATTGAGATTTCGGAGCCGTCAGCCGCATTTTTGAGGGTGATTTTTCCTTTTTCTCTGTCGATGGAGCTATTATACAACATTGACTTTTCAATTTCAACCGTTTTTTCCGAATTTGTTATTTTTCTTGCCATTTTTGCACAGAAATCTCCGAGATTATCCGAGTTTATTCCGAGCTTTGCTTTTGCGGAAGCAAGAATATATTCTGTGCAGACTTTTTCAAGTGAGCTTGCAACTTCAAAGGCTTCGTCAAGGTCTTTTCCGAAGCAGACTGCTCCGTGGTGAGCCATAATAACAGCCTTTGACGGGCTCATTTTAAGAGCTGACGAAACGCCCTTCTTGAGCTTCTTTGTGCCGGGAAGTCCGTATACTCCGATGAAAATTTTATCGCCGATAATGCTCTTTGCTTCGCCTGCAACATTATCAATGCCTTCCTTGAGAGCGCTTATGATTGAAGCTGCCTTCTGATGGGTATGGATAACGAAGCCTGCCTCGGGATATTCCTTATAAACCTCTGCGTGAACGCCTTTTTCCGATGAGGGCTTGATATCTCCGCTCCATTCAAGAGTTTCGATTGCAACCTCAACGATATCATCGGGAGTAAGGCCGATATAAGGCTTTCCGCTCGGAGTAATAACAAAAGTTTTATCGTCAACACGGCAGCTTACATTGCCCCAGGTCCTTGCGATAAGACCTGTTTCAACGAGCTTTTCGCCTGCTTCGATAACAAGCTTTTTTGCAGTTAAAACATCCATAGTTTATTCCTTTCAAAACAGGCAGGAGGGTTTCTCCTGCCCGTTTGATTCAAATTGAATTATTTTGTGTTGATAACACCGATATTTTCGAATACACGGTCGAATGCGGCGATTGCTTCGTCGATCATTTCGTCTGTGTATGCAGCGCTCGTGTAAAGACGGCTGCCTGCGAGAGTTACAAGGCCTTCTGCCATATATGCAGCGCCCATGTGTGTCATTTCTTTCTTGCGGATGTTGGTTTCGTCAAGAACCTTGGGAACTGTCCAGAGCTTCTTCCAGTCAATTGAGAAGTTCAGAGTGCCGACTGTTTCAAGATGGCAGATCGAGCCCTGGTTGAATGCTACGAAAGGAAGGTTGCGCTTCTTGATAAGACCCTGAAGACCTGCGGTGAGTCTGTCACCGGCGAGAGCTGCCTTATAGCAGGCGTCTGCCTTTTCCATCTCTGTGAGCATTGTGTAACCTGCAACGCAGCTGAGGGGGTTAGCCGACATTGTGCCGCCGCAGAATGCCTTGTGGATCTTCTGGTTGCCGTCAAGACCTGCGCCGAGATACTTCATATATTCTCTCTTGCCGCCGAGTCCGCCTGCTCCGGGGTATCCGCCTGCGATAACCTTGCCGAATACGGTGAGATCGGGTGAAACGCCGAAATAGCCCTGAGCGCCGTTCATGCTGACACGGAAAGCCGTAACAACTTCATCGAAGATAAGGAGTGCGCCGTATTTGCGGCAAAGAGCTTCAACGCCCTTGCAGAAATTCTTGTCAACGGGCTTTGTTCCGCTTTCGGGTCCGATGGGTTCAAGCATAACAGCAGCCGTGCCGCCCTGGAACTTGTTTGCACGAAGCTTCTTTTCAAGATCATTGAGGTCACCGGGGAAGAATTCCTGAGTGTCCTTGAAGCAGAAATGAGGAACGCCGTGAGCCTGGGTCCACTTTGTGCCGGGGATACGGATGCCGTAACCGAGCTGATCGCTCCAGCCGTGATAAGCGCCGCCCATCTTAAGGATCTTCTTCTTGCCGGTTGCAAGGCGGGCAACACGGATAGCGCACATACATGCTTCAGTTCCCGAGCCGAGCATACGGAACATATCTACATTGGGGATAAGGTCGGCGATCTTCTTGCCGAGCTTATATTCATATTCATGGAAAAGACCTGTTGAAGGGCCGCAATCGTTGAGAAGCTCAACAACTGCCTCACGAACTGCGGGAGGATTGCTTCCGAGAACTGTGGGGCCGCCTGCCTGAAGGAAGTCAAAATATCTGTTACCGTCGATATCATAAAGATATGCGCCCTCTGCCTTTGTGAAAACGAGAGGGAACGGATAGTTGAATGCAAGGTTGTGCTGAACGCCGCCGGGTATAACAGTCTTTGCCTCTTCAATCATCTTCTTTGAGGTTGCACATTTCTTCTCAAAGTAGTTTTCCTCATAAGCCTTAAGAGCTTCGGGTTTGATTGAATATACGGGTTTTTTGATGAGCGCATCGAGCTGCTTGCATATAGCAGAAGCATCAGGATAAGTAATAATGCCGTGGTTAGCCATTTTAATATCCTCCTGAATATTAATATTTTGCATTTTTGATTATATCATATAGTTATATATTATTCAAGCCCCAGTTTTTTAGCCATTTCGGCAGTCTTGAGCTCAAGAAGCTTTGAAACGCCCTCTTCCTGCATTGTTACGCCATAGAGCATATCAGCTTCATCCATAGTGCCTCGTCTGTGGGTGATAAGAATGAACTGCGTTCCTCTTGTCATGCTGCGGACATAGCTTGCGTATCTTGAAACGTTGATATCGTCAAGCGCCGCTTCAACCTCATCGAAAATGCAGAAGGGAGCGGGCGTGACCTTGAGAATCGCAAAAAGAAGAGCGATTGCGGCAAGTCCCTTTTCGCCGCCCGAAAGAAGGTCGATATTCTGAACATTCTTTCCCGGGGGCTGAACTCTGATGCTGATGTTGCATTCAAGCACATCCTGGGGATCATCGAGCACAAGCTCTGCCTTGCCGCCGTCAAACAGATCTCTGAAGGTTTCTCCGAAATTGTTGTTGATGAGCCTGAACTGCTCTCTGAAGCGTTCCGCCATCTTGCCGGTCAGCTCTTCAATAAGCTTGATAAGCTCTTCCTTCGATTTCTCAATATCCGTTATCTGGCCGCTCATATATTCGTATCTCTCGGAAACTTCTTTGTATTCTTCAACTGCGCCGACATTGACCGTGCCGAGGCCTCGGATCTTGTTTTTGATTTCCTGAAGAGTGCGCTGCGCCTGCGTAATGTTTTCGGGAATAACGCCGACCTCCGCCGCTTCACGCAGAGTGAGCTGATATTCGTCATAAAGCTTATTCTGAGCGGTTTCAAGATCTCTCTGCATTGAATCCTTGCGTTCCTCAAGCCTTGCAAGCTCGCCGCCGAGCTTTTCTTTTTCTGCGCTCATTTCCCGCTCTTTTGCACGCAGACGGGTGCTTTCGCCTTCGGATTCCGTTCTGCTTGAAATAAGAGCTTCTATGTTTTCTTTTGTCTGAACTGATTTTTCACGGAGCGCCAAAGCCTGCTCTTCAAGAGCTTTGATTTTTTCTTCCGTTTCCGAAATAGAAGCATTCAGGCCGTCGATTTCTTCGTTGAGCTTATCTGCTCTCATACTGAAGTTTTCTTTTCTCTGAATGCAGGAAGCAATCGTTTCTTCGTTTGCTTCGATTTCCTTGCGCAGAGCAACCATTTCAAGATTCAGTCTGTTCTGGATCTCGGATGATTTCTCACGAAGTCCCTCAAGGAATTCTCTCTGCTCGTTAAGGCCTTCAAGCTCTTCGTTAAGTCTGCCGCTCTCTGCGGTGATTTCTTCAATTCTTCTGTCGAAGTTCTTTCCGGCTTCGGAATATTCTTTGATCCTTGCCTGCGAATTTTCTTTTTCCGCTTTAAGCTCATCAATGTGACCCTTTGCGGCGTTGAATCTGTCTTCAATCAGCTTGAGGTCGCTTTCCGCACGGATAATATCCTCCTGCGTTTTGATAAGCTCTGCTTCGGAAGCATCAAGCTCTGCCTGAACATTTGAAAGCTCTTCGGAGATATTCTTGAAGCTTGATTCTTTTTCGTTAAGCTTCTTTTCGATTTCAGAAGCAGTTTCTTTAAGAGCTTCGATTTCGGTCACACGGCTTAAGAAATTCGATCCCGAACCTCTTGAACCGCCCGTCATCGAGCCGCCGGCATTGAGGACCTGGCCGTCAATGGTAACTATCTTGAATCTGTATGAATATTTCTTCGCCATTGCAATGCCGTTGTCAATATTGTCAACAACTGCCGTCCTTGCAAGAAGCGAGCCTATGATTTCGGAATATTTTTTGTCAAAATCAAGGAGCTTGTCTGCCATATCGACGAAGCCCTCGCAGCTTTCAAGTCCCTTTTCGGTGAAAGGCTTTGATTTTATTGAGGTGAGCGGCAGGAAGGTCGCTCTGCCGGCTCTGTTTTCTTTCAGATAATTGATTGCTCTCTTTGCGGCATTTTCATCATCAACAACTATGTTCTGAATTGCGGCGCCGAGAGCGGTTTCAACTGCAACCGCATATTCCGGCGGAGCGGAAATAAGCTGCGAAAGAGTGCCGTGGATCCCACGGAGAAAACCTCTCTTGGATTCCTTTATGACTTTCTGAACGCTGCCTGCATAGCCGTCAAGATTCTTTTCAAGGTCATCGAGCATCTTGATTCTTGCGTTCTTCTGATAGAGGGCAAGATTCAGCTCATCTGCCTCTTTGCGGAGAGCTTCCGCTTTTCCGCTTCTTGAGCCGATTATAAGGCGATAGCCTTCAAGCGCATTTTCATGCTCTTCGGCAATATCCTTAAGGCGGCGCAGTTCTTTTTCTGCATCGTTTTTTTCTTTTTCGAGCGAATCAATGATGCCGCCTCTTGTTGTTATGACCTCATCAATGTTCGCAATTCTTGTTTCAAGCTCTCTGACGGTTGATTCAGCCGTTGATTTTTCAACTCTGACATCTGCAAGAGCAAGAGCCGCTTTTGTGAGCTTCTCGTTGATTTCCTTTGATTTTTCGCCGTTTTCGCTGTTCTGACCGAGCAGATCGTTCAGCTTTTCAAGCTCTTCGGAAAGCTCTTCCTTCTTTGAGGCAAAAAGCTTTTCCTTCTCTTCGGAATCCTTTTTCGCATTCTCTATTTCGGCATCTGTTTCGGCAACGGATTTTTCGCTTTCGCCCATATCGCCGACGATTCTTTCGATAGTCTGGCGGCTGTGTTCGATTGTGTTCTTTTCAACTGCGATCTGACCCTCTGTGACCGCCGCCTGCTCTTCCGCTTCGGTTATGCTTTGGCGCAGACGCTCGATTTCAAGAGTTATTTCCTGACCCTTTGCTATGGATTCTTCAATCTTTTCGGAAAGCTCTTCAAGGCCGGCTTCCGTGTTTTCATACTGCGCCGAAGCAACGGAAAGCTTATGCTCCTGCTCACGCAGGCCTTCTTTTGATTTTTCGATAGTATGAAGCCAGAGACCGATTTCAAGCACCTTTTTTTCATCCGCAAGCGCAAGGAATTTTATTGCCTTTTCGCTCTGCGTTTTGAGCGGACCGATGCGTGATTCAAGCTCCGAGAGAATATCTCTCAATCTGACGAGATTTTCTTCCGCCTGATCAAGACGGCGGTTTGCATCCGCTCTTCTGTAACGGAAATGCGAAATGCCCGACGCCTCTTCAAGCATATCTCTTCTCTGCGTTGAGCGTGCGGAAACAAGGTCTGCGATCCTGCCCTGACCGACCATTGAATAACCGTCTCTGCCGAGTCCCGTGTCCATAAACAGCTCGTGAATGTCACGAAGGCGGCATTCTTCGCCGTTTATTCTGTATTCACTTTCGCCCGAGCGGTAATAACGGCGGGTAACGGACACCTCCGCCTTGTCATTCTGGAGGCTGCCGTCTGTATTATCAAGGCAAAGCGTGACCTCGGCATAGCCGAGAGCCTTTCGAAGGCTTGTGCCGCCGAAAATAACATCCTCCATTCTTGCGCCTCGCAGCGTTTTCGTTGACTGCTCGCCGAGAACCCAGCGCACCGCATCGGAAATATTGCTTTTGCCCGAGCCGTTCGGGCCGACAACGGCAGTTATTCCTCTGCCGAAATTCAGCACCGTTTTGTCGGGGAAGGACTTGAAGCCCTGCATTTCAAGCGCTTTAAGTATCATTTAAGTACCTCTTTATGTAATACTGACTCCGTATTTTTCAATGCCCTCCTGCACTCTGACCGTGCATTCATAACCCATTTCACGGAGCCTGATAATATTCGTCTTCTTCTGCCCTGTCATCTTGGAATTTTCACCCGGGGCAACATTGAGAACATAGCTGCCCTGCGGAAGCTTTTCAAGCTTTTCTTTTGCATTGTTGAAATATATTTCGCCCTCGCAAAGCTCACGGAGCGCAGGATGATAAGCTCCTCCCGCATAATTTTCTTCAACTCCGCCGCCCGAATGAAGGCCGACTCTGATAACCTTTATGCCTGCATTTTCAAACCTCGGAATAAGCCTTGCGCAGAGCTTCACCGTTTCATCAACGCCCTTGGGAATGAATTCCCCCTCCTGCATAAGCTCACAGAGCTTTGTGTTTTTTATAACCACCGTCGGATAGATTCTGACCGTTTCGGGCTTAAGAGCAATAATTTTTTCAGCCGTTTCGATACTGTCTTCATCTTCGGAGCCGTAAAGCCCCGTCATCATCTGAAGTCCGGTTTCAAAGCCGTATTTTTTCAGCAGGATAACAGCAGCTTCAACCTGCTCCGCCGTGTGACCTCTTTCATTTAGTTCAAGCACCCTGTTATCAAGGCTCTGGGCTCCGAGCTCAACTGCGGTCACTCCGTATTTTTTCAAAATCCGGCAGATCTCTTCGTCTATTCCGTCGGGTCTTGTTGAAATTCTGATTCCTTTGAAAATTCCCTTTTCAACATAAGAATATGCCGCTTCAAGCAGAGAAACCATATAGCTTCTTTCAACCATCGTGAAGCTGCCGCCGAAAAATGCTATCTCGCCGCCCGATGCTTCCTGCTCCGAAAGGCTTTTTATCGCCGTTTCGGCTGCGGAATGAACATCCTGCGGAACAACATCTCTCTGACTGCCCGATATGCTTCTCTGATTGCAGAATGTGCACATGTGCGGGCATCCCTTATGCACAACGAAAAGAGCAACATTTATATGCTTCATTTTATTCCCATAAGCTCAAGGGCTTCCTTTGCGGCGAGCTGCTCTGCGAGCTTTTTGCTCTTTCCCGTGCCCGTGCCGATAACATTGCTGTTGAGATGCACTTCAAAGGTGAAGCTTTTTGCGTGAGCAGGTCCGCTTTCGGCAATCTGAACATATTCGATATGCTCTTCGGGATTGCGCTGAATGACCTCCTGCAGAATTGTTTTATAATCCTTTGTTTCGTCAAGCTCGTCATTCCTTGAAACGAATCTCAAAGCAAGCTTTTTAGCTTCGTCGAGTCCGCCGTCAAGAAAAACTGCGGCAAGCACGGCTTCAAACGCATCCGCAAGCATTGAAGGCTTGTTTCTGCCGCCCATCCTTGTTTCGCCCTTGCCGAGGAGCAGCGCCGAGCCGATGTCAAGCTCTTTCGCATAGGAGCAGAGTGCGCTTTCGCAGACTCTTGCGGACCTGTGCTTCGTGAGGTCTCCCTCCGGCACATTCATGCTTTCGTAAAGATATTTTGCCGAGATAAATCCAAGCACTGCATCGCCGAGGAATTCAAGCCTTTCGTTGCAAACCGCATCGCCGCCCTTTTCGTTTGCATAAGATGAATGCGAAAGAGCGGTTTTGAGCAGCCCGATATCCTTAAAGTGATAGCCGATATTATTCTGCAACGCTTCAAATTTTTCGTTCATTTCAGGTTTACTTCCTTTCGGTTAGGCTTTCTTTTGCCTATGCAACCGTTTCCTCAATCATATCGGCAAGCTCTGCGATTGAAATATCTCCGCTTATTTCGCTGCCGAATTCAACTCCGAATTCTCTTTCAAGAGTCAAAACAAGATCCTCCGTGTCAAGCTCATCGTCAATGATGTCTTCAATCAGAGTATCTTCATTGATTTCTTCTTCATCCGCTCCGAATTCATCGCAGATGATCGAAATCAGTTTTTCAAGGATCATCAAAATGCCTCCGTAATCTGTTTTAATTGATTTTCAAGGCTTTCCAGACCCCTTGCCGCAAGCGCTTCGTATCTCTGCTGCTTATCCCTTATCTTTTTTTCAAGAGGAGGAAGCAGACCGAAGCTTGCGCCCATAGGTTGAAAATTCGTTATGCTTTCATCGCTCACATATCTTGCAAGCGCACCCGTCATCGTAAGCTCTGACGGCAGAAAATTTTCTTTTCCGAGCATTCTGTTGGCGGCGTTTATGCCTGCAAGGATTCCTGCGCAGGCGGATTCCATATAGCCCTCAACTCCCGTTATCTGACCCGCAAAGAAAAGGTCGGGTCTTTTTCTGAATGAAAAATCGTCATTCAGAAGTCTCGGAGAATCAATGAAGGTGTTTCTGTGCATAACACCGTATCTTAAAAATTCCGCATTTTTCAATGCCGGAATCATCGAAAACACTCTCTTCTGCTCGGAGAACTTCAGATTTGTCTGGAATCCCACGAGATTATACATTGAGCCTTCTTTATTTTCCTTCCGGAGCTGAAGATTTGCCCAGGGTCTGTGACCCGTTTTGGGGTCAACAAGGCCTGCCGGCTTCATCGGACCGAACCGGATGGTATCGTGGCCTCTCGATGCCATAACCTCGATGGGCATACAGCCTTCATAAACGCCCTTCCGTTTATCAAATTCGTGAACGGGAGCAACCTCGGCATTTATGAGAGCCTCATAGAATGCCTCATATTCCTCTTTGTTCATCGGGCAGTTTATGTAATCGTCCGGCTCGCCTCTGTCATATCTTGACTGCATAAACGCACGGTCAAGATCAATGCTTTCAGCCGAAACTATCGGAGCCGCAGCATCAAAGAAGCTTAAATTTCCGCCGCAGAGCGTCTTGATTTTTTCCGAAAGCGCTTCCGAAGCGAGCGGACCGGCCGCAATGATCGTCATTCCGTCGGGAATTTCGGTCACTTCTTCTCTGATAACCGTTATTTCTTTTCTTGAAAGGATTTTTTCGGTTACGAGCGCCGAAAATTTATCTCTGTCAACCGCAAGAGCGCCGCCCGCAGGCACCGCCGTTGCTTCGGCGCATTCAACGCAGAGAGAGCCGAGCTTTTTCATTTCGGCTTTGAGCATTCCGGCTGCGCAGCCCAAACGCATTGCTTTGAAAGAATTTGAGCAAACAAGCTCCGCAAGCCCTTCATTTGAATGCGCAGGAGAAAATCTGACGGGCTTCATTTCATAAAGCTCAACCTCAATGCCCCTGTTTGCTGCCTGCCACGCCGCCTCTGCTCCTGCAAAGCCGCCGCCGATTATCCTGATTTTATTCATTGTTCTTTTTCTTTCCCGATGCGGATTTTTCATATCCGCAGCCCTCTGTTATGCAAACGGTCTTGCCGCTCTTCTTGAGGAAAAGAGGCTTGCCGCAGTTCGGACAGTTTTCGCCTGCAGGAGCATCCCAGCTCATAAAATTGCATTTCGGCCAGTTTCCGCAGCCGTAGAAGGTGTGGCCCTTCTTGGATTTCTTCTCGATGATTTCGCCGCCGCATTCCGGACATTTTGCGCCCGTGTTTACAACAAGCGGCTTTGCGTTCCTGCATTCGGGATAACCCGGGCAGGCAAGGAATCTGCCGTATCTGCCGGTCTTTATGACCATCATTCTGCCGCACTTGTCGCAGGGGATGTCGGTTGTGTCTTCTTCAAGCTGGATCTTAACATTCTTCATTTCGGCTCTTGCTTTTTCAAGAGTCTTTTCAAAGTCAACATAGAATTCGTCAAGCATCTTGACATAATTCATTTCGCCGCAGCCGACTTTATCAAGATTGGTTTCCATCTGAGCGGTGAATTTGGTGTTGACGATCTTTGTGAATTTATCCTTGAGAAGACCTGTTGTTGCAACGCCCAGCTCCGTCGGAGCAAGCTGCTTTGCCTTTCTCTGAACATAGCCTCTCTTGATTATCGTTGAAAGAATTGCGGCGTATGTGCTCGGTCTGCCGACTCCGTTTTCTTCAAGCTCTTTGATAAGCGAAGCTTCGGTAAAGCGGGCGGGAGGCTGGGTGAAATGCTGATTTGAGTTGAGTTCACGGAGCTTGAGAGCTTCATCGTTTCTGATTTCGGGAAGGGAGCTCTTATCCGTTTCCTCCTCGGGAAGCTCATAAAGCTTTGTGAAGCCGTCGAATTTTACCGAATATCCTGCGGCGGTGAAGATGCAGAATTTTTCATCTCCGGGCTTCTGCGCAAGAATTTCGGCTTTAACGGTATTCTGAACGCATCCTGCCATGAGGCAAGCCATAAAGCGTTTCCAGATAAGAGTATAAAGCTTATACTGGTCGCTTGAAAGGCTGGCTTTTACTCTCTCTGGAGTGATTGACGGGGTTGAAGGTCTGATCGCCTCATGGCCGTCCTGCGCATTTGCTCTTGACTTATAATATGCAGGTTTTTCGGGCAGATATTCGCTGCCGAATTCGTTTTCGATATAATTTGTTGCCGCCGCTCTCGCTTCCTCCGAAATGCGGAGCGAATCGGTTCTCATATAAGTGATAAGACCGATAGTGCCGATTCCGCTGACATTAACGCCTTCATAAAGCTCCTGCGCAATTCTCATTGTGCGCTCTGCCTGAAAGCCGAGCTTTCTTGAAGCCTCCTGCTGAAGAGTTGAGGTTATGAACGGAGGAGCAGGATTTTTCTTCCTTGTGCCTTTTTTAAGAGTCTTTATGCTGTAATCTGCGCCGTCAAGGCGATCAATATAGCTCTTTGCTTCCGCTTCGTTGCCGATTTTGACCTTTCCTTTTTCGTCGGAATAGAGAACTGCCGTAAATGTTCTTCTCTGCGCAGTTGCAAGCTTTGCTTCGATCATCCAGTATTCTTCGGGATCAAAAGCATTTATTTCATCCTCACGGTCAACGATAAGTCTGACCGCAACGCTCTGAACTCTGCCCGCCGAAAGACCTCTTCTGATTTTCTGCGAAACGAAGGGACTTAATCTGTAACCGACAAGGCGGTCAAGAATTCTTCTTGCCTGCTGAGCATTGACGAGATCAAGGTCAACCTTCTTTGGATTTGCCATTCCCGCTGCAATGCCGCCCTTGGTGATTTCGTTGAAGGTAACACGGTTTGCGGAATTAAGGTCAAGGCCGAGAACGGTTGCAAGATGCCACGAAATGGCTTCTCCTTCACGGTCCGGGTCGGCTGCAAGATAAACCGCTTCGCTTGAATCGACCTTTGCCTGAAGCTCCTTGACGAGTTTTTCCTTTCCCTTGATGAGAGCGTATTTGGGAACGAAGCCGTTCTTGACATCAACGCTCAATTTTGCCGCCGGAAGGTCTCTGATATGACCTTTTGAGGCAACAACATCGAATTCTTTGCCGAGATATTTTTTGATCGTAGCCGCTTTTGCAGGCGACTCAACAATAACGAGTTTCGACATATTCAATCTCCTGTTATCTGAGAATATAGTTTTTTCCTTCGGTCTGTTCGATCAGTCCGTCCATTTCAAGCTCCATAAGAGCCGTTATGACCGCCGAAACGGGAAGCCCGCTCATTGCGCACAGCTCATCGGGATGAATCGGTTCGTCTGTAAAAAGACCGTATATTTTCTGCTTGTCGCCCGTAAGCGAGGCAGATAATTTTCTTTTTTGTGTCTGCACGGGAATATCTTCTTTTGTTTCCTTTATCTCGGAAAGCTTCAGCCTTTCGGGATAAACGGTTTCATAGCTTTCGAGAACATCCATTGCGCAGGTGACTGCTTTTGCGCCGTCTTTTATCAGCTTGTTTGCGCCCATATAAGCGGTGCTTAAAATGCTTCCGGGAATGGCAAAAACATCTCTTCCCTGGTTGTTGGCGCATCTTGCCGTGATCAGCGAGCCGCTTTTTTCTCCCGCTTCAACAACAAGCACTCCGTGGCTCAATCCCGAAATGATTCTGTTTCTTTCGGGGAAGCTCGCTCTTGTGGGCGATGAAAGCGGAGGATATTCGGTTATGACCGCTCCGTTTCTGCTGATTTCTCTGCGAAGAGGCTCATTGCTCATAAGATAATTTGCTCCCAGGCCGCAGCCGAGCACGCAGACTGTTTTTCCCCCTGCCGAAATTGCTCCCTCGTGGGCGCAGCTGTCGATTCCGAGCGCACCGCCGCTGACTATAACAACTCCCGCCTTTGCCAGATCTCCGCTCATTTTGCGGGCTATCATCCGGCTTTCCCGGCACGGCTCTCTCGTTCCCACAACTCCCATAACAACTCTGCTGTGAAGCACCGATAAATCGCCGTCAACATAAAGCACAAGCGGCATATCGGGTATCTGGCGAAGCTGGAAGGGATAAACGGCATCATCGGGAGTAACGATGCTCCAATGATTTCTTGCGCAGGTGTTGACTGCAACCTCTGCATTTTTTATGCTCGCTTTTTCAAGCCTTTCGAGCTGGAATTTTGTGAAAGCGCCCGAAAGGATCCTCGTTTTTCTGTCCGCTTCAAAAAGCGTCTGCGGATCGGGAAATTCCGAAAGTATTTCATCAACTCTTGCCGCAGCTCCGAGAGCGGAGGAAAGCCATATCCAATATTTTTTATCCGTCATCTCACAAGCTCCCATGCAAGAATTGCCGCCGCCGCAGAAGCGTTGAAGGATTCCGCTCTGCCCTGCATCGGAATCGTTATCCTTTCACGGCAGACTGAAATCGTTTCCTCCGTCAGTCCGTTGCCTTCATTGCCTATGCAGCAGATGATTCCGCAGTTTTTATCAACTCTGCGAATATCGAGGGCATCGTTTTTCGGCACGGATGCAAGGGTAAGCATTCCCATGCCGTTTGCTTTTTTAATAAGCTCTGCAAGCGAATCGGCTTTGATGATGTTCAGCCTGAAAAGCGAACCCATTGCCGCTCTCAGGGCTTTCGGGTTATAAATATCGCAGCCTCCGCTCACTATAAGTCCGCTCAATCCGAGAGCTTCGGCGCTTCTGCTGACCGCTCCGAGATTCGAGGGATCCTGAAGATTTTCGATTGCAAGATATTTTCCGCCGGCATCAAGCTCTGCCTGATTATCCTTTGCCCTGCATACGCAGAATATACCCTGCGGGTTTTCGGTATCCGAAAGCTTTTTTGCAACATCCTCGCTTATTTCACAGCTTATGCCGCCCGAGCCGATAACGACATCGAGAAAGCTCCTGTATTTTTCTTCTGCTCTTGCAGTAAAGAAAACTTTTTTTATCTCGATTCCGCTGACTGCGGCATCAGAGCAGAGCCTTGCGCCTTCAAGGAAAAATTCGCCGGTCTCTTTTCTGAATGATGCGCTCGAAATAAGCTTTGAAGCATATTTGATTTTTTCATTACTGCGAGCAGTTATTACTTCCATTTTTATTTGATACCTTTTATATGTGTTTTTTCGACGGATTTTTCTGCATTTCCGCCGGGGATTTTTCAATAACGCACAATTCAAGGCGAAGCGATGCTTCCCGAAAAAGGAAACACTTCACCCTGAATCATTCAAGAAAACAGAGATGCAACATAGTATATTATGCCGCATCTCTTGAGTTCAATGTGATTAGTTAAGAGCTGCCTTTGCCTTCTCTGTAAGAGCGGTGAATGCAGCGGGATCAGCGATAGCAATCTCTGAAAGCATTTTACGGTTGAGGCTGATGTCAGCCTTCTTAAGACCGTTCATAAATGTTGAATAGTTCATGCCGTTCATCTTGCAGGCAGCGGAAATTCTGGTGATCCAGAGGCGACGGAAGTCTCTCTTCTTCTGCTTTCTGCCGATATAAGCATAGTTGCCGCTCTTCATAACAGCCTGCTTTGCGGTCTTGAAGAGGGTGCTCTTTGAGCCATAGTAGCCCTTAGCGAGCTTGATTACTTTATTTCTTCTCTTGCGAGTCATTATAGCGCCTTTAATACGTGCCATGATTTATTATCCTCCGTTAATTTAATCAGAATGCCTTACTTTATTATTTGTAAGGAACAAGACGTTTGATCTGCTTGCAGTTTGTAACATCAGCAACGCTGACCTTGCGAAGATTTCTCTTGCGCTTTGTGCTCTTCTTGTTAAGAATGTGTGACTTGTAAGCATGTGCACGCATGGGCTTGCCGCCCTTGGAGATTTTGAAGCGCTTCTTTGCGCCGCTGTGTGTCTTGATTTTAGGCATTGTTATATCCTCCTTAATATTTTACACATTAATTATTTGTTGCCTTTGGGGGCTAAAAACATCAGCATCTGTCTGCCTTCCAGCTTTGCAGGCTTTTCGATAACGGCTGCTTCTCCGATCGCTTCGGCGCATTTCTGCATAATTGTCAGACCAAGCTCGGGATGAGCCATTTCACGGCCTCTGAAGCGGATGGAAACCTTAACCTTATCGCCCGATGCAAGGAACTTGCGGGCATGGTTGATTTTAGTATCGAAATCGTGAGTGTCGATATTGAGAGAAAGCCTGATTTCCTTGATTTCAACGATCTTCTGATTCTTTCTGGCTTCCTTCTCTTTTTTTGCCTTCTCAAATCGGTATTTTCCGTAATTCATTATCTTGCATACGGGGGGCTTTGCGTCCGGAGCGATCTTAACAAGGTCAAGATTCTTGCTCTCTGCAATTTTGAGCGCCTCTTCCGCAGACATGATGCCGAGCTGCTCGCCCTCATCGGAGATAGCTCTTATCTCTTTATCACGGATATCCTCATTGATTTGCTGTTCTTTAGTGCTGATATTAAAGCACCTCCTGAAGTTTTAATAAGAGCCGGAACGGTTTTACCTTACAAATAAGAACCTGAAATGCTTTGCATTTCAGAACCTTGTTGTCAAAACAATAAAAAGCGAGGCAGGCGCTCCTGTCTCGCATAAAATCAAAACCAACGCAGACACTTCGCCTGCATTCATTCGGTATTGACCAGCACGGGAGCATCCCGGAAGGTGAGAGCCGTTTCTTGCTCTGCTTTATTGTGCAAGTTATTTTAATATATTCCTCTGCGCTTGTCAAGTGTTTTTTGAAATTTTTTTCAGACCGTAAATTCATAATCCGGCATAAGAGGTCTTAAATGCGAAAAATCGTTCTGAAAAGAGATTCTCTGTTTGCCGTCGGCCGTATATTTTATCTTGGTGACGGAAGTGTTGTTGATGCTCAATATATAATTTCCCTTTCCCATCTCAACGGCGGCGGGAATGAAATGATTGCCGAACGAGCCGTGGGCAAAAACAAGGATCCTTTTGCCGAAGCCGAATCGCTTTTTGAGATAAGCGATGATTTCTGCCGCTCTTTTGTCGTTATCCTCGTCGGTTTCATCTTTGAAATCGCAAATCTTATCCCCGCAAAGAATAATATTTTCAAAATAATTTCCGAGAAAATCAATATCAACTCCGAAATAGTTCTTTGAGCTGCCGTTTTCAATAAGCTCGGGAACAATCTCTATTTCTTTGGGATATTCAAGCTTTTCGGCAACTGCGGCGGCAGTTCTGACCGCCCTGACAAGCGGACTTGAAAGCACCGCATCAAACCGTGCGCCCGCAAATCTCTGCGCAAGAAGCTTTATCTGCTCTTCTCCGAGTGCCGAAAGGCCTATATCGCATTTTGACTTTCCCTCCTGCGAAGCGCCGGAGGTATCTGCATGGCGTATATAGAATATTTCAAATTTTTCTTCCATTTTTACACTTCCCTGCCGCCGAAAATTTCGCTTTCGATGCCGAAAATTTCGTCATACCTTATTTCCGTTCCGTCTGCAAAAACTATCTTTCTGCCGACCTCATTGAGCCGTTTTACTTTGCCTTTAAAAGGGACGAAGGCTCCGCCCGATTTTCTTTCATCCGGAACAAAACGCATAACCGTTATTTCAGGCTGACTGCCGATATTCTCCCGGATTTTTTTCATTCTTTCATCAAGAACGGCGTTTTCATCTTCACTCAATACGGGCGCAAAATCAACGAGCCTTGCCGTTTCATCAACCGCATCGCCGTAGCCCGTCAGCGCCGCAAACGGGGCAAACTGCGCCGCTCTGTCATGCAGCGTCATCTGCGGATGATTGAGCGACTGATGATGCGGAAGATCCGCTATTTTCTTATATTTTTCATTCATTATTTCAAATTTCTTTCTATAAAATCCGCAGCAGGCGCCGGATCCTCAAGTCCGTGAGGATGGTGGTTGCATCCGGGCTTGATATACACCTCAAACGGAATATCCGTATTTTCATAAGCTTTTTTGATATAGATTCCGTTTTCTTCGTATGGCACGATTTCGTCGCTGTCGCCCGCAACAAGCAAGAGCGGGATCCTGTTTTCGATAAGCTTGTGAATGTTATCAAGCGGCATATCTCTGTATGAAAGCAGGTCGCCGATTTCCGTAAGCGAAAGAGCGTTCATTATTTCCGAATGATCTTCGTTGAAGGCACTGCTTCTGCCGAAGCCGCATGGGCAGCTCATATAATTCACGACCGGCGCATCGGCATAAACGCACGCAATGAGCTCCGGATACCTTGCCGCCAGCTTGACTGCGAATATTCCTCCGCAGCTCATTCCGACGGGCACGCATCCGCCGCTGATATTATATTTTTCCGAAACGAATTTTATGAAATCCGCTTTTCGTTCAAGGTCGGCATCCGTTCCCCAGCGGTTGTCATTTTCGATAAATCCGAGATAATGCCCTCTTTCAAGAAGCATTATTTCCGTTTCGGGAAACGCCTGAAAATATTCGGTTTTCAGAATAAAAGCGGATTTTTCTCCCTCTTTTTCCGGAAAAACGACTGTTGCCTTTTTGCCCTCAAATTCAAACTCAACGCATTCAAAATCTTTGTATTTCATTATGCTTTATGACCGCCGACCGTTCCGTTTCGCTCTCTGGCGGTTGCCCCCTCCTCATAATTCATTCCTTTGAGAATTGCATTTTTTCCGTATCTTTTTTTAACAGAAAGAATCGCCTGCTGCATCTTCTTTTCTTTTTCGAGAGATGCGGCATCCTCTTCCTTTTTCTTTTTTTCGGCTTCATAATCGGTGAAAAGATCAAGCTGCTCAAACTCTTCTTCCTTAACATCGCTTTCACGGATAACATTATCCGCAACAACATAAAATCTTCTGACCGTCAGCTCTTTGTTGACGATGCTGTCATAAAGCTCCGTGACCGCATCAATGATAAGCCTTGATGACGATGTGAATTTGCCGAGATTCAACGAGCCGTGAGCATTTTTCGGCGCAGTTCTGCCGTAAAAATCCTCTTTCATTTCGCCCTTGAAATGCGCCGCATTTTCAATATCATAGCAGACTGTCAGATCCACTCTGCTGCATACAAGTCCTTTTTCAACAAGATCAAGCACAAGAGAATCCGCCATTTCACGCACAACAAGTCTGCCTTTTTCGGCTGTATAGGGACATTGAAGCACCTGGCCCGAGCTGATGCTGTTGGTTTCGGGACGGTATGCCTTTATTTCGGAAATTTCAGTCGGCTCCCATCCCCATGCGTGATCTATCAGCAGCTCGGCATTGATTCCGAAAAGCTTATATAAAAGGTCTTCATTATAATATTCATCCGGCTTTCCCACCGAGCAGAGAGCAATATCACCCATGGTATAAAGTCCGTGAGCCTCCAGCTTTTTTGAATATCCCCTGCCGATGCGCCAGAAATCCGTCAGCGGAGTATGGTCCCAAAGCTTTTCACGAAAACTCATTTCGTCAAGCTCGGCGATCCTCACTCCGTTTTCATCAGCCGGAATATGCTTTGCAACTATATCCATTGCAACCTTGCACAGAAAAAGATTTGTGCCGATTCCGGCAGTTGCGGTTATTCCCGTGCTTGAAAGAACATCCTTTATCATTTTCATCGCAAGCTCTTTAGGCGAAAGTCCGTAAAGCCGGAGATATTTCGTTGCATCTATAAATACCTCGTCTATCGAATAAACATGAATATCCTCCGGAGCGATATATTTAAGATATATCTCATAGATTTTCGTGCTGATTTCCATATATTTCGCCATCTGCGGAGGCGCAATGATAAAATCAAGCTCAAGCGAAGGATCCTCCCGAAGATGAGGATCATAAAATGATTTTTCTCTGAATTTATGATTCGGCGCCTTTGCTCTTCTTTCGCCGTTAACCTCTTTTACCTTCTGAATAACCTCAAAAAGCCTTGCTCTGCCGGGAATTCCGTAGGCTTTGAGAGAGGGCGAAACCGCAAGGCAGATAGTTTTTTCCGTTCGGCTTTTATCCGCAACAACAAGGTTGTTTACAAGCGGATCAAGCCCCCGCCGAACGCATTCGACCGAGGCATAAAATGATTTTAAATCTATTGCTATATAAGATTTGTTTTCGTTCATAGTTATCCCGCAAGAGCAAAATTATAGGTCGCAAGGAAGAAAAATACCGAGCCGATAAGCACAAAAACATGGAACACGGCGTGAAAATATCTGAATTTCTTGCCGATAAAATAAAGCACGGCTCCGAGGGTTATAAAAGCTCCGCCGATAAGCACGGTGTTGATATATTCTTTTCCCGCAGTCGAAGCCGAAGCAATGGATTTCATTGCAAAAATTCCCGCCCATCCGAGAGCATTATACATAAAAATCTGCGGCACATTGAATTTTTTCAGGTCCATAAAGGTAAGCAGCATTCCGATTGCCGAAAGCGCCCAGACTGCAATGATAACTCCGATTGAAAGACCCGGCTTTTTGCTGTAAAGATGGTTGAGATAAAAGGCGGTAACATTGCCCGAAATCATAACATATATGTTGCAGTGGTCAAGAATTCTCGCAACTCTCTTTGCGTATCCCGGCTTCATTCCGTGATAGATCGCCGAGCCGAGAAAAACGAGCAGCGTTGACGCAAGATAAAGTCCGCAGGCAAAAAGCTGCATTTTGTCTGCACCGTTTTCAAAAAGAACTTTATAGAGCATAACCGTTCCGGCTATGCAGAGCGGCACTCCTGCGGCGTGGGTTATGCTGTTTACAATGTCTTCTTTTCTTGTGTAATCCGGAAGCGGTGTGTTCTTTATATCAAACATAATTTTCTCCTTATGAAATCATCAGGATTCCCTGCGCAATGAGGAATTCGCCTGCAATGTAAGTCAGCATAACCGTGAAATGCTTTTTGAATATCAGGTCTTTGTTTTTATGATATCGGACAAGGAAAAGAGTGCAGTCCGAAATGAAGAAGAGAACGGCTCCGATGAAAGCGACCGTTGCTCCCGCAGAGCGCAGAGAAATGAGCTGCATCAGCGAAAAAACATTCATCGTGCTGTTTGCGAGCAGATAAACATACATGGGAATGAGCATCATTTTCGGCGTTGACGGTTTAAGCGATTTTATTATGACTGCGGATATTCCGTAATAAAGTATAACCGCAGGAATAACAAGCATCCATCTGACCTTTGAAAAATCAACGCTCATCGCATAAACCGCAATAAAAAGGAAATGCGTTATCATAAAGCTTATCCCGCCTGCGGTGAACCATCCGTTGCCTTTGGGAATCAGAAGCACGTCGCCGAGCCAGCTCGCCGCAAGAGCGATTATCAGCACCCAGGAAAGTTTATCTGCGCAGACGATATAATATGCGATTATCAACGGAAGCAGAAAAGGCTTGGTATATTTCCGCTTTGATGAATCATCTGTCCAGCTGTGGTAAAGATGAACTGCCGAAACGGCGGCAAGCAGAACAAGAAGAACATATTTCAAAATAATCTCTCCCGAAAGTCAAATCACTTTTATATTAATATATCTCTCCTGCCGTGTCAAGAAAAAAGGAACGCTTTTGCCTAACGGCAAAATGTTGCGGCAAAACAAATTTTCGGAGGATGACGGCGTTGTTTTTCCGTAGGGCACGGATTTATCCGTGCCGTATTGCGGCAAGCAGGGTTATTAAGGTTTTCACGGCAAGCATAAATGCTTGTCCTACGATGAGCAGCGAAAACCATCTCGTAGGGCACGGATTTATCCGTGCCGTTGTAAAAATTAACAACTGTTTTCGGCGAAACGGTCAGCATAAATGCTGACCCTACGGTGTTGTTTTTCGGCAAGCATAAATGCTTGCCCTACGGGAATGTTTTTGTAGGGCACGGATTCATCCGTGCCGTTGTAAAAATTAACAACTGTTTTCGGTGAAACGGTCAGCATAAATGCTGACCCTACGGTGTTGTTTTTCGGCAAGCATGAATGCTTGCCCTACGGGAATGTTTTTGTAGGGCACGGATTCTTCCGTGCCGTGTTGCGGCGAGCAGGCAGTCATGGTTTCCACGGCAGCCAAAAACGGCACGGATAACCGTGCCGCCGAATAATCATTATTTAACCGTTATCTGACACATTTTCATTGCGTTCAATGCGTTTTCGTGGCTTTCCGGGGTCACACCCGCACAGCAAGCCGAATCAACCGATACCGGCAGCTCCGGCAAATATGCCTTGATGAGAAGCGCATTTGAAATAACGCATATATCGGTGCATAAGCCGACAAGCTCAACCTCCGAATAATCGCCGTCTGCAACAAGATTCGCAAGCTCAACGCTGCCAAAGGTCGGCTTTTCGATTATTCTGCAATCCTTTGAAAGCGCCTTGATTTCGTCATTCAGCTCCCAGCCGGCAGTGCCTTTGATGCAATGCTCAACGGGAAGATTTCTGCCCTCCTGCGTTGAAAGATAAATAGAAGAATGCGTATCCTTTGTAAAAACGATTTCGCCGCCGAAGCTTCTGATTTTTTCGCAGACGGCAGGCAGGATCTTAACCGCCTCGGGAGTGCCGAGTGCTCCGTCGATAAAATCATTCTGCATATCAACAACAACAAGCAGTTTTTTCATTTTTTCCCCTCCGTAAATA
>R27__coassemble_632_pt1 | contig 20700 bp, 15 predicted proteins | sample R27__metabat2_high_PE_014 | metagenome-assembled genome bin R27
CCGTTCTATATGGGCTTCCGCTTCCAGTTTGAAGAGGCGGTTCTCGCCTTTGAAAGAGACGGTCTGACGATTTATGAATGCGACGGCAGCAGAATCAGGCCCTGCGAAAGCGGCTCTGAAAACGAAAGCGATTTCGAGCTTCCCTCCGGCGATGCCTATGCAAACGAAATCAGATATTTCGCAGACTGCGTTAAATATGACAGACCCGTTGAAAAAGTTACGGAAGAATCGCTTCTTGCAGTTCTGAAAATACTCATAAGCTTCAATAAGTAAAGGAATGATGATATGGATAAGCTGATAGACCACCGCATCGGCACGGTTATTGACAAGTTAAAGGATTTCATCGTCACCGAAAGAGTTGACATTCCCGGCTGGAAAACCTTTGAATGCGGATACAAAAAAGGCAATGAAGTCCCCTCGCCCTCCCTTGCGGAATGGCAGGATTTCAAAAAAGGCGAAAGATGGGGCGAAAAGCCCGAGGAACACAGATGGTTTTATAATCATGTTGTGATTCCCGATGATATGAGAGGCAAGGACGTTGAGCTTTATATGTCGGTCAGCCCTCATAACGAATCCTGCTGGGATCCGCAGTTCATCGTCTATATCAACGGCAAAGAAATCAGAGGCATGGACAGCAACCACAGATATCTGAAGCTTGACGGCAGCGCTGCGGAATTTGATGTTCACTCATACGCATATTCCCGCCCATTCGGAATGAATTCGGATTTTTATGCCCAGCTCTGCGTTTTTGACAGAGATGTTGAAAAACTCTATTATCATCTCAAGGTCCCGTTTGATGTTATGAATCTTCTCGAAAAGGGAAGCAAGGAATATACGGACATTATGTATCGCCTCAACGATGCGATAAATCTGCTCAACTGGATCGACCCCGAAAGCGAAGACTTCCGTTCATCCGTTAAGGATGCGGTAAAATATATGGATGAGGAGTTTTACGGAAAATTCTGCAAAGAAACTCCGATAAAGGTCAGCTGCATCGGCCATACTCATATTGACGTTGCGTGGCGCTGGACTCTTGACCAGACAAGAGAAAAGGTTCAGAGAACTTTCGGCAGCGTTGTTGAAATGATGAAGAAATATCCCGATTATAACTTTATGAGCAGCCAGCCGCAGCTTCTCAAATACCTCAAGGAAGAATCTCCCGAAATCTTTGAAGAAATCAGAAAGCTCGCCGCAGAAAAAAGATTTGAGCCCGAAGGCTCAATGTGGCTTGAAGCGGATTGCAACCTGACCTCCGGCGAAAGCCTTGTTCGTCAGATAATGTTCGGCAAGAGATTTTTCAAGAAGGAATTCGGCGTTGAAAACAAAGTTCTCTGGCTCCCCGATGTTTTCGGTTACAGCGCAGCTCTTCCGCAGATCCTTCAGAAGAGCGGAGTTGACAAATTCGTAACCTCAAAAATAAGCTGGAACGAAACAAACCGTATGCCCTATGATGCGTTTATGTGGAAAGGCATTGACGGAACGGAGATTTTCTCTTATTTTCTCACCGCAACCGATATGCGTGACGGAAAGGTCGGAACATTCACGACCTATAACGCAAAGCTCAATCCCTCTCAGGTCATGGGCGCATGGAAACGCTTTGAGCCGAAAGCTCTTTCAGACGAAGTTATGCTCACCTTCGGCCACGGCGACGGCGGCGGCGGACCCGAGGATTCATATCTCGAAAACTACGAAAGAATGAAGTACGGCATCCCCGGCTGCAATCAGACAAAAATCGAATTTGCAGGCGACTTCCTCGAAAGACTTAAAAATAAGCTTGAAAACAACAAGCGTCTTCCGAAATGGGCAGGCGAGCTTTATCTTGAATTCCACAGAGGCACTTACACCTCCCAGGCATTCAACAAGAGAAGCAACCGCAAGAGCGAGCTTCTTTATCAGAATGCCGAGGCTGTCAGCGCAATGGCAATGAAACTTTCAGGCAAAGAATATCCGCAGGAAAAGCTGAACGAGGGCTGGGAATGCATTCTTCTCAACCAGTTCCACGACATTATCCCCGGCTCATCAATTCATTCCGTTTATGAAAACTGCCATAAGGATTATGCCAAAATCACCGATATCGGCTCTGCTGCGGAAAGCGAAGCTTACGGCGCAATTCTTTCCGGAATTTCAACCGACGGCGGCGTTGCGGTCTTCAATCCGAATTCATTCTCCGGAAACGGATTCCTCAATCATAACGGCAGATGCTTCAAGGTCACGGATATTCCGGCAAAGGGATATAAAGTTGTTAAGCTTCATGAAACCGATGCCGATTTCACTCTTAACGGCAGACATCTTGAAACCTCAAACTATATAGTTGATTTTGACGAAAGCTATGTTATCACAAGGCTTTATGATAAGCTCAACGAGCGTGAGGTGCTTCGCAGCGGCGGCAGAGGAAACTATATTGAAGCCTACGAAGACCTTCCTTATCAATACGATGCATGGGAAATTTCAAAATACTATACGGAAAAGAAATATGCGATTGACGATGTTTCAAAAGCGGAATTCATCAACGAGGGTGCGAGATTCGGCTTTGAAATCACAAGGAAATTCCACAAATCAATCATTAAACAGAAGATTTTCTTCTATGACGGCAGCAACAGAATTGATTTTGAAACCTATGCAGACTGGCATCAGGAGCATCTGATGGTCAAATCAGCATTTGATGTTGATGTCAATTCCGAAAAAGCGACCTTTGATATTCAGTTCGGCTCCGTTGAGCGCCCCGTTCATAAGAACACAAGCTGGGATTCAGCAAAATTCGAGGTCTGCGCTCACAAATTCATCGACTATGCGGATTACGGTTACGGCGTTTCGCTTCTCAACGACTGCAAATACGGCCACAACATTGAAAACGGCACAATGAAGCTTTCAATGTTCAAATGCGCAACTCAACCCGATCCGGATGCCGACAAGGGCGAGCATTTCTTCACCTATTCGCTTCTTCCTCACGCAGGCGATTTCAGAGAAAGCGGCACTGTTCAGCTCGCTTATGAGCTTAACTGCCCGTTCAGAGCGTTTGAAATCGGAAAGCAGAGCGGAAGCCTCGCCGATGAATATTCATTCATTTCCTGCGATAAAGATAATTTCATCGTTGAAACAATAAAGAAAGCGGAAGATGATGACGGCATTATCGTCAGAGGCTACGAAAGCTATAACAAGCGCACACCCGTTACTCTCTCCGCAGGCTTCGGAGCAAAGAAGGCATTTATATGCGACCTTCAGGAAAACGAGCTTGAAGTGCTTGAGATAAAAGACGGCGAGGTCGGCTTCATCGCAAAACCGTTTGAAATCGTAACGGTAAAATTCAAATAAAAGCAGCATTAAGCCCGTACAGCCTTTCGGCTGTACGGGCTTAAGTATTTTGACTGTTTATAAAATTTTGTGCAGCAGATTGACCGATTTGTAAACAAGCGGCTTGAAAACGAGATAGAATTCGCCGCAATAGACCTGAAACTCCGCTCCGAGGCTCTGCTTGTAGCGGTGAAGGCCGTATTTCGGGTTGCTCTCTTCGGGGAAACCCTCAACTCCTCGCAGGTCAAACCAGTCATAACCCATTTCAACAGCGTGGCTCTGCATCTTCCATTGAAGAAATTCATTCGGATGATTCTGCAGTCTGCTTTGGTCGGAGCAGCCGTACATATACCACATTCTGTTGCCGAGTTCCGCCGTCATCGTTGCGGCAACGGGAACGCCGTCTTCCTCTGCGATATAGAAGCCTGCTCCTTCAAGCTTTGTGATATATCTTTCATAATATTTCAGGCTGTGCGGCTTGAATCCGTTCTTTTCGCCTGTCTGGCGCATCATTTCATAAAACACCGGCAGGTCGTCAACCGTTCCCATACGCAGGGTGACGCCCTTTTTTTCGGAGCTTCTGATATGGTATCTCAAAGTTCTGTGATATTTGCTCATCAGCTCTTCCTGCGAAATTCCTCTTATGTCGGTCACATAGGAAACTCTCGGATTTGAAAGTGAAAAATCGGTTGCGGTATTGACCGTGAAGCCCATTTCTTTTGTCAAGGCAAGGAAATCCTTGTTCGTTTCATAAATCATCGGGTCGATTTTCAGCACGATGGCATTTGTTTCGTCTGCAATTTTCTTTGCCGCATTGATAAGCTCCTTGAAGGTTTCAAAATCATTTTCATCGAATATCGGACCTCTCGGAGCATAAAGGCGGTAATATTTCGTATGGTTTATCTTTGAATGAAGCAGGCACATAACTCCCTTGATGTTTTTGTTTTCATCACGGCAGATCACGCCCGTCCAGTTATCGTAATCCTTAACAAGTCCCCATGATGAGGTCTGCTCAAAATGGCATTTCGGATGATTCTTAACGAATTCATCTATTTCGCCTGCGTGATTTATATCAACTAATTCTATCATCTGTTTTTCCTTTCGTCAGTTAAGAAGGCCGTATTTGTCGAGAATCTTAACTATTGTCGTGCCCTTCGGAAGAGTTTCGATATCATCTCTGTTGAAGCTTCTTAAGAAGAGAAGAGCAACAAAATAAACAACTGCGGCAAAGCCGATTGAGATAACTGCGGATATCGTTCCGCCGTTAAGAATCGAGCCGGTGTTTCCTGCGGGGATGATTCTTGTCAGCACGGTGTTCATTGCAAATGCGCTCAATCCGCAGAATGCAGCGCAGATAAACGGCTTAATGAAAATTGATGTCCAGTCAATCCTGACCTTTGTGAGCGTAATAAGGCGGAAGAAATTGATTCCGACAATAACGGCATAGAAAAGAACCGTTCCGATAACTGCGCCATAAACATTTAATCTGTAATTGCCGACGAGAATAAAGTTTGCAGCTATCTTCACAACGGCGCCGATGCAGACGGTCTTTGCGGGGATATCCGTTCTGCCGATTGCCTGAAGCATATTTGTTATCGGCGTTGAAACGCCCATAAGGAAGGTTGCATAGCCGTAAGCCGCCATAACGGGAGCGGCAACCGAAATTGCATCGGAGCTTTCTCCTCTGCCGTAAATGATCGTCAGAATGGGAGTTGCCATAACAGCCATTCCGATGCCTGCCGGGAAAGCGATAAGCATCGCAATGCGAAGAACGGTTTCAATCGTTGATTTGATTTCCTCTTTGTTCTTAACAGCCCATGCGGTTGTGAGAGCCGGAATGGCGCTCAAACCGAGCTGAACGGTGATCATCGGAACAAGGGTCTTGAAATCAAGAGCCATGCCGTATGAGCCCCAGAGATAGGTTGCGACCTTTGCCTTGTCGCTCAGGTCAAGTCTTTCCATCTTCGAAGCAAGAGAGAAAGCGTTTCTGAACATATTCACGATATAGTCAAATCCGGCATCGGTGCTCAGAGCTGCCTTGAGCCTGACCTGAATCGTTGCAACATCTATGAGATTCGTGATGTTAAGCACAAGTGCGCTGATAATCATCGGAATGGCGATCATTATCATATTCTTTGCGATAACATTGCCCTGCGGCGGAACGGGAGAGGAGGCAAGCTGCTCTTTTGTAAATCCATCGCCCTTTATGCGGTGATAAATCGAAAGAAAAGCCGTGCTTGCAACCGAACCGAGAGTAACGCCGAAAACAGCACCCGCTGCCGCCCAGGGAGCGATTGCACCCTTTGCTTCCGTCATATTTTTGACCGCCGTGCCGAAAACAACGGCAGATGTATCTCCGCTCGCCGCCATACCGGATGAAAACTGCGAAAGGCCGATATTTTCAATGATTTTAACAAGAATAAGTCCGAAGCAGAGCTTGCCGAGAGCTTCAATAACCTGCGAAATGCCCGTAGGCATCATGTTGCGCAGTCCCTCGTAATAGCCTCTGTATGAGGACATATAGTAGCAGAAGAAAATCGACGGAGCAATGCAGAGGATGGCATATAGGCTCATGAAATCCGTTGCGATGAATCTTGCATAGGGATAAGCAATGATAAACATAAGCAGCGTTCCCGCAACGCCTATCATAAAGAATATCCTTTTTGAAACACGGTAAGTAAGCCTTGCCTCACGGTAATTTCCCTTTGCAACAGCCTCGGCAACCATTCTTAAAACGGCAACCGAAACACCGGACATTGCAATTGAGAAAATCGGCGTATAAACATTATATGCCGTGTCAAAACAGCCTCTGCCGACCGTGCCGAGAATATTGCCGAGCGGCATTTTATAAAGAGCGCCGATTATCTTAACGATAACCGTTGAAGCAACAAGTATCGCCGCTCCGTTAAGCATTGTCTTTTTGCTTTGATTCTTCAAGAAATTTCACTCTCCCGGATATATTTTTACTTCTTTTATTATAAAAATACAGAATTTTATTACATACTGATATATGATAGCACAGAGAAGAAAATTTTTCAAGCAATATTCGGAAATCGTAATTTTTTAAAAATTTCAAAGCGGATTTTCCGCCTTACCATGCTTCGTCTTATATGTTTATGCTTTCTCATTTATTGACATATCGAATTAAAATGTTATAATTATTTCAGCGGTCATCCGCAAATAATTTTTTCAGGAGAGTGCTTTTTGAAGTACAACACATCAGAGTCGGTCTGCTGACGGGAGGTCGGCAGACAAAGACGCCTCCCGCATTGAAGTCAACAATTATCAGGAGGTTAAATAATGAAAACAAATGACTTGAAAATCCGTTCGGAAAAAGTCGAAGACATCGGCACAGTTGATAATCTTATCAGAGAAAGCTTTTGGAATGTTTACCGCCCGGGGTGCCTTGAGCATTATGTTATGCACTGCATGAGAAAGCATCCCGATTTTATGCCGCAGCTCTGCTTCGTTATGGAAAAGGGCGGCGAAATCATCGGGCAAAATATTTTCTGGAAAGCGGAAATCACATCGGATGACGGCAGAATCATCCCGATAATGACTATGGGACCTATCTGCATCAGAAACGACCTTAAGAGAAAAGGATTCGGAAAAATCCTGCTTGATTTTACGCTTGAAAAGGCAAAGGAAGCCGGCGCAGGCGCAGTCTGCTTTGAAGGGAACATTGATTTCTACGGCAAAAGCGGCTTCACCTATGCCTCCGGATTCGGCATTCGCTATCACGGACTTCCCGAGGGCGAGGATTCATCATTCTTTCTCTGCAAGGAGCTGATTCCCGGTTATCTCAACGGGATCACCGGCGAATACTCAACTCCGCAGGTCTATCTCGTCAACAAAGACGAAGCGGAGGAATTCGACAAAAAATTTCCGAAAGCGGAAAAGCTGAAGCTTCCCGGTCAGCTTGAATAATCCGGAAAGAAAAAGTCTTCCCCGGGGCTATGCTTCGGGGAAGCAGAATATAACAGTTTATGAGAATTTGAGCCGTGCGGGCGAAAATGTTGAAATTTCCATGCAAGCGGTCAGAGCAGTACTCCGTAGGGCACGGATTCATCCGTGCCGTACTGCGGTAATAAGATTGCTGAATTTTTTCACGGCAAGCATGAATGCTTACCCTACGATTTCACCTTCATTTTTCACGCCAACCGCAAATCTCTTCGGATTCATCATTATCATTGAAATCTGCGTTTCCAAATTCACACGGAGAATAATTATGCTTGAGAACATCAAAGAATACAACTGCCGCTGCGGAAAGGAACATATTTTTTCTGCCGAAATCTATTCGGGAAGCGGCAAGATCAGCGAGCTTGAAAATATTCTGATTTCCGAAAATATCAAAAAAGTTTTTCTGCTTGCCGATAAAAACACCTTTGCCGCTGCCGGAAAGCCCGTTTCCGAAATTCTCGGAAAATGCAAAGTTCAGATAAACAGCTTCGTTTTTGATTCAGCTCTCGTTGAGCCTGACGAAACGAACACGGGCCTTGCGCTGATGCACTATGCCGACTGCGATATGGTCATCGGCATCGGTTCGGGCGTTATCAACGACATCGGCAAAATCATTTCAAACACGGCGAACAAACTTTACTGCATTGTTGCAACCGCCCCCTCGATGGACGGCTATGCTTCATCTTCATCGTCAATGACAAGAAACGGTCTTAAAATTTCGCTTCCGAGCAAATGCCCGGATATTATCATCGGCGACACGGATATTCTCCGCAAAGCTCCCGAAAGAATGCTCGTTTCGGGCATAGGCGACATAATCGCAAAATACATTGCTCTCTGCGACTGGAGAATTTCCGCTCTCATAAACGGCGAATATTTCTGCGAAGACATTGCGTTGCTCGTGAGAAAAGCAATCAAATGCTGCGTTGAAAATGCCGACGGACTTCTGAAAAGAGAAAAAGCCGCCGTTGAAGCGGTTTTTGAAGGACTTATTATCAGCGGCATGGCGATGAATCTTGCCGGATGTTCAAGACCGGCTTCGGGAATTGAGCATTATTTTTCACATCTCTGGGATATGCGCAGCGTTGAGTTCGGCGCTCCATGCGATTTTCACGGAATTCAATGCGGACTCGCCACCCTTATTTCCGCAAAAGCATATATGAAGCTGAAAACAACCGTTCCCGACAGAGAAAAGGCTCTTGAAAATGCAGAAAATTTCAGCCTTGACGAATGGAACGAAACTCTGCGTGAATTTCTCGGCAGGGGAGCAGAAGCAATGATCCTGCTTGAAAAGAAAGAAAAAAAATATGACCTTTCTTCCCACAAAATCAGACTTGAAAAAATCATTTCGCATTGGGATGAAATCCTGAAAATCATTGATGAAGAAATCCCGCCGCTTGAAGAGCTTTATTCTCTTGCCGAAAAGATCCATCTGCCGGTCATTCCCGAAGAAATTGGAATCAGCTCCGATATTCTTCCGCTCACATTCAAAGCAACGGCAGACATCCGTGATAAATACATTCTTTCCCGCCTTTGCCGTGACCTCGGCATAACAGACGAAATAACGGAGGCTATTCTATGAAAAATATCTGCGATTTTATGATAATCCAGCGTGATGCAGACGGTTTCGGCAGAGGAACATTTGCAGGCGTTTACGATATAGAAGAAAATCAGACCGTTGCCGCAAGGGTCTGCCGTGAGGATGACAATGCGGTCATAATCGACTGGATCGAATGCGATGTCAACGGAAAAGAATGGAAAATAAATCTTGAAATTCCGCAGGGCGGACTTTATCGCATAGAGGCACGGATTATCGCTTCTCCGTTCATTTCCTATGAAAACAGATATGACTGGTGCAAGCTTATTGCAATGGCGCAGCACGTCGGCGTAGGCGAAGTTTTCGTTGCTGCAGGCCAAAGCAATATGTCCGGCTACGGCAGGGATTCCGCCTATGACCCTGCGCAGCTCGGAGTTCATCTTTTCGACAACAGCGGCAAGTGGGTAATAGCCGCCCATCCGCTCAATTCATCCGTGAATCCCGTATATATCAACGATGACGGCGCTTCCGGCACTTCCCCCGCCCTCTCATTTGCAAAATCAATGGCGAGAAGGCTTTCGCTCCCCATAGGCATTGTTATGGCAGCAAAAGGCGGCTCCTCGCTCGAATGGTGGAACCCCGCCGACGAAGACCCTTATCTTTTTGTCAACTTAAAAAAGAAGCTTGAAGAAACCGGAAAATTTGCCGGAATGATATGGTTCCAGGGCTGCAACGAAACAAACGAAGAAGAAGCATATAATTATCTTGAAAAATTTCAGCAGGCGGTCGGTCTGTGGCGGGAAGAATTCGGCCATTTCCCGATTGCTCTCTGCCAGATAAACCGCCACGCCTCAAAGTCGCAGGATGCGGACCGCTTCTGGGGACTCATCCGTGAAGCGCAGCGCCGTTCGGGAATGACGATAAAGGATGTTTTTGTTGTGCCGACAATTGATATGTATACCTGCGACGGAATCCATAACGGAAGCGGCGCAAACATTATAGTCGGCGAACGCCTTGCCGGAGCGATGCTTCACGGCGCTTACGGTATGCCCGGCTCATCTGCGCCGAATATAAAAATAATCAGAAAGCTTGACAGCAGAACGGTTCTTCTTGAATTTGCAGAAAAGCAGAGCATCCGCACAATGGATGATCTCGCAAGCGGAATGAACATTGAAGACGAAAACGGTATGATGAAATGCACAAAGGTTTCAATCTGCGGCGAGGGCGCAAAGGTCACCGCCGAAAGAGAAATCATCGGCAAAGCTGTTTTCCACGCATATTGGGAAAGAGAAGTGCCTGCGTTTTTCATTCGCGATAACTACGGAATGCCAATGCTTGCGTGCTACGGCGTTGAAATAGAATCAATATAAAACCCGGAGGAAAATTATGAGTTACAAAAAAATCGTTATAGCCGGCGGCGGTGTCCTCGGCAGCCAGATCGCATTTCAGACAGCATATTGCGGCTTTGATGTTACAATATGGCTTCGTTCGGAAGGCTCTGCCGGACGCACTCAACCGAAGCTTGATAAGCTCAAAGAAACCTATCTGAATGCAATTGAAGAAATGGAAAAAGATACGAAAGCCTGGTGCGCCGGAATCGCAGACAGCGATAATTTCAATAAAGAAGAATGCCTTGCAAAAACGAATGCGGCTTATGAGAGCATCAAGCTTGAAACCGATCTTGCAAAAGCCTGCGTGGATGCCGACCTGGTAATCGAATCCATGGCTGAAAATGCAGACGATAAAACGGCTTTTTATAAAAAGCTTGCGGGAGTTCTGCCCGAGAAAACCGTTATCGTAACCAATTCATCAACCCTGCTCCCCTCACAGTTTGCAAAGTCCACGGGCAGACCCGAAAAATATCTTGCGCTCCATTTTGCAAATTCAATATGGAAAAACAACACAGCAGAAATCATGGCTCATGATCTGACCGAAAAGAAATATTTTGACGAAATTGCGGAATTTGCAAACGAAATACGCATGATCGGTCTTCCCGTCAACAAGGAAAAAAGCGGCTACCTGCTCAATTCCATGCTTGTTCCGTTCCTGCTCAGCGGACTTGATCTCTATGTTTCCGGCGTTTCAGACCCCGAAAGCATTGACACCGCCTGGACAAGAGGTACCGGCGCTCCGAAGGGACCTTTTCAGATTTTCGACACCGTCGGACTGACAACCGCCTACAACATCGTTATGCAGTATCAGAAGGTTCCCGGACTTTTAAGCCCTCTGCTCAAAAAAATGATGCTTCCGTATAATTTCAAGAAAATGGAAGCTGTTCTCAAAAAATATATTGATGAGGGCAAGCTCGGAATTTCTTCCGGCGAAGGGTTCTATAAATATAAATAAAATTCGTGAAAAGGAGAAGCATAATGGCTGATAGTAACCTGAATCGGATATTGTCAAAAATATTCAAAAAGAATAAAGGCAAAAAAATCTCAATTTCATCGGTTGTTGTTCTCATTATAATTGCTGCGCTTTATTTTTCTCCTCTCGGCGATAGCCTCAAGAACGAAACCATTGAGCCGTCATCCGGCATTACGCAGACATCAGTTTATGAGAAAACAGATTCTCATAATGAAACCGAAGCCTATGTCACAATTTTCAGCGGCTATGAAGGCACTTCTTATTATTCAACGGAATCCGCTTATACATACGAGTTCCGCAATCGCAAACGCCTCAATGAGCATTTTGAAAAGCACGGCGCAGAGGTCGGAGCTTCCTCGGCGGATGAATACGAAAAGATGGCTTCTGCCGTTGTTACAAATTCAAATTCGCTCCATAAAACCGAAGCCGAAGACGGCGACGATGTTTATTTTCTGAAATCAACCGGCGAATTCGTTATCGTTTCGCCCGACGGCTATCTGCGCACTTATTACATTGCAGATTATGATTATTTCAACAGACAGTGAATGATTTCAAACCGAAAAACGGCTGACAGCCCGCTCCCGGACCGTCAGCCGTTTCTTTTTATTCAATTGAAATCATCTGGTGGCATTCAACCTTCGGAACGGTAAACGAAACTCTGCCGTTTTCATAACCGAAAGCGATTTCTTCATTCTGCGGCACAAGGATGACCTTTGCGGGTTTTTCGCACTTAACCTTAACATCAACATCATAAAGCGGAACGATGTCCTCAATGACCTCCGTGTCCCTGCCTCTCTTTGTTGTGTGAGCATAGAGAAGATGAACTATCTTTCTCTCTCCCTGCTGAAGAAGCGAAACTATTCCTCTGTCCGGCAGAGAAGCCGAAACCGTAAAATTATCCTTCATGAGAAGCTCAATTGCCTTGCCGATAAGCTCCTTGATGTGAAAATCTCCGAATTCAGCATATCCGCTGAAAATATTCCAGCCGATATAGGCGATATTGCCTTTGATGACTGCGGCGGGATAATCATAAGCTTCGTTGTTGGGAGCATGCTGATGAGAGCAGAAATGATGAGCCGTTCTGTTGAAATACGGATCCTGACCCATTGCTATAACCTGTGCATCAATGTTTTCGATTCTGTGGGAATCGGCTCTCATAAGATAAGCTGTTGTTCCGTTGACCGTTTCAAATCCGGGTATCTCATAGGTCGGGGAGAATTCGTTTCTGCCGATATATTTTATGCCGACATCAACTGCAAATTCGTTGTTTTCGTCAAGTCCCGAAATGCCCGAAAGAAGCAGTCTGCCGCCGCCGGCAAGATATTTTTCGATTTTTGCTTTGAGTTTTTCATCAAATTTATGAAAATCCGGAAGAATGAGAAGTTTATATTTTGAGAAATCCTCGTCAATATCAATCGCATTGTAAAGGCGCTTGGTTTCAAGCAGAATTCTGTTTGCGCCGACATCCGCCTGCTCCGCTTCCTTTCCGAATTCGCTTTTAAGAGGCTCTGCGCATAGAACGCCTATATCCGGCAGATATTTTGCGCCTTTGCACCAGGGTTCTTTTTCTTCAACCTCTTTATATGCCGCTCCGATAAGCAAAAATGTTGAGCGGTTGAGCTGACCGTCAGGGTGCATCTGGTCACCTATTGAACATCCGCCGCCCATTGCAAGAGAAAGAGCGGTTTCATATCTCAATGCGTTCGGATGCTTGAATCCGCCGAATTCGCCCCAGGTTTTGTGAAATTTTCCCGTCATTCCGAGGAAATTTTCACGCTGCGTTCTCGCATAGGAAGCCGAAAGCGGAAAATGGTCATATCCCCAACCGCCCGTCGGCAGACTTTCAAGCTCCAGATGGCTCATTGAACTGATGAGATCTCTTCTGCCCTTTGAAAGATGACCCGAATTATGAAAAATGACCGTGTCCGGATCATATTTTCTGATGAGCGCTTCAACCTTGTCACGGTAGTTTTTATAAACAAGTTTTCCGAATTCCGCAGCATCATCGTCATTCATAAAATCATAGCCGAGCCTTGTCATATCCGCGCGGCATTTTGAGCACCAGCAGGTTCTTTCGGCAAGAATATCAAGGAAAATTTCGCAGGGATGATATTTCTGCATAACCTCTTCAATTTCCGCAAGAAGCTTATCAAGATAACCTGTATTGAGGCACAAAAGATGATATCCGGGCTTGAGGAAGCTTCCGCAGCCGCTCTCTTTGTTTCTTGCGATCCATTCGGGATGAGCATTGGCATCTTTTTCATCAAGACCTGCGGAAATATAGACCGGAGCTTTAACTCCGATTTCCCTGCAGGCTTCAAGCTGGGCACCGAGCAGGTCAAACTTCAGACCCGGGTGCATTTCGTTGACCTCGGACGGATGATAAGAATATCCGTGATGGCATTTTGAAAATACCGTTATCGAATCAACATGGCCGAGCTTAAGCATCTCCTGCCATTCTTTTTTGTTGAATTTTTCGCCTATGCCGTCAATTGCAGGCGAAGTGTGAAAATCAAGGTGTACCTGCCTTAATCTGAAATCATTCATCTTAATTCCCCTTATAATCTTTTTTCAAGCATAACCGTGTTGAGCCACCTGCCGAATTTATCCTGTGCAATGCGCTCACGGTAACCGATATAGCGGAAGCCGCATTTTTTCGTCATTTCGATGCTCGGAACATTTTCTTCAAAAATAACCGCAAGAATGCTCCAGAAGCCGTTTCCGGGAGCTTCATTTATAAGATGACACAAAAGCTTTGTGCCAACTCCGATATGATGATAACCGTTATCAACATAAAGGCTCGCTTCGCCCACGCCCTTATATGCTTCTCTCTGCGAAACGGGGCTCATTGCGACCCATCCGACGACCTTTCCGTCAATTTCGTAAACATAACGGCATTTTTTAAAATGGCATCTGTCCCATTCCTCAAAGGTCGGGCATGAATCGTTGAAGGTCGCTTTTCCCGATTCAACTCCCATGGAATATATTTCTTCAACCCGTTTCCAATCGGAATCGAGCATTTCTCTTATCATCTTATCACCGCCGTATCGGTCAATTTAAAAACCGCCCCGATTCAGCCGAACCGGGGCAATAATTATTAAACGCCTGAATATGCTGAGAATCCGCCGTCAACGGGAAGAATTATGCCAGTTATGAAGCCCGAATATTCTTCATCGCAGAGGAAGAGCAGAGCGCCCGTAAGATCTTCCGGAACGCCGAAGCGGCGCAGAGGAGTGTGGCTGATGATCTTGTCTGAACGGGGAGTGAGTGAGCCATCCTCGTTGAAGAGAAGAGTTTTATTCTGGTTCGTTGAGAAGAAGCCGGGAGCAATGGCGTTAACTCTGATGCCGACATCCGCAAAATGAACCGCCATAAACTGCGTGAAGTTTGAAACGGCTGCCTTTGCCGCCGAATATGCGGGAATCTTTGTGAGAGGGCGGTAGGAATTCATTGAGGAAATGTTGAGAATAGAAACATTCTTCTTGCCGACCATATCCTTCGCAAAGCACTGTGTTGTAAGAAGCGTGCCGAGGAAATTGAGATTGAAAACGAATTCAATCCCTTTGGGGTCAAGGTCAAAAAAGGTCTTAACGCCCTCTGCCTTTTCGGCAATATCCTTAAGCTCAAGTGTTTCCTTTGTTGTTGTTCCGAGAGGCGAATTTCCGCCTGCACCGTTGATGAGAATATCGCAGGTTCCGAGCTCCGCATTGATTTTCTGCCTTGCAGCTTCAAGGCTTTCCGCATCAAGAACATTGCAGCCGACTGCAAGAGCAGCGCCGCCGTCCGCTTTGATTTCGTCAACGACCTTCTGCGCAGCATCCTCACGCAGATCGAGAACTGCAACCTTAACGCCGAATTTCGCAAGATCCTTTGCAAAACCGCTGCAGAGAACTCCGCCACCGCCGGTTATAACCGCAACTCTGTTTTTAAGATTTTCGTTAAGCATAATTTATCCTTTCCGCATCAAACAAGACTGACGCTTTCGCCTTATGCCGATGATTCATAGCTTGCGGCAACGATTTCCGCCGCTCTGCCGCCCTCAAAGGCATCAATTCCGAATTTTCTGCCCGTTCTCAGGCATTCATAAAAATCGTTTATAAGACTTGAGTGACCTGCACCCCAGTATTTCTGACCGATGAATTCCGAAGCTCCGCCGCAATCTCTGCATACGAAAGCATCGTTTTCAAACAGATAGAATTTTTCTCCCTCAATGCGCATTTTTCCGCCTTCGAGGGTCACTTCAACAATAACATCGCTGTTTTCGGCATAAGCCGTTGTGGCATAAAGCACGGCTTTAATGCCGCCCTCAAGCTCCATGATAACGCTCGCATTGTCTTCAACTTCAATAACACCTTTAAGATGGTCATTTGAAACATGAGCGGTGACCTTCCGGCATTTGCCTCCGAGATACTGTATCAGGTCAACTGTGTGGATAGCCTGATTGATAAGCACGCCGCCGCATTCCTTTTCGGCTGTTCCGTGCCAGTCATCGGAATAATAATCCTCTCCCCTTGCCCATGTCACAAACGCTCTTATGGCGGTTACTTTTCCCATTTCGCCGGAATCAATGATGTTTTTCACATGCCGGACGCAGGCGTTATATCTGTTTTGAAAGCAGACGGCAACCTGCTTGCCGCTGTCTGCCTGCGCTTTTTGCAGAAGCTTTATTTCCTCTCTTGAAACGGAGCAGGGCTTTTCAACAAGCACGTTTGCTCCGTTCTGCATGGCTTTTATTGCCATCGGAGTGTGAAGATAATGCGGAGTGCAGATATGAACGGTGTCAACCTTTTCGTTTTCAAAAAGCTCATCAATGTCATAATAAGCCTTTGTGCCGTATTCCGACGCCTTGGCATCAGCCCTTTCGGGCTTGATGTCAACAGCGCCGACAATTTCAACACCGGGTATTTCTTTAAGTGCTTTAAAATGCAGACGGGAAATGTTTCCGCATCCGATAACTGCAGCTTTCATATTTTCTCCTCAGAATGTGGAGCTCATATCGCCCTGAATATTTTCAACAACTGTTTTCTTTGCCGCATTACCTGCCGCTATTTTCTTCTGAAGCTCTGCAAAATAAACATCCTCATCAACGGGGATTTCAACCGCTTTGCCGAGCCACGATGAAAGGTGAGCCGCATTGGAAATCGAAAGACCTCTGATGCCCTCTTCGCCGTTTGCAACAAGAGGCTCGCCCCGGAGGATCGCCGCCGCAAACTTGCTTGTTACCTCGCTGTGCTGTTTATTTCTGCCGTCGGTTTCAACCTCTGTCCATTCGCCCTCAAGGCGGTCAAAGCCTTCCTTTGAGGTTGCGCAGTGCTCCGAAATCGTTCCGTTCAGCTTATAAAGCATAAGTTTACCGTTTTCGCAAACGAGCTTGCCGCCGTCAAGAGTGATTTCAAATCTGTTTGTGCCGGGGCAGTCACCGGTCGTTGTGATGAATGTGCCGGTTGCGCCGTTCGCATATTCGGCATAGATGGTAACATCATCTTCAACCTCGATATCGTGCCATTTGCCCTCGTGGCAGAATGCTCTGATCTTAACGGGCAGGCCGCATATCCACTGCCAGAGGTCAAGATTATGGGGGCACTGGTTAAGCAGAACGCCGCCGCCTTCGCCTTCCCATGTTGCACGCCATCCGCCCGAATTATAATAAGCCTGGGTTCTGTACCAATCGGTGATTATCCAGCTTACTCTTCTGATTTCGCCGAGCTCGCCGCTCTGAACAAGCTCTCTCATTTTTCTGTAAAGGCAGTTTGTGCGCTGATTATACATAATTCCGAAAACAAGTCCGCTCTTTGCGGCTGCTTCGTTCATTTCACGAACCTGCTTGGTATAAACTCCGGCAGGCTTTTCCGTTAAAACATTAACGCCCTTTGAAAAAGCATACTGCGCAATGGGAGAATGGAAATAATGGGGAGTTGCAATTATAACCGCATCAACCTCGCCGCTGTCGATAAGAGCCTCTGCCGAATCAAAGGTTTTGATCGAAGGCATAATTGCTTTTGCAGCTTCAAGCCTTGCGGGGTTAATATCTGCGCAGGCTGTTATGCGAAGCTCGTGATGCTCGCCCTTTGCATACATATTGATATGCGATGTGCCCATATTGCCCACGCCGATTATTCCGAAACGAACGGGCTGAATCTTTGTTTCAACAAGCTCATGGATTGCAGAGCAGGCAGCCGCAAATGAAGTTTTGTTATCGGGATAAACATAAACATCATTGATTTTAAGTTCCTTGCCGCTGCTTGCTTCAAGCGACTTAAGGCCGTCAAAAACTCTTAAATGCGGCTCAACGGAAAGGAAGAACACTCCCTCTCTTTCATCAAGCTTTTTGAGAATTTCTTCAAGCCTTCCCTCACCCTTGCCTGCCGGAACAACGGCTCCGCATTCGGCAACTGCATCTTTGATGTGCATATATGTAACATATTTGCAGAGCTTTTCAAAACCGGAAAGAGTTTCGGCTCCTGCAAGAATATAGTTTGCCGGGTCGAAAATGCAGCCCATTCTGTCGCCGAAATATTCGGCAATTTCAAGGCATCTTGAGGGAATATCTCCGTAAATACCTCTCTCGTTTTCATGGCAGCAGAGAACGCCGTTTGCGTTTGCATAATCTGCCATTGCGCCGAGGCGTGAAAAAACCTCATCCTTATATTCTTCATAGCTTTCGCCGTTGTTGAAATAAAAGCTGAACATTCTTATATATTTTGCTTCAAGAATCTTCGCAACCTCAACAGTATTTTTGAAAGCCTCAAAGTGCGGAGCAAAATCATCGGTTATCTCGATTTTTCCGTAATGAGAACCGATTGACGAAACTTTTATGCCACCCTCATCAAGCACTTTTTTGAGTGCCTTTGCCTCATCAACCGTGAAATTGGAAATATTTTTTCCGTCACAGTTTCTCAATTCGATATATTCAATACCGTTTGCCTTGCAGGCTTCTATCTGCTCTGCGATCGAAGGCGAAGCTTCATCCGCAAATGCAGAAAACAGAAATTTTGCCATCTGAATGCCTCCTTTTAAAATTTACATTTTCATTCTATCACCTTTTTCGGATATTTCAAGTAAAATACAATATTTTGTTGAATAAAAATTTTAAATAATACATATTGCGGACCTCTGATTAGCACTCATTGGCGCCGAGTGCCAAAATTAACAAATTGTTCATATTATTTTAACAGAAAACAGCAGTCGTCAGGCTATACTTTCATCATATCAGATTTGCGAAAGGTGATAACTATGAGAACAAAGCAATTCAAATCAGAATCCAAACGCCTTATGGATATGATGATAAATTCAATTTATACCCACAAGGAAATTTTTCTTCGTGAAATCATTTCAAACGCATCCGATGCGCTTGACAAGCTCTATTTCCGCTCGCTGACCGATTCATCAGTCGGCCTCGGCTCGGAGGATTTTGTTATCCGCATTGAACTTGATGAAGAAAACCGCCTCATAAAAGTTATCGACAACGGCTGCGGCATGACCGAGGAGGAGCTTGACACAAACCTCGGCACAATTGCGAAGAGTGGCTCGCTTGCATTTAAAAAAGAAAATGAAAAGACTGAAAATGTTGACATAATCGGTCAGTTCGGAGTGGGCTTTTATTCGGCATTTATGGTCAGCGACAAGGTGACCGTTGAAACAAAGGCATTCGGCAGCGACGAAGCCTTTATGTGGGAATCCGAGGGCGCAGACGGTTATAAAATCGGCCCCTGCGAAAAATCCGGTTTCGGCACAACAGTCACTATGCACATCAAAGAAGACACCGAAGATGAAAAATACGGAGATTTTCTCGATCAATACAGAATAAGCGCTCTCATCAAAAAATATTCCGATTACATCCGCCATCCGATAAAGATGGAGTTCACAACAACAAAGCCCGTTGAGGGCGGCGAAGAGGGCGATTTTGAAGAGGTCAGGGAAGACCGCATCCTCAACAGCAGAATTCCGCTCTGGAAAAAAAGCCGTTCCGAAATAACACCCGAAGAATATAACAATTTCTACAAAGAAAAATTCTATGATTTTGAAGACCCCGCAAAGGTTATCCACACAAGCGTTGAGGGCCAGGCAACATATCACGCAATGATGTTCATCCCCAAGAGGCCTCCGTTTGATTACTATTCAAAGGATTACGAAAAGGGACTTCAGCTCTATTCAAAGGGCGTTCTGATTATGGAAAAATGCGCCGACCTGCTTCCCGATTATTTCAGCTTTGTCAAGGGACTTGTTGACAGTGAAGATCTTTCCCTCAACATTTCAAGAGAAATGCTCCAGCACGACAGCCAGCTCAAGCTCATTGCCAAAACCATCGAAAAGAAAATCAAGAGCGAGCTTGAAAAGATGCTCAAAAACGAGCGTGAAGCATACGAGGAATTCTTCAAGAATTTCGGCATCCAGCTGAAATTCGGCATTTATAACGGCTATGGCATCCATAAGGATGTTCTTAAAGACCTTCTTCTTTTCACATCTTCAAACGAAAAGAAGCCTGTCACTCTTGCCGAATATGTTGAAAGAGCCGGCGAAGATCAGAAGGCAATTTACTATGCCTGCGGCGACACGGTTGACAAAATCGAAATGCTGCCGCAATGCGACGCCGTTAAGGAAAAAGGCTTTGAAATTCTCTATCTTACCGAATATGTTGATGAATTTGCTCTCAAGATGCTCGGCACATATTCCGAAAAGGAATTCATAAACATCTGCGACGAACAGCTTGACCTCGATTCCGAAGACGAAAAGAAAGAGCTTGAAACCGAAAACGCCGATGCAAAGGATATGTTTGACGAGATGAAAAATGCAATCGGCGATGGCGTTTCGGCAGTCCGCTACACGAACAAGCTTTCAAATCACCCGGTTTGCCTGACAACAGAGGGCGGCATTTCGCTTGAAATGGAAAAGACTCTCAATTCGATGCCCGGAGCGGAGCAGAACAAGGTCAAGGCACAGATAGTGCTTGAAATCAACGCCAAACATCCCGTTTCGAAAAAACTTAAGGCTCTCTTTGCGGACGATAAAGAAACTCTCGGCAAATACGCAAAGCTTCTTTACGGCGAAGCCTGCCTTATCAGCGGAAAGACGATTGATGACCCGGTTGAGCACAGCAATCTTATCTGCGAGCTGATGACAAAATAATAAAAAACGGGACTGTCGCATTCAACGACAGTCCCTCGCTTTTTATTCAAACTTCTGCAATAAGCTCTATCTCACAGAGAACGCTCTTCGGGAGCTGCTTAACGGCAACGCATGAACGGGCCGGCTTTGATACGAAATATTTCTCATAAACCGCATTGAAAGCCGCAAAGTCATTCATATCCGAAAGAAAGCAGGTTGTTTTGACAACCCTTTCAAATGATGTTCCCGCCTCATCAAGAACCGCCTTGAGATTCTTGCAGACCTGCTCTGCCTGGGCTGAAATATCTTCGCCCGAAATATTGCCTGTTGCAGGATCAACGGGAATCTGACCCGATGTATAAAGAAGATTTCCCGTTATCATCGCCTGGCTGTAACCGAGTGATAATAATCCGAACCCACCTTGAATCCGGTTCTTTTTCCGCCTG
>R27__coassemble_671_pt1 | contig 19806 bp, 18 predicted proteins | sample R27__metabat2_high_PE_014 | metagenome-assembled genome bin R27
ATATAGAATATATCGTACGCATTCCAAAAAGCGGGGGATGCGTTATCAAAGCAAAAAAAACATCCGCATAATTCAGACATCTACCAAATACCATATCTTTCTCTTTCACACCCAACCAAAGCGAAAAGGGCAGCCACGAATGGCTGTCCTTTTCGCTGTTTCACGTGAAACATTTGAAATTATACTTTATTTTTATTATAATATATGATATAATCAATATAATAATTTATCGGGAGAGTTAATTATGGGTAAAACCGTTGCAATAGTAAACCAGAAAGGCGGAGTCGGAAAAACTACTTCAGCCGTCAACCTTACCGCTTCACTCGGCAGCAAAGGATATAAAATTCTTCTCGTTGATATTGACCCGCAGGGCAACTCAACAAGCGGCCTCGGAATCAACAAAAGAGCGCTGAAAAAATCATCATATAATGTTCTTATCGGCGATTCCTCCGCAGAAGATGCGATTATCAGAACGGAATACGATAATGTTTATGTTATGCCGTCAAGCATGGATCTTGCAGGCGCAGAGCTTGAGCTTGTTGAAATTTCAAAGAGAGAATCAAAGCTTAAGAATGCTCTTGCGCTCGTTAAGGATAAATTTGATTTCATTTTTCTTGACTGTCCTCCGTCGCTCGGACTCATTACTCTGAACGGTCTTTGCGCCGCCGACACGCTGCTTGTTCCGATTCAATGCGAGTTCTATGCGCTTGAAGGTCTTTCGCAGCTTATTTCAACCGTCAGAACGGTTAAAAGACTTTATAATCCCTATATCGAGATTGAAGGCGTTCTGCTTACAATGTATGACGGAAGGCTGAATCTAACCCAGCAGGTCGTTGACGAGGTCAAAAAATGCTTCCCGAAAAAAGTTTACTCAACCTTCATTCCGAGAAATGTCCGCCTTTCGGAGGCTCCGAGCTACGGCCAGCCCGTGCTCTATTATGACAAAGCATCAAAGGGAAGCAAGGCATATAATGACCTTGCAGACGAATTTCTTAAATTAAACGGAAAGAAATAAGGAGAAGAAATTATGGCACCTAAAAAAAGCGGTCTCGGCAGGGGAATAGATTCTCTGCTTCTGGATAATTCTCTTGAAGAAAATAACTCCGCACAGGCAGTTAAACTCAATATTATGGATATTGAGCCTAATAAAGAGCAGGCAAGAAAACAGTTTGACGAGCAGGCTCTCTCAGAGCTTGCAGATTCGATTTCAGAGCACGGAGTGCTTCAGCCGCTTCTTGTGCGTCCGCTCATCGGCGGCGGTTATCAGCTCATCGCAGGCGAAAGAAGATGGAGAGCAAGCCGCCTTGCAGGTCTTACTCAGGTCCCCGTTATTATAAAGGAATTAAGCGACACCGAAGCTGCCGTTATTTCTCTTATAGAAAATTTGCAGCGTGAAGACCTCAATCCTGTTGAAGAAGCTCTCGGATTTGCTTCTCTTATGAAGGATTTCAATCTTACTCAGGAAGAGGCTGCGCAGAAGGTCGGCAAATCAAGGCCGGCAGTTGCAAATGCGCTCCGCCTGCTCAAGCTCCCCGAAAAAGTTCTTGATATGATAAGAGAAAACAAGCTTTCGGCAGGCCACGCCCGTGCGCTTGCCGCAATTGAAGATAAAAAGACGGTCATTGCCGCCGCAAATCTCATAGTCGAAAAAGGTCTTTCAGTCAGAGAAGCGGAAAAGCTTGTTAAAACTCTTACGGCTGAAAAGAAAACAAAGCCCGCAAGAAAAACGAGAAATTCATTCTTTGACGAGGTTGAGCTTTCCCTCAATCAGTCGCTCGGCAGAAAAGCAAAGGTCATAACCAATGGTAATAAGGAATCCGGCACTCTTGAGCTTGCTTTTTATGATAAGGATGATCTTGCAAGAATAGCCGCCGTGCTTTCGGCTCTTGAATGATCATTCGGTGAACCATTCAGAATTCCAGATTCTGTTTTTGAGATTTTCGGTTATTTCATCAAGCTTGTCGAAATCCATAGCTTCAACATAAAGCTTTTCAAGCTCATCATGAATTTTCTTTGCCTCATTAAGAGCGGAAACGGCTTCATCCATCAGCTCTTTTGAGGCATTTTTCAAGAAGCGAAGTCTGACCTTGTGTGATTTGAGTTTTTCGCCGTCATAGAATCTGTTGAGATAAACCGTTTTTGACGGAATAATATCCGGCTTCATAAAAATATCTTCCGAAACAAATCCGACGGACAGCTCTTTTATTATGATATGTCTGATTGATTTATCTCCCCGGACGGACGGCGAAACGATAACATCATATCCGCTTGCAACGGCGTAATTTCTGATTTCTTCGAGGAACAGAGATGATGCGGCGCCGAAATCATCTTTCAGAAGAATTATTTCATCGCAGTTTTCAATCACGGTATCCTTCATAAACAGGAATCCGTTTGGCGTGATTGCTTCAAGCAGGCGCTTGTTTTCAATGCCGATTTTTGAGGAAAGACGCTTGATTTTTTTCGTTGCAATTCTTGAAGCATATCGGCGCAATTTCTCTTTATCAAGGCACGAATGGCAGATATCTGCTCCGTCTGAATAAAGCGAAAAAGCGGAAGCATTGAATCTTTTGCTTTTTTCATGATATTCTCTGTTTTTATCGGTTATTTCGATGATTTTTTCTTTATTCTTTTTCAGAATATTAATATTCCAGCAGTCGCCGAGATTGATTATCTCATCTGCCGCTCCGGGATAAACGGGATCGGCAATATGCGGAGCCGTGCCGTCAAGAATTCTTATTCGCAGAGAAGGAAAAACAATTGCGTCGAGCGAATCGGGATCAGATGAGCAAAAATACCTGCTGCACGAAATATCGTTTTCTTCAGTGAACTTTGCAATTTTCTTCATAAGAGAGGATTTTCCCGTTCCGGGACCTCCCTTTAAAATATATGTATATCCTCCGTCATAATTTTTTCTTAAATCAAAGCACGAAAAAAAACCGTTTGGAGATCCTGACCCCCAAAAATACTTATCGTTCATACCGAAACCTCCTTTTTATCAGCATATTCCGGCTGAAAAAATTTGTGAAAGGTTAAATAAGTTACATAAAAGACTTGATATTATTAATCAAATAATATATAATATATAAGAATTGAATAAAAGCAAGCAGAGCTTTATTTTGATCATGTGGCGTGTGGGTCCTGTGCGACAGGGCACTGTGAACCATGTCAGGCGGGTGAACCGAGCAGCATTAAACGGGCAGCTTTGTGCGCCACAGTCTGCCTACCGCCATGTGATCAAGATAAAGCTTTTTTTAAAGGAAAGGATGTGAAATGATGTATCAAGCTTTATACAGAAAATGGAGGCCATCAACATTTGATGATGTTTACGGTCAGCCTCATGTTACAAAGACATTAAAAAATGAGCTTGAAAACAACAGAATTTCACATGCCTATCTTTTTACCGGCTCAAGAGGAACGGGCAAAACCTCCTGCGCAAAGATTCTTTCAAAGGCGGTCAATTGCCTTGATCCTAAAAACGGAAATCCCTGCAATGAATGTGCAATATGCAAAGGCATTGATAACGGCTCGGTGCTTGATGTTATCGAAATCGATGCGGCAAGCAACAACGGCGTTGACAATATCAGGGATCTTCGTGAAGAAGCGAATTTTACTCCGGCAAACGCAAAATACAGAGTTTATATAATCGACGAAGTTCACATGCTTTCAATCGGAGCGTTCAATGCGCTTCTCAAAACTCTTGAAGAGCCTCCCGCCCATGTTATTTTTATTCTCGCAACAACAGAAATCCATAAGCTTCCGGCAACTATCCTTTCAAGATGTCAGAGATTTGATTTCAAGAGAATTTCTCCCGAAGACATAACGGCAAGGCTTCAATATGTTGCGGAAAAAGAAAATGTTGTTCTTTCCGAACCTGCCGCCGCTCTGATTGCAAGAATTGCCGACGGCGGAATGAGAGACGCTCTTTCTCTTCTTGACAGATGCTTTGCAATGGGCAGCAATATTGATGAAAATGTTGTCAGCTCCGCCGCAGGAATTGCCGGCACTGTTCATCTCTTCTCTTTCTCGGAATATGTTGCAAATAATGATTTTACCTCTGCCCTGAAGCTCGTTTCAAAGCTTCATAATGAATCCTGCGATATAGACAGTTTATGCACGGAGCTTACTCTGCATTTCAGAAATCTTATGGTTGCAAAAACCGTTAAAGACATAGGAAATCTGATAGTCTGCTCAAAGGAAGAGCTTGAAAATCTTGTTAAAAGAGCAGAAAGCCTTAAGCTTTCAAAAATTCTCGAATGTATCGGCATTCTTGAACAGACCTCAAAAAATATCAAGAACGCTTCAAATAAAAAAATTCAGCTTGAAGCCGCAGTTATCAAAATGTGCGGTCCGTCTGTTTCATCCGGCTCTTCTTCATCTCCGGAGCTTGAAGAAAGAATCAATATTATTGAAGAAAAACTGAATGAGCTTCTTAAAAACGGAATAAAAGTTTCAGCTCCTAAAGAAGAAGCAAAACCCTCTCCCGAGGAAAAGCTCCCGAAAAAAGCGGAAGAGCCTCCGAAAGAAGAAAAACAGGAAGCTGCTCCTGCCGCAGAAAATGAAACAATTCCGGACGGTGAATTCAGAAACTGGAGCGAAGTTCTCGAAAAGCTCAAAGCCTGCGATATTCCTCTTTTCGGAATTATGTCAGATTCAACCGCCGCATTCAAAAACGGCAGAGTTTATATTTATTCTTCAAATCCGACTCTTTATGATTTTATCTGCAATGACGGAACTCATTCGAGATTCCTTTCAAAATCAATTTATGAAGTACTCGGCAGAAAAATGAAAATTGCGGTTTCAACAAACGAAAACAAGCCGGCTGAACAAAGTCCGCTTGAAAAATTAAAAGTAAAAATCAATGATTTCAACAACAACTGACGGAGGTTTTTAATATGAAAGCAAGAATTCCCGGCGCTCCCCAGGGCGGCGGCAACATGATGAAAAAAATTCAGGAAATGCAGGAAAATATGGAAAGGATCCAGCATGAGGTAGAAGAAACAGAATTCACCTCAAGTGTAGGCGGCGGAGCAGTTGAAGTTACGGTCAACGGCGCTCACGAGGTTACAAAAATCAACCTTAAGCCGGAAATCGTTGATCCTGAAGACATTGAAATGCTTGAAGATCTCATTCTTTCAGCCTGCAATGAAAGTATCCGCAAAGCAAACGAAGCTATGGAAAAAGGTATGGAAACCGCAAAAGGCGGCCTTTCCATCCCCGGTCTTTTCTGATGAGTGGATTTACACCTTCTCTTGAAAAATTAATAGACCAGTTTGCCCGCCTTCCTTCAGTCGGAAGAAAAAGCGCACAAAGGCTCGCTTTTTATATGCTGGATATGAGCGATAAGCAGGCTTCTGAATTCACCGAAACGATTATGAATGCAAGAGAATCCATTCACAGATGTGAAATCTGCTGCAATCTGACCGACGGTGAAATATGCAATATCTGCAATTCTCCCGAAAGAGATAAATCGGTCATCTGCGTTGTAGGCGATCCGAGAGATGTTATTGCAATTGAAAGAACTCACGAATATAACGGCTTATATCATGTTCTTCACGGTCTGATTTCTCCGATGAATGATATAAATCCGGAAGATATCTGCATCAAAGAGCTTGTTCTCCGCCTCGGTGATGATACCGTTAAGGAAGTTATAATGGCAACTGATCCTACTGTTGAGGGAGAAGCAACATCAATGTATATTTCAAAGCTCATAAAGCCTCTCGGCGTTAATGTCAGCCGCCTGGCTTACGGCGTTCCGGTTGGAGCTGACCTTGAATATGCAGATGAATTTACTCTTATCAGAGCAATTGAAGGCAGAAAAGAAATGTAAAAGTTATCCACTTATTTATACTTATCCACCTGCCTTTTTTTCACTTTTACACCTTGTTAAAAACAGAGCGTTAATAACTCTTTGTTATCAACTTTTTTATACTTGTCTTTTTATTCTTTAACTTCTATATTTTTCAGGAGTTCCGGGAGTTTTACCATATTTTCACTCTCTACTGATACTACTTGAATATAGAAAGATATATATCCGGAATTAAAAGGGAATACTCAATTTTTTTATAAAACATCCATTTTTTCCTATTGAAAAGGTGAATGAATTTCAGGAGGCAATTTATGAAGATTATTTGTAATTCGGCAGAATTATCAGAAGCTTGTCAGAACGTTCAGAGAGCAGCGTCTGCAAAAACCGCTATCCCTGCAATTGAAGGCATACTTATGTCTGCAAAAGGAAATACTCTTATTCTTACCGGCTATGACCTTGAAATGGGTATTACAACCTCTATTCCGGCAAATATAGAAGAAGAGGGAGAGCTTGTTATCAATGCGCATATGTTCAGCGAAACTCTTCGTAAGCTTCCCGAAAATGTAGTCAGCATTGACAGCGATTCAAGGCAGATTGCTTCCATATCCTGCGGAGAATTTGAATCAACTCTTATCGGAATTTCGGCAGAAGAGTATCCGGAGCTTCCTTCCGTTACCGGCGGATATCCTATTTCGATTACCCAGGGTCTTCTCAAAGATATGATAAGAAAAACTATTTTTTCAGCTGCAGTTAAGGATAACAGCAAAGTTGTTCACACAGGTGTAAAATTTGAAATTGAAGAAAATCATATCAGACTTATTGCAGTTGACGGAGTTCGCCTTGCAATCAGAAACGAAAAAATAGATTATTCGGGTGAAAATCTTTCATTTGTTGTTCCCGCAAAAACTCTTTCGGAAGTTATGAAGCTTATGAACGACGATGAAGATACCGTAACTCTCGGCGTAGGAAAAAGACATATAATTTTTGAAGTTGGAGGCTATAACATAATTTCACGCCTTCTTGACGGCGAATTTCTTAATTATAAATCTGCAATTCCTTCTTCAACAAAAACGGTTATAACCGTTGACACAAGAAGGCTTATTGACAGCATAGACAGAACTTCTCTTATCATAACCGATAAGATCAAAAGTCCCGTTAAGTGCGCATTTGAAGACAACATGATAAAAATTTCGAGCATAACCTCTCTTGGAACGGCAAATGACAGAATTTATGCAAATATTGAGGGCGAAAGCTGCACTATCGGCTTCAATAATAAGTATGTTCTTGATGCTCTTAAGGTTTGCGACACCGACGAAGTCAGAATTATGCTCAGCGGTCCCATAAAACCGATTCTCATTGTTCCGCAGCAGGGAGATGAGTTCATATTCCTTATTCTTCCCGTGAGGTTGAAAAATGAAGATTAAAGCCAGAATTGTTGAAAAAAAACAGGTATCAAAAAAAATAGATACCGAATTCATCAGGCTTGATTCGTTTCTGAAAATGTGTGATGCAGTTCAGACGGGCGGTCACGCAAAAATCGTTATTCAGGACGGCGAAGTCAAGGTCAACGGCGAAGTCTGCACATCAAGAGGAAAAAAACTCCGCAAGGGTGACAATGCCGAATTTGAAAGAACTGTTTATAAGGTTGAATAAGATTGAAAGGAATGGTTTTATAAAATGATAATATTGAACCATTCCGCAAAAAATTTCAGAAATATAGATGAAATTTCATTTGAGCCGCATCCCGAAATGAATATCATTTACGGAGAAAACGGCCAGGGAAAAACAAATTTAATAGAGAGTATCTGGATGCTTACCGGATTTTACAGCTTCAGAGCAAGAAAAAATATTCAGCTCATAAAGCAGGGAGAAAACGAAGCGGAGATAGAAACCGTGTTTTTTTCTCAACAAAGAGAGCAGACGGCGCAGATGAAAATCAATAAGCATAAGGAGCTCATTTTAAACGGAGTAAAAGAAGAATCCCCGAGAGCTATTATGGGAAAATTTTATTCCGTTGTTTTTTCGCCGCATACTTTGAGCATAGTTCAGGACGGTCCTTCAGAAAGAAGAAAACTGCTTGATGTTGCGTTGAGTCTTATAAAACCGAATTATGCGGTTATTATGTCAAGATATCTCCGGGCAGTTGACCAGAGAAATTCTCTTCTGAAAAAATATGCCGAAAAAAAATTTGATCTGATGTATTTTGAGCCGTGGGACAGAGAAATTATTGAGCTCGGCTCAAAAATAGTAAGATATCGCCTCGATTATATAGATATGTTGTCCGGTATTTCGGAAGATATATATAATGGTATAAGCTCCGGCAGAGAAAAATTTTCTTTTTTCTATGATTTTTCAAAAGAAAATATCAGCGACGAAGAAATAAAAGCAAAGCTCACGGAAGATATTGAAAAAACAAGAGATTCCGATTTTAAACGCCTTTATACGAATGCAGGTCCTCATACTCACGATTTGATTCTGAATCTTGATGAAAGAGATGTGCGCCTTTTCGGCTCCCAGGGTCAGCAGCGTTCGTGCGCTCTTTCACTTAAGCTTGGAGAAGCATCGGTTATTGAAAAAATTACGGGTGAATGCCCGGCCGTGCTGCTTGATGATGTTATGAGTGAGCTTGATGAAGGCAGACAGAGTTTTATTCTGAATTATCTCAATAACTGGCAGGTATTCATTACCTGCTGTGATCCCTCGCAGCTTCTCCGTTCCGAAAAAGGAAAAGCTTTTGAAATAAAAAACGGCAGGCAAAATGGAGTTAAACTCAATATGCTTTAAAATAAAGCAGTATGTTTCCGTCAACAAAACCATATTGAGTTTGGCTCTGAGTAAAGGAAATGAATTGAATGTATCTTCATCTCGGATTGGATAAAGTTATAACCTTTGATGAAATAGTCGGGATTTTTGATCTTGACACATCAACGGTTTCAAAAGCAACAAGAACTTATCTCGCAAAAGCGGAAAAGGCGGGAAAGGTTGAAAATGTCTGCTATGATCTTCCGAAATCATTCATTGTGTGCAGGAATAAAGACGGCGAAGAAAAGGTTTATATTTCGCAGATTTCGTCAACAACTCTGCTTAAGAGAACAGGATATGTTGACAGTCTTAATAATCTCTGAAAAAATATTAAGAAATTTTAAAAAAACTATTGACAAATGTTATTATAGGGTATATAATCATTGAGCATTCAAGAAACGCCGTTGCGTTTTTTAGTCGGTGTTGATGACGTTGAGGGTCCACCCGTTCCCATCCCGAACACGGTAGTTAAGCTCAACAGTGCCGAAAATACTTGGCTGGAAGCGGCCCGGGAAGATAGGTCGACGCCGACACTTATAAAGTAACCACCCAAAAGGGTGGTTATTTTTTTATAATAAAATTTATCCGCAGTCACCTTTTAAAGAGACTGCGGATCTTTGATATTCCGGAAATCAGTTTGTTTTGCCGAAAATTTCAGCGGGAAGAATTGCCGAGCTGTCGCCCATAACCGTGGGTAATTTGCCGTCCCAGGAATCATAGAATTTGTTTGCAAGAACCTTATCCGTAAGAGAATCGGAAATTTTCTTGTTTGCTTCCGCTTCGGCATTTGCTCTGATTTTAAGCGCATTTGCCTCGCCTTCGGCAGCTTTTTCCTTGACCTTTGCATCAGCTTCGGCTTTTTCGATTGCCTGCTGGTTGACTATCGCCGCTCTTTCATATTCAAGCTGTGCGTTCTGCTTTGCGGCGATTGCGTCGTTATAGCTGTCTTCAAAATCTGTGTTTGAAATTATGACCTTGTTAATGAAAATTGTGTTTTCGCCGTATTTGCTGTCAAGAATCGCCTGAAGCTTTGTCTGGGTAAGAGGCTCGATTTTTCCTCTGTTGGTCGCATCAATGTTGTTCAGCTCTTTGGATGCCGTTTTGATTGCCGATGAAACAACTGCGCTGTTGATGATGTCGGTCTGGTAGTTTGAAACGTTCGCAACGAGCCATGCGGATTTTTCGGATGAAATCTGATAAGTTACTATAACATTCTCATAAAAAATCGTTGCTCTTTCGCTTGTTTCCGACCATATCTGACCGTCAACCGTCAGATCCTGCTGCTTGTTGTTAACTTTCTCCATTGACTGAATAAAGGGAATTTTGAAAGTAAAGCCGGGCGCAACGGGATTGGGATTTACCTGGCCGAATGTTGTTTTAACGCCGGTATATCCGGTAGGCACTATCGCAATTGATGAACCGACTGTTGCAAGAACAACAACCGCAGCAATGATTATTGCCGCAAGCTTGATGGGATTAAAGTTTTTCATATTGATTTTTACCTCCGTAAATTTTTACAATTCCCAACGGATTTGTTTTCCGTTGTATAAATTATATAGGAAAACATACTCTGTGTAAATACCCGAAACGGAGAAAAAGGCAGGGTTAATTGCCCAATTTCGGAAAAATAGAATTCCGCTGCATTTCAAAATCAAATGTGGTTGAACATCTTGTAAGAACAAAATAAATATAGTATAATTTTAAAGTCAACCGGATTTTGAGATGATATGAAGGAGGAAAATTATGAAGAAATTTACATTGAAAGCATTTCTTGTTTTTCTTATTGCATGCGCAGGAACAGCTCTGTTCTGCTATTCGTTCCCGCCATTCAAGGTTGTTTTATACGGTGTGAGCGCCGCACTGTGGGGCGTTTCCGTTCTTCTTTTCGGACTTCTTTATCAGAAGGCGAAAAACAACAAAAAGCCCGTACTTAAAGCGATAATTTTTACCGCCGTATCACTCGCTGTAATTTTCGGACTTGTCTTTTTGATCAACAATGTGATACTGGGAGCAAAAAAATCAACACTTGCCGCTGAAATAATTGCAGGCATTGTATGCGTATTCTTCACGCTGACCTATGTTTTTGTTTTGAAAACAGACGGCAAAAAGATTTTCCCTGCCGCGCTTTCACTTCTGCTTATTGCCGCAGTCGGATATGCGCCTATTGCCGTGCCTGCGTATGTTGATTATAAAATCAAGCACGCTGATCCTCAGGCCGCTCCGACGGGACTTTCCGTCTTTACAGAAAAGAAGCTGGAGCTTATAGAAAATGCCGATTTTTATGTTGCTCCCAACGGTAATGACGAAAATGACGGCAGCCTTGAAAAGCCTTTTGCAACAATTGAAAAAGCCCGTGACGCTGTTCGTTCACTTGATAAATCGGGCAAAAATGGTATAACCGTAGCCGTTAAAGCAGGGGAGTACAGGGTGGATTCTCTTACATTTACGGCAGAGGATTCGGGCACCGAAAAATGCCCCGTTGCCTACCGTGCTTACGGTGACGGTGAGGTTATCCTTAACGGCGGCGTAACGCTCAAGCCCGACAGTTTTAAAGCTGTTGCCGACGAATCGATGCTCTCAAGACTTTCCGATGAAGCAAAGAAAAAGGTAGTCTGCGCTGATTTGAAAGAATACGGTCTTACAGCCGAAGACTGGGGAAAGCTGTATGCTATCGGTTCCTACAATACTGCCGCTCATTATGACGGTGACTGGACAGGCGACCTTTACTGTGAGTTGTTTATCAATGACAAACGTCAGGTGCTTGCCCGTTATCCGGATACAGGCTATCTCTACACCGAAAAAGTTATTCGGACGGGTTACGGTAGAGAGTCTGACGGTTCTCTTACTGCTGTGGAAAACTGGGACGAAGTACGCAATCCCGCTCCAGATATTTACGGTATAAACAAAGAACTTGCCGAAAGAATAGCCTCATGGAAGACCTATGACGATGTGTGGATGTTCGGCTTCTGGAAATATGACTGGGCAGACTGCTCATCTCCGATAGGCGATTTCGATGCTGAAAAGCTTACACTTTCACCGAAGTTTGTCAGCGGCTACGGTACAAAGAAAGATGCACCGTATTTCTTCTATAATGTATTTGAAGAACTTGATCATGAGGGAGAATGGTATCTTGACCGTGAAAATGGCATAGTATATGTTTATCCCGACAGTGATTTAGCCTCTGCGTCAATCGACATTTCTGTTACCGTCAAGCCCGTTATAAATGCTGAAAATGTCAATTATCTTACATTTGACGGCTTTACCGTAAAGGGAACAAGAGGCAATGCAGTCATTGTCAGCGGTAATAACAACACCGTTGAAAACTGCCTTATCAAAAACGTGGCAGGCGATGCCATCCATGTGGACGGCTATGATAATCTTGTTTACGCAAATGAGATTACGCGCACAGGCAAGGGCGGTATCTATCTTAACGGCGGAGACCGTGAAATTCTTAAGCCCGGAAACAACAAAGCGGACAATAACTACATCCACCATTGGTCTGAAATTTATCAGACCTATATGCCTGCGTGTACCTTGGCAGGCGTGGGCAATATCTGCTCTCATAACGAAATGCACGATTCGCCTCACGAAGCGATAACCTACGGCGGCAACGATCATATTATAGAATACAATAATATCCATGATGTTTGTCTGCTCACGGATGACGCAGGTGCAATTTACGCAGGCAGACGCTGGGATTGCTACGGAACGGTTATCAGATATAACGCTGTTTATGACCTCGGTTCAGACGGTCACCGGCCCTGCGGTATCTATATGGACGATGCGCTTTCAGGTCAGACGATCTACGGCAATCTGCTTGTCAATGTTCCGAGCATAGCCCTGCATCTCGGCGGCGGCAGAGACCTGCAGGTCAAAAACAATATCGTTGTCAACTGCAATGACAGGAGCATTTCCTACGACCAGAGAGCGAGAGACGGCGTTTTCGGCGGCTGGTTTACTCATTCCTCGCAAAAGGGCGGGGACATGTGGACAAATCTTTTCAGTTCACCGTGGCAGACCGACGTATGGAAAAAAGCTTATCCGCAGATGCAGAAATTCAGCGACGATTTCAACAATACCGACGCACCCGAATTTGTGCCTAATCCCGCATTCAGCGATGTGAAGAATAACATAATCGTGAATATTCCGGGAAAAATAGGTGATATCAGTGAAGCGGCTGACCAATTCAGCAATGTTACAGACAATTCGGTTTACAAAATGAAAGCTCGTGATGATATTTTTGAAGATGCCGCAAACGGCAATTATGCTCTCAAAAATGTCCCCGACGGCTTTGAACAGATACCGTTATCCGAAATCGGCAGATATTGATATGATGATCTTGCTTAAAAATGATTGATTTTATACGGGAGTGTAGTTTATGAAAAGCATTTCTCTTAACGGCACCTGGAGGCTCAAGGGCAAAGAGCAGGAGAGCCGGGGCGATTATATTAATCTCAATGCAATTGTTCCCGGCGAAGTTCAGCTCGATTTATCTGCGGCGGGATTTTTGCCGGAGGATCTGTTCAAAGGCAAAAATATACGGGAAACGGAAAAATATGAGGGCTGGGAATGGTGGTATGAACGCTCCTTCGATGCCCCTGCCGAGCGTGAAAATGTTTATCTTGTATTCTGCGGCGTGGACTGCGTTGCCGAATACTTTCTGAACGGTCAGAAAATCGGCGAAAGCAAAAATGCTTTTATCCGCCATGAATTTGAAATCGGAAGCAGGCTTATTGACGGCGAAAACACCGTTGCCGTGCATATTTTGTCGCCAATGGCTTATGCTCATTACCGTCCGTTTGATATTTCATCCATATATTTTTCCGGGCATATCGGCTTCAACGGCACAGCCACTGCTCTGCGCAAGCCCCCTCACAGCTTTGGATGGGATATTATGCCCCGTGCCGTCACATCGGGAATATGGCGGGATGTTAGAATTGAAATAAGAGATAAGATCGAATTTGAACAGTTGTTCTTCAAATCCGACCTTGGCGGATTCTCGGTTTCTTATGAGCTGAAAAGCAGATATTCTGATTTCAGAAATGTGGAGCTTGAATTTATCGGCAGCTGCGGCGAAAGCAAATTTTACAAAAAATTCCGTGCAAAATGGAAAATCGGCGGCAGAGAGCGCATAAATATTGACGATCCTCAGCTTTGGTGGCCTTATGGTTACGGCAAGGCAAATCTTTATGATGTGACAGTAAATATTTATTCCGGCGGCGGACTTGTTCACACCGAAAATCACAGAATCGGACTTCGCACGGTTGAGCTTGACCGCACGGATTATACCGACGGAATACACGGAAAATTCAGATTTATCATAAACGGCGTTGAGGTAATGTGCCGGGGTTCAAACTGGGTACCGCTTGATGCTTTTCACAGCAGAGATAAAAGCCGTTATGAGCAGGCGCTGCCGCTTGTAAAAGACATAGGCTGCAATATACTCAGATGCTGGGGCGGAAATGTTTATGAAGACCACGGATTTTTCGATTTCTGCGATGTCAACGGCATTATGGTGTGGCAGGATTTCGCAATGGCGTGCAACAGCTATCCGGAGGATGCGGAATTTCTTGAAGATATCCGCCGTGAAGCCGAATTTATCGTTCGTGAATACAGAAACCATCCGTCTATCATTCTTTGGAGCGGCGATAACGAAATAGACTGGTGCCACAGAAATATCGGCAGAGACCCGGATACGAATGTCATCACCCGGAAAATACTCCCCGAGGTGATAGTCAGAAACGATATAGGCAGACCATACCTGGCAAGTTCACCCTATATCACCGGCGAAAATTTCCGTGACAGGACCCTTGAGCCCTCCGAGGCTCATCTGTGGGGCGCAAGAGATTTCTATAAGTCGGATTATTATAAGCAGAGCAAGGCTCATTTTGTAAGCGAAACGGGATATCACGGATGCCCTGCATTGGAATCGATCAAAAAGTTTATCAATGAGGATAAAGTGTTTCCCTATTTTGATAATGATGAATGGAATCTTCATTCAACCGATGTCAATCTGAATAACGGCAGAGTAATGCTTATGCACAGGCAGGTGCGTCAGCTTTTCGGCGAGGTACCCGATAATGCAGAGGATTATATACTTGCTTCGCAGATTTCCCAGGCGGAGGCGAAAAAATATTTTATCGAACGTGTAAGAATCGCCCGCCCGCAAATATCGGGAATAATATGGTGGAATTTGCTTGACGGCTGGCCTCAGATGTCGGATGCGGTTGTTGATTACTATTTCACAAAGAAGCTTGCATATAGCTATATCAAACGCTCTCAGGCGCCTTTTGCCGTTATTGCCGGAGAGATAAGCTCATGGGAGCTTCCCGTTTTTGCCTGCAATGATACTCTCACGGAAAAGGGCGGCAGGGTCATCGTGACCGATGCCGATACCGATGAAACGCTTTTTGAACGGGATTTTACCGCTGCGCCGAACTGCACAACAAGAATCGGCAGCTTCCCCGTTTATTACTCCGAAAAGCGTATGTTTATCATCAAATGGGAAACCGCCGATGAAAGCGGATTTAATCATTACACTGCGGGCAATGTTCCGCTTGACCTGGAGATTTACAAAGGCTGGCTTAAAAAACTGAATAACAGCTTACATTGAATTAAGTTTTTAAACAATATGCCCCGATCTGTTCAAATGAGCAGACCGGGGCTTTGTCATAGTTTTTCGGATTATTTTGTCATTGCTTTTTCGAGCATATTTCCAAGTTCGATTCGAACATTCTCAAATGTTTTATCGGAATATGTGTAATCTGTAAGGTTGTTTGAAACCTTTTTGATTATCTTATCGGTTTCCTTTTAGCCGTTTACTATCGGCTCAATTACGGCCAGAAAATACTCTGTTATTTCTTCGGGTGTTTGCTGCATTTTTTGTGACAGCCACCAATTCACCGTTTCCACAAAAGACGAAGAAATGTGATTTACAAGATAGTCCTCCGGTAACTTTGATGTGCTGAGCATACCTTTGTCCGCATATTGCCGCATGATCAATTCTTTGAGATTGCTTTTGAAATAACGCAGGAATATCTCATTGTTTTGCGAGGAAAGAAGTTCAAGGATGTTACTGTCATTTCCCTGCAAGTGACGCAGAAGATGCAGGAATACGGAATCCGTCTCACTGCCGCAGGAATAGTGATAATGCCCGTGAGGAAGACCCATAGCGGCATCAACGATATGTCCGAATAATTCTTCGCACAAATCCTTTAACAGATAATCCTTCGTTTCAAAATGTGCGTAGAATGTAGTTCGACCAACATTGGCTCTGTCAATGATCTCCTGCACAGATATTTGATTATAATGTTTCTCGGCCAAGAGGGCTGTGAACGCTTGGAAAATTGCGTCTCTTGTTTTCTTCTGCCGTCTGTCCATATAAACCTCCCGAACACTTTTCGCAAAATGTTCTATAGCGAACAACGGGAAAGAACTGGTTATTGTTTTCTTTCTCAAAATCAGTATAATATATTTTGTACCGAACAAACAGTTCTGTAACGAATATATTATACACCATGTGTGTGAATAAGTCAATGAAGAGAGGGCGAACAAATGCTGAAAAAAATCAATGACTTTCTGGCAGGAGTACCTGCTACCATCGTAGCCGGTATCTTCCTTCTGCTGGATTTAGTACCTCATCTGATGGAAGAGTTCGGCGGCTCTGCTGTCAACTTCAATTTTCTTCCTTTCGATCTGGCATGGGTAACTGTTATCATCAGCGGTATTCCTATACTCTATCTTGCTGTATGGCGTGTGATTTATAATCCCGGCATCAGCAAAATTTCTTCTGCACTGCTGATCTCTATTGCTATGATTGCTGCCATTGCCCTCGGTGATCTGTTTGCCGCCGGTGAGGTGGCATGGATCATGGCAATCGGCGAAATTCTGGAAGAAAAGACCACCGATCGAGCAAAGAAAGGTTTGAAAAAACTGATTTCGCTTGCACCCACACAGGGTAGACGCATTGTTGGTGGTAAGGAAGAACTGATTCCTGCCGAAAAGATCAGTGAGGGAGACATTCTCCGTATACTCCCCGGTGAGACGATCCCTGTTGACGGTATCATCATCAGCGGCGAGACCTCTGTTGACCAGTCTATTTTGACCGGTGAGTCTCTGCCTGTTGACAAGGCCGTGGGGGACAGCGTGTTCTGCGGTACGATCAACCGCTTTGGTTCCATTGATATTCGTGCCACCAAAGTTGGAGAGGACAGTTCTCTGCAAAAGCTGATCCGTATGGTGCAGGAAGCCGAGGATAAAAAAGCACCGATGGCGAGAATTGCCGACGTTGCCGCAAGCTGGCTCGTTCCCGTTGCGCTGCTGATTGCTGTAATCGCCGGTATCGTCACCAACGATATTGTTCGTGCTGTTACGGTTCTTGTTGTTTTCTGTCCTTGTGCTCTTGTTTTGGCTACTCCCACAGCGATCATGGCGGCGATCGGGCAGGCAACCAAGCATGGCGTTATCATCAAGTCCGGCGAGGCTCTGGAAAAGATGGGTAAGGTCAATACCATAGCTTTTGACAAAACCGGTACGTTGACTTATGGCCGCTTGGAAGTCAGCGATGTCATTTCCTTTGATGCCTCCATTGATGAAAACGCACTGCTGTCGATGGCGGCATCTGCCGAAGCAAAGAGTGAACACCCGTTGGGAAAAGCAATCGTTGCTTGTGCAAAAACTCGGAATGTTCCGATCATGGAATCCGATGTATTCAAGATGGCCGCCGGTAAAGGCATCTATGCAAAAATTGAAAATAGAAAGCTGTTCTGTGGTAATGAAGCCTACCTCAATGAAAATGGTGTCGTCCTGAGCGAAGAAATTAAGCAAACAATCGAAGCTCTGCGCTCACAGGGTAAAGCATCCATTCTGGCAGCAGAGGGAACAAACTGCATCGGTGTTCTGGCAATGTCCGATGTTCTCCGTCCCGAAGCAAAAGCTATGGTTGACCGCCTGCATAGCATGAATACCGATATTGTCCTGCTGACCGGTGATAATCAGAAAACCGCTGATTACTTTGCACGACAAGTTGGCATCAGGCAGGTCAGAGCGCAACTCCTGCCCGAAGAAAAGGTGAGCAATATCACCGCTATTCAGAATGAAGGAAAAGATGTCTGCATGATCGGTGACGGTGTCAACGATGCTCCTGCTCTGAAAACTGCCAATGTAGGCATAGCGATGGGCGGTCTGGGCAGCGATATTGCGGTAGAAGCGGCTGATGTTGTTCTGATGAGTGACGATATTTCCAAGTTGCCTTATCTGAAGCGGCTATCTGATGCTACGGTTAAGACCGTCAAGTTCAGTATTGGGCTGTCTATGTGCATCAACCTATTGGCAGTTACACTATCCGTCATGGGTGTGCTGAATCCGACAACCGGCGCACTGGTACATAATGCAGGTTCCTGCTTTGTAGTTTTGATTGCAACGTTGCTGTATGACAGAAAGTTTGAATAAATGAAAAATCCCGGTTATTGCTACAAAGTGGTGTGCAGCAACCGGGATATTTTTAGTCTGAGAGCTTATACTCTGTAACTGTTTTCAAATAGGTTTCGGGATCGCCGTTCAAGATAAGGTCTGCGTACTCCAAAGGAGCGTTGTAGATCAGCCAGTCCAATTCCGACCTTTGATACATATTATCAGCGACCTCGTTTTCCACGGCAATGGTGTCGATGGAAATCATAGTGCCGTCGGAGTATTTCAGTTCGACGCAGGCGGTGTCGATGTTGAATTCACAGGAAAGCAATGTGTTCATTGTGACCTCCTTAAATCATTCCGAAATGTTTCAGCGCGTCCATGATCGCTTTTTCTTTCTCCGGCGGGCACTGCGGCACCTTAGCGTTCTCAGACTTCGGTTTGTTGTAGCTGTCTCCAACATCAAGGCCGCATTTGCGTTTGATCTGCGAGATATACAGAGATGATACTTTTAAACCTGTCTGTTCCAAGACATATTCCTTGATTTGCGGATAGGTTGCCTGACCTCGCTTAATTTTCGTCATCTCGGTTTTGCTTTTCCAATTTTAAGCTACTGAATCTATCCCTTTGATGATCTGCTAAAAATCAATTAAAACAATAAAGTTGTGCGGATAAATTATCGGATTCCGATATAATAAATAAATTTATTTGTGTTTTCCGTCAAAGTTTACTGTTTTATCAATATTAATTGAAATAAATAGTATAATATGCTATACTTTTAATGAGCTTTTGTATTATTGCTAATAGCAATCTGACAATTCCAGAGGTGCTGAATGAATAATCTTTCCTGCCGTGAAATTCATATAACAAAACTTAATACCTCAGACGGCTATTACACCGCAATCAACAGAGGAATGGTAATTCCGCTTGAACGACATGAGCATTTTGAAACTGTAATAACGTTAAGCAATAACTTTATTCATACAGTCAACGGCGTATCGTTCAGGCCCGAGGTAGGAGACGTTGTTATTCTTCGTCCGCAGGATTGTCATTCTGCTAAACCGATTGATGACACTGCTGAGCCTGTATGCCGTGATATTTACATTGACCCGAAGCTTTTTAAGGAAGCCTGCGATTATATTTCACCGACGCTTTTTGTGAAGATTATGACAGAGAATAATCCGCCCTCATTTCATCTCAATGAAAGCGAGCTTGCTTCGTTTGAAGAAAATGTCGATTTTTCTTATGTTTATGCCATGGCAAAAGATTATGAAGTTTATAAATCGGTCAAGCGTATTGTGGCGTGCAATCTTATAGGTCTTTATGTAAAAAAATCATTCAGAAGCAAAAGAAATGTACCCGAATGTCTTGAAATGCTTCTGGTGAAATTACAGCAGGGTATTGCGGGCAAAACTAATCTTGCAAAAGCAGCAAGAGAAATCGGTTATTCACCAGATTATCTTAACCGCTTGTTCAGGGAACATTTTGGCAAAAGCATAGAGCAGTATGTAATCGAATGCAGAATTTATGATTCTCTTACATTTCTGCTTCAGACGAATATGACCGTCAATGAAATTGCATTAAAAATGGGATGGGAATGTACAGGGAACTACATAAATCATTTCAAAAAAATATATAACACCACACCTGCAAAATACAGAAAAGAAAAAAAGATCGTATAAAGGAGAAATTATTATGGCAAATTGTCCTAAGTGCGGAAAGCATCTGCAGATCTACAATGTAAGCCAATATTGCCCCGAATGCGGAACAAATATGAGATTTTACGGTTA
>R27__coassemble_700_pt1 | contig 19170 bp, 34 predicted proteins | sample R27__metabat2_high_PE_014 | metagenome-assembled genome bin R27
CAGGCGGAAAAAGAACCGGATTCAAGGTGGGTTCGGATTATTATCACTCGGTTAGAATGAGATGCGTGAAGAAATATATTCTTCAAGAGCATCAATTGCAACTCTTTCCTGCTGCATTGAATCTCTTTCTCTGACGGTTACGCAGTTATCCTCAAGTGAATCAAAATCAAATGTAATGCAGAACGGAGTGCCGATTTCGTCTTCACGGCGATAACGCTTGCCGATTGAGCCGGTTTCGTCAAATTCAACCATGAATTTTTTCTGAAGCTTCTCATAAACCTTGAGAGCATCATCCGAAAGCTTCTTTGAAAGAGGAAGAACAGCCGCTTTGAAGGGAGCAACTGCGGGATTAAGATGGAGAACGGTTCTTACATCGTTCTTTTCTGCATCAATAACTTCTTCATCATAAGCTTCGCAGAGAAGAGCGAGAACGGTTCTGTCAAGTCCGTAGGTTGATTCAATGATAAACGGAATGAATCTTTCGTTTGTGTCGGAATCAAGATAATCCATCTTCTGGCCGCTGTATTCCTGATGCCTTGTAAGGTCGAAATTCGTTCTGTTGTGAGTGCCGTTGATTTCGCCCCAGCCGAACGGGAAGAGGAATTCTATATCACAGGCAGCCTTTGCATAATGGGCAAGCTTTTCGTGATCGTGATAGCGAAGATTTTCGGGAGCAATGCCGAGATCCTCAAAATACTTCTTGCCGTATTCCTTGAAATATTCATAAAGCTCGTTATCCGTGCCTTCCTTGCAGAAGGTCTGGAATTCCATCTGCTCAAACTCAATCGTTCTGAATGTGAAGTTGCCGGGAGTGATTTCATTTCTGAAAGCCTTGCCGATCTGACCGATTGAGAACGGGAGCTTTGCTCTCATTGATCTCTGAACATTGAGATAGTTAACATATTCACCCTGCGCATTTTCGGGGCGGAGGTAAATAATGCTCTTGCTGTTATTTGTTACGCCTCTGAATGTCTGGAACATCAGGTTGAATTCTCTGATGTCGGTGAAGTTGTGCTTGCCGCAGTGAGGGCAGGGAATTGAATGAGCCTTGATATATTCAAACATTTCTTCCTTTGTCATGCCGTCTGCATGAGCATCGGGGTCGAAATCGTCAATAAGATTATCTGCTCTGTGGCGCATTTTGCATTCCTTGCAGTCAAGAAGAGGATCCGAAAAGCTGGCAACATGGCCGCTTGCTTCCCATACTCTGGGATGCATAAGGATGTCTGCATCAACTTCAAAGCTGTTTTTTCTTTCCTGAATGAATCTCTTGCGCCAGGTGTCCTTAACATTGTTCTTAAGTCTTGAGCCGAGAGGGCCGTAATCCCAAGTATTTGCAAGGCCTCCGTATATATCGCTGCCCGCAAAAATGAAGCCTCTGTTCTTGCAGAGAGCAACGATTTTTTCCATTGTTTTTTCGGTGTTGTTCATCATATCCAAAACTCCCGCATTATAGTTTTATGCTAATATAATACATTAATTGTTCCCCAAAGTCAACGATTTTCGCCTAAAAAGCCCACAAAAAAGCTCTGCACAAACCTTTTATTTTGTCTGTTTTTGCATTTTCTTTTTTTCTTGAACTTTCTCATAAATTATGATATAATGATTAATTATAAAGCGGGGATTTATTCGGCGATTTGCCGGAGAAAGCGTGAAAATTTACGGGGGTGACAAAATGCAGAAGGATACAAAAGCTATTATTTCCGATGCTTTTCTTGTTTTGCTCAACCAGAAACCCTTTGATAAAATCACTATCAAGGATATCGTTGAGGAATGCAACATCAACCGCAACACCTTTTATTATTATTACAGCGATATATATGATCTTCTTGAAGAGATCTTCAAAAAAGAGCTTTGCCTTATGATTGATGATTATAAAAAGGGCGGCTCCTGGGTTGAAGGCTTCATCAAAATGCTCAATGTTTCTTATACCAACAAGCGTGTTATCAACAATATATGTTCCTCCCGAAGCTACGAATATTTTGAAAACTATATGTATAAATCATGCAGTTCAATCATGGTTGATATTGTAAGCTTTCACGCAAAGGATATGGATGTTCCGTCCGAAGATATTGAATTCATCGCTTCCTTTTATGAATACGCAATGGTCGGAATTCTTTCGGATTGGTTCAGAACCGGTATGAGAGAAACTCCCGCAGGCCTTGCAAGCCAAATATGGCTTGTGCTTGACGGCATAAAGTTCTCTCTTCGCAGAAGCGAAAAACGGGCAAGAGCAAACAAATGAAAATATTTTGTGAGGATAAAAATTTAATAGTATGCCTCAAGCCCCGCAATGTTATAAGTCAGCTCGGGAACGGCGAAAATATGATAGCCCTGCTTAATTCACATTTCAAAGAAAACGGTGAAAAGGCAGAGGCTTTTCCCGTTCACAGACTTGATAAGGAAACTGCGGGAATTATGGTTTACGCCAAAAACTCCGCTTCTGCGGCGGCTCTTTCAAAGGCGATTGCCGGAAATAACTTCCGGAAGCATTATTATGCGGTCATCAAAGGCTCGCCCGATGAAAAGAGCGGAATAATGAAGGATCTGCTTTTTCACGACAAAACAAAGAACAAGGTATTCACTGTTGACAAAGTGAGAACCGGAGTCAAAGACGCTTCTCTCGAATATAAGATCCTTGAGGAATCAGACGGTTTCTGCCTTGCGGATATTCTGCTTCACACGGGCAGAACACACCAGATAAGAGCGCAGTTTTCTTCAAGAAATCTTCCTCTTTACGGCGACAGAAAATACGGCGGCCCCGCCGGCGAGCTTGCGCTCTTTGCCTATAAGCTTGAATTCCCGGATCCGCAGACAGGCGAGCTGCTTTCTTTTTCGGCCTTACCCGATACGGAAGAAGCTCCGTGGTGTCTATTCAAAAAAGAATTAAAATAAGGTGTTGATTTCCAGCGCCTTTTTTTAATTGTTTATAGCGGCACGGATGAATCCGTGCCCTACGAAACGGTTTCCACTGCTCATCGTAGGGCAAGCATTCATGCTTGCCGTGCAAAAGCAACAGCCTGCTTCTCAGAAATCAAAAGTTTAGATCAAGCCTTTTCAAAGGCTTGTGGAATCCAAAGGCGGAGCCGTGGTCGCTGACCGCAGTCAGCGAAATGCTCTTACACCCCCAAGCGCAGGAGGGGAGCAAAACATTTCGGTGAATTGTTTTGCGTGGGGAACCCTCGCCGGGGGTTCCCCGAAAAGGCAGAATTAATATAAATTTTAATTGCGGGATACGATTTGTCAAAATCCATCCGTAGGGCAAGCATTTATGCTTACCGAAAAATAACACCGTAGGGTCAGCATTTATGCTGACCGTTTCGCCGAAAACGGATATGAATTTTAGCAACGGCACGGATGAATCCGTGCCCTACGGAGAAACCCTCAATCTTCAAACGCCGCATTTCATCTGATTTTCTGTATTTCTGTCAGCCGCATCTGCCTCAAGCATAGAAAAACTCCCCGCCTCATCCGAAGCGGGGAGTCTGTTTATTAAGCTATCTTATAATCAGACAAGCTCGATGATGCACATTTCAGCAGCATCGCCTCTGCGGGGACCTGTCTTGATTATGCGGCAATATCCGCCGTTAACTTCTTTATACTTGGGGGCTATCTCGTCAAAGAGTTTTTTTGTAACTTCTTCCTTAGTAACATAAGCAAGAACTTTACGCTTTGAAGCGAGAGAGTCGTCCTTAGCAATGGTGATCATTTTTTCTGCCATTGCACGAACTTCCTGAGCCCTTGTAACGGTGGTTTCGATTCTGCCGTTTTCCAAAAGATAGGTAACAAGGCCTCTGAGCATTGCTTTACGATGGTCAGTTGTACGGCCAAGCTTTCTGGTACCGGGCATTTAGTTCACACTCCTTTACCGTTTGTATGGGTCATCATTCTTCATCTCTGCGAAGGTCAAAGCCAAGTGAATTGAGCTTTGAAACAACTTCTTCAAGAGATTTTCTGCCGAGGTTGCGGACCTTCATCATGTCTTCCTCGGTTCTGTTGATCAGATCTTCAACCGTATTGATCTGGGCTCTCTTCAGGCAATTGAAGGAACGAACAGAAAGGTCAAGTTCCTCAATGGTCATCTCCAGCACTTTTTCTTTTCCGCTGTCGTTCTTAACGACCATAACCTCTGTGTCGAAAATCTCACCTGAGAGCTCGCCGAAGAGATTGAGATGCTCGTTGAGAATCTTGGCTCCGAGAGAAACGGCCTCCATAGCATTGATGGTTCCGTTTGTCCACACTTCGAGAGTAAGCTTATCATAGTCAGTAATCTGGCCGACACGGGTATTCTCAACAGTGTAATTAACCTTTAATACGGGTGTATAGATTGAATCAATTGCAATAACGCCGATAATGGGCTGCATCATCTGCTTGTTTCTTTCTGCGGAAACATATCCTCTGCCCTTGTCGCAGGTCAGCTCCATGCTGACATGCGCATCGGAATTGAGAGTAGCGATGTGAAGCTCGGGGTTGAGGATTTCAACCTCTGAATCGGTCTTAATGCTGCCTGCCGTGATTTCTTCGTCACCGCTGGCATCAATATAAATTGTTTTGGGGCCGTCACCCTGGATCTTAAGGATAACATTCTTGAGATTAAGAACTATCTCGGTAACATCTTCCTTAACGCCGGGGATCGTGCTGAATTCATGAAGAATTCCGTCAATCTTAACGGAGGTTATCGCATAGCCGGGAAGCGATGAAAGAAGAACTCTTCTCAGGCTGTTGCCCAATGTTGTGCCGTATCCTCTTTCAAGCGGTTCAACTACGAATCTTCCGTATTTACCGTCGGGGGAAACTTCGGCAGTATCAATTCTGGGCTTTTCGATACCAATCATTCAAAACCCTCCTTAAAAACACGCAGGAAATCCTGCTTAAAATGCATTCAAAAACGCTGTTGTTTTCCAACAGTTCTTCCGGGTAACAATGCGGGCCTTTGCCCTTGAAAGGGCAAAGAACACGGCAATTATTACTTGGAGTAAAGTTCAACGATAAGATGCTCTTCAACGGGAACTGCGATCTGCTCACGAGTGGGCAGAGCGATTACCTTAGCGGTGAGAGCTTCTGCGTTGCGGTCAAGCCACTGGGGAACAGGGCGAGCTTCGTTAGCTGCAACTGTTGCCTTGATCTTTTCGCTTTCCTTGCTCTTGTCGGCAATAGCGATTTCATCGCCTGCTTTAAGGAGATAGGAAGGAATGTTGACCTTCTTGCCGTTTACTTTATAGTGACTATGAGTTACAAGCTGTCTTGCTTCTGCTCTGGAATTTGCCCAGCCAAGAAGATAAACAACATTGTCAAGTCTGCTTTCGCAGATACGGAGCAGGTTTTCACCTGTTACGCCCTGCTTGCGTTCAGCCATAACAAAATATTTATAAAACTGGCTTTCCTGAATTCCGTAGTAACGCTTAGCCTGCTGCTTTGCTCTGAGCTGAAGGCCGTATTCTGTAGCCTTCTTGCGGCTCTGGCCATGCTGGCCGGGAGCATACGCTCTGCGCTCTAAAGCACATTTACCGGTATAGCAACGCTCACCCTTGAGGAAAAGCTTTTTGCCCTCACGGCGGCAGAGTTTACATACCGGACCGGTATATCTTGCCATATTGTGTTACACCTCCAAAAAATTCTGGTTACACGCGTCTTCTCTTGGGCGGGCGGCATCCGTTGTGAGGAATGGGAGTAACATCCTTAATCATGTTAACTTCCAGACCTGCTGTCTGAAGAGCTCTGATAGCTGCTTCACGACCCTGACCGGGACCCTTAACGTATACTTCAACAGTCTTCATGCCGTGATCGATAGCGATCTTAGCTGCTGTTTCAGCTGCAGTCTGTGCTGCGAAGGGAGTTGACTTCTTTGAACCTCTGAAGCCCATCTCACCGGCGCTTGCCCATGAAACTGCGTTGCCCTGAGTATCCGTAATAGTAACGATAGTGTTGTTAAAGGTGGATTGGATATGGGCTGCACCACGCTCGATATTCTTGCGTTCACGGCGTTTACGTGTGCCTGTTGCCTTTTTAACTGCTTTAGCCATAATATCCCTCCTCGATTATTTCTTCTTGTTTGCAATGGTCTTCTTGGGACCTTTGCGTGTGCGTGCGTTTGTCTTTGAGCGCTGGCCTCTGACGGGAAGTCCCTTGCGATGGCGAACGCCACGATAACATCCGATTTCAACCAGTCTCTTAATTGCGAACGCAGTTTCTCTGCGAAGATCGCCTTCTACTTTAACGTTATGGTCGATATACTCACGAAGCTTTGAAACATCTTCCTCAGTCATATCCTTAACTCTTAAATCAGGATCTACGCCGGTTGCTGCGATAATGTCGCTTGCAGTTTTACGACCTATGCCATAGATATAAGTAAGAGCGATTTCAACTCTCTTTTCTCTGGGCAGGTCAACACCTGATATACGCGCCATTTGTCAGTTGCACCTCCAAATAAAACTTGGTTTCCTCAGGGAATTAACCCTGACGCTGCTTGTGCTTGGGATTTTCACAGATGACCATTACTTTTCCCTTGCGCTTAATGATTTTGCATTTTTCGCAAATTTTCTTGACAGAAGGTCTGACTTTCATATTAGAATACCTCCTTGAATCTTACTTGGAACGCCATGTGATCCTACCCTTTGTAAGATCGTATGGCGACATTTCAACAGTCACTTTATCGCCGGGCAAAATCTTAATATAATTCATTCTGAGTTTGCCGGAGATATGTGCCAATATCTTGTGTCCGTTTTCCAATTCAACCTGGAAGGTCGCATTGGGAAGCGATTCTACTACCGTACCTTCAATCTCGATCATGTCAGACTTAGACATAAAAACCTCCTAAGTGTTGCCGTTGATCTTGCGCCTTAACGCTCTTCTGAGCGCTTTGTCTGAACGAAGCTCTTCAGCGCCGAGCTGAACGCCCGTGTTCATAACATGGCGGATGTTTTTCTTTTTTGGCCTGTCTATTGGACGCTCTTTTCCGTCGCAGACCGAAACCTCTTTGCCGATGCTCTCCATAACTGCGAGAGGTCTGCCCTTGTCTCTGCCGGCGAGGGATAAAACCACCGAACCTTTTTCAAGCATGACCCGCTCCTTAAACCTGCGTAAGAATAACGGGACCGTTTGCTGTTATTGCAACGGTATGCTCAAAATGAGCCGAAAGTTTGCCGTCTCTTGTTTTGACAGTCCAACCGTCAGGCAACTGCCTGATGCCTGCGCCGCCCATATTTATCATGGGTTCAATGGCAATAGTCATGCCTGGGAGCAGGCGCACACCTCTTCCGGGCGTGCCGAAATTCGGTACGCTGGGGTCTTCGTGCATAGCCTTTCCTACTCCGTGGCCCGTGTATTCACGAACCACCGAAAAGCCTCTTTCCTCGCAATACCTTTGGATTGTTGAGCCGATGTCTCCGATCCTGCCGCCTGCAACAGCCGCCTTGATGCCTTCATAAAGGCTCTCTCTGGTGGTGTCGCACAGCCGCTGTGCTTCGGGAGAAATTTCTCCCGCCGCAAAAGTGGCGGCATTATCGCCGACATAGCCGTTGAAGGTTGCGCCGACATCAACGCTGACTATATCGCCGGCCCTGATTATGCGCTTCTTGCTCGGAATGCCGTGAATGACCTCATCGTTTATGGAAATGCATGAGGCAGCGGGATAACCGTTATAGCCGAGAAACGTGGGGATCGCCCCGTGCCTGACTATGTAATCATGAGCAACCCGGTTGACCTCGGCTGTTGAAACGCCGGGAGCAACCGCTGCGCCCGCTGCTTTTAATGCTCCGGCAGCAATAGCACAAGCCTCTTTCATGAGGTCAAGTTCTTTTGTCGTTTTGAGCACTATCATGCTGATCCTCCGTTAATGCAAATCAATCTGATTTGCCGGCTCCTTAATCAAGGAAGCCTCTGTAATGTCTCATCATCATCTGGCTCTCAAGCTGCTTAACTGTTTCAAGAGCAACACCGACGAGAATGATGATTGATGTACCGCCGAGTGAAACGTTCATGTGACCATCTGCAAAGCCGCTTGCCTTGAGGATTGCTGTTGCAACCTGGGAGAAGATGATCGGGAAAAGAGCAACAACTGAAAGAAGAAGCGCACCGAGAAGTGTGATTCTGTTGATGATCTTGCCGATGTATCTTGCTGTCGGCTCGCCGGGACGGATACCGGGGATTGAACCGCCGTTATCACGGATGTTCTTGGACATTTCAATGGGATTGTACTGAATGCCTGCATAGAAATATGCAAAAGCAATGATGAATACGAAATAAATGATTGCGTAAGCCCAGTTATCAGATGAGAAGAGGTTGAAGAACTTTGTCCAGCCTGATTCAGCAGTAAGCTTATTTGAAATAAACATCTGAATTGTGGGAGGCAGAGAAAGGATTGAGGAAGCAAAGATAACGGGCATAACACCGGACATATTGACCTTGATAGGAATATGAGTGCTCTGGCCGCCATACATCTTTCTGCCGACAACTCTCTTTGCATACTGAACGGGAACTCTTCTTTCGGCGTTATCCATCCATACGATGAAAGCGATCATGGCAAGAAGGATGATGCCGACAACGATTGCAAGGGGAACATAAGCGCCGCCCTTTGCAATGTAACCGTTTTTGGGTCCGTAGAGCGAAGTGATGAGGGTGGGAATTCTTGAAACGATACCTGCAAAGAGGATGATCGAAACACCGTTTCCGATACCCTTATCATTGATGCGCTCGCCGAGCCACATAACGAGGGCTGTACCTGCGGTGAATACCGCAATAATAACAATTGCCTGGAATACTGCTGCAAAGCCGGTAAAAGCCGAGCCGTCTGCTGCGGTAACAAGCATATTCTGGCTCTTAAGATAGAAGTAGTAAGCTGTGCTCTGGAGAACGCCGAGAGCAACTGTTACAAAACGGGTGATGGAAGCAATCTTCTTGCGTCCTTCCTCGCCTTCCTTCTGAAGTCTTTCAAGAGCGGGAATTGCAACTGCGAGCAGCTGCATAATAATTGAACTGTTGATGTAGGGAGTGATCGACATAGCGAAAATCGTTCCGTATGTGAATGCACTTCCGTTCATCATGCCGAGATAATTCAGGAAAGAGTCCTGGTTCTGAGCCACAAGCTCTCCCGTAATATCCGTAAAAGGAACAGGAATTGCAGAACCGAGTCTGAAGATGAACACGATAAGAGCCGTGAATATCAGCTTCTTACGGAGATCTGCGATTTTCCAGGCGTTGATAAACGTTTTGAGCACGTCAGATCACCTCTGCCTTTCCTCCGGCAGCTTCGATTTTTGATTTGGCAGTTTCTGAAAAAGCATTTGCCTGAACGGTGAGCTTTTTCGTCATTTCGCCCTGGCCTAAAATCTTAACGCCGTCCAAAGTCTTTTTAAGAATGCCTGTCTCGATAAGAGCATCAACGGTAACAACAGCACCGTCTTCAAAATACTTATCAAGAGTAGCAACATTAACTATTGCCATCTCTGTTGCGAAGATATTGTTGAATCCTCTCTTGGGGATTCTTCTCTGAAGGGGCATCTGACCGCCTTCAAAACCGGCACGCATACCTCTGCCTGCACGTGCCTTCTGACCCTTATGACCCTTGCCTGCGGTTTTGCCCTGTCCTGAAGCGGGACCACGGCCGATACGCTTGCGTTCTTTGCTAGCGCCTGCAGCGGGTGAAAGATCGTGCAACTTCATTAGTTTGCACCTCCTTGCTTGGTTACCTCAACGAGGTGAGCAAGCTTTCTGATCTTGCCCTGTGTTGCGGGTGAATCCGGCTGAACGGAAACATCACCGATTTTGTGAAGACCAAGTGCATGGGCGGTAGCAATCTGAGGCTTGGTGCTTCCGATAAGGCTCTTAGCGAGCTTAACCTGAATATCTGCCATTTTTCCGCCCTCCTTAACCTATAATTTCTTTAGCGGACTTGCCACGGATGGCTGCAACGTCTTCAACGTTGCGAAGCTTTGAAAGTCCGTCAAGAGTTGCTCTGACAACGTTGCAGGGGTTGTTCGAACGAAGAGCCTTAGTACGGATATCCTTGATACCTACTGTCTCAACAACTGCACGAACGGGGCCGCCTGCGATAACGCCGGTACCGGGTGCTGCGGGCTTAAGAAGAACTTCGCCTGCGCCGAATTTACCGATTATCTCGTGGGGGATCGTTGATCCCTTAAGAGCAACCTTCATGAGATTTTTCTTTGCGTCCTCGATACCCTTACGGATAGCGTCGGGAACTTCGCCTGACTTACCGAGTCCGAAACCAATAATGCCGTTTCCGTCTCCGACTACTACAAGAGCCGCAAACTTATAGATACGACCGCCCTTTACGGTTTTGGAAACACGGTTTATGGCTACTACTCGCTCTGTGAGCTCATATGCCGATGCATCAATCTTAGCCAAAAGTATTCCTCCCCTTCTTAGAACTTGAGGCCACCCTCACGGGCGCCATCGGCCAGTTCCTTAACACGGCCGTGATAAATGTAACCGCCACGATCGAAAACGCATTCTTCAATGCCGTTTTCAGCGGCTCTCTTTGCTAATAATTCGCCCACTTTGTGAGCTGCGGATTTGTTTCCGCCGTATTCCTCAAAATCCTTCTCAACAGTTGATGCGGACACAAGGGTCTTGCCCTCTACGTCGTCTATTAACTGAGCGTAGATATTTTGGAGGGAGCGGAATACGTTAAGGCGAGGACATTCAGCTGTGCCTGAAATCTTGGCACGGACTCTGGTATGACGCTTCTGTCTTGCCTTATTGCTGTCCGGTCTGTTAACCATAAATTTTCACTCCTTAATTAGACTTATTTGCCGCCTTTACCGGCCTTGCCTTCCTTACGGCGGATAAATTCATCAACATACTTGATGCCTTTGCCCTTGTAAGGCTCGGGAGGACGTTTCTCACGAACATTTGCGGCAAACTGTCCGACCTTCTGCTTGTCGGGACCCGAAATAATAATTTTGTTGGGGCCGGGAACTTCGATTGTGATTCCTTCGGGAGCGGCCATGATAACATCATGTGAATAGCCGATCTTAAGGAGAAGATCCTTGCCTTTAAGCTCTGCACGGTAACCAACGCCGTTAACTTCAAGCTCTTTCTTGTAGCATTCGTTAACGCCTGTTACCATATTTGCGATAAGGGTTCTTGTGAGACCGTGAAGCGATCTGTTTTCCTTATCGTCATTGGGACGGCTTACATTGATTGTGTTGCCGTCGATCTCAACGATCATGTTGGGATGAATGTTTCTTGAAAGGGTGCCTTTGGAACCCTTAACGGTGATAAGTGTGCCGTCAAGCTTAACATCAACGCCAGCAGGGATCGTGATAGGCTTTTTACCTATTCTTGACATTTAAACGGCACCTCCTTACCAGATGAATGCAAGAACTTCGCCGCCTACATTGGCTTTGCGAGCGTCCTTATCAGTCATAACGCCTTTTGAAGTTGAGAGGATGGCAATGCCGATGCCCTTCATAACCTTGGGCATATCCTCACAATTTGTGTAAATTCTCAGACCGGGCTTTGAAACTCTGCGAAGACCGGTGATAACCTGAGACTTGTTGGGACCGTACTTAAGAGCGATTTCGATCATGCCCTGTTTTCCGTCATCCTCAACCGTATATCCTTTGATGTAACCCTCATCAACAAGAATCTGAGCAATCGCCTTCTTCATGTTCGATGCGGGAACTTTCACTGTGTCATGCTTTGCCGCATTCGCATTACGGATACGGGTGAGCATATCAGCGATGGAATCAGTAATTTGCATACTGTATTACCTCCTTTGCAATTGCTCTATTACCAACTTGCTTTCTTAACGCCGGGGATCTGACCTGCATGTGCCAGCTCTCTGAAGCAAACACGGCAAACGCCGTACTTGCGAAGATAAGCATGGGGTCTTCCGCAGATCTTACATCTGTTATAAGCTCTTGTTGAGTACTTTGCGGGACGAGCCTGCTTAACTTTCATTGATGTTTTTGCCACGGTAATCCCTCCTTATCTCTGGAACGGAGCGCCCATAAGTGCGAGCAGCTCACGTGCTTCTTCGTCTGTCTTTGCTGTGGTTACGAAGCAAATGTCCATGCCTCTTACCTTGTCGATCTTATCATACTCAATTTCGGGGAATATAAGCTGTTCCTTAATACCCATTGAGTAGTTGCCTCTGCCGTCAAAGGAATTAGCGTTGATTCCTCTGAAGTCACGAACTCTGGGAAGAGCGAGATTGAAGAGTCTGTCAACAAACTCATACATTCTGTCGCCTCTGAGAGTTACTTTGGCGCCGATTGCCATGCCTTCACGAACTTTGAAGTTAGCAACTGACTTCTTAGCCTTGCAGAGAATAGGCTTCTGGCCCGAAATCTGCTTAAGGTCTGAAACGACTGCATCGAGAACTTTTGAATTCTCTTTTGCTTCGCCGCAGCCGACGTTGATAACGATCTTTTCAATCTTCGGAATCTGCATGACGCTCTTGTATTCGAATTTCTTCATAAGAGCAGGTGCCACATCCTTGACATACATTTCTTTTAATCTTGCTGCCATTGTTAGTGTCCTCCCTTACTTAAAATTCTGCAAGGCAGTCCGGCTTCTTGCAAACACGGACCTTCTTGCCGTCTTTATTGATCTTATGGCCGACTCTTGTCGGTTTGCCGCACTTGGGGCAGATAAGCTGAACCTTATCGGCATAGAGTGCGCTTTCAGCCTTGATAAGGCCGCCTTCTTCACCCATCTTTTTGGGCTTAACGTGTTTTGTAACGATGTTAACGCCTTCAACAATAACTTTGCCTTCTGAGGGGGCTACCTGCATAACCTTGCCTCTCTTGCCTCTGTATTTACCGTTGATGACTACTACTTCATCGCCTGTTTTAACATGAACCTTATTCATCATCGCACCTCCGATTAAAGTACTTCAGGAGCGAGTGAAAGGATCTTTATATAGTCCTTTTCACGAAGCTCTCTGGCAACCGGGCCAAAGATACGAGTGCCCTTGGGGTTCTTGTCTTCCTTAATAATGACGGCTGCATTCTCATCGAAGCGAATGTAAGTTCCGTCGTCACGGCGAAGACCGCTTGCGGTGCGTACTACTACCGCTTTTACAACTTCGCCTTTTTTAACTACGCCACCGGGTGTTGCCTTTTTAACAGAAGCAACGACGACGTCGCCAATATTGGCATACCTCCTGCCTGATCCACCGAGAACTCTGATGCACATAAGCTCTTTTGCTCCGGTGTTGTCGGCAACCTTGAGGTAACTCTGTTGCTGTATCACAGTGTTTTCCTCCTTACACTTCGGCTAAATTATTTAGCCTTCTCAATGATTTCTACTACACGCCATCTCTTATCCTTTGACAAGGGGCGGGTTTCCATAACGAGAACACGGTCGCCGATTCCGCAAACGTTTTCTTCGTCATGAGCCTTAAGCTTGTAGGTTCTGTTAACGATTTTCTTATAGAGAGGATGTCTGACCTTATCCTTAACGGATACAACTACGGTCTTATCCATCTTATCGCTGGTAACTATACCAACACGGGTCTTTCTGAGGTTTCTTTCGCTCATGAATCTTAACCTCCCTTTCCTTATGCCTTCGAGCCGTGGAGCTCAATATCTCTCTGTATTGTCTTAATACGGGCGATATCTTTCTTAACGGCGTTGATTCGCATCGGGTTGTCGAGCTGGTTAACGGCTTGCTGGAAGCGCAGTTTAAACAGCTCATCCTTCAGCTCAACAAGCTTAGCATCCAGATCGTTGGCGGAAAGTTTTCTGATTTCGCTGGCTTTCATTATTGCTCACCACCCAATTCTTCTTTACTTACAAATTTGCATTTAATAGGAAGCTTATTGGCAGCAAGTCTCATAGCTTCTGCTGCAAGCTCTTTTTCAACACCGGCGATTTCAAAGAGAACTCTGCCGGGCTTAACTACTGCTACCCAATATTCGGGAGAACCTTTACCGGAACCCATTCGGGTTTCAGCGGGCTTCTCTGTGATGGGCTTGTCGGGGAAGATGTCGATCCAAACCTGACCGCCACGCTTGATATATCTTGTCATAGCGATACGGGCTGCTTCGATCTGATTCGAGGTAATCCATGCGGGCTCAAGTGCTACAAGACCGTATTCGCCGTGAGCAACCTTATTGCCTCTGAGAGCCTTACCTTTAAGTCTGCCTCTCTGTACTCTGCGGTACTTAACACGCTTCGGTAAAAGCATTACTGGTTACCTCCTTCTCTGCGTCTTCTGGGACGGGAGTTCGTGTTTCTTGATTCACGAAGAACCTCGCCTCTGTAAAGCCAGACCTTAACGCCGATACGACCGTAAGTTGTCTTTGCTTCTGCAAAGCCGTAGTCGATGTCTGCTCTGATGGTCTGAAGGGGAATTGTTCCCTCATGATAGGTTTCTGTTCTTGCGATTTCAGCGCCGCCAACACGGCCGGAAACCTGAGTCTTGATACCCTTTGCGCCGAGCTTCATTGTTCTGCCGATAGCCTGCTTGAGAGCGCGGCGGAAAGAAACTCTTCTTTCGAGCTGAGCAGCAATGCTCTCAGCAACGAGCTGTGCATTAAGGTCGGGCTGCTTGATTTCGATGATATTGAGGGAAACCTCTTTACCACCGAGCTTCTTCTCGCAGATCTTTTTGAGCTTTTCGATTTCTGCGCCCTGTCTGCCGATAACCATACCGGGCTTTGCGCAATGGATGTTAACGTAAACACGCTTTGCATCACGCTCAATTTCGATCTTGGGAACGCCTGCGGGAGCAAGCTTCTCGAGAAGGTACTCACGGAGCTTGTAATCCTCAACGAGAGTATCGCCGAACTTTGATGAATCTGCATACCAGCGGGATTCCCAGTTCTTAATTACGCCGATTCTTAAACCGGTAGGATTAATTTTCTGTCCCATTGTTTAACCTCCTCCTTAGCTTATTCCATTTCCTTGAGCACAAGGGTGATATGGGATGTTTTCTTGTTTATACGGAACGCTCTGCCCTGAGCTCTGGGTCTGATTCTCTTAAGAGTGGGACCCTGGCTTACGCTGCATTCTGCAACATAAAGGCGGTTAACGTCCATGTTATTGTTGTTTTCAGCATTTGCGATAGCTGATTTTAAAAGCTTCATCAAGGGTTCACACGCGGCCTTGGGCGTGTACTTGAGAATTGCCATTGCCTTATCTGCGGGCTGATTGCGGATTAAGTCAAGCACAATCTGAACCTTGCGAGGCGCAATACGGATATAAGTGGCTTTAGCTGTTGCTGTGGGCACACTCTGCATTGCCATATCTGACATTATTAATACACTCCTTTCGCCGATTATTTACCGTTATTTGATGTCTTTGAACCTGCATGACCTCTGAAGGTTCTTGTAGGTGCAAATTCGCCGAGCTTATGTCCGACCATATCCTCTGTTACATATACGGGAACGTGCTTGCGTCCGTCGTGAACTGCAAATGTGTGGCCGACAAAGTCGGGGAAGATGGTGGATGAGCGGCTCCAAGTTTTGAGAACCTGCTTCTCACCTGCTTCGTTCATTTTAAGAACTCTCTCGAGCAGTTTAGGCTGCACGAAAGGACCTTTTTTAATGCTTCTGCCCATTATTATCTGCTCCTTTCACTTATTTGTCGTTACGACGCTTTATGATAAGCTTGTCGGAAGACTTCTTCGTTCTTCTTGTCTTGTAACCGAGAGCGGGCTTGCCCCAAGGGGTAACAGGGCCCGGACGGCCGATGGGTGACTTGCCTTCACCACCGCCGTGGGGGTGATCGTTCGGGTTCATAACAGAACCACGGACTGTGGGTCTCCATCCCATGTGACGCTTACGGCCTGCTTTACCGATCTTGACATTCTCATGATCGAGATTGCCGACCTGACCGATAGTTGCCATGCATTCAGCGGGAACGTTGCGAAGTTCACCTGAAGGAAGACGAAGAAGTGCGTATGTGCCTTCTTTTGCCATGAGCTGAGCGGAGTTGCCGGCTGCTCTTGCAAGCTGGCCGCCTCTGCCGGGATAAAGCTCAACGTTGTGAACGACAGTACCAACGGGAATCTTTGAAAGAGGAAGAGCATTGCCTGCCTTGATGTCTGCTGTTTCGCCGGCAATAACTGTATCTCCGACTTTCAGACCTGCGGGCTGAAGGATGTATCTCTTTTCGCCGTCTTCATACTGAAGGAGCGCAATGAATGATGAACGGTTGGGATCATATTCAACGCTTACTACTGTTGCAGGAACATCGAACTTATCTCTCTTGAAGTCGATAATACGATATTTTCTGCGCTGTCCGCCGCCACGGTGGCGAACTGTGATTCTGCCGTAGCTGTTGCGGCCGCTGTTCTTTTTGTTTGAAACAAGAAGACTCTTTTCGGGAGCAACCTTTGAAAGCTCGGAGAATTCGGTAACCGACATATTTCTTCTGCCGTTGCCTGTCGGCTTGTAAACCTTAATAGACATTTTTCTACACTCTCCTTATAGCGGCTTTGCGGAGCAATGTCATTCTCCATACTTTACCGCCGGATTTATGGTTTTTGTCTTTCAGCCTGAAGCTGATATTACATCATGCCGTCAAAGAATTCGATTGTTTTGGAATCCTCGGTAAGAGTAACGATTGCCTTTTTGCGGGAAGCTGTGTAGCCCTCAAAACGGCCGTATCTTCTGAGCTTACCGTCAACATTGATGGTGTTTACCTTTGATACCTTAACGCCGAAAAGCTCTTCAACTGCCTTGGCAATTTCAATCTTGTTAGCGTCCTTGGCAACATCGAAGGTGTATTTGCGGTCTGCAATACCGTCCATGCTGTTTTCTGTGATAACGGGACGGAGGATTATATCCTGTGCTGATTTGCTCATGCGTAAACCTCCTCGATCTTGCTTACGGCATCCTTAAGAACTACAACTGTGTCGCAGTTAAGAAGATCGTAAACATTAAGTGTTGAAGCAAGAGTTGTCTTTACGCCTGCGATGTTGCGGGCTGAACGGTAGATAACATCATTCTTCTCGGGAAGAACGAAGAGAACCTTCTTGCCGGTCTCAAGTGATTTAACAACCTTTGCCATTTCCTTTGTCTTGATGTTTTCAAGAGTAAGGCTTTCAAGAACGATGAGCTCGCTGTCTGCAACCTTTGCAGAGAGAGCTGATCTGATAGCAAGTCTTCTGACTTTCTTGTTAACATCCTTATGATATTTGCGAGGCTTGGGTCCGTGGGAGATACCGCCGTGATACCACTGAGGAGCTCTTGTTGAACCCTGTCTTGCACGGCCTGTGCCCTTCTGTTTCCAGGGCTTCTTGCCGCCGCCGCTGACTTCTGATCTGGTCAGAGTAGACTGTGTGCCCTGACGCTGATTTGCGAGATAAGCTACTACGCAAAGATGCATTGCAGGAATGCTGGGCTCGATGCCGAAGATGCCGTCTGCAAGCTCGATATCGGAAACCTTCTTACCTGTCATGTCAAAAACTGATACTTTAGGCATTCTTTTCTACTCCTTTCCTTATGCTTTAATTGAATCGTGAATAACAACAATGCCGTTCTTGGGGCCGGGGATGGCGCCCTTGATAGCGATGAGGTTGTTTTCTGCGTCAACCTTTGCTACTGAGAGATTCTGAATTGTAACTCTTTCGCAGCCGAGATGGCCTGCAAGCTTCTTTCCCTTATAAACTCTTGAAGGATCGGAGCAAGCACCGAGGGAACCTGCATGTCTTGCAACAGGACCTGTGCCGTGTGATTCTTTGAGTCTTGAGAAGTTCCATCTCTTGATGGAGCCTGCTGTGCCCTTACCTTTGCTGGTGCCGACAACGTCAACCTTGTCGCCTGCAGCGAAGATGTCTGCTTTGATGATGTCGCCAACATTAACGCTTGCCATATCGTCAAGCTTGAACTCCTTGAGAGTCTTCTTGTAAGCAACGCCTGCTTTGTCGAAGTGACCCTTCTGGGGCTTGTTGACACGCTGAACTTTAACATCGCCGAAACCAAGCTGAGCTGCTTCATAACCGTCATTTTCAACTGTTTTCTTGAGAACGACTGAGCAGCGGCCTGCTTCAACAACTGTTACGGGAATAACGTTTCCCTTTTCGTCGAAGATCTGAGTCATACCGATCTTCTTGCCAATGATTGCTTTCTGCATATTTTTTCCTCCTTGGTTATTGGTTGACTTTCGCCAACTTGACCTGCATTAGCTGAAATTAAAGTTTGATTTCGATTTCAACGCCTGCGGGAAGTTCAAGGCCTGTGAGAGCCTCTACTGTTTTGGGTGTGGGATTGATAATGTCGATCAATCTCTTGTGGGTTCTCTGCTCGAACTGTTCACGGCTGTCTTTATACTTATGAACAGCACGAAGAATAGTTACGATTTCCTTCTCTGTCGGAAGGGGAACGGGGCCGGAAACCTGAGCGCCTGTTCTCTTTGCGGTTTCAACGATCTTTTCCGATGCCTTGTCTACGAGGCTGTGATCGTATCCCTTGAGTCTGATTCTGATTTTTCCCATAGCTGCCATTTGGAACGCCTCCTTAAAAATTTGGCGGGCTGCAAATTGTTGAAAACCGACCCGGGTGTTTCAACCCGTCCGATTTAAAAACCGGAAAACTATATTTCCGGGTAAGCCTTCGCTCATTTGCACACTTGTATCCGAAAAGCGACCCCGTCCGGGAATGACGGACCGCCCCTGCTCCGCTGCTCAGCCATTCCGGCTTCATGCCGACATATTTTTCATCATTTTACTCAAAGAAGCCGTGAATCGCAAGCTTCAACGGGTTTTGAGCAAACTGACGAAAAACCTGATCGGCATTCGGCAAGGCACGGCAGAAGCCGCAGCGCTTACGAACACATTCGCCCGGTTTGAAATCGGACATACTCAGCAGAAATTCCCCGCTTCGAAGAGCGGCCACCTCCTGCGTCATCGCATATCTGCATTTTGGCAAGTGGGCATAATACGCCTACTTCCCAGCATGCTCAAGTATAATATCACAAATGATATATCAATGTCAATACCTTTTTTCAAATTTTTTCATTCTTTTTTCGGCTCTGAAATCAAGCAATATCAAGCAGTTCAGCTCTTTATTGTGCTGAAACAATATTCCCTCAAAATGCACATATATAAAAGGTATATATAATAATTATTTAAACCACAACATAATGTGGTGAAAAAAATATTTTTTTACGATATATTGATTCACAGTTTTTTATATGTTAACATACATTTAGAATATATTGAATAACAAACTCGAAAGGAATAATTTTTATGATA
>R27__coassemble_733_pt1 | contig 18309 bp, 19 predicted proteins | sample R27__metabat2_high_PE_014 | metagenome-assembled genome bin R27
CCTGAAAAGAAGCATATTGGCAATAATAACAAGTGCATCCGCAATCATAACGATTTTGCCGACGGAAATATGCGGAAAAGCTTTGTGAAAAAGCTTTCCTATGATGTCCGTGCCGCCGCTTGTTGCCCCCGTTGTCATTATAAGTCCGAGACCGAAGCCTTCAAAAATTCCGCAGAAAAGAGTCGCAAGCAGTCTGTCGCCCGTATATGACGGCAGAAATGCTCCGAGGCCGTCAAGCGCAACGGAAAGTATTGCCGAAACAACAAGCGTTTTCGCAACCGGCTTTTTTCCGAGAAATATCCACATCAGGACCAGAAGGGCACATTCAGAACGAAACCCGTTATGCCGACCGGGAAGCCGAAAATCTTGTTGATTATCAGGGCGGCGCCCGTCATTCCGCTCTGCGCTATCCCGTTTGATTTTACAAAACAGTTAAGCCCTATCGAATAGGATGAACAGCCGATGATCCATATCAGAACATCCTTGATTCCGTTAAAAACTTTCTTTTTATCCATCGGCGGTTTCTCCGTTTTCAGCTTCTTTTATTGCGGCGAAAAGCTCGTTGATTCTGTCTGTTTCTCCGTTCAAATAGAGCCATCCGAAAAGCGCTTCAAGTCCGGTCGCATAATGATAATCGGAGCTTGACTGATGCTTGGGAATGCCGCCCGTTCTGGCATTTCTGCCCCTTTTGAAAACGGCTTCCTCTTCCTCGGTCAGCATCGGCATGATCGCTTTTATGCTGCCCGCCTGCGCCGATGCGCAGACCCTTTTTGCCGCAGATTTATGAAGCGCATCAACAGGTCTGTTCGCTTCGCAAACAAGCTCGCTTCTCACGAGCAGGTCAAAAACGGTGTCCCCGATGAATGCGAGAGTAAGCGGGCTCATCATTGCCGCATCCGCAGGTTTTTTTAACAGTGAATTCAAATCATTGCACCTCTGTCAGTTGACAAAATCAAATTCAAGGTCATAAATCGAAACCGTGTCGCCCTCCTGAATTCCCTTTTCGTGAAGAGCATCGATTATTCCGCTTGAAACAAGCACTCTCTGGAAATACTGGAGCGATTCATAATCGTCAATATCCGTGCGCTGAAGAATTTTGAGAAGCCACTCTGCCTCAACGAAATAGACGCCGTCTTCAACACGGATCGTGAATTTGTCATCGACCCTGTTTTCAAAAAGAGCGGCGGGAATGCTCTCGGTTTCGTATCTTTTAATAGGCGGCAAAGTCTGAAGCTTATTCCAGATTGCCGAAACTATTTCCTTTGTGCCCTCTTCAATGGGAGCGCACATTGTATAAAATTCGCAGCCGATATCTGCAAAATATTTTTTGAGCCTTTCGATCTGCTCATCGGTTGCGAGGTCGATCTTGTTTGCAACCGCTATCTGCGGTCTTTTTGCAAGCTCCGGATCAAACTTTTCAAGCTCTTTATTGATGATTTCAAAATCCTCTATCGGGTCTCTGCCTTCGCTTCCGGCGGCATCAACGATATGAACGAGAAGCCTGCATCTGTCAACATGGCGGAGAAATTCGTGGCCGAGGCCGATTCCGTCACCTGCGCCTTCGATAAGGCCGGGAATATCAGCCATAACAAACGAGCTTCCCTCGCCCAGGGAAACAACTCCGAGCACGGGAGTTATCGTTGTGAAATGATAATTTGCAATGATGGGCTTTGCTTCGCTGACAACGGACACAAGCGTTGATTTGCCGACATTCGGGAAACCTAAAAGTCCCACATCGGCAAGCAGCTTCAGTTCAAGGCTGACCTCCCATTCTTCGCCGGGAGTGCCGTCCTTTGCGAATCTCGGGATCTGCCTCGTCGGGGTTGCGAAATGGGGATTTCCCCATCCTCCTCTGCCGCCCTTTGCGGCAATGAACGGCGCATCCGACGACATATCGGACATAACCGCTCCGCTTTCGACCTCACGGATTATAGTGCCTCTCGGAACATAAATCACAAGGTCTTCGCCCCGTTTGCCCGTTTTTCTGCCGCCCTGACCGTTGCCGCCGTTGGGAGCGGTATATTTTCTTTTATATCGGAAATCCGCAAGGGTCGCAAGGTTATCATCAACCTTGAAAACAACATTTCCTCCTCTGCCGCCGTCACCGCCATCCGGACCGCCCGCCGCAACATATTTTTCTCTGCGGAAACTGACCGCACCGTTGCCGCCGTTGCCCGCTTTTATTTTGATTTTTGCAATATCAACAAACATAAATTTATCTTCCCTGCCGTATTCGGCGCAAATTTTGACAGTTTACATTATATCTTATTTTTTTATCATTTACAATAGAAATTTATTTTATTTAAAAAATTTTCACTATTTACAAATATTTTATTGTTTTAAACTGATATGTGTGATATACTTTTATAATCGGAAATTATCGGCAGGTGAGACTATGTCAGCAGTAATAACGAATGTAATAAAAGACAGCATCGCACAAAAGAAGAAAATTTCGGCGGGTGACACTCTTGTTTCGATAAACGGCAGAGAAATCAGAGATGTTCTCGATTACCGCTTCTATCTGAACGAAAGCAAGCTTCATCTTGTTCTGAAATCTGCGGCAGGCAAATCAAAAATCGTGCTTATCCGCAAGGAAGAAAATGAAGATATCGGTCTTGAATTTTCAACCTATCTTATGGATAAGCAGCAATCCTGCAAAAACAAGTGCATTTTCTGCTTTATAGATCAGCTCCCCGACGGCCTGCGTGACAGCTTATATTTTAAGGATGACGATTCCAGATTATCATTCCTTTTCGGAAATTATGTTACTCTGACCAATATGACCGATGAAGAGGCACAGCGCATAATTGATATGCACATAAGTCCCGTCAATATTTCCGTTCACACGATGAATCCGGAATTAAGAGTCAAAATGATGCTCAACCCCCACGCCGGCGAATCCTTGAAATATCTTTATAAATTTGCCGAAGCCGGAGTTTCCGTCAACACTCAGCTTGTTCTCTGCCCCGGAATCAATGACGGCGCAGAGCTTGAATTCAGCCTCCGTGAACTTTTTAAGCTTTATCCGTCGGTGCAGAGCATTGCGGCGGTTCCCGTTGGGCTGACCGACCACAGAAAAGGTCTTTATCCGCTTGAACCTTATTCGGAAAAAGCCGCAGGCGAAGTTATTGACATCATCAACAGAATGAACGCCGGCTTTGAAAAGGAACACGGCGAAAGAATCGCCTATGCCGCCGATGAATTTTATATCAAGGCAAACAGACGAATACCGGATGAGGAATATTATAACGGTTTTCCGCAGCTTGAAAACGGAATCGGAATGTGGGCGCTTCTGCGCAGCGAATTCTGCTCCGCTCTCGAAAAAAACGATGTTCTTTCAGCAAACAGAAAAGCGACGATCGTCACGGGGAAAGCGGCTTATCCGCTCATAAGTGAGCTTGCGGAAACGGCAATGAAAAAAATAAAAGGTCTTGAAATCAATGTTGTTGCCGCCGAAAACAAACTTTTCGGAAGCATGATAACGGTTTCGGGTCTGCTCTGCGGAAAGGATATTGAAGCCGCAGTCAGCGGAATTGATTTGGGGGAAGAGCTTATCATCCCTCCGAACTGCCTTCGCAGCGAGGGAGATATGTTTCTTGACGATATGACGGCGCAGGAGCTTTCCGAAAGGCTCGGAGTTCCCGTTCGCCGCAACGGACCAAGCGGAGAAGATCTGCTCTCTGCAATGTTGGGAGGTAATTAAATGGCAGGAAATGTTGTGGCAATAGTCGGCAGACCTAATGTCGGCAAATCCACTCTTTTCAATAAACTTACAGGCTCCAGGCTTTCTATCGTTGACGATACGCCGGGCGTTACCCGTGACAGGATCTACGGCGACTGCGAGTGGCTCAACCGGCATTTTATGCTCGTTGACACCGGTGGCATCGAGCCTAAATCAGACGATATAATTTTAAGCCAGATGAAAAGGCAGGCTCAGCTTGCCATTGACAGCGCAGAGGTCATCGTGCTTGTGACCGATGTTCGTTCGGGAGTTGTTGCAACCGATAAGGAGGTTGCCTCAATGCTCCAGAAGAGCGGAAAGCCCGTTATTCTCTGCGTCAACAAATGCGATTCAATCGGCGAGCCTCCGCTTGAATATTATGAATTCTATAATCTCGGCCTCGGTGACCCGATTGCCGTTTCGTCCGTCCACGGCCACGGCACGGGCGACCTGCTTGACGAAATTCTGAAATATCTTCCCGAAGAAGAGGAAGAAGAGGACGACGATGAATATATAAAGGTCGCCGTTATCGGCAAACCGAACGTAGGCAAATCATCGCTTGTCAATGCCGTTTTGGGCGAAGACAGAATGATAGTTTCCGATATTGCCGGCACAACGAGAGATGCAACGGATTCGGTTGTTGAAAATGAACACGGCAAATTCGTTTTCATCGACACAGCCGGACTTCGCCGCAAGAGCAAGGTCTATGACCAGATTGAAAAATATTCGGTCATCCGTGCAAGAATGGCGGTTGAAAGAGCGCAGGTCTGCGTTATTATGATTGACGCAACCGAAGGCTTCACGGAGCAGGATTCAAAGGTCGCCGGAATCGCTCACGAGCTGGGCAAGGGCTGCATAATTGCGGTCAACAAATGGGATGCCATAGAAAAAACGGGCAAAACAATGGATGAATTCCGCAAAAAGCTCATGATAGATTTCTCATTTATGAACTATGCCCCGATAATATTTATTTCTGCAAAAGAAAAAATCAGACTTGACCGTCTGTTTGAGCTTATAAAATTCGTTGACACGCAGAACGCAATGAGAATTTCAACCGGCAAGCTCAACGAGCTTCTTGCAGACGCAACGGCGAGAGTTCAGCCGCCCTCGGACAAGGGCAGACGCCTCAAGATTTTCTATATGACCCAGGCTTCAACAAGGCCGCCGACATTCGTCTGCTTTGTCAACAGAGCCGACCTTTTCCATTACAGTTATCAGAGATACATTGATAATCAGATAAGAGAAGTTTTCGGCCTTGAAGGTACGCCGACAAAAATGATAATCCGTGAAAGAGAGTCAAACAAAACATGATAGTTCTGGGAATCGACCCCGGATACGCCATAGTCGGATGCGGAGTTGTTGAATACAAGGGCAATCATTTCAGAATGCTTGCCTACGGCGCAATAACCACCGAAGCTCATACTCCGTTCAACGAGCGTATCGAAAAAATATATGATGAAGCCGACGAACTTATGAAGAAATTCAAGCCCGAGGCAATGGCTATCGAGAAACTGTTTTTCAACACCAATCAGAAAACGGCGATTGACGTTGCGCAGGCAAGAGGCGCTCTCGTTCTTGCGGCGCAGAAAAATCATATTCCCATATTTGAATATACTCCCCTTCAGGTCAAACAGAGCGTTGTCGGCTACGGCAGAGCGGAGAAAAAACAGGTTCAGGAAATGACGAGAGTTATGCTGAATCTCGAAAAAATCCCGAAGCCCGACGATGCCGCCGATGCTCTCGCCATGGCTATCTGCCACTGCCACAGCGCAGGCTCACTGCTCAAGTGATTTTAAGATTTATTTCAGACTTTTACATAATTTAAAAGAGGTATTTCTATGTCCAAATCTCTTCTCGAAATTCTCTTTGACAATCTTTTTGACGGAATATCTGATGCTTTGGGACTTGATACTCCTGAATGGATAGGAAAGCACGGGGAAAAGCTGACCGAAAAAGAGCTTAAATTTGTTAAGTTTATGGGTAAAAAAGGCTTAACCCTAAAAAATATATATGTTCCTAAAGATAACGGCGAAACAAGCGAAATTGATGTTGTATATATAACTCAAAAAGGTATATTCGTTATTGAAAGCAAAAATTATTCTGGATGGATTTTCGGAAGTGATAATTCGTATTATTGGACTGCCATGCTCCCGAATAAAGAGAAAAACAAGTTTTATAATCCGATTCTGCAAAACAAAACTCATATAAAATGGCTTTCAAATTATCTTGAAGAAGATATACCGCTGTTTTCCCTGATTGTTTTTTCAGAAAGATGTGAAATTAAAAAGGCTCCGGAAAAAACTCCGTATGTCAGAGTTCTTAAGCGTGACAGAATTTACGCTCATATAAGAGAAATATGGGAAAGCAGCGAAGACAAGCTCAGTGAAGAAAAAATTAATGAGATATACGAAAAACTAAAAATTCTCACCAATGCAGACGAATCAATAAAGCAGGCACACATAAAGGATATTGAGCGAAAATATCAAAAACCAATTAAACAGGAAGAATTTTTTTCTTTGCAGGAACAAAAACCGATAATCAATTCGTCAAATCAATCTGATTCACCAATTTCAAACGAAACAGTTGAAGAAATTCCTTCGGAAAATGATGATATAACAAAAGAAAAATTATGTCCTAAATGCGGCAGTAAGCTTGTACTTCGAACAGCAAAGAAAGGCGAAAATGCAGGAAAACAGTTCTATGGATGCTCCGCCTTTCCCAAATGCAGATATATTGAAAATTAATAATATATAGCAGATTTGATACCAGAATTACCAAAAGGTGTTGATAAAAAATGTTTTACAGTATTACCGGCAAGGTCGTTTTTTCAGACGAAGCAAGCATAGCAATCGACTGCTCCGGCGTTGCATTCCGTCTTTTTACAACACAGAACACTCTTAAAAAATGCGCTCCCGTGGGAGAAACACAGACTCTTTATACTCACCTCAATGTGAGAGAGGATGCGCTTGATCTTTTCGGATTTGCAGACAAGAGCGAGCTTGACTGCTTCAAGATGCTTACCGGCGTTTCCGGAGTCGGTCCGAAAGCGGCGCTTGCAATTCTTTCGCAGCTTACCCCCGATATGCTCGCAGTCAGCATCGAGGGCGGAGATGTTAAAGCCATCACCGCTGCGCAGGGAGTCGGTCCGAAGCTTGCGCAGAGAGTTGTGCTTGAGCTTAAAGGAAAGCTTGATTCATTTACTCTCTCATCGGAGGCAATGGGCAATGTTGCCGCCGCAAAAAAAGCATCGATCAGCTATGCCGGCGAGGATGCGGTCAATGCCCTCACCATGCTTGGCTATTCACGCTCGGAAGCCAGCATCGCAGTCGGCAGACTTGACGGAAATCTTTCAACCGAGGAAATGATAAAGCAGGCGTTGAAGCTCCTTTCAAAGAATTTTTAACGGAGAGATATAAATGGATTTTGATTTTGAAAACCGCATAATCAGCAATGAGTATTCCCCGGCAGAGGACAGCGACATTGAGCTTTCTCTGCGCCCGAAAACTCTTGATGAATATATCGGCCAGGAAAAAGTTAAAGAAAGTCTTTCGATATATATAGAAGCTGCCCGCCGCAGAAGCGAGCCTCTTGACCATGTTCTGCTCTACGGCCCTCCCGGCCTCGGCAAAACAACCCTTGCAGGCATAATCGCAAATGAAATGGGAGTTAATTTCAGAGTAACGAGCGGACCTGCAATAGAAAAGCCCGGCGATCTTGCCGCTCTGCTCACAAATCTTGAAGAGGGAGATGTGCTTTTCATTGATGAGATTCACCGCCTTTCAAGAGCGGTTGAAGAGGTGCTTTATCCCGCAATGGAGGATAATGTGCTTGATATAATCATCGGCAAAGGTCCCTCCGCCCGCTCGATCAGGCTTGACCTTCACCGCTTTACCCTTGTCGGTGCAACAACAAGAGCCGGCCAATTGAGCGCTCCCCTGCGTGACCGTTTCGGAGTTATAAGCCGCCTTGAGCTTTATTCTCCGAAGGAGCTTTCCGAAATCGTCACAAGAAGCGCAGGCATTCTCGGAATCGACATTGATCCCGACGGCTCGCTCGAAATTGCCTCCCGTTCAAGAGGAACGCCGAGAATTGCAAACCGTCTGCTCAAAAGGGCAAGAGATTATGCGCAGGTCATCTGCGACGGAGCGATAACGAAAGAAGCCTCCTCCGTTGCCCTTGACAAGATGGAAATCGATCCGCTCGGTCTTGATTCAATTGACAGACTGATTCTTAAAACGATGATAAAGAATTACGCAGGCGGTCCCGTCGGACTTGAAACCATAGCCGCCGCCATAGGCGAAGAAGCCGTAACGATAGAGGATGTTTATGAGCCTTATCTTATGCAGATAGGCTTCCTCAGCAGAACTCCGAGAGGCAGGTGCGTTACTCCTGCCGGCTATGCTCATCTCGGCATCCCGATGCCCGGTCAGCAGCATTTTTGATTGAAAGGTAATTATTATGAGAACAGCAGATCTCTGGAAAGATTATGAGCTTATAGACTGCTCCGACGGAGAAAGACTTGAAAGATGGAAGAATATTATCCTCGTGCGCCCCGATCCGCAGGTAATATGGAAAACTCCGAAGGAAAATCCGCTCTGGTATGATCCTCACGCCGTTTATAACCGTTCAAACACCGGCGGCGGAAGTTGGCAGGTCAGAAAAAAGATGCCGGATGTGTGGCAGGTCGGATTTGAAAACCTTAATTTCAACATCAAAACAATGGGCTTCAAGCATACCGGATTATTCCCCGAGCAGGCGGTCAATTGGAAAATGACAGCCGACATCATCCGCAACGCAGGCAGACCCGTTAAGGTGCTGAATCTTTTCGCATACACTGGCGGAGCAACCGTTGCCGCTCTTGAAGCCGGCGCAAGTGTTACTCATGTTGACGCTTCAAAGGGTATGACGCTCTGGGCAAAAGAAAATGCCGCCGCAAGCTATCTGACGGAATCACCCGTTCGCTGGCTCGTTGACGACTGCATAAAATTTGTTCAGCGTGAGATCCGCAGAGGCAACAAATATGACATAATAATCATGGATCCACCGTCATACGGCAGAGGACCCGGCGGAGAAGTATGGAAGCTTGAAAACGAGGTTTACGGCTTTGTTGAAATGTGTTCGGAGCTATTAACAGAGGATTCCCTTATGGTCCTCATTAATTCTTACACAACCGGTCTTTCACCGAGCGTTATGGAATATATTCTCGGCGAAACGATTGAAAAGAAATTCGGCGGCTCAACGCAGAGCGACGAAATCGGCCTTCCCGTTTCGTCAAAGCCGGGCAGAGTGCTTCCCTGCGGAGCAAGCGCAATATGGCTCGGAAAAAGTTTAAAACAGCAGGTCAATATATGAAAGAAAAATTAATCGAATTCAATAATGTATCGTTTGCTTATGAAGCTGATGAGGAAGCCCCTTCTGAAAAGGAAGAAGCCCTCTCCGGCGTAAGTCTTGATATTTTCAAGGGTGAATTTCTTGCCGTTCTCGGCCATAACGGCTCCGGCAAAAGCACCCTTGCAAAGCTCTGCAATGCGATCTTTGAGCCGACGCAGGGAACCGTTTCCGTTAAGGGAATCATCCCCGACACGGAGGAAAAGGCAGACGAAGTGCGCCGCACGGTAGGTATGGTTTTTCAGAATCCCGATAATCAGATAGTTGCAACCATTGTTGAAGATGATGTTGCGTTCGGCCCCGAAAATCTCGGAATCGAGCCCAAAGAGATCCGCAGAAGAGTTGATGAAGCTCTTAAGGCGGTCAATATGTATGACCTGCGCCACCGTGAGCCGCATAAGCTTTCGGGCGGTCAGAAACAGAGAGTTGCAATTGCCGGCGTTATTGCCATGCAGACCGAATGTATCATTTTCGATGAGCCGACTGCAATGCTTGATCCGAAAGGCCGGGAAGAGGTTATGCAGACCATCATCCGCCTCAATAAAGAACTCGGTATCACGATCGTTCTCATCACGCATTTTATGGACGAAGCCGTTCAGGCAGACCGAATTGCGGTTATGAACAAAGGCAGAATCATTATGCAGGGCACGCCGAGAGAAGTCTTTTCTCAGGAAGAAAAGCTTTCGGAATGCGGACTTGACCTGCCGCAGTCAACGGAGCTTTGCAGAAGACTCGGAATAAAAGACACAGTTCTGAATGTTCGGGAATGTGTTGAAAAAATAACATCAATGCTCGGAGGTGCTGTATGAGTTATGTCATAGAGGCCAAAGGGCTCAGCCATTGCTATCCGGACGGAACATCCCGGCAGGTTTATGCCGTTAAAAATATAGATTTTTCAGTAGAAAAAGGAGAACTGGTCGGCATAATCGGCCACACCGGTTCGGGCAAAAGCACGCTCATTTCCCATTTCAACGGTCTCCTCAAGCCGACATCCGGTCAGATCCTCGTTGACGGAGAAGATATATGGAAGGATAAGGAAACCCTTCGCCATTCAAGATTCAAGGTCGGTCTCTGCTTCCAATATCCCGAATACCAGCTTTTTGAAGAAACCGTTTTCAAAGATATTGCATTCGGTCCAAAAAACATGAAGCTCTCCGATTCCGAAATCAAGGAAAGAGTGCTTCGGGCAGCCGAATATGCCGGAATAAAAAAGGAGCTTCTTGACAAATCACCGTTCGATCTTTCCGGAGGCGAAAAAAGAAGAGCCGCCATTGCCGGAGTTATGGCGATGGAGCCTGAAGTCATCATCTTTGATGAGCCGGCCGCCGGACTTGACCCGAAAGGAAGAAAAGACCTTATAAAGCTTATCCGGGATTACCGTGACCGCACCGGCTCGGCAATCATAATCGTTTCTCACAGTATGGAGGATATGGCTTCCCTTGCTGACCGCATAGCCGTTATGAACTGCGGCGAGATCGCAATGCAGGGAACAGTTGATGATATCTATTCACAGGGCGAAAAGCTCCGCTCAATCGGGCTGAATGTTCCCGAAATAACGGAAATCTTTGCTTCTCTTCGTGCAAACGGAATTGATGTGCCCGCAAATGTTTATACGATTGAGCAGGGCTCGGAAATCCTCAAAAAGCTCATGGGAGGTGTTCATCATGATCGGTGAAATCACCTTCGGTCAGTATTACCCCGGCTCTTCCGTGCTTCACAGAGCCGACCCGAGAGTTAAGCTGATAACATCATTCTGGCTCATCGTTGTTATTTTCGTATGCAGAAATTTCTTTTCGCTCGGCGTAGTTGCTCTTTCGGCGCTCATCTCGGCTCTCGTTTCAAGAGTACCCTCCAAGATGATTCTTAAGAGCCTCAAACCGATCGTTATCATTCTCATTTTTACCGCCGTTCTCAATATTTTCTATTCCAAGGGCGGCGAAACCTATTTTGAATGGTGGAAAATCTGCATCACGGAAAAAGGCGTCAACACGGCAATATTCACAATGATCAGAATCATTTCACTTGTAGTCATAAGCTCGATCCTGACCTACACAACTACCCCGACTGCGCTCACCGATGGCCTTGAAAGAGTTCTTTCTCCGCTTAAGGTGTTCAAAATAAAAGTGCATACCCTTGCAATGATGATGACCCTTGCGCTTCGCTTCATCCCGACTTTGATTCGTGAAATCGAAAGAATAATGAATGCGCAGAAAGCAAGAGGGGCAGACCTCGAAACGGGCGGAATCATCCAGAGAGCAAAAGCGCTCGTTCCGATTTTCATTCCGCTTATGGTTTCATCCTTCCGAAGAGCCTATGAGCTTGCCCTCGCAATGACCTGCCGCTGCTACACCGGCGGAGAAGGCAGAACAAGAATGAAACAGATGAAAATATCATTCAGAGATATTATGCTCATTCTCTATTGCGCTGCTGCAACCGCAGGCATCATCATTCTCAACATCTTCTTCGGGGCGGTGATATGATGAGATATCTTCTGTTGCCTATAGCGTTTGACGGCTCGGCATATCACGGCTGGCAGGTGCAGGACAACGCAAAAACCATTCAGCAGACGCTCCAGGACGGACTTGAGCAGATCCTTCAAAAGCGTGATAACATTGTCGGCTGTTCCCGCACGGATGCCGGAGTTCACGCAAATATGTATTGCTGCAATCTTCGGACCGAAAGTGAAATCCCCTGCTCAAAGCTCGTTTCGGCTCTCAACGCCGTTCTTCCCCGTGACATAGCCGTTTCGGACTGCGCCGAGGTCGATTATGAATTTCATGCAAGATATGACTGCAAGTCAAAAGAATATATTTATAAAATTTATAATTCACCAATAAAAAATCCTTTCTTATATAAATATACATTACATTATAAATACCGTCTTGACGAAAAAATGCTTGACAGGCAGGCAAAGGATTTTATCGGCACTTACGATTTTTCCGCCTTCTGCGCCTCCGGAAGCAGCGTTGAAAGCATGGTCAGAACGGTTATGAACGCCTCTGTTGAGCGAAACGGAGATATGGTTATCTTTCGTGTTGAGGCGGACGGATTCCTTTACAATATGGTGCGCATTATGGTCGGCACACTCATTGACATTTCAAGCGGAAAGATTCCGCAGGATTCAATAAAACAGATCATTACTTCAAAAAACAGATTTGCGGCGGGGCAGACTGCTCCCGCTCACGGACTTTATCTCAACAGAATAAGATACGGGGAGGTGCATCATGAAGAAGAATAAGCTTGCAAAAAAGAAAAAGGACAGGTCAATAATCAGCCTTAACAAAGTCAGAAAACAGCTTGCAACAAAAAAAGTTTTCCGGCTTCTGAAAATACCTGCCGTTATTCTCGTCCTGCTGGCTGCAATCTTTCTCAGCGCGCGGCTTCTCGGAAATGTTGCAACCTCAAACGCAACCGATGCCCTGCGTGCGATTCCGTCGCTTTTTGCTCATTCAGGCTCATTCCCCTATCATACGGATTCGCTCAGCTTTCGCAAAGCAGACCTTATAGGCAACGATATGATCATTGTTTCGGCAGATAATGCGGCGGTAATTTCTTCATCTGCCAGAGAAAGAGAAATCTTTCAGCTTGATTCAGCCGATTCAAAGGTCATAACTGAAAACGGAAGAGCGCTGATTTTCAGCAACACCTCCGGCAAGGTTACACTTTTCGGCAAAACCGAAAAGCTCGGAAGCATTTCAGTCGATTCGCCCGTCAACATTGCAGCTCTTGCGGATAACGGTTATTTTGCGGTAAGTTATCCCTCCGAAAAAGTTCAGAGCGTTGTTGAAATCAGAAACAGCCGTTTCAAAAAGATGTTCCAATGGAACTGCTCAAAGGAATTTGTTTCAGCCATCGGCCTTTCGGACAATGGCAGAAATGTTGCTCTTGCCGCAATCGGCGCAGAGAATGCGGAGCCTTATTCAAGACTTCTCGTTTTTTCAACCGGAAACGAAGAACCGTCCGTTGACCTTCGCTTTAACGGCACGGCTTTGCTCAAAGCGGTTTACACATCATCAAACAGGATCATTGCCATCGGCGACAATAAAACGGTTGTCATCGACAAAAAAGGAAAAATCATCAGCGAAGAAACCTATCCGGAATCAAGTCTTGTTGCAGCCGACACCGATGATAACGGCAACACGGTCATTTGCTTCAGAGAATTCGGCGGCGCAAAATTCAGGCTCATCAGATATTCCTCCGGCGGAAAAGCGACCTGCAGCATAACCGTTGATTATACGCCCGATGCAATCAGCATCCACGGCAGCAGATTTGCGGTTTCTTCCGGAAACGAAATCAGAACTTATTCAACAAGAGGAGAAGAGCTGAAAACCATTACGGCGGATAACCGCATAAAAGAGCTTCTCATTTCGGCAAATAACATCTACACGGTTGAGGGCAGCTCAATCTGCAAATATTAAGGAGGCCTGCAGATGCATATTTCAGGTATGACCATTGATGCTTTGATCATAATCATTTTTGCCGTCAGTATCCTTTCGGGCAAATCAAAGGGATTTGTCAGAATTGCCGCAACTCTTGCTTTTTCGATCATCGGCATTTTTGTTGCAAAGGAACTTGCACAGCCGCTTGCTCAATGGCTGACGGATAATTTCGTTCACGAAAGACTTCTGAATTATTTTTCGGATGTTCTTACACAAAATGTTGAAAACGGCACGGACGCTGCAATTGCGGCGCTTCCCGAATTCATTTCGGCAGCGGCAGCCAATGCAGGCGTTTCGCTTAAGGACATTATCGGAAATTCATTTTCCGCCGTTCAAATTGATCCTATTGCCGAAAAACTGACTGCATCAGCCGAAACCGTTCTTCATCCCGTAATCACGGGAGTAAGTTATGTTCTGGCGTTCATCGCATTCAAAATTGTTTCATCTGTTGCAGTTGCTCTTGTTTCGTTCATCTTCAAAATGCCGGTATTAAAAACGGTCAACCGTCTTCTCGGAGCCGGTCTCGGCGCTGTAAAGGGTCTGATCATTGTTTTGGTTATCTGCAGTCTGCTTCTGCTCTGTCAGGATACTCTTGCTTCCTCTGATTTTGCCGAAGCGATCGCATCATCAAATCTTGTTCATGTTTTCGGCAGACCTCTTGCCGGATTAATGTGAGCTTATATTACGGAGGTTAATTATGGATACAAACATCAAAGATTTATTTTCAAACTGGAAAACCGTTCCGAATCTTCTCTCATTTTTAAGAATTATCATGGTCCCGATTTTTGCGGTGCTTTTCTGCAAAGAATATTATGCGTGGTCGGTTTTCGTTCTCGCTCTCTCGGGACTCAGCGACTTTTTTGACGGAAAAATCGCAAGAAAATTCAATCAGATAAGCGCTCTCGGAAAAATCCTTGATCCCTGCGCCGATAAGCTTACCCAAATCACAATTGCAATTGTGTTTTATATGACCTTTGCAGGCTCATCCGATGAACTTGTTAAAAAGTTCAGCTGGATTTTCCTCATTTTCCTTATTAAAGAAGCCGTTATGGTTGTCGGCGCCGTAATTATGCTTGCAGCCGGCCTTCGCCCCGTTGCCGCAGAGCTTCCCGGAAAAATTGCGACCTTTGCATTCTATCTCATTATGATTGCAATTATCGCTTTCGGCCCCGATATCGGCATCATCTCCGTGGGTCTTATTCCTTCCGGACTTATGATTGCTCTTATCGTTATCAGCGCAATTCTTACTCTTGTTGCCTTTTTCAGCTATCTCCCCGGAGTTTTTCAGCAGGTCAAAGAGAAAAAGGCAAATAAATAATTTCAAAAAGGAAATTCAAAAATGAAACAGGTTTTATGTGCAAAATGTCATAAACGCCCTGCAATGTTTTTCATAACAAAGGTTGAGGGTGAAAAGACTACTCAGGAAGGCCTTTGCATCAAGTGCGCAATGGAAATGAACATCGGCCCCGTGAAGCAGATCATGCAGAGCATGGGCATTTCGGAAGATGAGCTTGATGAGGTCAGCGAGCAGTTTGAAGAGATGTTCGGCGAAGACGGCAGCTTTGAGCCGGGCGGCGCAGGAACATTCCCACCGTTTCTTCAGAATCTTGCCGCAATGAATGCCGGAGGAGAAGAAAAAGAGGAGCAAACTTCCTCCGAAGCTCCCGCAGAGGGCGAAAAGAAAAAGAAGTGGGGCAAAAAGAATAAAGAAAACAAAGACGGTGACGCTAAAAAGCGAAAATTCCTCTCACAATACTGCACCGACCTCACCGCCAAGGCAAGAGCCGGAAAAATCGACCGCATAATCGGCAGAGAAAACGAAATCTACCGTGCGATTCAGATCCTTTGCAGAAGGACAAAAAACAATCCCTGCCTTATCGGTGAGCCTGGCGTAGGCAAAACCGCAATTGCGGAAGGTCTTGCTCTCAAAATTGCTTCGGGTGAAGTGCCGGCAAAGCTTCAGTCAAAAGAAATCCATCTTCTTGACCTGACGGCTCTCGTTGCCGGAACGCAGTTCAGAGGTCAGTTTGAAAGCAGGATCAAGGGCCTTATTGAGGAGGTCAAGAGCGAAGGAAACATCATTCTCTTTATTGATGAAGTGCATTCGCTCGTCGGCACCGGCGATGCGGAGGGCTCAATGAACGCCGCAAACATCCTCAAGCCCTCTCTTTCAAGAGGCGAAATTCAGATCATCGGCGCAACAACATTTACGGAATATCGTAAATATATCGAAAAGGACGCCGCTCTTGAACGCAGACTTCAGCCTGTCAAGGTTGAAGAGCCTTCAATCGAACAGACTGCCGAAATGCTCAAGGGCGTTAAGGAATATTATGAAAGCTTCCACAAGGTCAGAGTAAGCGACACTCTTATCGAAAAGGCCGCAGTGCTTTCCGAAAGATATATCAATGATCGCTTCCTGCCGGACAAGGCAATTGACCTGCTTGATGAAGCCTGCACCTGCGCAAATCTTCGCAACAAAGCAATCAGCGATTATGAAGCCGCTCTTGCTGCAATTGAAGAGCTTGAAAGCAGCGAAGCAGCTCTGACTGAAACAACCGTAGAGGTTGATTACGAAGAAATAGCCAATGTCAAGAGCGAGCTTATAAAGAAGCGTGAAGAAGCCGCCGAGCTTGAAAAGCTTGCATCGGATAATTTTGTTACGGAGGATGATCTTGCAAAGGTCATTCAACTCTGGACGGGAATTCCGGCAAGCAAGGTCATTGAAAGCGACCTTCGCCGCCTGAAAAATCTTGAAGAAAACCTTAAGGCAAAGCTTATCGGTCAGGATGAAGCCGTTTCGCTTGTCAGCGCCGCAATACGCAGGGGCAGAGTCCGGATAAATCCCCGCCGCAGACCCGCTTCCTTTATCTTTGTCGGCCCGACGGGAGTCGGCAAAACGGAGCTGGTCAAGCTGCTTGCCAAAGAGCTTTTTGACACTCCCGAAACTCTTATCAGACTTGATATGAGCGAATTTATGGAAAAGCATTCCGTATCAAGGATCATAGGTTCTCCTCCGGGATATGTAGGCTATGATGAAGCCGGTCAGCTCACGGAAAAGGTCCGCCGCAAGCCCTATTCGGTTGTTCTTTTTGACGAAATCGAAAAAGCACACCCCGATGTTATGAATATCCTTCTTCAGATCCTTGACGAAGGAAAAATCAATGATGCACAGGGCAGAACGGTCAGCTTTGAAAACACCGTTATCATAATGACCTCAAACGCAGGCAGCAACAGGGGCTCGGGCGCTCTCGGATTCGCAAAAACAAAAACAGAAGCATCAAAGGATAACGCTCTCAAAGCTCTTTCGGAATTTCTTCGCCCCGAATTCATCGGCAGAGTTGATGAGGTTGTTGTTTTCAATGACCTTACGCAGGAAAACTACGAAAAAATTGCCGCTCTTCTGCTTTCGGAGCTTGTTGAGCCTCTTGCCGACAAGGGCATTGCCTTTACATGGGACAACAAGGCATCCGAAGCCATCGCTCGCCTTTCGGTTGACGGCACAAGAGGAGCAAGAGACCTTCGCAATGTTATCCGCCGCAAGGTTGAGGATGTTATCACATCCAAAATCGTCAACGAAAGCGGAGAATTTAAAAAAATCAGCGTAACGGCTGACGGCGATGAAATAATCTGCAATTTCTCATAAAATCCGCAAAGGACTGTTGATTTTAAAATCGGCAGTCCTTTTTTCTATTGCATAAAATTCCCAAATGTGATAAAATTATACGAAAAATTACAGAAAAAGGATAAGTCACATGAAAAAGACCGTTGCCTTATTCATTGCGTTGATTATCACCTTTATTTTTTCATTCAATTCTTTTTCCTTTGATATAAACCTTGACGGAAAAGACGGCGGAACAGAATGGGTTGGCGCAGAAATGATTACGCCGATCAACGGCGAAAGCCACAGCGGAATCGACCTTGCCATTCTGAAATATTTTGTTGATTACGAAACATACGATTTATGGATGTGCATTATGCTTCGTGACAAAAATATGAAGCCGGATGACGAGGATCTTAAAATCATCATTTTTGCCGAAAATGAAGAAATCGAAATAAAGCCGTCAGACGGAAGTACTTACACAAATAACGAAAAATATCTTCTCGATTCCGAATCCTCCGTTAACCTTAACGGCACAACAACAGAAATCCGGCTCGGCATAAAAAACGGGATCCCCGATGAATATAAATTCCGAATCCGCTTTGCCGATGCAAACGGAGATTTGAGCAATATCAAGGATGTTATAATAAGAAAATCCGTGCCTTCAACAACAAAAGAGGCCGAAACAACAAAAGCCGAAAAGAAAACCGAAAAATCCACAACGAAAAAGGTTACGGAAACAACATCCCGTGCCGAACGCACAACAAAAGAAAAAACAACGAAAATGCGCACAACAAAGGCAACAACGGTAAAGGTCACAACAACAGCTTCTCCCGTAACCTCAAAACCCGCAAAAACAACGAAGCCTGCGAAAACAACAAAGCCCGGGAAATCAACAACCGCCAAAGCGCAAAAGAACATCACGGAAAAACCGACGGCAGCGCAGGCATTTCCGATTGAAAGCACAGCTCCGGCTATGCCAAACGAAACCACATCGGCGGCAATTAACAGCTCCCTTTCGGCTGCCGAAAAATATAAAACCATCATCTTTGCATCCGGTGCGGCGGCGCTGATTCTGATTGCCTCCCTCTCCGTTCTCGGCGCAAAAAAGAAAGAAGAATAAAAATGTATTATTTAATAGTATTGTCATCGGTAACAATGTT
>R27__coassemble_803_pt1 | contig 17062 bp, 14 predicted proteins | sample R27__metabat2_high_PE_014 | metagenome-assembled genome bin R27
GGTTGATATCACACAAATTTTATGATAATATAAAAGAAAAAAATATACGGAGGGATATTATGCTTCGCTATGACCCCGCAGTGTTTGCCGTAGGCAATGATTATCAGATCGCCGTAACCTCGAAAACGCAGGCCTTTATCAGCATAAAGGTCGGCAATGAGCTTTTTATAGATGATTCAAACGGGATACTTTGCTCCGCTTCAAAAACTCACATTTTTTCGGTTCCGCAGGAGCTTCTTGAAAAAGAAAAACATTATACCGTCATTGAAAAGGGAATCATCAAAAGGCTGCCTTATTTCAGCAGAACAAGAGCCGATAAGTTTTATGAATATGATTTCATTCCCGTGCCGGAAAAAGCGCCTGTTGCCTATCATATATCCGACACGCATAATCTTGTGAGTGGGCCGGTTGCCGCCGCAAACGCATACGGCGATTTCGATTTTCTCATTCTCAACGGCGATGTTCCGAACGATACGGGCAGGCCCGAAAATCTTTATGTTGTTTTTGACATTATTTCTCAGCTTACCCACGGCGCAAAGCCCGTTGTTTTCTCAAGAGGGAACCACGATTTAAGAGGAATCTGCGCCGAAATGTTTGCGCAGTATACTCCGTCAAGAGACGGCAAAACCTATTATTCGTTCCGCCTCGGAAAGCTTTGGGGAATTTGCCTTGACTGCGGCGAGGATAAGCCCGATTCCAACGAGGAATACGGCTGCACCGTTGCCTGCCATCAGTTCAGAATCAAGGAAACGGAATATATCAAAGAGGTTATCGCAAATGCCGGCAGTGAATATAATGCGCCCGATGTGACCCACAGGATCATCATTGCACACAATCCGTTTACAAGGCATTATCCGGCTCCCTTCAATATTGAAGAGGACCTCTATTCCGAATGGGCAAAGATGCTTAAAGAGAATGTTAAACCCGATGTGATGATATGCGGCCACACTCACCGTTACAGCATTGATGAGCCGGGCTGCGAAAATGATGCGCTCGGTCAGCCCTGCCCGATAGTTGTTGCCGCATACAAAGATGATAAAACCGTCGGCGGAGCGGCATTCACATTTGATGAAAAAGAAATCGGCATCGTTTTTACCGATAACAAAGGATTCAGAGAAGAACATAAAATCAAGCTTTGATAAAGCGAAAACCCTGTTCGTTACAGATGCAGACAAATCAGAATCCGGCGGAAGTTCTTCCTTTTCCTTGAGTGGAAGCAAGAAAAGTAACCAACAACTACTTGTCATAACCGCTAAATCCCGGTTTTTCCGGATAAAAGATAACCCACCGAAGATGTTTTCTCCGGTGGGTTTTGTTCTGTCAAAATGATTCCTTATCGCAGCAAACTATTCGCTGCGGCTCGTTTTGCTTTCTGTCAGTTTTCTTCCGAAAGGCTGTCCATTCTTTCGGGAACGGTTATGCTGAACATCTTGAGAATATTTGCGAGAACATTCTTAACGCAGATGCAGAGCGCAAGTCTTGCCTGCATAAGCGGTTCATCGTCGCAGTTAACACGGCAGGCATTATAGAATTTATGGAAGAGAGTTGCAAGATCGACTGCATAGCGGGTGATTTTTGCGGGATCATAATTCTTTGCGGATGAAACGATTTCGTCGGTGAAAGCCGAAAGATGCTTAACAAGATCTTTTTCTTCGGGAGCTGTGAGAAGCATAAGCTCGGGAGTTGAGCATTCTCTGACGGCTTTGCCTTCCTCTGCAAGCTTTCTGATGATACTGCATATTCTTGCGTGAGCATACTGGCAGTAATAAACGGGGTTCTTGCTGCTCTGCTCAACTGCAAGGTCAAGGTCGAATTCCATCTGCGAGCCGGGCTCTCTCATGTTGAAGAGGAAGCGGACTGCATCTATGGGAATATCGTCAAGCAGATCAACAAGTGTTATCGCTTTGCCCGAACGCTTGCTCATGCGGACTACTTCGCCGTTGCTGGTAAGTCTTACAAGCTGCATAAGGATAACATCAAGGTCATCGCCGCAGCAGCCGACTGCATCAAGAGCGCCCTTCATTCTTGCAACATGGCCGTGATGGTCTGCGCCCCAAATATCAATCGCTTTGTTGAAGCCTCTTGCAAATTTATTGCGGTGATATGCTATGTCGGCGGCAAAATAGGTCGGATTGCCGTTCTTTCTGACGAGAACTTCGTCTTTCAGCTCAAGGCGTTCGATTTCGTTATCGGTTTTGCCCTCTTTTTTGAGCCTTGCGCCGAGGACTTCTTTGTTCTTATACCAGAGAGCGCCGTCCTGCTCATAGGTTAGGCCTTTTTCTTTAAGAATATTTATAGCCTCTGCAAGCTCTCCGTCATTATGAAGAGTGCTTTCAAGGAACCATGTGTCATAGTTGATGCGGTATTTCTCCATATTGTCTTTCATTGCGGCAATATTTTTCGGAAGAGCATAGGCGATAAGAGCCTTGCGGCGTTCTTCTTCGGAAGCATCGAGATATTTGTCACCGTTGATTTCGGCAAATTCCGCAGCTCTGACCTTTATATCTTCGCCGTGGTAGCTGTCTTCGGGAAGCTCAACGGCATCTTCGCCTTTGAAAATCTGCTGATACCTGATGTCGAGCGAAAGACCGAATTTTTCAATCTGATTTCCGGCATCGTTTACATAGAATTCACGGCTTACCTCGTAGCCGGCATAGTCAAGCACCGATGCAAGGCAGTCGCCGAGAGCGCCGCCTCTTGCGTTGCCCATGTGCATGGGACCGGTGGGATTGGCGGAAACGAATTCGATGTTGATTTTTTGGCCTTTGCCGTAATCGGAACGGCCGTAGCTGTCGCCTTTTTCGAGAATATCCTGAATAATGCAGGCGTTGAAGCTTTCACGGAGAAAGAAATTCAGAAAGCCGGGACCTGCTATCTCGCATCTGTCAAAGAATGTATCTTCAAGCATGATTCTGCCTGCGAGCGTTTCTGCGATTTTGCGGGGAGCGCAATGCAGGTTTCTTGCCCATGCCATTGCGGCATTGGTTGAATAATCGCCGTTTTCCTTGTTTGCAGGCACTTCAATTATAAAATCGCTCAAAGGCTCTTCGGGGAATTCTCCGTCCGCAACCGCTCTGCCTGCGGCTTCGATGATCGCATTGCGGAGCTCTGCCATAGCCTGCTTTACCAAAAGTGACATTTATTGTTCCTCCTTAACGTTTACGGAAATCTTAAGCTCATTTTCCGAAACCAGATCGTTGTTGAAATCTATTGTATAAGCGAAATTGACGCTTCCGCCGTTTTCGTCAAGCTCCGAGAATACTCTTTTGGAATAAATTCCCATCATCATTTCTCCGAACGGAGTTTTATAGAAACAGTTGTGGCGGCGGTCGGTTTCAAAAACCATCTCCGTGTTGTATTTTCCCGAACGGAGCATCGAGATCCTGTTCGGCGCTTCAATGCGCAGCGTTGTTACGCATCCCGAAAGCTCGTTATCCGTTTCCTCATATTTGATACAGTATGCGCCGTTTTCAATGCCGAAAGAGCCTGCCGAGGTTAGCTCGCAGCGTGCTTTTTCGCCGTTCTGAATGTGGGTGTCTGTTATTCTTACTATTGCGTTTTTCATATTCTTTTTTATCTTTCGATTGCGTAGTTGATGAGCTTATCAAGAAGCTCTGAATAGGGGATGCCCGAAGCCTCAAAAAGCTTGGGATACATACTTATTGATGTGAATCCGGGGATTGTGTTCGGCTCATTGAGCATAACAAGTCCGTCTGATTTTCTGACGAAGAAATCAACTCTCGCAAGTCCCGTGCAGCCGAGAGCGGAATATGCCTTGACTGCGGCTTTTCTGACTTCTTCAAGCTTTTCCGCAGGCAGCCTTGCCGGGATATGAAGTTCGCTCTTGTTGGCGAGATATTTTGCGTCATAATCATAGAAGTCATTGCAGGCAACTATTTCGCCGGGTATCGAAGCAACAGGATCCTCGTTTCCGAGAACCGCACATTCAACCTCATAGCCGACAATGCTTTCTTCAAGCACAACTTTTTTATCGTGAGTGAAAGCAAGGTCGCAGGCTTTTTCAAGCTCTGCCATATCGGAAGCCTTGCTGATGCCGACTGATGAGCCTGCGTTTGCGGGCTTAACGAAAATCGGGAAGCCGAGCTTTTCAGCCGCATCCTTGAGAAGAGCGGATTTTTCGGCTGAATAAGCCGTTTTGTTGAAGGCTGTCCACTTTGCCTGGGGAATGCCGATGAAGTCTGCCATTGCGTTTGTAACGGCTTTATCCATGCAGATCGCACTCGACGCCGTGTCGCAGCCGACATAAGGAATTCCGGAAATTTCAAGAAGGCCCTGCATAGTGCCGTCTTCGCCGTTTTTGCCGTGAAGAACGGGAAAAACAACATCAATATATTCGATTTCTCCCGACTCAAGGTGAATTATGCCGTGGTGAGAACGGTCACACGAAATGACTGCTTTTTCAAGCTTGCTTTCATCTTCAAGCCATCTGCTTTCGGGCAGAAGAGCGGGATCGCCGCTGTAAAGAAGAAATCTGCCGTCACGGGTGATTCCCATTGCTTTTATATCATATTTATCGGCAGGAATTCTGCTGATAACGGAGCTTGCGGAAACGAGAGAAACCTCATGTTCGCTTGAAACTCCGCCGAAAAGAACAAGCACTTTTTTCTTCATAATATATCACTCCTGCAGGGACGCACATATTCCCATTATAATTTTCTATGATAACATATATTATCACACCCGTCGGAAATAGTCAATTGTTTTATTTCGCAGCTGATCCGGGGCTTTTTCAGGTTCTTATAACACTATCTATATTATACATCTATTTAAATTTATAAATATTTACTATATATTTTAGCTATTATTCTAATTTAAAAAAATAAATCGTTTCCGGCGTGATAAAATATATTATCAATATATTCACATTCAAAGGAGATAATCACATGGCAGATATCATTGCTTTGCTTACCGAGGTCTATAAAGGACTTACGCCTGCGTTTTCGGAATGCGGATTTGCTCTTGTTGTTCCCGAAGAGCCGGTTTCGGCGGAGCTGCCCGCAAAAAATGTTAACGGCTGCATAACTCTTGAATATGCCGGCGAAGACAAGGCGGCTAAAATAGAGCATTTCAACAACAGAATTTCGCTTCACGGCGCACGCAAGGAGGGCGAGATCGTTTCGGGCGATTTCCATCAGCTTGCCCTTTCGCTTTTTGAAGAGGAATCCGCCAACGCAAAGGATGTTAAGTTTGTTATCAATGATTTCTCCGAAACACTTGTTGAGAATTTCGGAACGAAGACCGTGAAGCCCGTCAAGAGCAAGCTTCCCACTCCCGTTTCAAAATCTGCGGCGAAGAGCGGAGCTGTTTCTTATGACCCCAACACCCTTGCCAACAGATTCACGGCGATCTATCCGGAGCTTCGTGACGAATACAAAGAAAACTGCGAAAAATACGGCGAATTTCTTGCCGAAGATTTCTTCGTTAATCACGGCAATGCCGTTGTAAAAAGGGTAATAACAGAGAACGATCCGACCAAGATGCGCCAGCTCTTCAAGCTCTTCAACGATGTTTATGAAGACGGCACAAACGAAACGCAGAGCCTTATCTGCGTTACCATTCTCGGTTCGCTTGAAAATAATCAGGAGCTTCTTGCAAACTGCGTTGACTATATGAGCGACGATATGAAGAGCCCGGTGATCAATGTTAACAAATATCTCGCTTCGGGCGCAGGCAAGAGCGCAAGAATGAGGCTTGAGAATCCCCCGAAATATAAACCCAAAAAGAAAAGCAAAAGTCCCATGTCAAAGATAGGAATGCAGTAAGGAGGGCGACGGAAAGTGGAAAATCAGAATAATCGGGAACTTGAAAATGTTGCCGTTGAGCAGATCGCTCCCGAAGAAATGAACACGGTTGTTACCGAGGATTATGATGCAAGTCAGATTCAGGTCCTTGAAGGCCTTGAGGCAGTCAGAAAAAGACCCGGTATGTATATAGGCTCAACAAGCTCATCGGGTCTTCACCATCTTGTTTATGAGATAGTTGACAACTCTATCGATGAAGCGCTCGCAGGCTATTGCACGCATATCGAGGTTGAAATCGAAGAGGGAGATATAATTTCCGTTACCGATAACGGAAGAGGTATCCCCGTTGATATTCAGGAACAGACGGGAAAAAGCGCTCTTGAAGTTGTTTTCACCGTTCTTCATGCCGGCGGAAAGTTCGGCGGCGGCGGATATAAGGTTTCCGGCGGTCTTCACGGCGTCGGCGCCTCCGTTGTTAACGCCCTTTCGGAATGGCTTGAGGTTGAAGTTCACAAGAACGGCAAAATTCATAAAATGGCGTTTTCGAGAGGGTATATTACGCAGAATATGACCGTTGTCGGAGATACCGATATAACGGGCACAAAGGTCCGCTTCAAGCCCGATCCTGAAATGTTCACCGAAACAACATCCTATGATTATGAGATTCTTCATAAGCGTCTGCGTGAGGAAGCGTTCCTTAATGCGGGTCTTAAGATCTCCATTGAAGATAAGCGTTCATCGGCGGCGGAAAAGGAAGAGAAGGACCGCCGTGATGTTATGTGCTATGAAGGCGGCATCAGAGAATATGTAACATATCTCAACAAAAATAAAACTCCCATCCACGAGGATGTTATCTATATGTCGGGCAAAAAAGATGATGCAATGGCAGAGCTTGCCCTTCAGTATTCGGATACATATAACGAAGTTATCGTTTCGTTTGCGAATAATGTTCATACTCCCGAGGGCGGTATGCACGAAGACGGCTTCAAGCGTGCGCTCACCAATGCCCTTAATAAGTACGGCAAAGCAATGAACATTCTCAAGAATGATGACAAGGTTTCGGGCGAAGATTGCCGTGAGGGTCTTACCTGCGTTATCTCGGTCAAGCTTACCGAGGCGCAGTTTGAAGGCCAGACCAAAGCAAAGCTCGGCAACAGCGAAATCAGAACTCTTGTCAATTCCCTTGTTGCGGAAGCTCTTGAGCAGTATTTTGACGATAATCCGGCAGTAGGCAAAATCATTCTTGAAAAGGCTCTCACAGCCAACCGTGCGAGAGAGGCGGCAAGAAAGGCAAGAGAATCCGTCAGAAGAAAAACCGGACTTGAATCCGGCCAGATGCCCGATAAGCTTCAGGACTGCAACGAAAGAGACCCGTCTCTCTGCGAAATTTACATCGTTGAGGGTGATTCGGCTGCAGGCTCCGCCATCCAGGGCAGAGATTCAAGATTTCAGGCGATCCTTGCAATGTGGGGCAAGATGCTCAATGTTGAAAAGGCAAGAGCCGATAAGATTTATTCAAACGAAAAGCTTGCTCCCCTTATTGTTGCTCTCGGAGCGGGCATAGGCGAAGAATTCAATATCGAAAAGCTCCGCTATCATAAAATAATCATCATGTCCGATGCCGATGTTGACGGCGCTCATATCAGAACTCTGCTTCTGACCTTCTTCTTCAGATATATGAGACCTCTTATCGAAAACGGATATGTTTATTCGGCAGTTCCTCCGCTCTATAAGCTCATCAGAGGCAAAACAACGAGAGTTGCCTATTCCGATGAAGAGCGTGACCGTGTTTCAGCCGAAATGAGAGGCGACAATCCGAATGTCAAGATCGATATAAGCCGTTTCAAAGGTCTCGGCGAAATGGACGCTCACGAGCTTTGGGAAACGACTATGGATCCCGAAAAGCGTTCGCTTCGCAGGATCACTCTTGATGATGCGGTTGCGGCAGATCAGGTGTTCAACATTCTTATGGGTGAAGAGGTTGAGCCCCGCCGTGACTGGATTGAAACCAACGCAAAATATGTCAGCAATCTTGATATTTAAGGAGGTGGCGTAAAATGGGACACAACAGAAGTTATAAACCGGAAGATATCGCATTCCCCGATCAGGTCATAACCGAATCGGAGCTTGTCGGCGAAATGCAGAACAGTTACATTGAATACGCCATGTCCGTTCTCGTCGGCAGAGCGCTTCCCGATGTCCGTGACGGCCTTAAGCCCGTTCACCGCCGCATTCTCTACACAATGTATGAAGACGGCCTTACCTCGGACAAGCAGTTCAAAAAATCGGCAACCTGCGTCGGCGATGTTCTCGGACGCTATCATCCCCACGGCGACGCTTCGGTTTACGATGCAATGGTCAGGCTCGGCCAGGATTTCTCAATGAGATATATGCTCGTTGACGGCCACGGAAACTTCGGCTCCGTTGACGGCGATCCCCCGGCAGCTTACCGTTACACAGAAGCGAGAATGAGCAAAATCAGCGAAGAAATGCTTCGTGACATCAATAAAAATACGGTTGACTGGGACCCCAACTTCGATGAAAGCCTCAAAGAACCGAGAGTGCTTCCGTCAAGATTCCCCAATCTTCTCGTCAACGGCTCGCAGGGCATCGCAGTCGGCATGGCAACAAGCATTCCGCCTCATAACCTTAAAGAGGTCATAGGCGCCTGCATCTGTGTGCTCGATAATCCCGATGCAACCTTTGAAGACCTTATGGAGCATATCAAAGGCCCGGATTTCCCCACAAAGGGCATCATCATGGGCAGAGCCGGTATCCGCCAGGCTTATGCAACGGGTAGAGGCAAGGTCGTTATCAGAGGCAGAGCCGAATTTGAAGAATTCAAGGATAACCGCACACGCATTATAATCAACGAGCTTCCCTATATGGTCAAGAAGCGTGAGCTTATCAAAAAGATTGCCGAACAGGTAAGAGATAAGAGGATCGAAGGCATTTCGGATCTTCGTGATGAAACTGACAGAAACGGTATGCGTATCGTTATTGAGCTTAAGCGTGATGCCAATGCCCAGGTCGTTCTCAACAAGCTCTATGCGCAGACCGCTCTTCAGACCACCTTCGGAATCATAATGCTTGCTCTGGTTGATAATCAGAAGCAGCCCAAGGTTCTCAATCTTCGCCAGGTGCTTGATGAGTATCTTGCATTCCAGAAGGAAATAATAGTTCGCAGAACGAAGTTCGATTTGAATAAGGCTCTTGAAAGAGCGCATCTTCTTGAAGGACTTATCGTTGCGCAGGATAACATTGATGAAGTCATCAAAATCATCCGTGAGAGCTATGATAACGCAAGAGAGCGCCTGATGGCACGCTTCGGGCTTGATGAAATCCAGGCTCAGGCAATTCTCGATATGCGTCTTAAGGCTCTTCAGGGTCTTGACCGTGAAAAACTCGAAAACGAATATAAAGAGCTTGAAGAAAAAATCGCCTATTTCCGTCAACTTCTAGCAAGCGACGAAATGATAAGCGATGTTCTCAAGCAGGAGCTTACGGCAATCAGCGATAAGTTCGGCGATGACCGCCGCACCGAAATTGCCGATGTCAGCGGCGAGGTCGATATGGAAGAACTTATTCCCGAAACCGACTGCGTATTCACTCTCACGAACAGAGGCTATATCAAGCGCACAGCCGTTTCCGAATATAAACAGCAGAACAGAGGCGGCAGAGGCAGAAACGGAATGAAGCAGCGTGAAGAGGATTTCGTTAAGACGATGTTCAGCTGCTCAACACATGATTTCATTATGCTCTTTACCACAAAGGGCAGAGTATACAGAGTCAAGGGCTATGAAATTCCCGAAGGCTCAACCAACAGCAAGGGTACAAATGTTATTAATGTTATTCCTCTTGATTCCGATGAAAAGGTTTCCGTTATGATAAAGGTTCCCGATTTTGAAAGCGGCGAATATTATCTCTGCATGGCAACCCGCAACGGCATAATCAAGAGAAGCGAGCTTGATGCTTATAAGAATATCCGCAAGAACGGAATTTTCGCAATCAATCTTGACGAAGATGATGAACTTGCATGGGTCAAGCTCACAAGCGGAAAAGAAAATCTGATTCTCGCAACCAAAAAGGGTATGGCAATTGCGTTTGAAGAAACCGACGCAAGAGTTATCGGCAGAACGGCAAGAGGCGTTAAGGCAATTGCCCTCAAAGAAGGCGACTGTGTTATCGGCATGGATATTCTCAGAGAGGGCGGCCAGGTGCTGACGGTCAGCGAAACAGGCCTTGCAAGAAGAAGCGAGATCACGGATTACCGCATCCAGTCAAGAGGCGGCAAGGGTCTGACGAATTATCATACCGAAAAATTCGGAGATGTTGCCGCAATTGAGGTCGTCGATTCCGAAAATGACCTTATGCTCATTTCTTCCGACGGCGTTATTATCAGGCTTGCAATTGAAACAGTCAGAGCGTGTGCAAGGCCTTCAAAAGGTGTTCATGTTATGAGAATCACCGAGGGCGAAAAGCTCATTACCGCTGTTTCGGTTCCGGCAGATGAAAGCGAAGAGACCGAGGCCCTTCCCGAAGCGGACGCATCGGAGGAAGCTGACGACATTTCAGAAGCCGGAGAAAAATCCGAAGAATAAAAATAATTTTGATGTTTTTACTTGACATCACGGGGAATTCCTTATATGATAAATAAAACTTGTAACAAAATAAAGGAGGGTCAATATGAATATTGCGTTAATTGCGCATGACGCCAAAAAGGAGCTTATGGTTCAGTTCTGCATTGCATACTGCGGAATCCTCAGCAGACACAACATCTTTGCAACCGGCACAACCGGAAAGATGGTCGCCGAGGCAACAGGACTTGAAATCACATCATTTATGAGCGGCTCGCAGGGCGGAGATCAGCAGGTTGCTTCAAGCATTGCCTGCAATGAGATAGATTTGCTTCTCATATTCAGAGATCCTCTTACCGCAAAGCCGCATGAACCCAATGAAGCAACTCTTTTGAGGCTTTGCGATGTTCACAACATTCCGGTTGCAACCAACATTGCAACAGCCGAGGCCCTTATCCATTCTCTTGCGAGGGGCGACCTTGACTGGCGTGACATCGTAAATCCGAAATAAACCGTTGAAGACGGCGGCATTAAACAATGCCCCTCGTTTCTATCTAAATTCCGAGGGGTCATCTGAAGATGACCCCTTGTTAATTTTAAAGGAAGATGATATATGGCACTTTTGACCAAAGCAATAAAGGGCACTCAGGATATAATGCCCACGGAAGTTTATAAAAATCAGTTTATTGAGCAGACGGTTCTTGACATTGCCGGCAAATTCGGATTCAAAGAAATCAGAACTCCCGTTTTTGAACATACAGAGCTTTTTCAGCGAGGCGTAGGCGACACGACCGATGTTGTTCAGAAAGAAATGTATACATTTGACGACAAGGGCGGCAGATCAATAACTCTTCGCCCGGAAGGCACGGCAGGCGCAGTCAGAGCTTTTCTTGAGCACGGACTTTTCAACGAAACTCTTCCCCAGAAGCTCTGCTATATTCTCAATTGCTATCGCTATGAGAAGCCGCAGGCAGGCAGATGGAGAGAATTCCAGCAGTTCGGCGTTGAAATGCTCGGCACAGCTTCTCCCGCCGCAGATGCGGAGGTCATTTCTCTTGCCAATGAAATTTTTGCATTCCTCGGCGTTGAGGGGATCGAGCTTCAGCTCAATTCGATCGGCTGCCCCGAATGCCGCAAAAAATACCACGAGGCGCTTAAAGCTTATTTTGAAACAAGAAAAGATGAGCTTTGCCCCACCTGCCTTGAAAGGCTTGACAAGAATCCAATGAGAATTCTTGACTGCAAAAGTCCCGTCTGCAAGGACATCTGCAAGGATGCTCCCGTTATTATCGACTATATCTGCGATGAATGCTCCGCTCATTTTGAAAGCGTTAAAAAGTATCTCACCGCAATGAACATTGATTTCACGGTCAATCCCAAAATCGTAAGAGGTCTTGACTATTACACAAGAACTGTTTTCGAATTTGTTTCAACCGATATCGGTGCGCAGGGCACGGTATGCGGCGGCGGAAGATATGACGGACTTGTTGAAGAACTCGGTGGTCCGAAAACTCCCGCTCTCGGATTCGGAATGGGTACGGGCAGACTTCTTATGCTTCTCCAATCGCAGGGAATAGAGCTTCCTTCGCCTGACAGCTGCGATATTTATATTGCTCCCATGGGTGAAAACGCCTCACTTAAGGCTATGGCTCTTACGGCGGACCTTCGTGCCGCAGGCGTCGGCGCCCAGACCGATGTTGCCGGCCGTTCCCTTAAGGCACAGATGAAATTTGCAGATAAGATAGATGCAAAATACACGATGGTTCTCGGCGATGATGAAATCGCCGCAGGCTCGGCAAAGCTCAAGGATATGACAAGCGGCGAATCATTTGATATGAAACTTGATGAGCTTGCAGATGAATTTATGAATTTCATGCTCCGCCGTGAAACTGCCGCTCTCGGCGAAAGCATCGGCGCGGCAGACGGCATAGATCTTACCTCTTTGCTTTGATTCTATTACGAAAGGACAATAAATATGGATTTTATGACCGGACTTAAAAGAACGGATTACTGCGGAAAGCTCCGTGCATCGGATATCGGCAGAACAGTTGTTGTCGCAGGCTGGGTTCAGCGTCAGAGAGATCTCGGAGCGCTGATTTTCGTTGATCTTCGTGACAGAGAGGGCATTGTTCAGCTTGCTTTTGATGAAAACACTTCAAAGGAAGTTTTCGATAAGGCTTTTGCCGTCAGGAGCGAATATGTTCTTATGGCAAAGGGCACAGTCAGAGAGCGTTCATCAAAGAATGCCGAGATTCCCACCGGCGAGATCGAAATCGAGGTTGAGGATCTTCGGGTGCTTTCAAAGAGCGAAACGCCTCCCTTTGAAATCATTGATAACTGCCAGACGGCAGAGCTTACAAGACTTAAATACCGTTATCTTGACCTTCGCCGCCCGGACCTTCAGAAGAATATTCTTATGCGCCACAAGATTGCGAAGATCACAAGAGACTATTTTGATGAAAACGGCTTTATTGAGATCGAAACTCCCATTCTCATCAAATCAACTCCCGAGGGCGCAAGAGACTATCTTGTTCCCAGCCGTGTTCACAAGGGCAAATTCTATGCTCTTCCCCAGAGCCCCCAGCTTTATAAGCAGCTTTCAATGGTAGCCGGCTTTGACCGCTATATGCAGATTGCCCGCTGCTTCCGTGACGAAGATCTTCGTGCAGACCGTCAGCCGGAGTTCACGCAGATCGACCTTGAAATGTCTTTCGTTGATATGGAAGATGTTCTCGCAATCGGCGAAGGATATATGAAAAGAGTTTTCAAAGAGGCTCTCGGCGTTGATGTTCAGCTTCCCCTGCCAAGGCTCACCTATAAAGAGGCTATGGAGCGTTTCGGCAGCGATAAGCCCGACACACGCTACGGACTTGAAATTTACGATTTAAGCGAAACCGTTAAATCATGCGGCTTCGGTGTTTTCACAAGCGCAGTTGAAGCAGGCGGCAGCGTCAGAGGAATAACGGCAAAGAATGCCGTAAATGTTCTCACAAGAAAAGAAATAGATAAGCTTACCGAAACCGCAAAGGGCATCGGAGCAAAGGGCCTTGCATGGGTAAGGCTTAACGAAGACGGCACTTTCAGCTCATCCTTCGGCAAGTTCCTCACGGAAGACGAAATGAATGCCGTTCTTGCAAAGGCGGATGCAAAGCCGGGCGATGTTGTTATCATTGTCGGCGACACAAAGAATTACACGGTCCTTTCAGTTCTCGGCGCTCTGCGTCAGATAGTTGCAAAGAAACTTGATATAATTCCGGAGGGTAAATATAACCTTCTTTGGATAACCGAATTCCCGTTCTTTGATTGGGATGAGGAGCTCGGCCAGTTCGTTGCAATGCATCACCCGTTCACGGCTCCCATGGATGAATGCCTTGAATATCTTGAAACCGACAAAGCAAAGGTCAGAGCAAAGGCTTACGACCTTGTTCTCAACGGAATTGAGCTTTGCTCCGGTTCAATCAGAATCACCAATCCCGATCTTCAGGCGAGAATCTTCTCGCTTCTCGGATTGAGTGATGAAGAAGCCCACACAAAATTCGGCTATCTTCTTGATGCTTTCAAATACGGCGCTCCTCCTCACGGCGGAATGGGCATCGGACTTGACAGACTTATCATGCAGATGCTCGGCTGCGAATCTCTTCGTGATGTTATCGCTTATCCGAAGGTTCAGAATGCGAGCGAGCCGATGACAGACTGCCCGGCGGCAGTTGATGATATTCAGCTTAAAGATCTCGGAATCACGGAAATGAAGACCGAGGAATAATATAAGAAGGGTGTATTTGTTATGGCAAGAGTATTTAATTTTTCAGCAGGACCATCTATGCTTCCCGAAAGCGTTCTCAACCGTGCAGCCGCTGAAATGCTTGATTATAAGGGCACAGGTCAGTCGGTTATGGAAATGTCGCACCGCTCAAAGGCTTATGAGCCCATCATTTTCGGCGCTCAGCAGCTTTTCAAAGAGGTTCTCAACGTTCCCGATAACTACAAAATCATTTTCTGCCAGGGCGGCGCTTCAACCCAGTTTGCGGCAATTCCCCTCAACTTTATGTTCTTTCAGGTCAGTTTTCAACAAAGGCTTATAAAGAAGCTATGAAATACGGCGAAGTAAAGGCAGTTGCTTCCTCCAAGGAGCAGAATTTCACCTGCATTCCCGAACTTAACAAGGCTGATTTTACTCCCGATGCAGACTATTTCTATATCTGCCAGAACAATACCATTTACGGAACCCGCTTCACAGAGCTTCCGGATACCGGTAATGTTCCCCTTATTGCCGATGTTTCATCCTGCTTCCTTTCAGAGCCTATGGATGTTTCAAAATACGGCGTGATCTACGGCGGCGCTCAGAAGAACGTTGCTCCCGCAGGTCTTACGGTCGTTATCGCCAGAGAAGACCTTCTCGGCAATGCAAGAGATTATACTCCCACAATGCTCGATTATAAGACGCTTGCAGACAACGATTCAATGTATAACACTCCTCCCTGCTGGTCCATCTATATGTGCGGACTTGTTCTTGAATGGATAAAGAATCTCGGCGGTCTTGAAGCAATGAAGCTCCATAACGAAAAGAAAGCCGCTATTCTCTATGATTTTATTGACAACAGCAAGATGTTCAACAACCCCGTTAAGAAGAGCGACCGTTCGATGATGAATGTTACCTTCGTAACGGAAAGCGACGAGCTCAATGCGAAATTCGTTAAGGAAGCTGCAGAAGCAGGCTTTGTTAACCTCAAGGGTCACCGCTCGGTCGGCGGCATGAGAGCAAGCATCTATAATGCAATGCCTATCGAAGGCGTTGAAAAGCTTGTTGATTTTATGGGCAAGTTTGAAAAGAACAACTGAGGAGGAGCCCGCAATGTTTGAAATTCTCACTTTAAATAAAATCTCAAAAATCGGCCTTGATGAGCTTGATTCGGCAAAATATGTCTGCGCCGATAACTTTGAGGCTCCCGATGCGGTGCTTGTTCGCTCCGCTTCGATGCACGAAATGACACTCAACGAAAAAACAGTTGCGATCGCAAGAGCAGGCGCAGGAGTCAACAATATTCCCGTTGCCGAATTCGGCGAAAAGGGCGTTGTTGTTTTCAACACTCCGGGCGCAAACGCAAACGCAGTTAAAGAGCTCGTTCTCTGCGCTCTTTTCCTCGCTTCAAGAAAGGTTGCCCGGTCAATCGACTGGTGCAAAACTCTCAAGGGCGAGGGCGACGCAGTAGGCAAGCTCGTTGAAAAAGGCAAGGGCGCTTTCGCCGGCCCCGAAATTCTCGGCAAAACCCTCGGCGTTGTCGGTATGGGCGCAATCGGCGCTCTTGTTGCAGACGGTGCAAAGGCTCTCGGCATGAATGTTATCGGCTATGATCCGTTCCTTCCGGCAGAAAAAGCCGCCGAATTCAGGGCAGAGGGAATTGAAATCACCACAGACCTTGATGCGATTTTTGCCGCAAGCGATTATATAACCCTTCATCTTCCTCTCAATGACGGAACAAGAGGACTTATCAATGCTTCTTCATTTGCAAAGATGAAAGACGGCGTCAGAATCCTCAACTTTGCCCGTGGCGAGCTTGTTGCTTCGGCAGATATGGTTGCCGCTCTTGAAAGCGGAAAAGCTGCTGCCTATGTAACGGATTTCCCGACTGACGAGCAGATAGGCGTTGAAGGCGTAACTGCCATTCCTCACCTCGGAGCATCAACTCCCGAAAGCGAAGATAACTGCGCAGCTATGGCTGCCAGAGAAGTTGCGGATTATCTCGAAAAGGGCGAAATCAAGAATTCCGTCAATCTTCCTAATGCAAAGCTTCCCGAAGCTTTTGCAGTCCGCACCTGCTTCATCCACAAGGAAGATCCGGATTTCGGCGCAAAGGCAGTTGCCGCCGCTTCGGCAGACGGCGCAGCAGTTAAGAATCTCTTCACCGCCGCCAAGAAAGGTATGGGTTACACCGTTGTTGATACCGATAAGGCATTCGATGCTTCAAAGGTTGACGGCGCAATCAGAGTAAGAGTTCTCGGCTGATCAGTCAGCAAAAAACAGCAGGTAACCAACCGGTTACCTGCTTTGTATTTATTATGATCAATAATAACGATAGCTTGCAATGACTTTGCCGAGAATGATCACTTCGTCAACAATAATCGGCTCATAGGTATCATTCTGCGGCTGAAGACGGAAATGACCGTTTTCTTTATAGAAAGTTTTGACTGTTGCGGAATCTTCAATAAGAGCAACAACCATATCGCCGTTGACCGCAGTCGGAGTTCTTTCAACAATAACGATGTCGCCGTCAAGAATTCCCGCCTGAATCATACTTTCGCCTTTAACACGCAGGGCGAAAAGCTCTTTATCCTGCGAGCCGGGAAGCGAGAAGGGGAGATAGCCCTCAATGTCCTGAACCGCAAGGATCGGGGAGCCTGCGGTAACTGTGCCGAGCAGGGGGACCTGCGCAACATTTTCTGCTTGGCCGACGATTTTGATGCATCTTTTGAGCATCGGAGGGCGCTGAATATAGCCTGCTGCCTCAAGCGAATCGAGGTTTGCCTGAACCGATGACGTTGAGCGCAGACCTACCGCTGCGCCGATCTCTCTGACGCTCGGGGTCATACCGTCTTTTGATTTTTCAAGAAGATAATTATATATTTTCTGCTGGATAGGGGTTATCTGTTTCATAATGATACCTCTCTATTATTCTTATTAGGAACTAAAACAGCGTTTTTGAACCTCTTCAACCGTATTATAGC
>R27__coassemble_830_pt1 | contig 16704 bp, 13 predicted proteins | sample R27__metabat2_high_PE_014 | metagenome-assembled genome bin R27
TAATATTATTTAATAACCGCATTTGGGCGATTATCGGAATTTATAAAAATATCTTTGATATTTCCCGGTTTTGTGGTATAATTTTTCAGGATAATTTATTTGGAGGGATAATATGAATCAGGCAGAAAAAGCATGGAATGAAACAACATCGGCAGCAACAACCGCACATCACGGAGGCGGAGCCGGCAGACCGTTCTGGAACGCCGAGGCAAGACAGTTTATGTATGTTCCGTCTTTCCAGTTTCCTCCCGTTGCGGGCTGCGAAAAATACATCTATGAGGCAGTTGACGAAACGGGTAAAGAGCTTTCGTTTGAATCGGAATCCTCCTGCGCACTTCTGACTCCGATATGGAAGGACATTGCCGAAGGAGTTGTTGCCCTTAAGGTATATTCAACTGATGAAAACGGCAAAAAGCTTTATCTTATCGGCGCAAGAACATTTTTCAGACTCGCACCGTTTTCGGATAATTATCCCGAAGCGGCGTGCAGCTTCAGGGACTGCGCTCTGGGAGCTTTTAATTACTGCTTCAACAGCCGCATTATCCGCCATTGGCTTGATTTCGGCACTCCCGATCCCCATTATGACCTGAACGTTTATCCGAGCAAAATGGAAGCTTCCGTTATCGAAGCCATGATAAAATACGGCGAACTGATGCCGGACAGAAACGACGACTGCATGAAAATCGCCTGCAATGCCGCAGACTATCTTATCTCTATAACCGAGCCTGACGGCAGCCCTCTTGAAGGGCTTCCCCCGACTTATTACACGGATTTCAGAGTTTTCGAAAGCACTATGAATAACCTTACCGCCGACGAACGCAAGGATACGATCATGATGTTTTATCCCGCTTCTGCAGGCTCGGCATATCTTGCTCTTGAAAAAAAGACAAAAAACCCGAAATATCTGCAAGCTGCCGTAAAAATCGGAGAATATTACCGCAAAAATGTTCTTGAAAACGGAAGCTGGTATCTTGTTGTTTCAAGGCTTACCGGAAAGCCTGCTGCAATGAATTACTGTATGCCGACCAATGCCATTCTCCCGTTTTTGGCAAAGTTATATGAAAGAACAAAAGATGAATGCTGGAAAGTTCTTGCAGATAACGCTCTTGCCTATGTCGAAAATAACGCATTGAAAACCTATGATTGGGAAGGACAGTTTGAAGACAGCGTTCTTTCTTCCAATTACTCAAACCTTGCTCACGGCGACTGCAACAAGTTGATAATGTACTATGCGGGAAATTATTCCGGCAATGCTGAAAAAATCGAAACCGCAAAGGAGCTTATGAGGTTTGTTGAAGATCAGTTTGTAGTCTGGAACAGACCCTGCCCCTGGGACAAATACGGCTTTGATATTTCCTGCTGGCCTACCCCCTGCGGACTTGAACAATATAACTGGTATGTGCCTGTTGATGCCAGCACGGCGCTCATCGCAAACACATTTCTTTCTATGGGAAAAGCAACCGGCGACGAGCTTTATTTCGCAAAGGCAAAGGCTCTGATGAGCACGATAACAAGAGTTCAGAGCAAAAAAGACGGCAGGATTCCGACCGAATGGAAAGAGCCCGGTTTCAACGATAATATCCGCAAGGATGATGAATTCTGGATCAACTGTATGCTTTATACCTGCTCGGTTCTGACAGAATTTTCAGAATTTTTCGATCAATAACACAAAATATAAGGGAGTTTTGGCGGCACTTCGTAAATCATTTTAAGGAGCAGATTTGTTGAAGAATAAGAAAAACCCGAATAGTCAATACTTGATGTATGACTATTCGGGTTTGACACTGTTATCCGGCAAATCTGCCTCAAAAAAACACAAACCGGTTTATGAAGTGCCGCCCTTGGGGCACTCCCTTTTTTCAGTTTAATGCCTTGAATTTTTTGGAATATGAAACAAACCGGATCATAAAAACGGTTTCCGCAATCATAACGGCACAATAAATATACAGCCCGAATGAAGCCGAAACGGAAGGATTCAATGCCGAAAGTGACTCTACGGAAAAGAAATTGAACATAACCGTTCCCGCCGATGCGCACAATGTTCCGATAAGCTCAAAAATCGCCGCCGCTCTGAAATTCATAAATGCGGGGCCGACAACAACGGAGAAAAATGCAAGCGTTGCCGCAAAAAGGCTGACCGCAAGAAGAAAGAATGCGGGCAGAAGCAAAGTATACTGCGTCATATTTCCCAATGAAAATCCCTCGGGGAAGAATGTTCCGCCTCCGAACGAATCAAGAAGAAAATTCAGATATATCATTGTGCTTCCGTTAAAGGTTATCACGGGCATACAAAGCAGAATAAGAGGAAGCACGGAGGAAATAAGTCTGAAAAGCGAAATTTTATCTTTAACGCCGTAATCCATAAACTGGGCGGTCATATTCGTCCACCAGAGAAAATCTTTTTCAGCCTGAACGCTTTCTTCTCTTAAACGGTTGTTGAAATCGTGAAGAAACAGATTTGTGCCGCATTTTCTGCAGTTCTGTCTCCAATCCCAGAATTTTATTTTCGTTCCGCATACAGGGCAGTTCATACATTACCCTCCTCGCCTGATTTTTCTTCCGAAATGTCAATTTTTCTGAGCGTAACAAGCTCTCTTCTCGTCTGAAGCTCGCTGTACATCTGCGCACGCACTTCGGGAGTAATATTATAGAAAAACTTCGGAAAAACGCTGATAAGGCTCATTACTGCGGGAAGCATAAACGAAAGAGCAAACAAAGAAAATTTAACCTTTTGGCTCTGCGAACCGCTCGAATAATAATCATAGCCGAAAAGGGATTTTATCCATGCTTTAAGGCTGCCGGTGGTGTTGCTCACGAGCTTTGTCATAAGTCCCTTTGCGGTAAGGATAACGCCCTCGTTCCTTATTCCGTTCGGATCTTTCCATTCGCAATAGTCAATTGATTCATAAAGCACCTCGCCGGGAATAACATTTTTTACGCCCCAGAAGGTTTTTCTCACAAACTCCGCCGGGAAAAGAATAAAGAACATTTTCCAGCGCTGATTATACCATCCCTTTTCTCCCGTTCCTCCGATGATGCCGAAAAGGAAGGCAATAATGTTGATAACGGCATCCATGTGAGATGTGAGAATCCACAGGGATTTATTTGAAAATCTTTTGCGCATGGCGTTTATCCAGCCGTAGCTGATAACGGAAACCGGCGCTGCGGGAATTTCGGTAAGCGTGCCGAAAGATGACATACCGAGAACATCGATATAATAATCGTTTTTGCTGACCGAAACCGCAAACGCACCGAGAAACTCGGATAAAAGAATGATACGCATAGGCTTGTTTCTGAAAATACTGATGAAGCCGTCCTTGACCTTCGGTTTTTCAATGGACTGAACAACTCTTTCCCTGACATTCATAAAGAAATAGAGCGAAAGCGAAACACTCACAATGGTCACAACGGTTGCAATTGATGTATAAAAGCCTTTATAGCTTATTTTTATTTTATTCTGAATCATCATATCATAAATCAGATTGATGATAATGCCGGGAATGTTGTCAACAACTGCGGAAAGCTGGGCAGATCTTGCGGCGAGCCAAATCCTCTCTTCCGGGTTCGGAGTCATCGTTGCAAGCAGTCCGGTTTTTGCAACATTCTGAAAAGTGCCTATTGTTTCGCTTAAGAACAGACATATCAGCGTAAAAATAAACTTCGCCATGCTCGCATTTGCGGCAGCATCAGTTGGGAAAATATAGCATCCGAACCATTTCAGCAATCCGATTGTTGCCGCCGGCAATGCGCAGGCAATAAGAAAAGGTCTGAATTTTCCGAAACGGGTTCGGGTCTTGTCAATGATAACTCCCGTAAAGGTATCGTTGATAATATCCCATATTCCGACTATGGTGTTGGCAAGAGTAAACATACTTGCCTTAAGCTTGAGAGCATCGGTATTGAATCTTTCAAAATCACCCGTGCTGATGGAATTGGCAATATCATAAAGGATAAATGCGATTATTCCCTTTTTGTTGACATAGCGTTTGCTGATATCAAGAGCATTGACATCGGCGCTGTCAAGCTCACGCAGGGTTTCTGCCATAGACAAAGCACTCCTTTTAAGCGGATTGTTTCATTCCGAAACCAAAAATCAGTATCCGATTTGATTATAAATAATTTTGAGCCACATTGTCAATACACTTTTTGCTGAAAAATAATGAAAAATCAAAACCCCGACCAGCTCAATTGAGCAGATTGGGGTGATTTCAGCGATAAATTCAAAATGCTATTCCGGCAAAAAGAGAACGGAAGAACATAATTATCCCGGCGAAAAATGCTTTGATCGCATTGAAAATCCGGGCGAAGAATCCCTCTTCTTCCGGCGAAAATTCGCTCACGCAAAAAAATTCGATTCCGTCGGTAAGGCCGTAAATAATAACTCCGTTTTCAACATCATCCATATTCTTTTGCGTTTGTCATAATATCGCCTCACTTTGTTACAATTATCCATCTTATCTTCTCCATTATACCATAAAATAGTGTCCAATAAAACTCCCTTTAAATGCAAAAGCTCCCCAATCACAAAGGATTGAGGAGTTAAAAATTCAGGAGATATGAAAAAAGAGAAGCATCCCAATACAGTAGCGTTTCTTTAAAACTACCGCAATCGGATACTTCTCGTTTGGTGACCTTTTTGATTTGATAATCGAACAGGTCATTTTTTATAGCCGACTTTTCTTTTTGTATTGTTTTTTGTTCCGTTCCTGAAGAAGAAATATCTCCGAGAAGCCTTGATATATCAATACCGAGCTTGATTTTCGGATCGGGCGTTCCGTCGTCGTCACATTCAATGATAACCTTTTGCAATACCGGACTTTTGAGAATTGCACGCATATGTTTTTTATAGAGCTTCAGCCGTTTATCCTCTTTCAGAACTTCTTCATCCGAGGAATATTCAACCACAGTTGATATGAGAGCCGTAATATCGAGCCATTTTTTCAGTACACCGATAAGCCTGTCACGGTCAACATCCTTTGCCTTACTTTTGGCTTCGGAAATAAGAAGTTCCAACTGCTTTTTATCTTCTTCAAGCGGAGCAATGTAATTCTTCGCGGTTTCAATTCCTATGCCCTGCATTACAGCTTGCATTATGTTGTCGATTTTTGTCTGAGTTGCGTTAAGCTGCTTTTCATATTGCCTGATCTGCTTCTCATAGCTGTTATCCTTTGAACGGTGGCTGATATGAAAATCAACGTATTTTTCTATCGCTTCATCGTCCGGGAAAAGCTCAAACATCAGAATTTCATACACCTTGTTTTCAAGCTTTTCCTGCGATATTGCTTTCATGCCGCATTTTTTGCTTTTGGCTCCACGGCACTTGTAATAGCTGTAAAATTTCCCGTTAGCGGAATATCCTGATTCTCCGACCCACACATCTCCGCATTTGCCGCAGAACACTTTTTCTGCAAGCAGATATTCTTTGTTTGCTTTTCCGTGAGCGTTTTTGTGTGTCATTTTATCAAGCCGAAGCTGTGCAAGCTGGAAGGTTTCATCACTGATGATTCTCGGCATTCCGTCGGGAATTTCAACATCTTTCCATTTGTAAAGCCCGGTGTATTTTGCATTTTTCAGCATACGGTTTACAACATTTTTATCAATGGGCTTACCGTTGGAATTGCGGTAACAGCGGCGTTCACATTCTTCCATAATCTCCTTTATTTTCATTCCGCTGTTATAGGAATCAAAAACAAATCTGACTATGTTCGCTCCTTCATCATCAATGATATATTTCTTTGAAAGAGGGTCAACTTTGTATCCGAGCGGCGGCTTACTGCCGTTTGCAAGACCTTTATGGGCATTGTCACCCATGCCACGCTCAACCTTACGGGCAAGGTCGGCATTGTAATACTCGGCAAGACCTTCCATAAGGGCATCAAGAATGATGCTTTCGGGGCCTTCGACAACGGGCTGTTTAATTGCATACACGGTAACACCGCATTCCTTCAATGCCTGCTTTGCAACGGCAAGTGCATAACGGTCTCTGCCCATTCGGTCAATAGTATAAACAAGCAGAGCTTCAAACTTATGCTTTTTGGCATCGTCCATCATTCTCTGCCAGCCCTCACACTCTTCGGTTTTGCCGCTGATAGCGGAATCGGAATATATTTCAACAATTGTCATATCGTTGTTTTCGGCATATTCACGGCATTCCGCAACCTGTTCTTCAATACTTTCTTCCCTTTGTTTATGTGAACTGTAACGGGCATAAACAGCTGCTGTTTTCATTTCAATATTCCTCCCGCCATTATGCAAAAATTATCTCTGATACCACAATCTCGGTTGCAGAAGCTTTGATGCTGTTCATCAAGCCGACCCACCTTATCGGATTTTCGGTTTTGAGAGCCTCGGTAACATTTTCGGCCTTTGCCATTGATTCAATCAACTCTGCAAGACGGCTTTCCGCTTTTTCCTCAACCTCGGAGCAATGCTTGTTCAGAGTGCCGTTGAGAATGTGATTGTTCCAAAGATAAGGACTGTTTTCTTTGAGATATTTCATTCTCATTCTGCCGAATTTACCGAGAGGTTTTATATCCTGCTGCGGAAGCTTCAAATCCGGAACAAAATAGTCTCCGACCTGCTTGTAGGGTATCTCTTTCATAACAAACGCTCCTTTCTTTCAATGGCTCAATCAAGCTGTTCGATTCTCGTTTAGTTATTCTCGTTTGGTTATCATTAACTTGACTGGCTTGCTTTTTATGATACAGTTTTATTTTGCGTTTGTCAAGTGGATTGAGATGTTTTTAAGCGAGTATGGTTGTTTTATACAAATATCCGATGCAAAAACACACGATTTTCAGAGTGTTCCGTTTGATTGAAAATGACCGTTCCGCTAATTTGACCAAAATTTCAGGATTTCGTCATAATATTAGTGAGGGAGCTTGTTGCAGATTTGCGTAGTTTTCATTTTCATTTCCCGATTTTGTTGCAATTTTGCAACATAGGGATTTTCCTCAAAGTTCAACAGTATATTAAGAATGGGAGGAAGAAAAGATTTTGGACGGCGTGTCCGATTGCAAAAGAATTATAGCAAACAAATGTTCGACTGTCAATAATTTTTTTGATTCTTTATTTGCAGTCACAGTTGAGTAACAGACAGCAAAACGCCCACCGGAGTTTTATATCCGATGAGCGGTTTCCAAATATTATAAGCGCTTTTCGTCTTCTTTGCGTTGCTTTGAGGAATGGATTGCTATTGGAACTGCCGCACCGGCTGCACCGCCGAGGAAAATGCCGACCAGCATATACAGCCACCATTGTGGATTTTTCTTTTTCTCTGTTTGGGTTTCGAGCTTTGATTCTTCCACCTTTTTCTCAATCAGAGTTGAAACGGCCTGCTCCTGAGTATGCTTTTCACCGAAGGCATCCTCATATGAAAATATGATTTTCCCTTTCACATCACCAAGCACTTCTTTTGAAACCTGAAGATTCACATTGCAAGATTTACTTTCCCCTGCGGCAATCGTGCCGGCAAAGCTCGTTCCGCCGGAAATGAGACCGTCAATCTCATAATCTATTTTTGCGTTTATTATTTCACTTTTGCCTGTATTCATCAGGATAACATTCAGTGAAACAGTTTCACCCTGAACTACCTTTTTCGGCAGCACCGCACCGCTGAAATCAAGGCTCGCCGTCTGCCTGACATCTGCATAGATTGAAGCGGCTAATGAATAGGGAGAGCCGTTTGAATCCTCATATTCTGCGGAAATATTCAGCTCATGTCTGCTCTGTGCCGCCGAATGAATTGCGGTCAGTTCCGTTTTCCAGGTGAAACTTTTCCCCGCACCGATTGAATCAACAAAGAGTGTTCCCGTTCCGTCGGGAACAATTTCTTTTTCTGCATCCGTCAAAGAAAAAAGAATGTTTTTGACTGCCTTGGTTTTGCTTTTATTCGTTACCGTAACCGTGAGAGTTGATTTTTCTCCCGGAGTAATAAAACCGTTTTCAATTTCATATCCGGTTATCATAAGATGCGGTTTTGAATTGTCGTCCGCTTTTTTCTCAGTCGCTTTATTCTCTTTAACATCTGCATAAACAGAGCTGGTTGCTGAAAACGGAGCTCCGTCTGCATTTTCATATTCAGCTGAGAAATTCAGTTCATGTCTGCCGTCCTTTGCCGTCTTTATTGCCGTAACGGCAGTTTCCCATGTGCAGCTTTTTCCGGCAGGAATTGAATAAACATAATATGTGCCTGTTCCCTCGGTTATTATTTCGTTTCCGGAATCAGAGAGTGTGAACAGAATGTTTTTTACATCGGTTGTTTTGCTCATGTTCTTTATTGTCAGAACGAGCTTGGATTTGACAGCCGGTGTCAGAATATCGGTATCAAGCTTATAATCGGTCACCATAAGCCGCGGCGTTGAGATATCAACCGTCTTTTCCTCTGCATACACATTCATACAAAAAGTAAGCAAAAGAATAAAACCAAAAATACAACTGATTATTCTTTTCACAATGTTACCTCACAGTTCACGGATATTATCGACAATGCTCGCCTTTGTCTGCTCCCTGATTTTTAAGAAAAGATTGACCGAGCAGATTGTGAATATCACGGCACAAACAGCAAGAGGAATAAACGGATTAAAGTCAAGTCCGAGAGATGTGTCTTTGACTTTTTCATAGATTTTTATATCCGTAATTCCGAGAACATAGATTGAAAATCCGCTGACAAGACCAATTCCGAACATTGAAAGAAGCTGAAGAATATATGATTTTGTCAGTTCCGAAACAGATGCGCCCACAGCACGGAGAGTACCGATTTCCTTTTTGCTTTCTCTTATTCTTGCGGTCAGAGCGTTATTTATCAGGCTTGTGCAGATTGTCGTCATAAGCAGAAGCACGGACAGCAGTGCAATCATTAAAATTCTGTATGACTCCTGCTGACTTTGCCTTATCTGATAATCGGATTCATAAAGCCCGGTTGTACCGGACACTATCGGCTCGAGTATTTCACACATACTTTCATCAATCTCGGCGGTACATTCGGTGTTAAGATAAACATTTACCGAGGTGTAACGGCTCTCTTTGCCGAATGTGCGAAAGCCCTGATTTGTGGTGATAACACCTAAACTATACCGACTATTCGTATTTTCTACAATTGCTCCGATTTTAACCTTCCGGCTTGTTTTTTCAACATAATCAGCATCGTAAATCTTATCATTCGGCAAGCCCTCCGGGTCATCGCTGTGATTAAAAAGAACGGATACTTCAATTTCATCACCGACCCTGAGGTCGAGGTTGGCACTTTCAACTACCGTACTTTTGCTTTTTTGACCGTTGACATATCTTTTTGAATCAGGATTTCCGTTTTTGTCAAGCGGAACACAGGCCGATTCGGCTAAGATGCCGATATCCATCATTTCCTGATATATGACCAACCCGACCTTATCATTCGCTTCGAGGATTATTTCCTCTCCGCTGTTGATTTTATCAATATCAATTTTTCCCGCAACAACTTTGCTTCTGAGATTTTCAATAAAGCTTTCATCATAAGCGTTTATCCTTGCGGCGGCAAATTCTCCGTCAGGAGCAAACGCTGTTTTATAGTCCTCTTTACTTGTCATTTTGCCGTAATCATCATCATATTCGGCATCGGGAGAACCGGACCTTACATTCTGCAAATCCTCAAGGCGAAGCTGCTCCATAATATCCGTATAATTCTCTTTTGTGAAATCGCAATAATCCATGTGACCACCCACAAACAGGTTGGGCAGGAAGTTTCCGCAATCCGTAATTCTCAGATAATCCGAGCTTCTGTCAACTCCTATTACAGCCTGCCTGCTCTCTCTGCCGACAACGCTTTTAACATAGGGTGAACACAGTATATCATTGACATCGTTTGTACTGACGCCGGAGCTTCTTTCGTTTTCATGATAATTTGTATACGGAAAAGCGTAACCGCCGTCAAGCATTATGTGATAATCTCCGCCGCCGATATTATAATAATCATTTTTAACATATTCCGAAGCGGTAAAGCCGAAGCCGGAAAGAAGAATACAGGCGACAAGAATTATACTTACCGTTACGGTTTTACCCTTGCCGAAGGTCATATTTCTTTTTGCAATCAGCTCCGGCATAGAAAATTCTTTTTGTGATTCAATATTTTTGTTTTTCATCCTGCGGGTAAGGTCAATATTCCTGACTGCCTGCATCGGAGAAATTTTTGAAGCTTTGAGAAGCGGAATAAGTGCCGCAAGCATAACACAGATAACCGAAAATACCGCACCGACTATGAGAATTATAAAGTCAGGCAGAAACATCATATTCTCACCGATAAGCTTAACAAGCAGCTTTGCGCCGAAAAACGATATGACGAGGCTCACGGGAGTACAAATCAGCGAGAGAATAAGCGCCTCTCTGCCGAAAATTTTTATTATTTGCCGTTTTGTTGTACCGAGCGCACGCAGAAAACCTATCTGTTTTTTGCGTTCGAGCAGATTTGTGTTGAATGAGTTTACGATGCCTACGCAGGAAATGAGCATAAGAACAACAGATAAAATAATCATAGTCAGACCCGAACCGGATATATCCTGCGCCCATGCACCGTGGAACATATATGTCTCGACAAATCCGTTGTATATTTCAGGGAACAGTTCTTTATGCTTCGTGCAGAAATCATATATCTGACCGTAGCTGTCATCAAGCTTAATAAAACTGCTGCTGCACTTTGCAAATGTAATTCTCAGAGCCTTTCCGCCTGGTTCGATATTTTCTTTTTCGCTCACAAAAGCTGCCGGAAGGAACGATTCATTTCCGCCGTGACAGTAGGAAATATATGTTCTGCGGTCTCCCGCAATGCCGACAACGGTGTAGGTTTTCTCAACCGTTTTGGGAAGATACTCATTGCCGGACTGCACCTTCAGATTCAGCGTAACCTTTTCTCCGACCTTTGCTTTCAGCTTCATTCGTATCATGGCATCGCTTTCAAAAGCTATTTCGCCTGAGTTTTCGGGGTATCTGCCCTCAATAATGCGGGTATAATACATTTCATGAGCATCACTGCTCATTTTGGCAACAGATGTTCCCGCTTCCTCATATTCGGAATAAGCAAAGCCGAGAACTTCGCCGTCAATGTAATCGGTAATATCGAGCTTATCAATGCCGTCACGCAGGGCATCATCCGTCAGACCGAAAAAAATCAAATCCTGATTGCCTGTCTGCCTGTTTTCAAGGTCTTTAAGCCCGTTTGAAATGCTCGAAATAAGGAACATAGAGCCCGAGGAGAAAATCATTGCAAGGATTATACCGATTATCATCAGGGTATATTGCTTTTTTCTTGTTTTCAGATTGCCGAAAGCAAGAGTATTCACGGTTGGCATTTTCATTTTGATTCCGCCTCCGCTTTTGTATCACGAATGATTTTTCCGTCTTCAAGAGTGAGTATGCGGTCAGCCTGCTCGGCAACGGATAAATCGTGTGTTACCATAATCAGCGTTATACCGAATTCATGGTTGACATATTTAAGCAGAGATAAAACTTCTCTGCCTGTTTTGCCGTCAAGATTTCCCGTAGGTTCATCGGCAAAAAGGATTGACGGCTTGTTTGCAATGGCACGGGCTATTGCAATTCTCTGCTGCTGACCGCCCGAAAGGGCTGACGGCAGATGCGAAAGTCTGTCGCCGATGTTCAGCACCTCGATTATTTTGTTGATGTATTCTTCGTCGGGTTTCTTTTTATCGAGCATAACGGGCAGAAGTATATTTTCATATCCTGTCAGCTCCTGCACAAGATTGTATGACTGAAACACAAAGCCGAAGCGTCTGCGGCGTAAAACGGAAAGCTGATTATCGTTATATTTTTTCAGCGGTTCACCGTTATAAATAACATCTCCGCTTGTGGGATTTTCAAGAGAGCTGAGATTATGGAGCAATGTAGATTTGCCCGAACCGGAAGGCCCCGTTATTGCGACAAATTCGCCCTGCTCAAAAGAAAGACTGATATTGTCAATCGCCTTTATGACGCCGTCACCCGAAAGATACTCTTTTGTCAGGTTTTTACATTCAAGAACTTTCATTCAATTAAACTCCTTTGGCTTTATTGACCTCATTATAAAACGCCAATCTTACGATTGTCTTACTTTCACATTAAGATTTTGTAAGAAAAAAGCCGGAACAATTATTCCGACTTTATTATTCCGTCTATAACCGGAAGGCATATTGTGATTTTAAGTCCGTCTGCGGTATTTTCCGCAGATACAATTCCGTGATGCTTTTCGACAATCTCTTTTGTGATTGCAAGACCGAGACCGGTACTGTTCGGTTCAGAGTTTTCGCTTCTGTAAAAACGGCTGAATAAATTGGGCAAATCCGTCATATTTGCACCGCCGCCGTTGTCTTCAAAGGAAATACCGACAGAGCTTTCGGCAGATTCAATATTTATTCTGATTCTTCCGTCAGGTTCAGTATGCTCGCAAGCGTTTTTTATAATATTTCCGAACGCCTCCGAGAGCCACTCACCGTCACATCGAAGAAAAGCGGAGCCGTTTATTTCAATCTGTTTTTCGGGATAAAGAGCTTTAAACTGTTCAGCGGTATTTTCAATAATATTTTCGATTTTGTTATCTGTAAAACTCATTTCGTATGCATCTGCTTTCAACTTTTGCAAACGCAGCAGATTATACATAAGTCTCTCCGTTTTATCAAGCAATCTGAGCTGTTTCTCTCCATTATCGGAAGGGTTCTGTTCCTGTGCCATTTCACAGTAAAGACGGATTCCGGCAAGAGGAGTTTTAAGCTGATGAGAAACATCTGCTACAAACTGAGCGTTTTTTATATTGTCATTTTTGTTGTTCTGCTTCTGCAAATCAAGCATATCACATAAATCGGAAACATCATTATGCAGACGGGAAAACGAATTATCCGATGTATCAAAGTGTATTCTTTTGCCTGATTTAAGATATTCCTCGATTTCATCTGAAAGCGCTTCAACGGATTTGTGCGTTTTTCTGTTTGCGGTTATTGATATAACACCGAAAACCAGCAGAAACGCCGACAATACGGACAAAATTATTTCAAACGGTGTCATTGCTTTTCCTCCCATCTGTAACCGACACCTCGGATTGTGGAAAAACGAGAGGCTCCGATTTTTTCACGCAGACGGCTGATATGCACCGAAAGAGTGTTGTCATCAATAAAATTACCGTCACAGTCCCAAATTGATGAAAGCAAACTGCTCCGTGTCACAACAATACCGGCATTTTTGATAAGCTTTGATAAAATCTGAAATTCGGTGGGAGTAAGAAAAACCGTTTCGTCGTTTTTCTTGACAAGCATTTTATTCATATCAACTTTCAAACCGTCGGATTCGTAAACACTTGACGGATTTCGCCTAAGCAGAGCACGAATTCGTGAAAGCAGAACCTTTATTCCGAAAGGTTTGGTAACATAATCATCACCGCCGGCATCAAGCCCCGCAACAATTTCGTTTTCGTCGTCACAGGCTGTGAGAAAAAGAACAGGCACGGCTTTTTCGTTTGCTCTTATTTCACGGCAGATGTCAAGACCTCTGCCATCGGGCAGACGCACATCAAGAATGACAAGACCGAAATCTATCGTGTTCAGATACTCTCTTGCTGTTCTTGCGTTTTCCGCCGCTGTAACCTCATAACCTTCTTTTTCAAGAAGTTCAACGAGCCCATCACGCAGAAAAGTATCATCTTCAACAATCAGTATATGTGTGCTCATTCTTTCACCGCCTTTAGTTCATTATAGCATAAATGAAATTACTCTTCAATAAAACAAGTCTTAAGAAATTGTAAGTTTAATTTTCTACTCAAATCTGCGTCAAAAAAGAAAAAAGTCAGAAATTCAAATCAATTCTGCGTTATATCCGGAACTTTTGAAATTTCGACTATAATAGTAATGTAAGGCTTTTCAGAAAGCCTTGAAACGAGCGGTTATGCTTTTCGGAGCATAGCCGCTTTTCTTATGCTGTAATCGATGTTGGCTGAATAATTATCCCAACTATGCAAATATCATTCATTGACGGAAAAGTGAACCGTAACATAATTTAACTCCCGTATAGGATGAGAAATGTCACAAACCCATTTTGAATGGTGTCACGCATTTTTTCGCTTTTTTCGATTTTTCCGAATTACCTGAAATGGAGAAAACAATAAGCCGGGATTAATTAAAAATACAAGGAGGTGTTTCCAATGAACAACACATCATAGCAAAGACAGCGGTTCACACATTCATTTTTTCACACTCTGTCTCAAAACAGAATGTGAAAAAGATGCACACGGCAGATAGCTGCGTTTTGTATCTGTCGGGTGGTGAGGCAGAAACATATTTTGTACACAACAAAATTGTTCCGGCATCACTGCGGAGTTTGAGGAAGCAATCCTCAATATCCCTCGGCAGTCTGCTGAAGACCTCAATCCGGTTGTGATGCCTGCGTCATAACCGGTATTGAGTTACTGCTTTTGACAAGACAGCTGCAGTAACCGTATTCTTACCGCAAAATCTATATATCTTTCGTATTATGAAACATTTATGAAACGCACCGTATATCTGAATTATGCAACAAATATGACACGGCAATAAAAATCAATTATGAAACAATATGATGCAAATGAAAGGATGATGTATTTGAATGAAATCAGAATAAGTATCGAAATCGAAAACGATGATTATTTAAAAAGAGATGAAATGCTGAAATGTCTCAAAAGAAATTATGAGATAAGATTCATTAAGGAAAATTCATCTTACGCAAACAAGAAATATCTGCAATATGAGCTTACTTCCAAAGACAAATCCAACCTCGGCAGAAAAAGAATTCTCTCTCCCGAAGATGAATCGGAAATCAAACTGAAACACTATGATGAAGGTTATACCCTCGATGATCTTTCAAGTTTATTCTGCGTCAGCAAAGCTACAATTTGCAGAACATTGAAGAGGTAAGATATGCCCTTTACCATAGCGACCCATGTAGGCACAAACATTGCCCGTCAGCATAATATCAGAGATAAAAGAATAACGGATAAGGAAAGTCATATTGATCCAAACGGCATACATGAAGTATGGCTCGGTGCTGATTTAACCGAGCGTGAAGCGTATCATAAAATTTTTGATACAGCCGTTTCGGAATACAATATGAAACAGAAGCGTAATGACAGAAAGATTGCGGATTACTACGAAAAGATAAAATCGGATAAGCAGAAACATACCGCCTATGAAATGATCGTTTCCGTCGGTAATATGGATGAACGCATACCCGAAGAAGTCGGTTATGAAATCTTAAAAGAATTTGCATCAGGATGGATAGATAAGAATCCGAATATGATTATGTTCGGCTGTTACTATCATGCCGATGAACAGGGAGTACCACATATTCATATTGACTATATTCCCGTTGGAACAGAATTCAGAAAAGGATTATCAAAGCAGGTAAGTTCAACTCAGGCTCTCAAAGAAATGGGCTTTGTCAGTGACGGCTGCAACAATACCGCACAGACAAAATGGATACATTCCGAAAATGCGAGACTTGAAGAAATCTGCAATAATCACGGCATTGAAGTTTATCACCCCATGACCGGCAGAGAACATCAGGAAAAAAAGCAATACATTCTTGAAAGACAAAGAGAAAAGCTTGAAGCCGAAATATCCGAACTGGAGGAAAAGAAGCAAAAGCAAATCAGAGACACATTATCTGTTCTTGATTCATTGGAAAATCAAAAATCCGAGCTTGAGGATGAGATAACTGAATTGAAGCATGACAAACAAACGGTAGAAAATGAGCTAAATGAAATTGCACCGAGAGTCAACAAGATAATAAGCGATTTTGATGAAGAAATGCCGAGTGCTTCAAAGATATTACCTTTACCGGAAAAGAAAGAAACAGCATCCGATTACAGAACAAGGATTATTCCGATAATAAACAAAGCCATTGATAAAATCATCAGTAAATCCCGAAGCTGGCATCGTACGATTATTGACCTTGTCAAAGAAAACAAAGCTTTGAAAGAGAAGGTCGGCAGCATTCCCGAAAAGGATGAAAAGATCAAAACCCTTACCGATGAAAACATCCGTTTGACTTCAGATTACGAAGACTTATGTCAAATCTACGGCAGACAAACACTCAGAGAAAAGCTTGCCGAATACCGTGAAAAACGAAGACTTGAATCGGAAAAACGCAGAGAAAAAACATCAGTCACAGAACGCCTTGCCGAAGCACAAAAGCAGGTTGATCAGAACAAAAACAATTCCCGCACGGTCAAACATACCGGGCAGGAACGATGAGGAGACTATACCAAAGACAAAATGTTTGCATCCACAAATACGCAAAGAAAGGAGTGAGCGTTAATTATGCAGCAGACTAAAGACATCATAAAAGACAGAATAGCGCATTGTTATTCTGAATGGCTGATACATCTGCCGTTAATAATGACGGCGAATATACCCTGAGTACGGAAGAATTTTTCAAGCTTTTTGAGCAATGGCTTGACCCGTGGCTTGAAGAAGAATCCGACAGTCCAGAAAGTGAAGGATGATGTGAATGATTACAGTTGCGCAAACTGTTTTCGACTACACCGAAGCAAAAAGACGGCGGAGGTTTTGCGCCTCCGCCGTCGCTTTGTCATTTAATAACTCAGATAAAAAAAGATATCCAAACTAATCCATTATCATAGAAAAGTTCGGATATCGAGTGTTTGGTGACCCGGACGAGAATCGAACTCGTGTTACCGCCGTGAAAGGGCGGTGTCTT
>R27__coassemble_941_pt1 | contig 15074 bp, 15 predicted proteins | sample R27__metabat2_high_PE_014 | metagenome-assembled genome bin R27
CAAATATGCTGCCGTCGGAACCCTGCGCCGGAGAAGATTTTCCTCCGCAGGCAATAATTATCTTTTTTGAGAAAAATTCATCATTGATAATAAATCCGTCTTTTGTTTTTCGGATTTTTCTTGCCGCAGTATCGCAGAAAACGGAAATTCCGCATTTTTCAACTTCAAACCTCAACGCATCAAGCACCGACGAAGCGGCATTGCTCCTCGGATATACCCTGCCCTCACCGTCAGTTTTCGTAAGCATTCCCATACTTACAAAAAAGGCTTTGACCGCTTCGGGGTCATAGTCATTCAGCGCAGATGAAGCAAATCCGTAACTATGATAAGGATGCGAAAGCGCATTCTCATTTGTGAGATTGCATCTTCCGTTGCCTGTTGCGAGAATTTTTTTGCCGATTCTCGGAAGCTTTTCCATAACTGCGATATTCAGATTTTCATGAAGTCTCTTTGCGTTGATTGCCGCCGCAAGGCCTGCGGAGCATCCGCCGATGACCGTAACATCAAAATTCCTCATTCATCCTCGTCCATTCATAAGCAAAAAATAATCCATTATAAGGTATTATATAGTGTGCCGTGAATTTTGTCAATCGCAAGCTATTGATATTATTATAAATAAGTGATATAATAAACGCATAAACCGGAAAGGAAGTTTTTAAAATGACTGAAATTACAAAAGATATGAAAATCGGCGAAATCCTTGATGAAAACCGTGAAGTTGCTCCCTTCTTCCTCGAAATGGGAATGCACTGCCTCGGATGCCCCTCGGCAAGAAACGAAACCGTTGCTCAGGCCTGCATGGTTCACGGCGTAAATGCTGACGAACTCGTTGCAAAAGTCAACGCTTTCCTTGCAAAATAATGATTAAGCTTTCCGAAAGAATGATGATGGCGGCGAATATGGTCAGGCACGGAAGCAGAATTGCCGACATCGGCACCGACCATGCCTATCTCCCCGCTTATCTTATCGAAAAAGGAATTGCTTCAGAGGCTCTTGCGTGCGATGTGCGCAGGGGTCCTCTTTCAAATGCTCAAAAAACCGTTGAGCTTTTCGGAATTCAGGATAAAATAACGCTTCGCCTTTCGGACGGATTTGATGAAATTGAGCCGTTTGAAGCAGATGATTTCATAATGTGCGGAATGGGCGGAACTCTTATGGCGGAGCTTGTCAGCCGTGCATACTGGCTGAAGGATCCTTCAAAAAAACTCATTCTTCAGCCGCAGTCACATTCGGAAGATATAAGAAAGTTTCTTGTTGAAAACGGGTTCGCCATTCTTTGCGAGGATGCCTGCACCGATGACGGCAAGCTTTATTCCGCTCTTTCGGCGCAATACACCGGCGAAAAGCAGGATGTTGACGAAGCATATTATTACTGCGGCAAACTGATCGAATGCGAAAAACCGGAAGCGAAACAGATTCTTCTGAAAACCCTCGAAAGGCTGAAAATCAAGCTTGATGCCGCAAAGGATCACGGCACACACGAAGAATATCAGAAGCTTGAATTATTAACCGAAAAACTGGAGGCGGTTATCAATGGCAAATGAAATTACGGTTCAGAATATCGTTGACTTTATGAATACATACTGCCCGTTTGAAACAAAATGCGAATGGGACAACTGCGGCCTGCTGGTCGGAGATGCTTCTCAAAAAGTTGCCAAAATCGGCTTTGCTCTTGACATAACAAACGAAGCGGCTGAATTCGCATCAAAAAACGGAATAGACCTCATTATCAGCCATCATCCCGTTATCTTTAAGCCCGTGCGCTCGGTTGCAAAGGGAAATCCGGTTTATACGATGATTAACAATAACATTTCCGCAATCTGCGCTCACACCTGCCTTGACAAAGCCTCCGGCGGAGTAAACGATGCCCTTGCCGCAAAACTCGGCTTCAAGGCATATCCGCTTACCGATTCCGGCGATGAGGCAATGGTCAGAATTGCAGAAACCGAAGCAACGAGCGGCGTGGAACTTGCGGAATATGTCGGCAGAAAGCTCAACGCCGAAATAAGACTTGCGGACTGCGGAAAAGAAATCAGAAAAATCGCAATGTGCGGCGGCTCGGGCTGCGACTTCATTCAGAATGCCGTTGATGCGGGCTGCGATGCCTTCATTACCGGCGACGCTTCTCACCGTAATTTTCTTGATGCTCTTGCATCGGGAATAACCCTCATAGCCGCAGGACATTTTGAAACGGAAAATCCCGTGATGAGCCTTCTTGCAGAAGAGATCGGAAAGAAATATAACATCGAAACCATTCTCATTCCGCAATGCTCACCCGTAAAATACATAAAATAAGAGGAAATATCTATGCCCCTTGACGGACTTACTCTCTGCTTATTGAAGCAGGAACTTTCAGAAAAGATAACCGGAAGCAGAATAGAAAAAATACACCAGCCATCCAAAGATGAACTGGTGTTTCATCTGCGCACGAGAGAGGGCGCTTACCGTCTGCTGATCTCCGCATCGGCAAATAGCCCCAGAGCGCACCTCACCTCAACTGCGCCCGAAAACCCAGCAGCCCCTCCGATGCTCTGCATGCTTCTGCGAAAACATCTTTCATCTGCAGCGATAACGAATATCCGCCAGCTCGGGCTTGACAGAGTGCTGTTTTTTGACATTGCAGGCACAAACGAAATCGGAGATGCCGTAACTTTCACCCTCTGCGTTGAAATAATGGCAAAACACAGCAATATCATTCTCGTAAATTCGGATGGAATAATTGTTGATTCTGTAAAGCGAATTGACTTTACACAATCTTCCGTAAGGCAGATTCTGCCCGGATTCATATATGAGCTTCCGCCGCAGCAGAACAAGCTGAATATTGCCGAAAGCGAAATTTCAGGCCTCATTTCCGCAATAAAAGAATGCAAAGGCAAGCGCCTTTCAGGCGCAATTCTTGATACTCTTCAGGGCTTCTCTCCGTTGATATGCCGTGAACTCGCCGAAAAATGCGCCGGAAATGACATTGCGGTTGAAGAGCTTCTGCCGATTCATATCGAAAAGCTTGAAAAAGAACTTGAAGCAATCAGAAAAATGCTTGAAAGCGGAAAAGCCGAGCCGACTATGCTCATTCGTGAAAATGTAAAGCCATTTGACTTTACATTCACGGATATAACGCAATACGGATTCACGGTTTCGGCTAAAACATACGGAAGTTTTTCAGAGCTTCTTGACGGTTTTTATTACGAAAAAGACCGATTTGAACGCACAAAGCAGAGAAGCCAGTCGCTTCTGAAAACAATAACAAACGCATCCGCAAGAGCTTCAAGAAAACTGCAGAGCAGAAAAGCGGAACTTGAAGCCTGCGCCGATAAAGATAAGCTGCGCATCAACGCAGAGCTGATTCTTGCAAATCAATATCAGCTTCAGAAAGGCTCATTTTATTACGACCTTGCAAATTTTTATGACAACAACAATATTATCCGCATTCCCGCCGACCCTGCCCTTTCGCCGTCGGCAAATGCGCAGAAATATTTTAAAGAATATCGCAAATCCAAAACAGCGGAATCCATGCTCGGCGAGCTGATTGAGCAGAGCGAGCAGGAACTGAATTACCTTGAAAGCGTTATTGATGCGGTCAACAGAGCAGACGGATATGCGGAACTTGCCGAAATCCGTTCGGAGCTTTATGAGCAGGGTTATCTCAAGCGTGCCAAAAACGATAAATCAAAAAAAATCAAGCCGATGCCTCCGATGGAATATATTTCCGATGACGGATATACGATTCTCGTTGGCAGAAACAATATTCAGAATGAGCTTCTGACATTCAAAACAGCAAGAAAAGACGATTCGTGGTTTCATGTTCAGAAAATGCCCGGCTCTCATGTTGTTGTTATCGGAAACGGTGAAATCATTCCCGAAAGGACCTGCCGCCAGGCGGCGATACTTGCCGCATATCACAGCAGCGCAAGAGAATCAGCACAGGTTGCGGTTGACTATACCGAGGTCAGAGAGCTGAAAAAGCCTAACGGCGCAAAGCCCGGCAAGGTCATTTATCATACATATAACACGATGTGGGTCACGCCGGACAGAGAGCTCTGTGAAAAACTCAAAAAGAAAAAATAATATTCAATATAGCAAAAGAGACGGATTGCCGATTCGGTAATCCGTCTCTGAATTTTTATGCAAGAACTTTTGAAAGGAACTCTTTAAGTCTCGGATTCTGCGGATTCGAAAAGAATTCCGCAGGAGCGTTTTCTTCTGCGATAACACCGTCATCAATGAAGACCACTCTTGAAGCAACTTCCTTTGCAAAGCCCATCTCGTGAGTAACGATAACCATCGTCATGCCTTCGTTTGCAAGCTTCTTCATAACATCAAGAACTTCGCCTACCATTTCGGGGTCAAGCGCCGAGGTCGGCTCATCAAAAAGCATAACCTGCGGATTCATTGCAAGCGCACGCACTATTGCGATTCTCTGCTTCTGGCCGCCCGAAAGCATACTCGGGTAATCGTTCGCTCTGTCCTTAAGTCCGACTCTGTCAAGAAGCTCAAGTGCCTTCGCTTCGGCTTCCTCTTTGCTCATTTTAAGCAGCTTCATCGGAGCAATTGTCATATTGCGCATAATAGTCATGTGAGGGAAAAGATTGAACTGCTGAAAAACCATTCCCATTTTCTGGCGGTGGATATTTATATCAACGGATGTGTCCGCAATGTCAACGCCGTCAAAATAGATGTTGCCGCCGGTAGGGTCTTCAAGGCAGTTGAGGCATCTCAAAAATGTTGATTTGCCCGAACCGGAAGCGCCGATAATAACAACAACCTCGCCCTTTTTGATTTCGGTTGAAATGCCCTTGAGAACATTGTTTGAACCGAATGATTTTTTAAGGTTTTCAACCTTTATAACTGTATTATTCTCAATGGTCACTCTTTCTCAACCTCTTTTCAAATGCTCTGAGCAGCTTGGTCATTGCTATAACTATAACGAGATAGATAATTGCCAGCGAAATATAGGGCACCATCGCTGAATATGTTTTGCTGATAATATTCTGCGTCTGCTTTGTTACATCACGAAGAGCGATAACCGAAACAAGAGAAGTATCCTTGAGAAGAGTTATCATTTCGTTGCCGAGAGCGGGAAGAATATTCTTGATTGCCTGAGGAATAACGATATACCACATTGTCTGGGCATAGCTGAATCCGAGGCTTCTGCCTGCTTCCGCCTGACCTTTATCAACCGACATAAGACCGGAACGGACTATTTCGGCAACATAGGCGCCTGAATTTATGCCGAGAGTAAGAATACCGCATATAATTCTGCCCTCTTCCGTTTTGGGAACCATAATAACGAATCCCATAATAAGAAGCTGAACCATCATAGGAGTTCCTCTGATGACGGTAAGATATATTTCAGTAAAGAAATTCAGAATTCTTAAAATAACAGGCGGCTTCGTGGCGGTATAGCTTTCTTTCATAGTTCTGATGATAGCAAGCACAAGGCCGATAACAACGCCCATTAAAAGCGCACCGATAGTAACGATAAATGTTATTTTAAGGCCGGATGTAAAGAACTGCCATCTGTCTTTATAGATAAAAGTCTGATAAAGCTGAAAAACAAGATTTTGTAATCCTTCAGGCAGAGAAAGGACCCATGCGGGAGCTTCCGCAATCCATTTTGAGAAACTCAGAACTCCCATATTCATACCTTCTTTCGGAAAAAGTATTAAACCGAAATTGAGACATCGGGGTTTGATCCGATGCCTCAAATCATTATGCTATGCTGTTAAAATTATGCTTCTTTATACTTTGCGAAGATAGCATTGAGAGAACCGTCTGCCTTGATCTTTGCAAGATATTCGTTGAACTGACCGAGAAGCTCTGTATCTTCAAAGTTGAATGCAACTGCATACTGCTCTTCGCCGTAAGCTGTGTCAAGCTTCTTGATGCCGGGGTTAGCTTTAAGGAATTCAACTGCGGTCTGCTCATCGAGAACAACGCAGTCAACCTGCTTGTTTAAGAGAGCCTGAATGGCAAGTGAATATTTATCATACTGGTTAACAGCATCCTGACCGAAATCTTCTGTAACGAAATCGTCGCCTGTTGTGCCTGCCTGAACGCCGATAAGCTTGCCGGCAAGGTCTTCTTTGGTCTTGATTTCCGATCCTTCAAGAACAAGGATCGACTGGCAGGTGATTTCATAAGGATCGGAGAAGTTAACGCTGAGCTTTCTTTCGTCGGTAATTGTGAAGCCTGACATACCGATGTCAACAGCCTTTGAGTTAACGGCGGTGATGATTGATTTGAAATCCATATCCTGAATTTCAAGATCATAATTATAAGCATCTGCAAAGCCTCTGATTATTTCGATATCGATGCCTGCGTAATCTCCGTTATCTTCAACATATTCATAGGGAGGGAAGTCTGCGCTTGTGCCCATAACGAGCTTTGTCTTTTCAACGGGAGCTTCGGGTTCTTCTTTTCCGCATGAAGCGAACATTGATGCTGCAACCGCAATAACCATTACAACAGCAAGAATTTTTGCAAGTTTTTTCATTTATATTACCTCCGTAAAATTTAGGATGTTCTAATTATAGCATCAATTTTTTGCTTGTCAAGTATAAAAATACAATATTTGTAAACATTATGCACAATATGCAAGATTCGCCGTATATTTACGCCTTGTTATTCATTTTATACAGAATTTCCTTGAAATCGGAGCAGAAATCGCCCTCAAAAACCATTTCTTTATTTGTTACGGGATGTATAAATGTGCATTTTGCGCAATGCAGAAGCTGATGCCCTATCTCCGGCATAAAGCTCCCGTACATATTATCTCCCGCAAGCGGATGGCCGATATACGCCATATGAACTCTTATCTGATGTGTTCTGCCCGTTTCAAGATTCAGCCTTATCAGCGCCGCATTTTCAAACTGCTTTTCAGTTTTCCAATGGGTAACCGCCGGCTCATTGCCGAGTTCATACGAGCAGGCACGCAGGGTTTTCATCGGATCGGGTCTGAAAATCGGCACATCAACCGTGCCGGATTTCCCGATCCTTCCTTCAACAAGAGCGGCATACTCCTTTTTGACCTTTCCCGAAAGCCTGCACGCCGAAAGCTGATTGAGAGCGCAGACAACAAGCCCCGAAGTGCCCTTATCAAGCCTTCCGACCGCTCTGAAGGTCGGATTTTTGCCCTTATCATTCATATAGGCGCAAAGGGCGTTGGCAAGAGTATCCCCCTGATGGTTGTGGGTCGGATGCATAGCCATAAACGGGCTTTTATTTATTACAATTATATCGTCATCCTCATAGACAATATCAAGCTCTGCCCGCAGAGGCTCGATTCCGTTTCCGTCATCGGGGATACAGATGCTTATAACATCCCCGCATTTCACTCTGTCAATCGTTCTGACATGAATCCCGTTGAGCTTCATTCCGCCTTCGCTGAATTTGAGCGAGCGAACAAGCCTTGTTGAAAGTCCGCAGAAGCCCCGCAGAAATGATATTGCTTTTTTGCCGTCATACTGCTCCGGCACCGTATAATCAATTTTTCTCGGCATAATATTATTCTATATTGACTTTTCCGTCAAAAATAACTTCATATTCAACGCCTGCGGGAACGCTGACGGTGCATTCGTTCTTTTCACGGTTGATGCTGACGGAAACTCTGCCGGCGGGGATCTCAAAATATCCCTCTGCGCTGCCCGTAACATCATTTGTTTTCGGCTCGATTATCAGCTTTTTATATCCTGCCGAATTTTCGGGCTGACGGATGCCGAGGATATATGAGAACAGGAATTTAACTGCGCTTCCGAACATCGGATGCGACATTGAACGGGGATTTTTCCATTCCTCCCAGAGCGTTGTTGCGCCCGATTTCATCATAAAGCCGAATGACGGATATTCCTCCCTTGAAAGGAATTCCACCGCTTCGTCAAAATAGCCGTTTTTGAAAAGGTTCTTTGCAACAAGCTCCGTTCCGAATATGCCCGTGTCAAGCGGCTGCGTTCTGACCTTTTCAACGAGATTAAGAAGCGTTCTTTCGTCGCCGATTCCGATTTCAAGAGCAAACGCATTTGCGCTGTTGAGATTGTTTGCAAAATCTCCGGTTGTTTCGTCAAAATACTTATCGTAAATTGCCTTGACCTTTCTCTTCCTTATAAAGACAAGCTCCGTTCTTATTTCGCTTTTTCCGAGGACATCCGCTATCTCGCACATTTTATCTATCATTCTGATATAGAAATATGTATTGACAAAAGGCTCGGGAATATCGGGTCTCGAACCGTGAACAAGCTGGGGAGAGCACCATTCTCCGAGGCACCACAATGTCGGCTGACCGCTCGTCACAAGATCGTTTTCGCTGTGATTCTCAAGATAATCAAGGTATCTTAACATACCATCAAAATATTTTTCGGCAGGCTTTATGTCCCCGAAATGCTTATAAAAAACATAAGGGACCTCCGAAATTGCGCTTCCCCATCCGCCGGGACCGCCGCCGCAATGAGCATAAGGAGCTGTATACTGAACATTGCCGGATTTTCTGTCCCGGCAGTCTGAAATATCCTCCATCCATTTGCGATAGAATTTTTCGGTTTCAAGCATCATCATAACCGCTTCGCAGGTGAGTTGTCCGTCGCCGGTATATCCTCTGCGTTCAAGGTGAGGGCAGTCGGAGGGAATGCCTGCGTGCATATTGCAAAGCTGCGTTCTGATGAAAGCGTTATACATCCAGTTAAGCACTTCATTTTCACATTTGAAAGACGATGTTACGGGAGCATCGCAATGAATAACATCAACTCCGATAACATCCGCACCCTTGCTGATTTCAAAATATCTGAATGCGTGCCAGGTGAAAAGAAGCTTATATTCTCTGTCTTTTCCGTCTGTTATGAATTCGGCAAACTGACCCTGGGTCCAATCCTCGTGAGGCTTTCCGTCGGAATCAAGTTCTTCGGAAACAACAACGGAAATCTTTTCGTTTGCCTTATCGCAGGTAAAAACATAGCTGCCGGTGATGTTTTCGCCGGCGTCATATATAAGTGTATTCTCGGTTTCGCCGATAAGAAGCGGCTTGATCGTTCTGATAACTCTGTCATTCGGACAATCCTGAATATAAAATTCGGTTTCCGGCATGGCATATTCAACCGCATTCTGCCATGCACCGTCATCAAAATCGGGATTTATCCAGTTATCGTCAAGGCAGGGCTTCGTGAAATCCTGTTTTTCACCCTTGGTGAATTTAAAGAAGGTAAGCGGACCGTCATTAACCTTAACCGATTCATCCGAAAGAACAACTCTGTCTGCAATTTCGATCTTATAGCAGAGAGTGCATTCTCCCTTGTAATTGAAATACCAGCCCGGTCCGACCTCAGCGCAGAGAACATTTTCTCCGTCAACAAGCAGATCGGAAATATCGTATTTCATGCAGTAAACACGGCAGGCAAGCTCCTCGCCGAGTTCTTCCTCACAGAAGCATCCTTCAAAATGATGATAAAAGCTCGTTACAGGAGCAAAAACGGAATCATCCGTTCTTTTTCCGTTGATATAAAGCCTGAAAAAGCCGAGTCCGCAAACGGTTATTTCCGCTTTTTCGCCTTTCTTTGCGCCGAATCGGCCTCTGAATCTCGGAGACATTGAGCCTTCGCCGGATTTGAGAAATTTCGCTCCCGAAAACATTTCAAACTTATTCATAAATTACCTCTTAAAGTAAAACTTCTTTTCCGGTTTTTGCGGATTCATAAATTGCCGAGAGGATTTTTATCATATCGATACCCTGCTCGGGAACGAATATCGGTTCCGCCGAGCCTTCAAGCACATCAATAAAGTGGCTGATATTGTTTTTATGTCCGTCAAGCGTTCTGCCGCTGACCTTTTTGTTTTTCTGCTTTCCGTTGACCTCATAGAAAACATCGGCTTTTCCTCCGTGCCACGAAAGTCCGGCCTTATCGCCACGAAGTTCAACGAATCTGCGCTCTTTTTTTATGTTTGATGCCCATGAAAATTCAATCTGAAGCACGGCGCCGTTATCGAATCTGATAAAGCCCATTGCAAGGTCTTCAACATCGAATGTGCCGCCCTCGACCTTATCGCCGAATTTCGATTCCGGCGAATCACTGACATCGCAGTCGGCAAACTTGCAGAAAGTGTTTCCGCTGACGCTCACCGGCTTGGGATTTCCCATAAACCATATTGCAAGGTCGATCATGTGAACGCCGAGATCAATAAGCGGTCCGCCGCCGGACATTGCCTTTGTTGTGAACCATCCGCCCTTGCCGGGGATTCCTCTGCGGCGCACCCATCCGCATCTGCCGGCATAAAATTCACCGAATTCTCCTGCATCAATGAGCTTTCTTACATTCTGTGAGGTGCCGATATATCTGTTGTTTCTGATGATCATAAGGCGCTTTCCGTTTTTCTCGGAAGCCTCTTTCATTTTAAGCGCTTCTTCAACGCTGACAGCATCGGGCTTTTCGCAGAGAACATTTTTCCCTGCGTTGAGAGCATCAACGGCAATTATCGAATGAAGATAATTCGGAGTGCATATATCAACATAATCTATGCTTTCATCCTTAAGAAGCTCTTTATAATCCGTATATGTTTTTGCGTTTCTGAAAAAAGTTTTTCTGACAAATTCCGCTCTTTCGGGTTTAATATCACAAACAGCAACTATCTCCGCTCTTTTTTCAAGAAGATATGCGGGAATATGAGCTGCTTTGCATATTCCGCCGCATCCGATGATTCCTACTCTGAATTTAGCCATATTATTTTCCTCCCGTCAGTCGCAGAAGCTTTTCATAGCTTCAAGAGTTTTTTCAAGCAGTTCATCGATCTCCCAGCCGAGCATTTCGGCTCCCTCGGAGATGACCTCTCTTGAACAGCCTGCCGCAAACTTTTTATCCTTGAATTTTTTCTTAAGGGATTTAAGTTCCATATCCTGAACACTTTTTGAAGGTCTCATCAGCGCCGCTGCGCCGATAAGTCCCGTAAGCTCATCAGCCGCATAAAGCACCTTTTCCATCTGATGAACAGGCTCAACATCGGAGCATCTGCCGCAGCCGTGGCTGCACACGCCGTGAATAACGGCATCGTCAATGCCCTTTGATTTGAGAATTTCAACGCACTTGACGCAATGTTCTTCGGGATACATTTCAAAATCAATATCATGAAGAAGACCGACAAGAGCCCAGAAATCGGCTTCATCGCCGTAACCGAGTTCTTTTGCATACCATCTCATAACGCCCTCAACGGTTTCGCCGTGGAGAATATGGAACGGCTCTTTGTTATATTCTTTAAGAAAATCAAGCGCTTCTTCTCTCGAAATCATAACAATACCCCTTTTATTATATTTATGTAATATTATCACATCTTTAAAGCTGTGTCAATCAGCATATTTATGTTGACATTCGGCAAAAAAAGACTAAAATATAACCGAAAGGACTGATAAAAATGATTTATGATAAAATTGAAAACTTAAGACAATATGCCGGCATCGACGAGCGTTTCAATGCAATTGCCGATTTTATCGAAAAAAACGATCTGAAAACCATCCCGACGGGCAGCTATGAGGTCTGCGAAGGCGTTAAAGCGGGCATTTCGGAATATGAGCCTGCTCTCGGAGGAGACTATGAAGCTCACAGATGCTTCAATGATCTTCAGTATGCGATCACCGGCTGCGAAGCGATTGATGTTGTGCCTGCCTCCGATTGCAGAGAATCGACCGGCTATAAACCCGACATAGAATTTTTCAAAGAAAAAACCTGCGGCGTTTCAAGAGTTTCTCTTGACGAAGGCACTTTCGCCTTTCTTGCTCCGCAGGATGCCCACAAACCCTGCATCAAAACAACAAGCAACAAAATCCGCAAGGCCGTGTTTAAAATCGAAATTATAAAGTAGGCAAAAAAACTGCCCCATCATCCGATGAGGCGGTTTCCTTTTTTAATTGTCCGAATCATTATCAGTTATCGCAACGCCTTCGGAATCTCTGAAGAGAAGCGAAATGCACCAGATACCTGCAAGAGCAACGAGAGTATAGATGATTCTGCTGAGAATCGCTCCCTGACCGCCGAATATCCATGCAACGATATCAAACTGAAAAAGACCGATGCTGCCCCAGTTGATTGCGCCGATAAGGACGGGCGCAATGGAAATTTTATCATGCATATGTTTCACGACATTATCTGGTTTTTCACAGATATTATTGCCCGAAATTCTGCCGATATTCATTGCACATTTTAATATTTGAATTTAACATCGCTTTCTTTAAGAAACGGTGCATTTTTGTCTTTTTCCGAAAGCACGGGATTCTCTTCGTTCCATTCAACGCCGATTTCGGGATCGTTGAATCTGATGCTTCTGTCGGCTGACGGTTCATAGAAATTATCTACCTTATATGAAATTTCAACATCATCGGTCAGCGAAACGAAGCCGTGAAGACAGCCTCTCGGAATGAAAAGCATTTTTTTGTTTTCGCCCGTAAGCTTTACCATGACTTTTTTCATAAATGTCGGCGAACCTTCACGGATATCGACCGCAACATCAATGATTTCGCCCCTGAGGCAGGTAACGATTTTTGCCTGCGCATAAGGCTCTTTTTGGCAGTGAAGGCCCCGAAGAGTACCTTTTTTTGCAGAAAACGAACGGTTATCCTGAACAAAATCAATATTTATCCCGTTTTCTTCAAATGCTTTTTCGGAATATGATTCATAAAACCATCCCCTGCTGTCGCCGAAAACCTTCGGCAAAACCTCGAAGCATCCGTCTATTTCCGTTCTGATAAAATCCATAATTTAAACCTCTTATTAAACTTTAAAATGAGCATATCCTTGCTCCGGATGTCAAATATAATATCACTATTCTTTATTGATGTCAAACAGACATTCTTCAGAAAAAATATTATAATAATATTTACATTTGCTGAACATTTGTGCTATAATATGAGAAATCCGGCTTCAGGGAGGTTTCAGCTTGGACAGATTCATTCTGCATTCAAAATATGCGCCGACGGGCGATCAGCCAAAAGCTATCCGTGAGCTTGTTGACGGCATAAATAAAGGCTATGCGGAGCAGACCCTGCTCGGCGTTACCGGTTCAGGCAAAACCTTTACGATGGCGAATGTTATTGCCGAGGTCAACAGACCCACGCTCGTTCTCGCTCATAACAAAACTCTTGCGGCGCAGCTCTGCAGCGAATTCAGAGAATTTTTCCCGGAAAATGCCGTTGAGTATTTTGTTTCATACTATGATTATTACCAGCCGGAAGCATATATTGCAACAACCGATACCTATATTGAAAAAGATTCGGCGGTCAACGATGAAATTGATAAACTCCGCCATTCGGCAACATCAGCCCTTTCGGAACGAAGGGATGTTATCATCGTTGCCAGCGTTTCCTGCATATATACCCTCGGCGATCCGATCGACTACCGCAGCATGGTCATTTCTCTGCGCACGGGCATGGAAAAAAACAGAGATGAGCTGATTGAAAAGCTTGTTTCGATTCAGTATGAAAGAAACGATATTGATTTCAGCCGAAACAAATTCCGGGTCAGAGGCGATGTTATCGAAGTCTTTCCCGTATATTCAAACGAGAATGCGATCCGCATTGAATTTTTCGGCGACGAAATAGACAGAATAAGCGAAATCAACGCTCTCACCGGCCAGGTCAAGGCTGTGCTTTCCCACGCTGCGATTTATCCGGCTTCACATTATGTTGTCAGCCCCGATAAAATGGAAAGGTCAATTTCCGAAATTTACGGCGAAATGCTTGAGAGAGTTAAGGAATTTGAAAGTCAGGGCAAACTCCTTGAAGCGCAGAGAATCAGAGAAAGAACCGAGCACGATATAGAGATGCTCCGTGAAACCGGCTTCTGCAAGGGAATCGAAAACTATTCAAGAGTTATGTCCGGCAGAGAGCCCGGCTCTGCTCCGTTTACACTTCTGAATTATTTCCCCGACGATTATCTGCTTTTCGTTGATGAATCCCATGTCACTCTGCCGCAGGTCAGAGCGATGTACGGCGGCGACAGAGCGAGAAAAACGAGCCTTATTGATTTCGGCTTCCGTCTTCCGTCCGCTTATGATAACAGGCCGCTCACATTTGATGAATTCTATGAGCGGACTCATCAGAAAATATTTGTCAGCGCAACTCCCGGCGACTTTGAAAAAGAACACAGCGCACAGATCGCCGAACAGGTAATCAGACCGACCGGACTTCTTGATCCCGAAATTTCCGTCAGACCCGTTGAAGGCCAGATAGACGACCTCGTTTCGGAAATAAATATCCGCACGGGAAAAGGAGAAAGAGTTCTCGTCACCACACTTACAAAGAAAATGGCGGAAGATCTGACCGATTATCTTGAAAATCTCGATATAAAAGTCAGATATATGCATCACGATATTGATACAATTGAGCGCATGGAAATCATCAGAGGTCTTCGACTGGGTGAATTTGATGTGCTTGTGGGCATCAATCTTCTGCGTGAAGGTCTTGATATTCCCGAAGTTTCGCTCGTTGCGATCCTTGATGCCGATAAAGAAGGCTTCCTGCGTTCCGAAACATCGCTCATTCAGACCGTCGGCAGAGCTGCAAGAAACAGCGAGGGAACGGTTATCATGTATGCCGATTCCGTTACCCCATCAATGGAAAGAGCAATAACCGAAACGGAACGCCGCCGCAGAAAACAGATGAAATATAATGAAGAAAACGGAATAACGCCAAAGACGATAGTCAAGGATGTTCATGAAATTATCGAAATTTCAACAAAAGCGGATTCCGACGGCGATGTTTCAAGAATGAGCAGAAAAGAAAGAGAAATCCTTATCAACAGACTCACCGCCGAAATGAAGGCAGCCGCAAAGATTCTCGAATTTGAGCACGCCGCCTATCTTCGTGACAGAATAGAAAAGCTCCGGAAAGGAAAATGAGAACCTGAAATGTGTTGCATTTCAGAGCCTTGTTGCAGGTGCAATAATATGGCATTCAAAAATTTAGTTGTCAGAGGTGCCAAAGAACACAACCTCAAAAATGTTGATGTGAGCATTCCCAGAGATAAGCTCGTTGTTTTTACGGGTCTTTCGGGCTCGGGCAAATCATCGCTCGCATTTGATACAATATATGCCGAGGGTCAGCGCAGATA
>R27__coassemble_973_pt1 | contig 14756 bp, 10 predicted proteins | sample R27__metabat2_high_PE_014 | metagenome-assembled genome bin R27
GATGTATTTTATCACAAAGAAATTCCACTTGCAAGTTTTTTTATAAAAAAAAATTAAAAAAAACAGACAAATCGTGTGAATTGTCATATAAATATTAGTGAGGGAATTGGTCTTTTTAACCAAATATCCCCGATAGGAGTGTCTGAAATGAAAATAAACTGGAAAAAGAAGCTGACAGACCGCAGGTTATGGGCAGCAGTTATCGGCTTTATCGCTCCCGTTCTTCTCGCTTTCGGAGTTGCAGATAAGACCGTTGCCGAAGTAACGGCGGCAATCTCCGCAGGAGCGGCAGTTGTTTCTTTTGTTATAGCAGACAACATTTCTCATTCTTCCGACAAAGGAGGGAGCGATTGCGAAAAAGATGATAAAGACAAATGACGGACTTGTTGATTATGCCTTAAAACAGCTTGGTAAGCCTTATTGGTACGGAACATTCGGCAACACGGCAACGCAGGCGCTGCTCAACGCCAAAACAAAGCAATATCCTTCTCATTATTATTCATCAAGAATCCCGACTTATAAATCGCAGTTCGGTAAAAAAGTTTTTGACTGCGTGGGGCTGATAAAAGGGTATCTCTGGAGCGATTCCCCGAATTCTGCGCCGAAATATAACGCCTCTCAGGATGTTTCGGCAGACGGTATGAAAGCCGTTTGCACCGACGCAGGCAAAATGGATTCCATGCCGGAGCAGAAAGGAATCCTCGTTTTTCAGCCCGGCCATGTCGGAATCTATATCGGCTCCGGATATGTTGTTGAAGCAAGAGGATTTGCCTTCGGCGTTGTTAAAACTCCGCTGAAAAGCAGAGGCTGGACTTCGTGGGGCAGATGTCCCTGGATTGATTATGATTCCGAAACTGAATATTTTAAAAGATACACCGGCATATCCGAGAGCATAGTCGATGCGCTCAAAAGCATCGGCTTTCCATCATCTTTTGAATACAGAAAAAGCATAGCGGAAGCCAACGGAATCAAAAATTATTCGGGCCTTGCACAGCAGAATGAAGAGCTGCTTTCAAAGCTTCGCAGCGGCAGCCTTATAAAACCGAAGTAAATTGATCCATACCCTGCCTAACACAAAAGAGAGATGATTCGGGACAACACCTCATAAATCATCTCTCTTTACATCCTGATTTGATATTGAAACAGATTTAATTTTTCTCAACGCCGAGAACAACTTTTTCGCCGTTGATATCCCAATCCTTGGAATATGAGCCGCCCTCTGCCGAAATGATTTCGGTTGCAAGAACATCACGGCAAACAGATTCTTCGTTCTTTCTGAAGATGGCTTCGATGTTTGCGTTGCCGCTTACATAAATTTTAATGGTATCCATAACCTCAAATCCGGCATCCTTACGCATTGTCTGGATCTTCGAAATAAGCTCTCTTACGAAGCCCTCTTCGATAAGCTCTTCGGTAAGATTTGTATCAAGAACAACGGTAACTCCGCCGTCGCTCTCTGCCTGGAAACCTTCTTTCTGCATTGTTTCAATGAGAAGATCTTCGGGAGCGAGAACGATTTCGGTTCCGTCAACGGTAAATGTAAGAGCGCCCTTTTCGTCAAGCTCTTTCTTTGCTGCGGAGCCGTCAATGCTCTGAAGATAATTTCTGATTCCGCCGAGCATCTTGCCGTATTTGGGACCGAGGGTCTTGAGCTGCGGCTTGAAATTATATGAAACATAAGAAGCGGAATTATTTACAAATTCAAGAGCCTTGATGTTGAGCTCGTCCTCAATGATCTCGCAGTATTCTTTGCCGAGTTCTTTCGGAGCCGTAACAAAAATTCTGCCGAGCGGCTGTCTGTTTTTGATATTTGCACCGTTTCTTGCTGCTCTGCCGAGAACAACGATCTTGAGAACTTCGTCCATTGATGCTTCAAGCTCTTTATCAATGAATTTCTTATCGGAAACGGGATAATCGCAGAGATGAACGCTTATCGGAGCATCGGGATAGATGTTGCAGACAAGGTTGCGGTAAATATCCTCGGTCATAAACGGAATCATCGGGGCGGAAAGCTTGATAACCGTTACGAGAGCGGTATAAAGAGTCATATAAGCGTTGATCTTATCCTGCTTAAGTCCCTGCGCCCAGAAACGCTCTCTGCCTCTGCGGACATACCAGTTACTCATATCGTCAACAAATTCCTGAAGAGCCTTGCCCGCTTCGGGGATAGCATAGTTATTCAGATGGCCGTCAACCTCATCAATGAGAGTGTTGAGCCTTGAAAGAAGCCACTTGTCCATAATGGAAAGCTTGCTGTAATCAAGCTCGTGCTTTGAAGGATCAAACTTATCAATATTCGCATAGAGAATATAGAAAGCATAGGTGTTCCAGAGAGTGCCCATAAACTTGCGCTGGCCCTCAACAACAGCTTTTCCGTGGAAACGGTTGGGGAGCCACGGAGCGGAGTTCGTATAGAAATACCAGCGGATCGCATCTGCGCCGTAGGTTGAAAGAGCATCAAACGGATCAACCGCATTGCCCTTGCTCTTGGACATCTTCTGTCCGTTTTCGTCCTGAACAAGTCCGAGAACGATAACATTTTCGTAGGGAGATTTGTCAAAGAGCAGAGTTGAAATTGCCATAAGAGAATAGAACCATCCTCTTGTCTGGTCAACAGCCTCGGATATAAAGGCTGCGGGGAACTGCTGTTCAAACAGCTCTTTGTTTTCAAACGGATAATGATGCTGGGCAAAAGGCATTGAGCCGGAATCATACCAGCAGTCAATAACTTCCGGAACTCTCTTCATCTGCTTGCAGCACTTTTCACACTTGATGGTAACGGCATCAATATACGGACGGTGAAGTTCAATATCATCAGGGCAGTTGTCGCTCATTTCCTTAAGCTCTGCTATTGAGCCGATCGCATGTCTGTGGCCGCATTCGCATTCCCAGATATTGAGAGGAGTGCCCCAGTAACGGTTACGGCTGATGCCCCAATCCTGAATATTCTTGAGCCAATCACCGAATCTGCCTGTTCCGATGCTTTCGGGGATCCAGTTGACCGTATTATTATTCTTGATAAGGTTATCTCTGACTGCCGTCATTTTGACAAACCATGATTCTCTTGCAAAATAGATGAGCGGAGTGTCGCAGCGCCAGCAATGAGGATATTCATGCTCAACCTTCGGAGCACTGAAAAGAATTCCTCTTGCGTCAAGCTCTTTGAGAACTTCGGGATCGCAGTTGATTGCACCATCGTCGATTTCGGACTGTTTGGGTTTGCAGCGCATTCCGGCAAACGGAGTTTCGTCTTTCATAACGCCGTGTTCATCAACCATCTGAACAAACGGAGCATCATATTTTCTGCCGACTCTCGCATCGTCTTCACCGAAGGCGGGAGCGATGTGAACGATACCCGTGCCGTCTGACATCGTTACATAGGTGTCGCAGTAAATGAAGAAAGCCTTTTTGCCCTGCTTATCAACAGCTTTCTTTGCGCACTCATAAAGAGGCTCATATTCTTTATATTCAAGATCCGTGCCCTTGTATTCTTCAATGATTTCGTAAGCCGGAACGCCTTCTTCACGCTGAATTGAACCGAGAACGGTGTCAAGAAGTGCCTTCGCCATAATATAGGTATAGCCGTCTGCCGCCTTGACCTTTGCATAGATTTCATCGGGATTCACGCAGAGAGCGATGTTTGATGCAAGAGTCCAGGGAGTTGTTGTCCATGCGAGAAAATAAGCGTCCTCACCCTTGATTTTGAAGCGGACAACGGCAGTACGCTCTTTGAGAGTTTTATATCCCTGGGCAACCTCGTGAGAGGAAAGCGGAGTTCCGCAGCGGGGGCAATAGGGAACGATTTTGAATCCCTTATAGAGAAGACCCTTATTCCAGATTTCTTTAAGTGACCACCATTCGGATTCGATAAAATCGTTATGATAGGTAACATAAGGTTTGTTCATATCTGCCCAGAAGCCGACTGTGCCGGAGAAATCCTCCCACATTCCCTTATATTTCCAAACGCTTTCCTTGCAATGGCCGATAAAAGGTTCAAGGCCGTAATCTTCTATCTGCTCCTTGCCGTTGATGCCGAGCATTTTTTCAACTTCAAGTTCAACGGGAAGGCCGTGAGTGTCCCAGCCGGCCTTTCTGGGAACCATATAACCCTTCATTGTGCGGTATCTGGGAATCATATCCTTGATAACTCTCGTAAGAACATGGCCGATATGCGGCTTGCCGTTTGCAGTCGGCGGGCCGTCATAGAAAGTATACGTGGGGCAGCCTTCTCTGATTTCCATGCTCTTCTCAAAAATTCTGTTTTCTTTCCAGAATTCAAGAACAGCCTTTTCACGGCTGACAAAATCGAGATTTGAAGAAACTTTTTCGTACATTTTGTTTTCCTCCGTTTATATTCTGAAAATATCCTGATACATAAAAAAGGCTCTGCCCCGAAACGGGACAAAGCCAAAGCTTATTAAACCACCCGAACATAACCGACATTATGCGCCCGGTAACGGCGGACTGCCGTCAGAGCCTACTCGATGAATCTTTCGGTCTGCGATTCGGGAGTGATATTCTTTTCGGCATCGTCTGCCGGTTTTGCACTGTCACCGGCTCACTGAAAGACAAAGGCGCCGAAAATACTGTCTCCGTCATAATCTTTTGGGAAATATTCAAATATCTAATGTAGTGTATCACAAAGTTATTTTATTGTCAATAACTTTATAATTGAATCAATAATGCTTTGCTCCGCAGACACAGTATTCATTGATTCCGAAAAGTTTGCAGAAGAATATATAGATGTTCCAAAAAATATTATTGCCGGAATGGCATGAGCAGGAGCATTCAAACGAGGGATATGAAGGCTCTTTAACGGATGAATTTTTGTTGATTTTTTCAACTGTCCAGGTTTTGAAAACGCCCTCGGTCAAATATTTGCTCAATTTAATTTCATCCTTATAGAACCGAATCAATCCGGCGGTAAGCTCGCTGGTTGAGATTTCGTTATCGGCATTCATTGATGTTCCGACATAGCCGCAGTTTGCATAGGTGAAATTAAGAGTTTCATTTGTATAGCAGTCCTTGCCGGTCTTGTCGCTCATCGGAACACGAATCTCTTCGCCCTTTGCAAGGAAATTGACCGAGCCGCCGATATAATCATCATAATCGCCCGAATGATTGTGGCCGAAAAGGAAGATTATATCAAGCTTCTTTCCTTTTTCGTTGAGAACATTGAATATATATGAAGCGTACATATTGTCGCCGTAATTCGTTCTGTCCGTGTGATGAAGAGGAACATGTGTGATAACGATAACGGGTCTTAAATCTTCCGCTTCGATCATTGCGCCGAGCTTTGAATCAATGTCAGCCGCAAGCGTTCTGACTGCGCTTCCGTCGGTGCTGTTCTGCTTCCATGGGAAATCGTCCTCGTTGACAGCATAGAGGCAGTATGCGCCCATATCATAAAATCCGGTGTCGGCAAATTCTTCCGTCGGATTATCGTGGTTGCCCTGAATATTTACAACGGCATTGGGGTCTGTTTCGGGGAAAGCTTCAAGAACAACGCCTCTTATTTTTGCAATTTCGGGCTTTGCCTGATTGAAAAGAAGAAGCGAATAATCTCCGCCGGTAAGCACGGAATCAAGCTTATCGAGTCCGTCTGCTTTCATTTTTCCGAGAATCGTTCCAAAACGGTCAAACGCTGCGCTGCCGACATTCTGAAAATCGGATGCCGTAACAACGGAAGCATAGGGGGCTTCGCCTGCAAAAGAGCAGACACATACGCCGAGCATGAGCGCCAGCGAAAGTAAAAGTGCAATGAATTTTTTCATATTTTTTTCACTCCTGATGATTTTTATGGAATAATTATATAGCTTTTTTCACCAAATTTCAAGAGCAGATACAATATACTGTGGTCATAACGCAGATGTTTGCCGCATTATAATATTCATAAAAAATAATGCTTGACATTCCGTGCCCGGTCTGTTAGAATATGTAAGCATCGCCGGGAGCGGTCTATTCAGCCGTGCCTTGCGTGCAGGATTAAATTTTTTATCCTTGTCACGGGTGATCCGTGACCAAAGACCATAAGGAGGTGCTAAAAGAATGTCAGCAAACAACTATGAGACTATGGTAGTTTTTTCAGTTGCAAACGGTGAAGAAGCTGCTCAGCCGCTCCTTGAGAAATTCAAGGGTATGATCGAAGCTAACGGCACTCTTGAGAGCGTTGACGAGTGGGGCAAGCGCAAGCTCGCATATCCCATCGAAGACGAACTTGAGGGATACTATGTTCTCTTCAATTATCAGGCAGAGCCCGAGTTCCCCGCTGAACTTGATCGTGTTTTCAAGATCACAGACGGTGTTCTCCGTTCACTCATCATCAGAAAAGACTAAGGAGGTACTGTAATGCTTAACTGTGCCGTATTAATGGGCAGGCTTGTTGCAGACCCCGAGCTTCGCACTACAGGAAACGGAACTTCCGTTTGTTCATTCACTGTTGCCGTTGACAGAAACTTCGTTCGCCAGAATGAAGAGCGTCAGGCGGATTTCATTGATGTTGTTGCCTGGAGACAGACAGCAGAATTCGTTTCAAAGTATTTCCGCAAAGGCTCAATGATCGCCGTTCAGGGCAGCATTCAGACAAGAATGTATGAAGACAAGAGCGGCAACAAGAGAAAAGCCGTTGAGATCGTTGCAGATAACGTAAGTTTCTGCGGCTCGAAGAGCGAATCAAACACCGTAAGCAGAAATGATGCTTATTCGGCTCCGATTCCCGCTGCTCCGGCTTTCGTCAACGCAGACGACAGTGATTTCAAGGAAATTCCCGAAGATGATCTCCCGTTCTGAGTTCATCTTTTCACATCTGAAAAAGGAGGTTTAATCCATGGCTTACGAAAAGAACGACAGAAGACCCAACAAAAAGGGCCGCAGAAAAGTTTGCTCCTTCTGCGTAGAAAAAGCAGAGAGCATTGATTATAAGGATATCAACAAGCTCAACAAGTTCACATCAGACAGAGCTAAAATCCTTCCCCGTCGTGTAACAGGTACCTGCGCAAAGCATCAGCGTGATCTCACGATCGCCATCAAGCGTGCCCGCCAGGTTGCTCTTCTTCCCTACACAAGCGACTGATAAGGAAGAAACCGATAAGAATTTTAAAGTGTGTATCTTCGGATGCACACTTTTTCTTTATAAATCATTGAAAAAAACAAAATAATCTGTTAATATAATTATATTTACGAAATCTATTCCGGAACGGAGGATAATATATGAAAAATATGACAGTTTCCACCAAATGTGTTCAGGGCGGATACAGACCGCAGAACGGAGAACCCAGGCAGCTCCCGATAATTCAGAGCACAACCTTCAAATATGACACGGGCGAAGAAATGGGCAAGCTTTTCGACCTTGAAGCCGAAGGATATTTTTACTCAAGGCTTCAGAATCCGACCTGCGATTCGGTTGCGGCAAAAATCTGCGCTCTTGAGGGCGGCTCCGCTGCAATGCTCACCTCCTCCGGCATGGCTGCAAATTTCTTTGCAGCTTTCAACATCTGCAGCTGCGGCGACCATATCGTTTCATCCTCCGCTATTTACGGCGGCACATATAATCTTTTCGCCGTAACATTCAAAAGAATGGGAATCAATGTTACATTCGTTTCTCCGAAATGCTCCGATGAAGAGCTTGAAGCCGCTTTCACCCCCGAAACAAAGATGGTTTTCGGCGAAACTCTCGCAAATCCGTCTCTTTCCGTTCTTGATATTGAAAGATTTTCAAAAGCCGCTCACGCTCACGGCGTTCCGCTTGTTATAGACAACACCTTCCCCACCCCCGTCAACTGCAGACCGATTGAATGGGGTGCAGACATCGTTACGCATTCAACAACAAAATATATGGACGGCCACGGCAGCGCAGTAGGCGGAGCGATCATAGATTCGGGCAAATTTGACTGGACGAAATATGCCGATAAATATCCCGGACTCTGCACTCCCGACGACAGCTATCACGGCGTGACCTACACAGAACGTTTCGGAATCGAAGGCGCATATATCACGAAGGCAACCGTTCAGCTTATGAGAGACCTCGGCGCAACTCCCGCTCCTATGAGTGCTTTTATACTCAACCTCGGTCTTGAAAGCCTCCATGTAAGAGTTGCCCGCCATTGCGAAAACGCTCTTACGATTGCAAAGCATCTTGAAAATCACGATATGATAACCTGGGTCAGCTATCCGGCTCTTTCCTCAAGCCCCGATTACGCTCTTGCGCAGAAATATCTCGCAAACGGCACCTGCGGAGTAGTCAGCTTCGGAGTTAAGGGCGGCAGAGAAGCAGCTGCGAAATTTATGAACAATCTCAAGCTTATCGCAATTGAAACCCATGTTGCAGATGCCCGTTCCTGCTGCCTTCATCCCGCAACAACGACCCACCGCCAGATGACCGATGAAGAGCTGATCGCAGGCGGCGTTTCGCCCGATCTTGTCAGACTTTCAGTCGGACTTGAAGGCGCAGAAGACCTTATCAGAGATATTGATCAGGCTCTTGCCGCTTTATAATTTTTAATTTCAGGAGCAATTTATAATGCCTATCAAAATACCGAATGATCTGCCTGCCGTTCAGACCCTCGCAGATGAAAACATATTCGTAATGACCGAGACAAGAGCAATCACGCAGGATATCCGTCCGCTTAAGATCCTTCTGCTCAATCTTATGCCGAAGAAAATCGAAACGGAAACCCAGATATCCAGAATTCTCGGCAACACCCCTCTTCAGATCGAGCTTACTCTCATAAGAATGAAGAGCCATATATCGCTGAACACGGCGCAGGATCATCTTCTCGCTTTTTACAGCACCTTCGATGATGTTCGCAAAGAAAAATTCGACGGAATGATAATCACCGGCGCTCCCGTTGAGCTTAAGGAATTTGAAGAAGTCGATTACTGGGAAGAACTCTGCGAAATCATGGAATGGAGCAAAACCCATGTTCACAGCACTCTGCATATCTGCTGGGGTGCGCAGGCAGGATTATATTATCACTTCGGAATAAAGAAAAAACTTATGGAAAAGAAGCTTTTCGGCGTTTATCCTCACAGAGCCGACTACGCTCTTTCAATGCTTCTCCGGGGATTTGACGATGTCTTTTATGTTCCCCATTCGAGATATACTTATGTTGAAAGAAGCGATATAGAAACCATTCCGGAGCTGAAAATTCTTGCCTCTTCCGAAAAAGCGGGAGTTCACATCGTTTCAACCGTCGGCGGAAGGCAGTTTTTCATTATGGGGCATGCGGAATATGATCCGCTTACGCTTGATGCGGAATACCGCAGAGATGCCGCCGCAGGGCTTGATACGGCTATCCCCGAAAATTATTATCCCGATGATAACCCCGATAATCCTCCGATAGTCAACTGGCGTTCTCACGGAAGCCTGCTCTATACGAACTGGCTGAATTATTTCGTCTATCAGTCAACGCCCTATGACCTTGAAACACTTGAATAATAAGAAAAGAGAGATGATTTCGTGAAAATTCCCGTAATCATCTCTCTTTGATTTTAATAAGCCTCCGCTTTTATTCGGATCATTTTATTTTGAAAACACATTTAAAATTCTGCCGAAAAGAACGGTGAAGAAATTGATGATCTTCCATAGAGGTTTGAGATTGACCTTTGAAAGAAGCTTTGCAAACGCCGTGCCTAATCCGCCGCCGATTTTATCTGACGGAGCGGAACCGGTCTTTTCAATTGCAAAGTTATCAACTCTTTCCGCCTCGCCGTCTTCAACCTGATAGGCGCTGTAATAGAGCCTGTTTCCGTCAACGGTTATTGCGGAAAACATCGACTTGTCGCTGTTGACTATCGTTTCCGCTCTCGGGAAAAGCTTGTCGGTCGCCTTTTCATCCTTGGTTGAATAAACCTTAACGCCCGATGTGCCGCAGATTGAATAAAGAGTGCCGGACGGATTCTTTTTAAGGTTAAAATCAAGTCCGTTATATTTAACAATTTCGCTTCTTGAAGGCATAACCGCATTTGAATTCATCGCATCCGTGCGAAGATAAACATGATCATGTCCCTGAAGCACAAGGTCAACTCCGAGATACGGAAGCAGAGCCGAAAGCTGGCCTCTCATACCCTTGACCTCTTTGTCATCATAATGTGAGCCGTTGGAATAGAGAGCTTTATGAAGCACAACGATTTTCCAATCCGCATCGCTCTTCTGAACATCGTTTATGAGCCAGTTTATCTGCTCTTCGCCGAGCTTGTCGCCGGCATCGTCATTCGTATTGAGAACAGAGAAATGGACGCCGTTATAATCATAGGAATAATAAACGCCCGTATCGAGATTCTGTTCGGGAACATTGGGAAGAACGAAATTCGTTGTTAAAACGCTGCCCTCTTTTTCGTGATTGCCCGTGGTCGGCATAAAGGGCATATTGAGGAACATATCGGTTGAATTCAGGAAATAATTCCAGTATTTTGAATTCTTTCCCATATCTACCTGGTCGCCGCTCGAAACAACAAATTTTGCTTCGGGATATGCTTCCTTTGCGGTTTCTATAACCGAAGCATATCTTTCATATTGCGATGCTCTCTGACCCTGCGGGTCGGTGATGTGGAAGAAGGTGAACGCTTCCGAATTCCCGCCTGCGGTTTCGATCGTTCCGTTTTCGCTCCACCATCCCTTTTCCGCATTGCCCACTCTGAACGAATATTTTGTTGCGGGAGTAAGATTTTTAAGCTTTACGGTGTGCTGAATATAATCCGTGCCGTAATCAAGGAAGCCGATAATTCCGAGATCTGCGCCGGGATAGAATCTTTCGCTCGGAACGCTTAATGTTTCGACCCTGCCGTCTGTTGTGGGTCTGCCGGTGAATTCGGGATTTTCGCTGAAAGGAATAAGCTCGATATCGGTTTCTTCAAGGCTGTATTTTGAAATCCATGTAATAGTTGCCTGCGTTGAAGAATCCTCGCCGAGCGTCATAACAACATTTGAGGGAAGGCGGAAATTTTCTTTCGTCGCTTCAACCTCAACAGGGCCCGTATAGGTAAGCGAGATATTGTTATCCGAGGCCTTTGCGGGATTTTCGTCTTTAATGAGCGAGCCGACCATCCATGCTATGGTACCGCCCCATGATTCAAACTGGCTGAATGTGAGATATTCATCAACAACGAGGGTGTCGAGAATTTCGTCAATTGAATGATAGCCGTCTGGAACAAGTGAAATTCCGAGAACGGAATCAATAAGATTCATAAAGCTGTTGTTGCCGCCGAGCAGCTGCTCGGTTATGCCCTGAATGATGTTGCCGAGAAGGGCAAGAGCCGTGCCGTCCGGGAAAAGCTCACCGGGGTTGAAATCAAGGTTTGAAAGCAGTTCATCTTCAATAAGGTCGTTGATGAGAGTTGTGCGGAGAAGGTTAAAAAATTCTTCCGCTTTCGCTCCGCTGTCAAAGCCCTCCAGAGTGTCGGCAACATAAGGAAGCTCAAGAATATCTTCGTCGCCGTTATAAAAAGCGAGAATGACGGATGTTGCAAATTCTCCGAGAGTGCAGCCGTGTTCCGGAGCCTCGCCGCCGAGGATTTTGCTGTTATATGTGCAGGGATATGAGCTGGTTTCAAATGAAAGAAGCTTATGAAGAATAGCCATAACCTTTTCCATCGTTGCATCAGGCTGATTGATATAAACATCGTCAACCTGCTTGCCGAAATCGTTGATAAAGCCCATAACATTTGTTCTGACCGTAAAAATATCAACATTTCCGATTGCAAGTCCCTGCATACCGATGGCGTCTGTTATGATTTTTTCAAGGTCAAGATTCTTTGCCGCAAGATATTTTACAAGGCCGCCTGTTTTCTGAATATCCTTGAAAATATCTCCGATAAGGCTTCCGAGGAGACCCTCAAGAAAATCTTCAATATCTGCGCCGCCGAAGGTCTTTACAAATGAGCCGGTGAGTCTGTACGGCTTCGGATATTCATAACCGGAATCCGAAACAACGGGCTGATATTCATCAATATCATAATTGGTCATATCAAGGCTGATATCGCTGCCGTCAGTTGTCATATCAACCGTTCTGTAATAATTGGGGTATCCCGTAAGAGTGGGCGTAAGAATATCGGTTATGGTTTCGCCGTTATCCGAAACATAGGAAATCGTGTCGCTTGCATGAAGATGGCCGGTGAAAACATAATGGATTCCGGCATCTGCATAGGTATCCGCAATTCTCTGCCAATCGGGAACAACAAACGCAAAGAAGGTTGCTTCTTCTATTTCCATGTGAGGAATAACATTGTGATGCTGCATAACAACGGGTATTCTGCCTTCGCTTTTCGCCTTCGCAGCCATTTCCGTTATCCAGCCGAGCAAATCATCGCCGATATTTCCGTCGGTAAGATGTTCTCCGCTTCCGGAGCCGTTGTCTGCGCTGTAAATGCAGCCGTCAACCGCAATCAGCCTGAAGCTTTCGCCGAGGTCGGCAGTATATGAAAGCATACCGCCCTTGTTGCCGGCTTTGGGAATGAATGTATCAATTGCAAGGTCATAGCCGAGATTTTTATAGATCTCTCTGAAATCCTCCGGAGAAGTTTTTCTGCCCTTTGCTTTTTTTCCGTCTGCAAAGGTGTTGACATTTGAATTGTTTACATCATGGTTTCCGTTGATAACAAAAACAGGAATGCCTGTTTCTTCCTCAAACGCTTCAAGCTTGCCTGCAAGCTCAACATGGCCCTCATATTCGCCGTCTTTTGTAAGATCTCCGGGAATGATAACATAATTGGGCTTTTCTTCGGAAGCATTTCTTTTTATGCCGTCAAGTGCATTTGCAAGAAGAGAATTGGCTTCGGTATATTCCTTGCCTTTTTCATCGGAAAAATCCGTGAATGCCTTGCATCCGTTTCCCTTGAGGGAATCGGGAAAATAGTGTATATCCGAAAGCAAACCGAGATGGATCGAAGAATCTTCAGCGCTTGCCATCATGGGAATGCAGCCGATGATAAGCGCAACGGTCATAATGATGCTGACCGCTTTGATCGGTAATCTTTTATCTTTCATTGCTTTTCTCCTCAGATATTTTTCATAAGGGGACCTATCCCCTTGATCGCTGCGGGAATACCCTTGAGAATCATTCTGATTCCGCCTTTTTCTCCGTTGAGAATTCTGCAAAGGCCCTCTGCCATTCTTTCGCTGAACACTCCGCCGCTCATGCTGATAAAATCACGGAAAGGAGTTGTGAGCGCAATCGCCTGAGCAAATCCCTCGGGAATAAGAGTTTTGAGCAGCTTATAGAGCTTTGCGCCGTTCTTTGTATGCGCGGCATTTTCGAAGTTATCGCTTATATCAATCGGCTTGCTCTTGTCGAAATCCGAAGCGGGAATATCTCTGCCGAGAACTGCCTTGAACTGCTCATCGGGAACATCCTGAACTTCGCCCGAATAATAAACCGGAGCGGATTCCGAATAATCCGGCATCGGAACTGCGGGAGCCGAAACGTTGACAGCTGCGGAAAGTCTTATATCCTCGCTCGATGCGCCGATAAGAATATCAAATTCGCCGCTTTCAACACACCAGTCATTTATTTTTACATTATAAAATGCGAATGCTCTTCTGTTAAGCTCAAATGAAACTTCCTTTTCCTCGCCTGCTTCAAGCCAAATCTTTTTGAATGCCTTAAGCTCTCTGACCGGTCTGAAAGCCGTGCTTTCCTTATCGGAAACATAGAGCTGCACCGTTTCAAAGCCTGCCATATCGCCGGTGTTCTTTATCTTGCAGGTTGCTTTGAGGTTGTCAATATCGCATATATCGTTCTTATCAAGCTTTATGTCGCTGTATTCAAAGCTTGTATATGAAAGGCCGAAGCCGAAGGGATAGCGCACCTTCTTGCCGATCTTCTGATAATATCTGTAACCGATATAAACGCTCTCTCGGAATTCGACCGATGCGGGGTTGCCGGGGAAATTGTTTTTCGCCGGAGTGCAGCCGTAACACATCGGATAGGTTTCTGCAAGCTTGCCGGAGGGATTGACCTTGCCGGAAATTATGTCGGCAACAGCGCCTGCTCCCGCCTGGCCGCCGAGATATGAATTGAGAACTGCCGAAACTCTGTCATTCCAGGGTATCTCAACCGGTGAGCCGCCTGCAAGAACAACAATAACATTCTCGTTGACCTTGAGAATTTCTTCAACAAGTGCATTGTGCGCTTCGGGAAGGCTCATGTGGGATCTGTCATAGCCCTCGGATTCATATTCATCGGTCAGACCGATAAAGAGTATAACGGCATCGCTCTTTGCCGCAAGATCGGAAGCATCTTTAAGGTGAGCGGCGTTTTTCTTTGCCTTTTTGAGTGAACGCTCATAGCCCTGGGCAAATTCAACATCATAACCGGCGTTTTTAAGCTCGTCAAAAGCATTGTCAAGCTGAGTGGGATTGATCTGCGATGAGCCTGCGCCCTGGTATCTCGGATTCTTTGCAAAATCGCCGATAACGGCAATCTTTCCTTCCTTTTTAAGAGGAAGAATTCCGTTATTCTTGAGAAGAACCATCGACTGAGAGGCAACTTTTCTTGCAAGAGGCTGATCATCGGCATCGTTATATTGATAGTCCTTCTTTGCGCCGTCGGAAGCCTTCTTGATAAGCTCAAGCACCTTGAGCGCTCTTGCATCAACAATCGCTTCGTCAAGAGTGCCGTTTTTGACCGCTTCAACTATTTTCTTTGTGCCTGCGCCGGATGATGAGGGCATTTCGATATCGTTGCCGTTTGTGAGACCGAGAGCTCTGTCATTAACTGCGCCCCAGTCCGAAACAACTGCGCCCTTGAAGCCCCATTCAT
>R27__coassemble_1016_pt1 | contig 14287 bp, 10 predicted proteins | sample R27__metabat2_high_PE_014 | metagenome-assembled genome bin R27
TGAGTGCGCTGTCGGGATCCTTAAGAAGATCCATAACGCCGAGATTTGAGCCTCTGCACATTCCGAAATCGTCAGCGTTGATAATGAGGTATCTGTCCATTTTCATTTTCCTTTCTTATTTGAATATTTCATAGGGGATTCTGTTCTTATATTCATCGGCATCAAATGAGTTGCCGTTGATTATAGATTTTTTGACCTGCTTTTTGCCCTTAACGAAATCGGTTTTTCCGGGGCAGAAAGGATAAAATCCGAGAACGCCGAAGATATACCAAAGAGCCATTGAGCCGTTATCCTCGTCGCCGGGGAAACCGTCATCCTCATAGGAGAACGCTTCTTCGCACATCTTTTCGACCCAATAAGCCGTTTTTTCGGTTTCTCCCAGCTCGGAATAGATATAGGGAAGATGGAAGCTCGGCTGATTTGAGATTGCGCACTGGCCGAAATCTGCCGCCGCCATTTCCGTTATTTCGTGTATCTCGCAGCCGTAACCGACAATTTCATAATCGGGAGCAGTTGAGAAAAGCTCATCAATTTTTTCGAGAAACTTTTCTCTGCCGCCGTAAAGCTCCGCAAGGCCCTCCATATCATGAGGCACGGCAAATGAATTCTGCCAAGCAGAGCCTTCGGTATAATCTCTGCCCCAACCGATGGGGGAGAAGTCGGGTCTGAAATTGCCGTTTGTGTCCTTTGCCCTCATAAATCCGGTTTCGGGATCAAAAAGATTTTTATAATTTTTTGCTCTGATGCGGTATTCTTTTTCAATATCCGCTCTGCCGAGCATTTTGGCGATTTCCGCTATGCACCAGTCGCCGTATGCGGCATCCTGCGTAAGGTTAACGGATTCTCTCTGCTCGTCATAAGGCACATAACCGAGCCTGCAATAGCTTTCGGCGCCGTTTCTGCCGAATCTGTCATCGGGCGAATTGGTTGTTGCGTGTTTGAGCATTCCCTCAAGAGCGGTTTCAAGGTCTTCTTTTTCAACGAATCCTCTTGCGGCGGCGTCGCAGATAACCGCATCAACAAGGGTGCTGGGCATACAGCCGTGTTCGCCGATTGAAAGCCATCTCGGAAGCCATCCGCATTCTCTGTATTCGTTGATGAATGCCTTGACCATTTCCTTGAGCTCGTCCTTTGCAACGAGAGCAAAGAACGGATAAACCGTGCGGTAAGTGTCCCAGAAGCCGTTATCCGTGAAACGAACGCCGTTATGGATTTTTCCGTCGTGGGGACAATAATGAATCTCTTTTCCGCCTGCATCAAGTTCGGAACATTTATGCGGATAGAGGAAGGCACGGTACATACAGGAATAGAATGTGCGGAGCTGCTTTTCGTCTTTTGCCTCTATTTCGATGCGTGAAAGATAATTTTCCCATATATTTTCCGCATCGGATTTTATATCTTCAAAGGATTTGTTTCCGATTTCTCTGCCGAGGTTGATTTTTGCCTGCTCAAATGAAATATATGAGGCGGCAACCGAGATCTCGGTTTCTTTATTTTTGAGCCTTATGTGAATTGCGGTGTTTTCGCCGCTGATCGCAGAGCCTTTTTCGGCGTTTTCGTCGCCGCTCTGAATCATAATTCCGTCTGCATCAACGCTTCCCTCGGGGAACGAAACAACAACATATTCTCTGAAATCAACCGCTTCGCCGCCGAATGAACAGTTTGTTGAAGCATAGAGAATATTTTCTTCTGCGCTGAATTCATAGCTGTAATCATCCTTGACGGGCAGAGCGGAAAAATAGTTTTCGCCGTCGGCGTCAAAGATAACTTTGATTTTTGCGCATCTTTCGGTGGGAGTCAGCTCAATTGTTGAACGGGTGCGCAGAAGACGGTATTTAAGATAAAACGGAGTGAGTATTGCATCCTGCGGCCTGAAGCCGGACCATCTGTCTTCTCCGTCAAGCTTAAGGGGAGAAATCTGCGGCAGAAAAACCATTGAGCCGTAGTCCGCAATCCAGGGAGACGGCTGATGAGTAAGACGGATTCCCTCAAAAGAACGGTTTTCGGGATGATAATACCATCTGTTGTTTCCGTCGCTCGTCTGCGGACAGAATGCCGTCATTCCAAACGGAAGCTGAACGAGAGGAAGCGTGTTTCCGTTGCTGAAACGGTGAACGGAGCGGCTTCCCTGTTTTGTATTGACAAGGCTGCAGTATTTCATAAAGAGTTCTCCTTAAATGAAAGAATATTTATAAGATTCTCCGGACTGTAAAATCGGCTTTTTCTGATTTTGGAGCGCAGCAGCGCCATATTGAACGCCGAATGCTCTGTTTCCTTTGAATATCTCTGCATAAGTCTGATCCTTGCCTGCTTGTCCGTGCAGCCGGATGAAAGACTTTCGATAACGATTATCGCCTGAATGCAGAATTTGACCTTGCCGATAAGGTCGCCGTCATAGGCGGCGGTTATGAAATAGCGGAAGAAAAAATAAACCGCAAGATGTTCGATTTCAAAATCTTCCGGATATGTGCCGGAAAAGAGCTTTGCCGACGAAAGGATGCTTTTCCAATTGCCGTTGAGGGCTTCCGCTTCAAGATGATCGGAAATGTATTTTGAAAATGCACGCTTTGCACGGGGAGCATTTGCCACGGCTTCAAATTCATTTTCGCAGAAGCTCCGGATGAATTCTTCTGCCTCTTCATATTCGGATTTCCGGATAAGTCTGTCAAGCTTATCCGAGAGAAGGATCACATCAATGAGCCTTTCGTGGACGGATCTGCTGCGGTTCTGAATGATCGAAAAAATTTTTTCTCTCGCTTTCATCAGAAGCAGATAAAGCTCCGCATTGAAATCCGAGGGAACGAGCGGAGCAGAGGTTTCTTCGGTTTCAAATGTTATCGGAGCGGGGTCGTTCAAAATGATTTCTGCCGCTTCGGGGCAGGAGAGCGAAATTCCCGTTTCTGTTCTTGCGCCGAAATATACCCGGTGGCGCGGAAAGTTTTCGCAGGTTTTGCAGAGCGATTCTCTTCCGAGCCTGATATACATTTCGCAAAGTCCGTTTTCAAGCAGAAACGGGCATCTGCCGTTTATGTTCTCAAAAATCCTGTCGCCGTCTTCGTCTGTTTTTAAGACCCTGCGCAGCTTATCTCCGAAATCTCCGCAGACGGCATTATATTTTTCCGCACTTATGCCGTCAACAACTATCTCCCAGCCTGCGCAGCAGGTGTCGGGGCATTTATCGGCAATGCACGCAAATTTTTTATAATAGGTCGGATAAGTGTTTTTCATTGAAATTTTCTGATCGCTCTGACTGTTGAGGCAACGGGAAGGCCGACTATGTTGAAATAGTCGCCCTCGATTTTTTCAACAAGAACAGAACCTTTTCCCTGAATGCCGTAGGCACCGGCTTTGTCCATTGGCTCGCCTGTGGCAACATAATCTGCAATTTCTTTTTCGGTCAGCGGATAGAAGCTGACTTTGCTTTCTTTATGAAAAATCTCCGTTTTGCCTTCGCAGGCAATGCACACTCCGGTTATAACGGTATGCTCTCTGCCGGAAAGCATACGGAGCATTCCGGCGGCATCCTCTTCGCCGTGAGGCTTGCCGAGAATTTTTCCTTCGGCAACAACGATCGTGTCTGCGCCGATAACAATATCGTCCGGATGCTCTGCTGCCGAGGCAAGAGCTTTTTTTGCCGCCGTCATCTCTGCGGCATCGGAGGGAGGAGTGCCTTCGGGAACGGATTCGTCAACATCCTTAACGCAGATTTCAAACTCAAGGCCTGCGGTTGAAAGAAGTTCTTTTCTTCGTGGCGAAGCGGATGCAAGAATAATTTTTTTCATTTTTTCGCCTCTGTTCTGCGGAGCATTTCCGCAACTCTCATAACGAGAGCCTGTGTTTTGCCGTCACGGATCTCGCCGTTCATAACCATATCAACGGCTTTTGCGAGCGGGATTTTTGTAACTTCAAGGAATTCATCCTCGTCCGGATGCATTGCCGTTGTTTTAAGTCCCCTTGCGGCATAAAGATGAATTATTTCTCCGCAGTATCCGGGCGAAGGATAAAACTTTCCGAAATCAAAATATTCATCGGCAACTCTGCCGGTTTCTTCTTCAAGCTCTCTTTTGCCGGCTTCAAACGGATCTTCGCCTTTTTCGAGCTTGCCGGCGGGCAGTTCAAGGATCTCTTCCATATAAGGATACCTGAACTGGCGGACAAAAATCAGCTCATTATTATCGGTTATCGGAGCAATGCAGACTCCTCCGTTATGCTCAACAACTTCTCTTGTGCAGGGCAGACCGTTGGGAAGCTCCGCATCATCGCAGCGGACATTGATTATCCTGCCTTTATATACATAGTTTTTGCTTACGGTTTTTTCCGTGAGCTTCATATTGTTTCTCCTTTGCGATTTTTATTTTGTTCTGCCGAGGAACACGAGGCCCGATGAAATAACAAGACCTGCGAGCAGGAACAGGAACGAGGTCATGCCCGTGAAGAATTCGCCGCTGCCGGTGCAGAAGAGAGCGGCGGTAAGAACGAATCCGAGGGCGCTGATGATTATCTGAAGAACTGAGCCGAGCTTTGATTTGGCGGTTATGTTGCATGACGAAGCAAGAGCACGGAGCATTGAATAAGCCGTTCCGTCGTGGATTATGCCTGCCGGGAGCTTATCAACAACCGCATCTCTTCTTCTTTTGAAGAGCTTGCCGGCAACCGACGAAAGAACTCTGAAATTTTCCTGCGGAAGATCAAAATGCTCTGACATAAGTTCTTCCGTAACATTAACATCATTTGTTCTTACGAGAGTCTGAATTCCGTTTGCTTCAAGCACACGGAGATAGGGTTCAAGCGTATCGTCAACTGCATAGCTTACAACGAACATTGCGGCAATTTTTTCCGCAACCGCAAGATAAATGATTTTTCTGCCGCTGTGAGCATATCTGTCTTCAACCGATTTTTCGGGAACATCAATGTTATGATGAATAAGCATATTTCTGTTGCCGAGAAGGACTTTCTGATTGTGGATCCATGCGGAAGTGCCGAGCTTATCCTCATAATTCAGCTCTTTGACGGGAGGAAGAATATCCTGCCTGCCGTCAATAACTTTTTCAAAGCATTCACGGAGCGGTCCGCCCGATTTGATAACGAGAGCGGAAGCATAGAGAAGCACATCGTCTATTCTGATGTTCTTAAAATCCTTCATTCCGTGCATTGTGCATCTTGAACGGCTGAAAATATCGGCGGAATCAAGGATGACCGCATTGGCACATGAAGCTTTTTCAGCTTCATCAAGGCTGACTATCATCGTGCCTGCCTTGTTAAGTCCGTAATCATAAAAGCTGAGAATGAAAGAGGGGATAAAGGATATGATAACTGGCGAGCATATACAGAATGTGCCCGCAAAAGCGGAAAGGGCAGTCATAATATCCTTTGTGAAGATTCCGGCAAGAACTGCAGCGGCAGCGCCTGCGGCGGCAGCGGCAGGAACGGCAATCTTCATAAGCTTTTCGCTGCCCTTTTCTATAACGGAATTTTTGATAAGGTCAGTCGGGAAACCGAGCTTTGATGAATAAAGCATATCGGCATCGCCCATCATAAGACCTCTTCCGAGTTCAAAAATTTCGGCTTCATTTTCAAGAGAATGCACCGCATACATATTATGCTCATATTTGAATGCGCATACTTCAAAGTTTCCGAGAGTTCTCTCGGCGTCAAGCATATCGGAAGCCTTGAGAAGGAGCAATCCGAGTCCTGCGGCAGCGGTGAATATTGCAATGTTTTCGCCTTTGCCGAAAACTGCGGCTGCCGTGTTCTGAACAAGAGCAGCGGCAACGGCGAGCGAAACGGCTGTGTCGCAGGTGATTCTTCCGCTTCTCAAATCAGAAAATCCGGATGAAAGCTTATCGCTGCAGAATGCAGAGAATACGATAAGAAGAACGGCGTTGATAATATAGAAAATTACCGAGCCCTTTGCAAAAATTTCAGATTCGATGGAAAGCTTTTCGGTCAGCGAAGGAAGAATGTTCACAAGCAGAAGAGCAGCTTCAAATACGCTGCTGATGATCAGACTTCTGACGGATTTTGATGCCTTTCTTGTGAGCCTTGTGTGCATTTCCGCTCTTTCTTCGGGAGCGGTATATTCAACGCCGACGGCTTTTTTCTCGATTTCTTTTTCAAGAGCGAGTTTTCGTGCCGCCTTTTTGCGGGCTTTTTCTTCTTTTGCGACCTCGTCGGGGGAGGCGTTATAGTCGCCTTCAAAATCTGTGTCGAGGTCAATATCGTTTATCAGCTTGAAATCCTTTGCCTTCTGGCGGCGCCTTTCCGAGAGGTTTTCCTCAACGTCGTTAACATTTGTCTGTTCGGGAAGGGTTTCGGCGGGGATATCATCAAAGCCGGTGAGCATAATCTGGCCGTCAACATCATCGCTCGTTTTTTCTTCTGCGAAGGCTTCGCCGCTTTTTATGCCGACAACACGGGTTTTTTGCTCGTCAAGAGCCTTTGCGTTCTCTGCGGCAAGCACCTTCGGCATGGCTTCAAGTCCGGATTCCGACGGCTCGGAGCTTTTCTCAACAATTATGCCTGATTTGTCAACGGGACCGTCGGGCAGAAATTCAATTTCGGGATCATCTTCAACAGTCATCTTTTTGAAGAAACGGGTGCGGTATTCGCTGCTGTCGATATGAGAATTATCAAATTCATCGAGCGTTTCTTCGGTTTTCTTTCTGAAGATTTCTCTTGCCTGCTCGGTATCCTTGTCATAATCGGTTATATCAATCGGCTCCTTTTCCTTTTGAGGAGCGGGAGCAGGTTCGCTTTCAGCATCATCTTCGGGGATAATGACGGTTTCAAGCTCAAAAAGATCCATATCGAATTCTTCCGGCTCTTCGTCTGCGGAGTCATCTTCTTCAAAGAATTTTTCCTGACCGTCAACCTCAGCCTCTTTGCTGCTTGATGAAATATCCTGCATTTCGGGAGCGGCAGCTTCAATCGGTTTTACCGTAAAGATTCCGTCATCAAAATCACGGCTGAGGATTCTTTCGAAATCCTCGGCAGGGGTGAGCGGCTTGCTTTCGGCTTTCGGAACATATATTTCTCCGTTTGATTCGGCAATGAGCCTGTCAATATCATCCATTGACCAGGATTTTGAAGGCTCTTCGGGCTCTTCGTCAAGCTTTGAACGCATTTTTTTGACCTGTTCAAGAATGTTTTCAATATCGTCATAATTTTTATTTTCGCTCATTTCGGTCACCTCTTTCGTGCTACTTCATACATCAGAATGCCGGCCGCAACGGAGGCATTGAGAGAGTTTATTTTGCCTTTCATCGGCAGGGAAACAATGAAATCGCATTTTTCTTTAACAAGTCTGCCTACGCCTCTTCCTTCGGAGCCAACAACAAGAGCAACGCTGCCGGAATAATCCTGCTCGTCCCAGCGGGTGCCGTCCATATCGGCGGCATATATCCAGAAGCCTTTTTCTTTCAGCTCATCGAGAGCGGCGGAAAGATTTGAAACCCTCGCAACGGGCACATATTCGATTGCGCCTGCCGAAACCTTGCCGACTGCATAAGTGAGCGAAACTCCTCTGCGCTTCGGAATGATCACTCCGTGAGCGCCGCAGGCATCCGCCGTTCTGATGATTGCGCCGAGATTGTGGGGGTCTTCGATTTCATCGCAGACAATAACGAACGGAGCTTCTCCCTTTGACCGTGCATTCTCAAGAATATCGTCGATTGAAGAATATTCGTGAACCGAAGCCCGGGCGGCAACGCCCTGATGGTTTTCGCCGCCGCAGAGGCTGTCAAGCTTTCTGCGGTCAACCTCTTTAATAACGATTCCCTTTTCACGGCATTTTGAAATAATTGCTCCTATCGAGCCGCCTCTTTCGCCTTTGGCAACGAGCAGGCTGTCAATCGTTCTGCCGCTTCTGACAGCCTCCGAAACGGCGTTTCTGCCTATGATGAGGTCCTCGTGTTCGTTTTGCATTTCCATAGCGGAGTTACCTTCCCTTGTCGCAAATTGTCTATAATCAATTTATTATATCATAAAAAAATAAAAATAAACAGTATTAATAAAATATTTGCGAAAAATTCTTTCGATTTCTTCCGGTCAGGCAACCAAATATGACTTATTTCGTTTGATGTTGAGTTTAAAATTGATACAGCCTCGATAAAGGAGTTTGAAAAATGGAAAATATAAAAACCATCGGGCAGGAGGATAATCTGGACAGGCTCTGGAACAAGGGGGTTGAAATCATTTCGTTCAGCCTGTGTTTTCTGGGAGGATTTATTTTGTCCGGAGCAAGGCTTTTTTCGGTTCATGTGCCGTTCAGCACCGGATTTGCGGCGGCGTGCACGGGAATTTCGTTTCCGGTTGCCGCTGCCGGAGCGTTCCTCGGAGGCTTCCTTCGCCTTTCGGGAGCAGAGCTTATCAACACTCTTGTGCCGCTTGCGGGAACGGCGGGAATAAAATTCTTTTTTGAAAAAACCGGATATCGCCCAAAGAGCAGATATGCGCTTTCGATCTGTGTTTTTCTTGTTTCTTTTCTGTGCGGAGCGGTAACGATGTTCAGCGGAGAACCGTCGCTCTATTCGCTTGTGATGAGCGCCTGCTCCTCGTGCCTTGCCGCATCGTCGGTCACATTTTATTCGGGCGCAGTGGACTGCATTCTGAAAAAGCGAAGCCCTTATATGCTTGATGATCATGCGCTCACATGCATATCGGTCAGCCTGTGTTCTCTTCTGCTCGGATCATCGGAAATAAGCTTTGCAGGATTCAGGCCGGCGGGAATGTTTGCGGCGTTTGTTACGCTTGTTGCATCCTATCTTTTCGGCCAGACCGGAGGGAGCGTTTCGGGAATCGTTATGGGCGCCGGAAGCGCAGTCGGCGGCACGGGAGCCGCTCTTGCTTCGGGGCTCGGTATATGCGGACTTTTGGGAGGCATATTTTCAAAATTCGGCAGATTCGGCTGCGCACTTGCATTTTCGGTTGTTTCGGGAATAATATCGCTGATTGACGGCACGGCGGAGGGCATTGCGGTTTTTGCGCAGACTGCGGCGGCGGCTCTGATTTTTGTTCTCATTCCGGGAAAGAAACTGGCGAAGGTCAAAAGCAGGATCCGTGAGCCCGGAGCAGGCAGAATACGGCTTGAATTTTCATCTGCCGGAGAAAGACTTAAAAATGCCGCCAATGCCATATCGTCGGTTTCGTCCTGCGTTTCGTCGGTTTCGCAGGGAATTAACGCTATGGCCCCGTCAACGGATATTATCGTGTGCATGAGAGTCAGAGAAAGAGTCTGCTCATCGTGCAGGCTTAAAGACACTTTTTGCCCTGAAAACGGAGATTTTGAAGCGATAACGGATAAACTTTCACGGGGAGAAGAAATCAGCGCAATGGATTTTTCGCTTGATTTCAATTCAAAATGCCCGAGTGTGCCGAGGCTGGCGGATAATTTTAACCGTATTTATGCGGGGCGCAAGGCGATCAACGCTCTTAATGCGAATTCGGCAAGAAACCGGGAGCTTGCCTGCGGACAGTTTGACTGGATGGCGGCGCTTCTCCGGGAGCTTGCGGAGCAGACCCGTGACGGGGCGTCAATGCTTTTCGGAAAAGAAAAAACCGCTTCGAGAGTGCTCTCGGAAAGCGGATTTGAAACGGTTTCGGTCAAATGTGTTTGCCCGTCATCGGGAGCGCTGAAGCTTGAATGCGTTGTGAAAAGCATACCGGCAGGCATAAGCCTTTCGAGGCTTACGGCAGAGCTTTCAAGAGAGCTCGGAGCAGAACTGATGCCGCCGAAAATCAGAGAATCAAAGCAGAATAAAGAGCTTGTTTTTTGCAGAAAGGAACTGTTCAGGGTTTCCGTCGGCTCCGCAAAGGCAAGCTGCGGAAATCAGAAGCTCTGCGGTGATTATTTTGAACTTTTTCGAACGGAAAACGCTGCCTATGTTGTGTTGAGTGACGGCATGGGAACGGGCGGCAGAGCGGCGGTTGATTCAACAATGACGGTTGAGCTGTTTTCACGCCTTATCAAAGCCGGATTAAGTCCCGACACGGCGCTGAATATAACAAATTCGGCTCTTGCGGTCAAATCCGATGATGAATCGGTTTCAACTCTCGATATGGCAAGAATCGATCTTTTCACGGGCGAGGCAATGCTCTTTAAATCAGGAGCCGCAGCATCATATCATACCTTTTCGGGCAGGGTCAGAACGGTTGAAATCCCGTCAACTCCACTCGGGATTTTAAGCAAGGCAAGCTTCAGCAAATATGAATTCAAAATGCGTGGAGGCGACCTGCTTCTGATGGTAAGCGACGGAATTCTCGGAAGCGGGAATTCTTGGATAGCGGAGGAAATCCGCTCGGCAGACGGCGAATGCGATCCGCAGACCTTTTCGGAGCTGATCCTCAACACGGCAAGGAATAAATGCGGCGAAGGATATGACGATATGACGGTTATTGCCGTGCTGACGGAAGAACTTTAAAGTATTATGTTAAACAATGCCGCATATAATTTAGAAAAAATAACGGAATGGTGGTATGAAATGAAACTGTATAAACCGGAAGGTCAGATAATAACAACGGACGAAAACAGAAGATTTCTGTCGGGTCAGGCGGGAATCAGGGAAGCGTGTTATTCGGGAGCGGTGCTTGAGGGAAGAGTGACGAGGTGTGACGGCGAACATAATCTCCATGTTGACCTCGGCTGCATGAACGGCATTATTCCGAGAAATGAAGGAGCAATCGGAATTGAAGACGGTTCCGTGAGGGATATTGCGCTTATTTCAAGAGTAAATAAACCCGTTGCCTTTACGGTAACAGGTTTTGAAAAAGATGTTTTCGGAAATGAGGTCGCCGTGTTGAGCAGAAAAAAAGTTCAGCAGGCGTGCGCAGAGGAATATATTTCTTCTCTGCGGGCGGGCGATGTTATCGAAGCGGGAGTGACGCATATTGAAGGCTTCGGAGTGTTCTGCGACATCGGCGCAGGAATCAATGCACTTATGCCGATAGACAGCATATCCGTTTCAAGGATTCCGCATCCCTCGGCAAGATTCACGCCCGGTCAGAGAATCAGGGCGGTAGTCAAGAGCGTTGATGAATCTGGCAGAATCACTTTAAGTCACCGTGAGCTTCTCGGAACATGGGAACAGAACGCCTCCGCCATTTCAGTTGGTGAAACTGTTCCGGGCATTGTGCGTTCTGTTGAAAAATACGGTATTTTCGTTGAACTCGCTCCGAATCTTGCAGGCCTTGCAGAATATTCCGAGGGTGTTGAGGTCGGAAGCCACGCAGGTGTTTATGTGAAGAGCATAATTCCGTCAAAAATGAAGATCAAGCTGATCATTGTTGATTCGTTCAAGGCGGATTATCCGATTGAGCCGCCGGGATATTTTATAACCTCCGGTCATATTGACCGATGGGTATATTCTCCTGCCGAAAGCGATAAAGTTATCGAAAGCGTTTTTTAATCTGACCGGGTGATGATCCTTCCGCCGCCGATGACATAATCATCCTTATATATAACGGCGCTCTGCCCCGGTGTCACCGAACGCTGGGGCTCTTTGAATTTAACGGCAAAGGTGTTGCCGCAGGGAATGATGAGTGCCGGCTGCTCCTTTGCACGGAAGCGGATTTTAACATCTGCTTCAAACGGCTCACGGGGAGCGTCCGCAGCCCAGCTTACTCTGTCGGCAGTCAGCCCCGGACTGTATTGAGTGCCGTTTTCGCCGATGGTGACGGTGTTGTTTTCGGCGTTCAGAGAGATGACGAACATCGGCTTGCCGAAAGCGCCGAGCCCCTTTCTCTGGCCGACGGTATAATTTGTGATCCCGTTGTGTCTGCCGAGAATGTTTCCTTGAGTATCAATTATATTGCCGCAGGGAGAGGAAATCCCCTCCGATGAAAGAAAGGCAATGTAATCATCATCCGGCACAAAGCAGATTTCCTGGCTGTCCTTTTTATCCGCAACCGAAATTCCCGCCTTTTTCGCAAGGCGCCGGATTTCGGTTTTTTCCATTCCGGCAAGAGGAAGCTCGATCATCGAAAGCTGTTCCTGGCCGAGCCGGAAAAGAAAATAGCTCTGATCCTTTGAACTGTCTGTTTTGCGCAGCATATATTTTCCGTTTATACATTCGATTGAAGCATAATGACCCGTTGCGATTTTTTCGCATCCTTTTTCCTTTGCGAAATCAAGCATGGCACCGAATTTAATGAGCTTATTGCATTCAATGCAGGGATTCGGGGTGCGGCCTGCGAGATATTCCGCACCGAACGGTTCAATGATGTTCTTTCTGAAATAATCTCTCAAATCAAGAATTTCAAGGGGGATTCCGACGGCTTGTGCAACCTTTTCCGCATCTTCAATGTCTTTGTCCGCAAGGCTGCCGGGCTTAAGACGAAGAGTTATTCCCAAGACCTCAAAGCCTTGATTTTTAAGGAGATAAGCCGCTGCGGCGCTGTCAACTCCGCCGCTCAAGCCGACTGCAATCTTTTTCATAATTATCACCTTTTTTATTCTATCATATTGATTTCTTTAATCCAATACTATTTGAAAAAATTTTGTTAAAAAGTAAAAAAGTCTTGCAGAAAAGAAAACAATGTTATATAATAGAGCTATATTGAGGTATTTTGCACATTTTTGAAAGAGGTATAAGACAGTATGGCAGGAGATTTGCATTGTCATACCAAGCTTTCAGACAGCTCGATGGGAATTGATGATCTCATAGTGCTGGCTCAGAAGCGTGGTGTTGATACAATAGCTATAACAGACCGTGACTGCCAGGCGGGCACGGTAAGGGCAAAAATTATAGGTGAACGCAGGGGAATAACCGTTATTCCCGGTGTTGAAATATCAGCTTATGATTCAAAAAGAGACAGTTACGCAGATATAATTTGTTATATGAGTGACAGCCCGGACAGGCTTGAAGGTCTGTGCCACCGTAATATAGTTGCAAGGAAAAAAGCAAGCCAGATGATGACGCTCAAAATTGCACGTAAATATCCCATAACCCCCGAGCTTGTTCTCAAGTGTGCGTCGGGATCAACTGCAGTTTTTGAGCAGCATATTATGCACGCTCTTATGGAATGCGGGCTTACCGATAAGATTTACGGCGATCTTTATCACGAGCTTTTTTCTCCCGAAAGTGCAGAGAATGTTCTTGTTAAAGCAGTTTATTCGGAACCGTCGGAAGTGGTTGCCGCCATTCACGAAGCAGGCGGAATCGCAGTCCTTGCTCATCCCGGAAAATACAATAACTTTGAGCTTTTTGAAGAGCTTATCGCAGAGGGACTTGACGGCGTTGAAGTATGGCATCCGTCAAACACCGAAGAACAGCAGACTGCGCTTCTTGAAAAGGCAAAGAAGGCCGGAATTCTTACCATCGGCGGAACGGAATTCAAGGGAATGTATACCGAAAAGTCAATTTCAATCGGCGAATGCACAACTCCCGATGCTTCGCTCAAAGCGCTCAATTCGTATAAAACAAAAATGAAAAAGCGCAAGGCCCAGGCGGAAAAAGAACAATAATTTATAAACGGACTGTGATGATTTTCATCGCAGTCCGTTTTCGCCTTTATTGAAATATTCTCCCGAAATGACCGAACGGGGAGTAACCGTCTGCTGCGCCGCTCTTGCCGCAAAGAACTCCCTGATTTCGGGATATTTCTTTACCGTCAGGCCGAGAGCAATGCTCCGGTCATAATTATCGGCCTTTGAAAGTTTCTTTATTCTGTAAAATCCGACGATATAAAGGAAAATGATGAACACATAAAGCCAGAGCGAAGGGAGCCTTTCGGAGCATAAAAAATCCCAGATCCCGTGAATTGCCGTCGGATAAATTATGCTTCGCCTGAGCCAATTTTCGCCGTCAAAAGGCAAACCTTTCTGCTTCACGATCCCGTTTGAAACATAAGCCGCTTCGCATTGCTTTGCAAGGTCAAAAATGTGCCACATCGAATAGCAGTAGCCCATAGCAACAGAGAAAAACATGTGACCCGGCACGGATGTGAAAAATCTTGCGAATGCGATTGAAAAGCCGTCGGCAAAGCTGTTTGAATTGAAAACATACATTATGTTTTCAAGCGCCGCAAAGCCGAGCGAAACGAAAACGGAATAAATAACGCCGTCAAAAAGGCTGTTGAAATTGCCGTTTCGTTTTGTGGTTTTCGTAACAACATACCATTTCATGCCCTCTTCAACGAGTGCAATTCCGAAGGTGTTATATATAAATTGATAAAAGATATATATAATAAATGGCATCGAGCTGACATCGCCGTAAGCGGAAAATATGCCACGGATGACCGGCTCCGTTATCCCCTCAATTATCGAGGTCGGATCGGTGATCAGAGCGCCGAG
>R27__coassemble_1085_pt1 | contig 13494 bp, 8 predicted proteins | sample R27__metabat2_high_PE_014 | metagenome-assembled genome bin R27
TGTTGCCGCAGAGATGAGTCTTGCCCGGTAACGCCCTGTTGATAATTACATAAGTGAGAGTTGTGGTTGTTGTTTTGCCGTTTGTGCCGGTTATTGCAATATAGTGCTGCGGTTTTGAAACAATGAAGGCAAGCTCGATTTCGGTTATTATCCGTATGCCTCTTTCTTCAAGCCTTTTCATATTTGCGCTTCTGAACGGAACGCCCGGATTCTTGACACACAGGTCGTAATTGCCCTCAAAAACCTCTGCCGTCTGGCCGACTGTTTCAACTCCGAGTTCATTAAGAACATCAATTTCTTTTATATCTTCTCTTTTTCTGCTTTCGGAGAGTGTAACCTCTGCGCCGAGTGATTTAAGCACTTTTATTGCAGCCATGCCGCTTCTCGCAAGCCCGACAACAAGAATTTTCTTACCTTTAAAATCCATAAAACGGCCTCCGCCCGATTTTTCTGAAATGTTTTTACAATTGGTTATTATATTATAATATTTATCAAAAGTCAAACAAATAATACCTCAAATCCGCAAAAAGGCTGCCGCCTTTTCAGACGGCAGTCACGGTTGATTATAAGTTCTTTTTGATAGTCAGAATATTCTTTTCATCTTCATATTTATACCTGATGTCATCCATTGTCTTCTTGACCATGAATATTCCGAGACCTCCGATGTTTCTTTCGTCTGCCGAAAGAGTAATATCGGGGTCTTCTTTCGTCAGCGGATTATACGGAATGCCCTCATCCTCGAAGCGGATATAAACGGAATTTGACTGCTCTCCGCCGATGAATCTGACAGTTACAGGACCCGGCTCATCGGGATAGCCGTATTTAACGATATTGCTGAACATTTCATCAATTGCAATGTTGATCTGAATTATCGTTTTCATCGGGCAGCCGATCTTCTCAAGCTCGCCCTCAACAAATTCGGTAACCCTTGTAACATCATCTATCGTTGCATTCTCTATCTGAATTGTTGCAATTCCGTTATAGCGAAGCGCAACCATTGTTATATCGTCAAACTGCGGAGCCTCGCCGACGAAGGAATCAACATCGGATTTAACAAATTTGCAAAGCTCTTCGATAGTGTCAAAATCTCTCGAGTTGAGCGCTTTGAGAAGCCTTTCTTCTCCGTAAAGCTCATTTTCGGAATTCGTTGCTTCCGTAACGCCGTCGGTATAGAGATAAATTTCGTCGCCCGGCTCAAGCGAGAATTCCTGCGGCTTATATTTAACGCCGTCCATTCCGGCAAGAACAAAGCCCGCACGGCTCTTAAGGAATTCAAACTTGCCGTTTTTCTTAACAAGCGGAGGATTATGGCCGGCATTTGCAAAACGAACATGGCCCGTTGCAAGGTCAATGCTGCCCTGCCATGCGGTAACAAACATTCCCGCTTCGTTTCCCTCGCAGAGATCTTCGTTGCCCTGCGTGAAAACCTCTTCGATCGGAAGCCGCGCCTCGGTGAGGCTCTTAAGCTCGGTTTTGGCTCTCATCATAAACATTGCGGCGGGAATTCCCTTGCCCGAAACATCGGCGATAAGGAAGTGGAAATTGTTTTTATCGGTAAAATAGAAATCATAGAAGTCGCCGCCGACTTCTTTGGCAGGATCCATTGAAGCAAACACTTCTATTTCGTTATGAGCATTGACCGCCGTAAAGTTGCTCGGCAGAGCAGAGCGCTGGATGTTCTTTGCAAATTCAAGCTCCTTATCAATTCTCGCAGATGCCTCGGAAATATATTTCTTCAAAGTGTCAACGGTTGAATTGATGTCATCCGAAAGCGATTCAAATTCCTCGCTTGAGCGGACATCAACAACCTCGTCAAGATCTCCTCCCGTTATCTTTGCAAGCGATTTATTTATCTGCTTGATTCTGTTAACAACAACATTTTTGATCATCGAATAAATGAGAGCAAACAGAGCCGCATAAACGATAATCTGCATAAAAATGTTGGTATAAAGAGAAATGTTTCTCATCTGCGTTGCTTCGGAAAAAGGAAGAATCGAGAAAATATAATAGCTTTCCGAAAACTGATAGCGGCAGAAACAGTCTGTTCCGTCAACATCCATTCTGAAGGTTATGTTTTCACCGGGCAGCTCGATTATCGAATTCGATCTTGAAAGATTCTTGATTTTAAAGGATTCAGGAGCGCTGATAACATTGAGTGCGCTGTCAAGAATGATTACATATCCCGTTTCGCCGACATGGCGGTTTTTGGTGATTCCGACAACCCGGTTGTCAATATCCCTGCGCAGAGCCGCTTCATCATAACCGAGCTGAATATATCCGTCTTCCGTTCTGATTCCGGCATATTTTCTGAACTGCGATTTATTCGACGAAATCTGACCGTAATCCTGAACGCATTCATCGGCATTTTCAAGCAGCTTAAGGAATGCGGAGGACTGCTCGCCGGTTTTAAGGTCAAATCCGATATATTCGGGCACGGAGCTGTCAATAACAACGCCGCTGCTGTCAATGATATTTGCATCAGTCAGCCCATATTCCTCAACTATTTCAGTCAGGCTCATTTTGCCGATTGATTTTTTGACTGACTTTGCAACACGGAGAAGATTCACATCCGAAGCATCGGTAATGTCTGAAGATGTTTCGTTCAGCGCAAGCGAGAGCAGGGAATCCGCTTCGTTTTTTGAAATGGTGTCCTGAAAAATAAAGACGAAAGATGTTGTTGCCGCAAAGGCAAAAGCAACGGCAATAAGAAGTCCTTTCTGAATCGTCTGCGAAACACGGGCTTTGTGTTTTCTCTGAAACGGAGTTTTGCCAAGGGCAAGCAGGATTGAAACCGCCGAAAACATAACGGCTATTCCGTTTGCCGAAATCATCGGAATCGAGCAGCTCTTAACAACCGCCATCGCTTCAGTTGGGGTATCCATATTGGTCAGGAACACAGAGGTCATGTGGATAACCTCCATAACAACACCGATTGCGAGAGAAAGCAATGTCCCCGGATTTTTGTTATCAAACATGAATTTTCTCAAAAACGCCGAATACAAGCCCGCAAAAATGGTTGAAAATGTGCAGGCGACCCTCGTGAATGTGCCTACTCCCCATGCAACCGCTATCCAGCGCTCAATGCCTCCGATAAGGCCGGCGATTATTCCGGCGGGTGCGCCGAAAAACAAACCGGCGGTAAGCACGGCGGCATCACGGCAGTTGATCTGTGCGCCGTTCATCGGTATTCCGAATTCCGTTCCGATTATGGCGAGAATTCCAAAAATTATGCCTGCTATTATCTGCTTCGGAATATATTTCATTTCCCCGATTTTGGTTTTTCTTGCGAGAAACTGAATCAATCCCGCAACGATTGACGGCAGAAGCGCTATCAATCCAAGCTCGATATATGAATTTGTCATTGAAGCTCCCTCCGAATCAATAAACTTTATTTCCGTTATCGATATATTTTGAAACATTTTCGGCCGATACGATGCCGGTCGGAATTATAACCATTTTCGCAGCGCTGTTGCCTCTTGCGATTTCGGATGCGACCTCAATTGCATTTTCAATCATTGAGGGGCTGTAAAGAACGGATGCGAGGCCGAGATATGAATATTTCTTATCTGCTATCATTCCGAAATATTCCTGCATTCCGCCTCCGCCGGTGATGGCTTTGATGTCGGTTCTGCCTGCATCTTCAATGGCTTTGATAACTCCGATAGAGGTTTCGTCATCAAGCGAAAACACAGCATCTATCTTCTTGTGCTCGGCAAGGAGCTTTTTCATATCTTCATATCCGCAGTCACGGGAGAAGGCTCTTTCGGCAAACTCAAAAATATTTGATTTGTCATATCCGATTTCATTAAGGTAATCATAAAATCCCTGCTTTCGCAGCTGCGAAACAGAGCCGACCGAAGGCACATCCAACACCGCTATGCTTGCGGCTTCTCCGACTTTTCCGACTATGTATTCTGCGCTCTGATAACCCATCTCGTAATTATTGCCCGTAACCTTGCATATTCCGTTGCTCTGAATGTCAACATCGAAGGCAACAACGGGAATTTCCTTTTCGATAACCGAATCTATTTTTTCTTCCATTCCCGACCACTGCGGCCAGACAACGAGCGCCTGAGCGCCCCATTCAACAAGAGAATCAATGCTTTTTTCCATCTCCGTTTTGTTTGCGGAAACGGTCAGCATATATTCGATGCCGTTTGCCTTGCAGTATTTTTCGGCATAATAGGCAACGCCCGCAACCCAGCCGTGGGTTGCCTTCGGAGCGGCAAGACCGATTTTCAGCTTTTTTGAATCATTTTTTTCGCAGGATGCAAAAAGGCACAACGCCAAAGCAATACACATCAGAACCGAAATTATTCTTTTCATTATTTCCCTCCGTCAGAGCGGCAGTTCACTCCGCTTGTTATTTAAAAAATTTCATTATGCGTTCTTTATAATCCGGCGCTTCATCATAAACTGCGTGACCGAAGCCCTCATAAAGATAATATCCGCAGCCGAGAAGCTCCGCCGTTTCCGCCGTTGCTTCTCCGGTCAGCATTTTATCCTTTTTTGAGCCGACTGCAAACGCCGGGCATTTTATTGATGAAATTCTGTCCGAAATATCGAAATTGCGGCAGGAATCAATAAGCAAAAGGAATTTTTCAACCTCTTCTTCTGTTCCCATCTTTGCAAGAAAATCAAAAACATCCTTATATTTTTCAATGTATTCTTCAGAATAAACACGTTCAAAGAAAAAGTGATTCATTTCTTCAAGCGTGCCGGCTTTTATAAGTCTGTCCATTTCTTCAAGATTGCCGGTAAAAACTTCATTGGGTCTGGAAAGCGACGAAGCGATGAATAGCTTTTCAACGATTTCGGGATGCAGAACGGCAATGCTCTGGGCAACCATGCCGCCGTGAGAAGCGCCGAAAATGCAGGCTTTTTCAATGCCCGCATCTTTCATTGCGGCTGCGGCATCCTCTGCCATATCTTCAACCGTATAACCTTTTCTTATGTTTTTTCTGTTTTCAAAAAGATAAACGGTAAATTCATCCGCAAACCCCGAATAAGCCTCTGCGATTGCCGGAGCAGTCTGAAGCACGGACGAAAGCGCAATTCCGGGCAGAATGACCATCGTTCTTTTTCCGCTTCCGAATTTCAGATAATCCATTTCAAAGCCGGCGGTCTTTGCAGTTTTCAGTTCATAATTCATAGTTCATTCCCCAAAACGGTCCTTATGTTTTATTATAGAATATCACATCATTTTGTTAAAATCAACATTGCATAAATAATAAATTATAAAAATGCTATTGCATTTGTTTCGAAAAATAGGTATCATAAAATCATAATCCGAAAGGGAGTGTTTTTATGATCGCCATAAGAAAATTTTTCGCATCGCTTCTCGCTTTTATTCAGGCGCTTCTCGTCAGCCTCGGCATCATCACGCCGACCATGAAAAGCGTTCCGGTCGATACCGTTTCAAAGGAATTTTCCGATTTCACGGTTTCGGACAAAAGCGAAACAAAGCTTTATAAAACAGTTGAATTTGCATCAAAGATAAAGAATGTTGTTCAATGCAGCTACAACGATGCCGAAAGAAATGCCTACACAATGTCAAACGGAACAATGATTTTGAGGCATCAGCTTACGGGCGTTGAAAAATATGCTTCAATGAGCGACAAAAACGGAAATGTTATTTTTGCCGACACTTTCAAATCATTCTATAAAGACAAGCTCGGAATGAATCATTATTTTGAGCAGTCCTCAAAATCCGGCAGACTTAATACGATAAGGCTCGGCGAATATTATTATGACTGCCATCTTCGTGATTTCACTTCGGGAAATTTCAAGGTTGACAAGATTTTTCATGTTTACGGCGACAGACTCTATATGCAGTATGACCTGCTTTCAAACAAGGCTTGCGAAGTGCCTGCCGAATTCGGAAGCGAAATCGCAATTGAAAAATCAAAGGTCGCCGCTCTTCAGATAAAGGATAAAAACGGCGTTCACTCTTCTGCCGAAAACATTGATGCCGAAAGCGTTGAATATGCCGCATTCGACATTGCCGGAACCGGCATTGCGGGCTTCATCGTTCCTTCAGACGGCTCAACCGCAAAGCTCACGGTCAGCGAGAAGAAAGGCAGCTATATTATCACCCAGCTTGCAGACCTTTCTTCATACAAGGGCATAAATAAATATGACGAAACCGGCGGATATGATGTTTATAAAATAGGCTTCGGATGCAGAATTTATAATGATTCAACTCATTCATTTGACGGCATTGCGGAAGAAGCTTTCAAAGAAAGAAATCCGCTCTCGATAAGCATTGTTGACAACAACGCAAATTCTTCGTTCCTCGGCTACGAGGCTCTTCGGGGCACTTACACCGTAAAGATGGACGGCACAGGCTTCAACATTTCTTACACCGCACCGGATCTCAAATTCTTCTCAAAGCTTAAAATTCAGGGCGATGACCTTGACAGAAGCATCTTCATCCGCACAACAACCGAGAACTCCGGTTGCCTTGAATGCGCCGCTTTGCTTGATGACAACAGCCTGCTTATGCCTGTTGATATTGAAGTATGCAAAAACTTTATCGGCGACTACGGCGACAGAGAATATTCCTACACGGACTATCAATACGGCGATACATTTACTCCGATAGTTGTTGAAAAAAATTCCGAAACTCAATTCACGGTTCTCAATCTTTATCAGAACTGGGGCAACTTCCCCCTCAAGCAGATTTCCTCGATTGAATTCCATGTTTCATATTTCCACCTTTCAACCGGCACAACCGAAAGCAACTGCATCGCTCCCTACTTTGTAATCGGCAGAGACGGATGGACACTCCCCGATTTCAGATGCGCAAGCGGAACGATCTGGCCGACCCAGCCTCAGTTCAACTCCGTCGGCATTCTCAAATTTGCGGCTTACCGTGATAAAAAGGTCAAACAGGAGGTCTATGCGGAATTCAACGGCAGCGAAATAAGATCCTATGGCCCGACCTATGCGGACATTGAGAACAGCTTCGTTTCGGATGACGGAAAATATACCTACACTCTCAACCATATCGAATTCCCGCAGAAAGACGAAAACCGCACCTATTACACAATGAATATCGAATTCAACGATACGGTTACATTCGATAATTTCAGAAAGGATTTCGACCTCTTCCATTTTGACGGAAGATTCAACGATTTCAACTATATCGGCTATCTTGACGAAAACAACAACAGCGTTCATGCGGATATTTCCTCTGCCCCCTCATATCACAGACTCGGCAATGAGGGCGCTTACCTCGGAGTTTATAATGTTACCGAAGAAACAAGGAACGCAATGGACGGCGTTGCAGGCTGTAACTTTGCTCTTCTCATCAAGAAAAACGATGTTACGATGAACGGACAGAGTGCAGAGCTTCCTCTCGTTTTCAGAGAATACAGCAAGGATGAATATGCCGAAGCCTCCCTTTCTTATGATGTTGAAAAAATCACTTTCAACAAAGGCGATAAAATCAGCATGGATATGATTCTTCTCCCCTGGGGAACCGGAAAAGAAACCGATGATTCCAATGTTCTCGCAGTCAGAGAAGACAGCCTTCTCAAGCCCGTTACCGTAACAAGCTCCAATGCAGGCGAAAGCGGATACATTCCCGTTGTCAATGCCTCCAACAATCAGGCAGAATTTACCGTCAAGGGCGGCAGAAACAACAACGCAGTCAGAATCGACGGCTTCACCTCAATGAAAAAGCCCTATGTGGAAATTCTCAACGGCGGTGTCTGGGAAAAATATGAGCTTTCGTCATCGGACGGCTATGACGGCTATATGATAAGAACAAACGAAAACAACACCTATTCGATTTCGTTCGTTTATAATGCGGAAAATCCCGACACGGAATATACATTCAGAATAACAAATCAGCCCGGCTGATAGATAACTATGGAACAGAAAATAATAACCGTTATCGGCAGCGAAAACAGAATAATCAACGCAAGCCCCGGTGATTTGCTTTCCGAAGTGCTTTCGGATAACGGGATCACCGTTCCCGCCGTCTGTGCAGGTTACGGCTCCTGCCGGAAATGCTCGGTAAAGCTCATTTCGGGAAAATTCAGCGGCGAAACGCCCGATTCAGACGGAATGATACGCTCCTGCAAGGCAAGAGTTTTAACCGATGCAATTATCGGAATTGATTTTCACAGCGGCAGCGGACTGACGGAAGCTGAAGTTGATGCAAAATTCCGAACCGGAGCAGACGGAATTGCCGTTGACATAGGCACAACTACCGTTGCGGCGGCTCTCCTTTCGGAAGACGGCTCAATAAAATCTGCTTCGGCTCTCAATCCGCAGGCTTCATTCGGAGCAGATGTAATCAGCAGAATTGACGCCTGCTCAAAGGGAAACCTTGAAAAGCTCACTTCTCTTATCAGAGGCTGCATAAGAAAACTGATTTCGGAGCTGACTGCAGAAAAAGTCAGGGAAATCATCATTTCGGGCAACACGACAATGCTTCACATCTTCTGCGGAATCTCTCCCGCAGGAATGGGAACATTTCCGTTCACTCCCGAATTCACCGCTCCGAAGCATTTCAGCGGCGAAGAGCTCGGCTTGAATGCGGAATCGGTTACGGTTCTTCCGTGCGCATCGGCATTCATCGGCAGCGATATAATCGCCGGAATCTATGCTTTGAAGCTTCATAAAACGGATAAAAGAATTCTTTTCACCGATCTCGGCACCAACGGCGAAACCGTTATTTCAGACAGAGGCAGGCTTCTCTGCGCTTCAACAGCCGCAGGCCCTGCGCTTGAAGGAGCGGGAATCGAATGCGGAACGGGCGGCGTCAGCGGAGCGATAAACAGACTCTCGATAAATAACGGAAAGGTTTCATTTTCAACAATCGGCGGAGCGCTTCCTTCGGGTATATGTTCGTCGGGGCTGATTGATGCCGCTGCGGAGCTTCTTAAAAGCGGAAAGCTCGATGAAACCGGCTATCTTGACGGCGGAATATTACGGATATGCAGAAATATTTTCATCAGCCAGCAGGATATAAGGCAGTTTCAGCTTGCAAAAAGCGCCGTTTATTCGGGAATTCAGATGCTATGCAAAGCAGCCGGCATTCCGCTCGAATCGCTTGACACGGTTTATGTTGCGGGCGGTCTCGGATATTATGCAAACACGGATAATGCCGTTAAAACAGGTCTTCTTCCCGAAAACTTAAACATCTCGGCAGTCGGCAACACAAGTCTGCTCGGCGCATTGATGTGCATCGGCAGTCCCGAAACTGTCAATGAAATGAACGGCATTGCGGAAAGCTGCGAAACCGTTTCTCTCGCAGGCACGGCGGAATTCAGCGAATTATTCACCGAAAATATGTTATTTTAAAAGCAAAATCCGGGACTCAAAAGGTCCCGGATAATTTTTATCAAATTATTCTTCTATCGGCGGCTTCGGCTCGATCCATCCGAATTTGCTTGACGGCAGAAGCAGTTCATCGGGATTACCGCCGTGAGCAATAAAAATTTCATAAAGCTCGTTTTTCCGCTCATCCGAATATACATATCTCCAGATTCTCTTGATTTTTTCAAAATCTTCAAAGGTTTCATCGGGCAGAGTGAAGATATTTCCCCTCTTATACGGAAGCTCAACGCAGACCGTTCCGTCACCCGTTATATAATAAGAATCCGCAATTTCAACCGCTCTTCTGTTTGCCTCGTGGCGGGGAAGATTCTGATCAAACATTATTCTCGTAACGGGGAAAATCGCCGCATCGGCAGAGAGCAGAGAATAGCATTCGGCGCTCAATCCCGTGTGGCCGTGATGAGCTATCTGAACAACATCGCACTTAAGCCAATCGCCGTATCTTTCTTTAAGCACCCTGTCGGAAGCCATCGCCGCATCACCGGGGATAAATACTCTTGTGCCCTCCGCCTCCATCATCAGAACGGTTGAGGAATCATTATAATCCGTTATGTGTTCGGGGAAAATATCCTCATGATTGCAAAGCACATCAAAGGAAAGATTTCTGATATAAAATCTCATTCCCGAATGGAGCTTATAAACGGGGGCCGGATATTCCTCAAGCGCTTTGAAAAGCTTTTCGGCAAATTCAAGCTCTTCGTGATTATCGCTTCCATAATCATATTCGCCGGGCAGAATGTTCTGATAGAAGCCCTCAATAATAACATCATCGGTGTTATATTTCAGAAAATCCATCAGCTTTGAAATGTGGTCGGTATGCGCATGGGTGATAAACCAGCCGTTTATAACGATTTTCTGACCCTCGGGAGTGCGTTCACGCATAAATTTATGGATTCTGTCATTATCGTTCATCTGAAAATAGTGGCCGCTGTCAACAACAAAAAAGCTGTGATCCGGGCATTGAACCATAAGGCACATTCCGCAATCGATCAGGGTCTGGTCGCTTTCAAAAGCATAGAAAGTTGTTTTGCATTCGCCGCTGCATTCCGTTTTCTCAAAATTCGGGGTAAGGTCATTTTCGCAGGCGGTGATTCTGATTTTTCCGTCGCATGGGGTGAAAAGAACATTCACCTGAATGTCATTTTTCAATGCAGCAAAAAGGTTGCCGTTTATCTCGTTTTTCTGCAAAACGGAAAAACCGTTTTCTTTAAGAAGATTTATATATTCCAAAAAAGAATTTTCATCGGCGTTTCCGAAAAGACGAAGAAAACAGTTCTCTCTGCAATAATATTCGCCTTCATATTTTCCGCCGAATCCGGGTATTGAATCAAAAATATTTTTCATATCGTCTCTCCGCTCATTCGTTTTAATTAATGATATAATAACGCCCGAAGAAAATCAATAACAATATTGACTTTCATCATAATAATGTTTAAAATCAAATTATACAGAATGTAAAAAAGGAATGATATTATGAAGTATTTTCTCATAGTTGCCGCATTGATTCTTCTTTTGCCGGCAATCGCTCTTATCCGAACTTTTTTCATCAAAAAGAAAACCTCGGATTATAAACCGTCTCCCGATCCGGAAAGAGCAATGTCCTATGCAAAAAAGCTTTCGGAAATGGTTAAATTTGAAACCGTTTCATATCCGGATATTGACCGCACGGAAAGATTTGAGGAATTCCATAAGCTCCTTGCAAAGCTTTTTCCGGCTGTTTTTTCAACCCTTGAGGTCAACAGCATCGACGGCAACCTGCTCATATACTGGAAAGGCAGCAAATCCGAAAGGCCGGTTATTCTTATGGGCCATCAGGATGTTGTTCCCGCAGGCGGCGAATGGACAAAGGATTATTTTTCGGGCGACATTGAAGACGGCAAGGTCTGGGGCAGAGGCGCCTGCGACACGAAATGCTCGGTTATGTGCATCCTTCAGACCTTTGAAGAGCTTCTCTCCGCCGGATATGAACCGGTAAACGATATTTATCTTGCATCCTCCTGCACCGAAGAGGTCGGCGGAAACGGCGCTCCGAAAATCATAGAAGAGCTTAAACGCAGAGGCGTTAAGCCTTATCTTGTATGCGATGAGGGCGGCGCAATTTCGGAAGATCCCATCGCCGGCATCAAAGGCAGATTCGCAATGCTCGGCGTGCTTGAAAAAGGTCAGGGCAATATCCGCTTCACCGCTCATTCAAGCGGCGGCCACGCAAGCGCCCCCGGAAAAAACACTCCGATAGTCCGCCTTGCCGCATTTGAGCAGGAAATAGAAAAGCATGATCCGTTCACAAAAAAGTTCTGCAAAGAATCCGAAGCGATGTTTTCTTCTCTCGCTCCCTATGCGCCGTTCGGTATGCGATATATTTTAGGCAATTTGTGGCTTTTCAAAGGACTTCTCTGCAAGGTCCTTCCGCTCATTTCTTCGGAAGGATGTGCAATGCTTCGCACCTCAATGGCGTTCACCGTCCAGTCCGGCTCGGAAGCATATAATGTTATTCCGCAGAATGCAAGCGTATGCGCAAATATGCGCTTCATTCCTCATCAGGATATGGACGAAAGCGTTGAGCTTGTCAGAAAAATCGCCGCAAAATATGACCTTGAAACCGAAGTTATCGAGGGTTATCATTCCTGCCCCGTTGTTGATATAAACGGCGATGCTTTCAGAATGGTCACAAAGGCAATTGAAGAGGTTTTCCCCGGCCTTGCATACAGTCCATACGTTATGACGGGCGGCACAGACGCAAGATTTTTCGGAGAAATCTGCCCCAACTGCATCCGCTTTTCTCCCCTCATCTACGGTCCGGAGCAGATGAAAGGAATGCACGGTCTCAACGAAAATATGGGAATAGATTCTCTCCCCGGAGCTGTTGATTTTTATAAAACGGTCATCCGTCTGAATGATAAAAAATAATTACAGGAGGAAACTGAAATGTGCAAAAAAGCTTTGATTTTCCGGGGCGGCTGGGACGGCCATGAGCCGAAGCTCGTTTCCGAAAGATTCGCAGTAATGCTTGAGAAAAACGGATATGAGGTCAACATAGTTGATTCTCAGGATATTCTTGCAGATCTTAATTATCTTATGTCGCTCGATCTTATCATCCCCTGCTGGACTATGGGCGAAATCAAAAGAGAATATCGGGAAAATATTCAGAAAGCCGTTGCCGCAGGCACAGGTCTTGCAGGCTGCCACGGCGGAATGTGCGACGCTTTCCGCAACGACACCGAATGGCAGTTTATGACCGGCGGCCAGTGGGTCAGCCATCCCGGCGGAGACGGAACGGATTACACCGTCAACATCTGCAAAGGCGCAAATCCGATAGTTGCAGGTCTTGACGATTTTAAAGTTTGCAGCGAGCAGTATTACCTTCACATTGACCCTGCAATTGAAGTTCTCGCAACAACAAGATTCCCCGTTGTAAAAGGTATGCACTGCGCAAACAAACCCATTGATATGCCCGTTGCCTGGACAAAATTCTGGGGACTCGGAAGAATATTCTATAATTCTCTCGGCCACCATGACGATGTTTTTGATAAATCCCCGTCGGCGGCAGTCATTATGGAAAGAGGTATGCTCTGGGCGGGTGAAGGAAAGGCATACGCAAAAGAAAACGGCCTCACCGAAAAGATTTATGAATAAGGAGTAAGCATTATGTTGAATATAGGAATGGTCGGCGTCGGCGACATCAGCGGAATCTATCTTAAGAACATAACCGAAACTTTCAAGGAAATCAAGCTTGTTGCAGTCTGCGACCTTATAAAAGAAAGAGCTCTGAATGCGCAGAAAAAATACGGCGTTGAAAAGGTTTATGACACGATGTATGAGCTTTTTGCCGATGAATCGATCGACATAGTTCTTAATCTCACAAGACCTGCTGAGCATTATGATGTTACGAAAAACGCACTTCTTGCCGGAAAGCACGTTTACAGCGAAAAGCCTCTCGGCGCATCTCTTGAGCAGGGCATTGAGCTTGTTGCGCTTGCAAAGGAAAAGGGACTTATGCTCGGCGGCGCACCCGATACCTTTATGGGAGCCGGAATCCAGACCTGCCGCAAGCTGATTGACAGCGGCGTTATCGGAGATATTGTCGGCGCATCGGCTGCAATGATCTGCCGGGGACACGAAACCTGGCATCCCGCCCCCGAATTT
>R27__coassemble_1124_pt1 | contig 13163 bp, 9 predicted proteins | sample R27__metabat2_high_PE_014 | metagenome-assembled genome bin R27
CGTAAGAATCGGCGCAGAGGTTGATTCCTCCGACATCCTTGTAGGTAAGGTTACACCGAAGGGTGAAACCGAGCTCACTCCGGAAGAGAGACTTCTCAGAGCTATTTTCGGCGAAAAGGCTAAGGAAGTCAGAGATACTTCACTTCGCGTTCCTCACGGCGAATATGGTATCGTTGTAAACGTTGAAGTGTTCACTAAAGAAAACAGTGACGAATTAAGCCCCGGCGTCAACAAGGTTGTACGCTGCTATATCGCTCAGAAGCGTAAGCTTTCAGTCGGCGATAAGATGGCGGGCCGTCACGGTAATAAGGGTGTTGTTTCAAGGATTCTTCCGCAGGAGGATATGCCTTTCCTTGAGGATGGCACACCGCTTGATATAGTTCTTAATCCCCTGGGCGTACCTTCCCGAATGAATATCGGTCAGGTTCTTGAGGTTCACCTCGGATTTGCCGCAAGGTCACTCGGTTATAAGGTTATGACTCCCGTATTCGACGGCGCTCATGAAGGCGACATCACGGAAGCTTTCATGGAAGCAAACCGCATTACGATGGAAAATGCAAAGAAGGAAGCGGAAGAGAAGGGCGAGGAATTCGATCCCTCAAAGGTTCCGCAGCTCCGCCTTGACTGTAAGTCGATTCTTACCGACGGCAGAACGGGCAGAAGATTTGATAACCCCGTAACAGTCGGCGTCATGTATTATCTTAAGCTCCATCACCTTGTTGATGATAAGATTCATGCCCGTTCAACAGGTCCTTATTCACTTGTTACCCAGCAGCCTCTCGGCGGTAAAGCCCAGTTCGGCGGTCAGCGTTTCGGTGAAATGGAAGTTTGGGCACTTGAAGCATACGGCGCTGCATATACACTTCAGGAAATCCTTACCGTCAAGTCAGACGATGTTGTCGGCAGAGTCAAGACCTACGAAGCAATCGTTAAGGGTAAGAATGTTCCCGCTCCCGGTATCCCCGAATCATTCAAGGTTCTTGTCAAAGAGCTCCAGTCACTTGCTCTTGATATCAGAGTTCTCGATGAAGAAGGCGAAGAAATCGACCTTCGTCAGACCTTTGATGATGAAGAAGGCTATGTAACCGACACCAAGGCATTCCAGAATGTCAACGATGCCGAGCAGAGCAACGAATTCATCATTGATGAAGAAAGCGAAGAAAATGATATTTTCATCAGAGAAAGTGAAGAGTTTGAAGAGGATTATGCCGATTCAGATGAATTTGAAGAAGCAGGAGATTTCGGACTTGAACTTGAATCTTCAGAGGACGATTATGAATAATCGCCGTATTCCAAACCAAATTAACGGAAGGGGCATCGTTTAATGGAAAATGTTACAGAATCTGTAAATAATATTTCTTTTGAATCCATAAAAATCGGCCTTGCTTCGCCAGATCAGATCAGAGATTGTTCTTACGGCGAGGTCAAGAAGCCCGAAACCTTAAACTACAGAACTCACAAGCCCGAAAAGGACGGTCTTTTCTGCGAAAGGATTTTCGGACCCACAAAGGACTGGGAATGCCATTGCGGAAGATATAAGAGAGTTCGTTATAAAGGCAAAATATGCGAACGCTGCGGTGTTGAAGTTACAAAGTCAAAGGTTCGTCGTGAAAGAATGGGCCACATTGAGCTTGCAACTCCCGTTTCGCACATCTGGTATTTCAAGGGTATCCCTTCAAGAATGGGTCTTATCCTTGATATAGCTCCCAGAGATCTTGAAAAGGTACTCTATTTTGCAAAGCATATCGTTATCGATCCCGGCGACACGGTTTTAAGAAAGTGCCAGACCCTCGACGAGAAGGATTACGAAGAAGCAAGACTTGCCTATGAAGATGACTTCAAGGCAGGTATGGGTGCCGAAGCCATCAAGGAACTCCTTTCGGAAATTGACCTTGATCAGCTTGCAGAGGAACTTCGTGAGGAACTTGAAACATCATCAGGCCAGAAGAAAGCAAAGGCTCTCAAGCGCCTTGAGGTCGTTGAAGCTTTCAGACAGAGCGGCAACAGACCCGAATGGATGATTCTTGATGTTATCCCCGTAATTCCTCCCGAACTCCGCCCGATGGTTCAGCTTGAAGGCGGCAGATTCGCAACCTCCGACCTCAATGACCTTTACAGAAGAGTTATCAACAGAAATAACCGTCTTGCAAAGCTCATAGAGCTCGGCTCCCCCGAAATCATTATCAGAAACGAAAAGAGAATGCTCCAGGAAGCCGTTGATGCTCTTATCGACAACGGCAGAAGAGGAAGACCGGTCACGGGTCCCAACAACAGAGCTCTTAAATCTCTTTCCGATATGCTTAAAGGTAAGCAGGGACGATTCAGACAGAACCTTCTCGGCAAGCGTGTTGACTATTCGGGCCGTTCCGTTATCGTTGTCGGTCCCGACCTCAAGCTCTATCAGTGCGGACTTCCCAAAGAGATGGCACTTGAGCTTTTCAAGCCTTTCATTATGAAGGTCCTTACCGAAACCAAGAAGGCAAATAATGTTAAATCAGCCCGCAAGATGGTTGAACGCTCGGCTCCCGAAGTATGGGATGCACTTGAAGTTGTTATCAAAGACCATCCTGTTATGCTTAACCGTGCTCCCACTCTTCACCGCCTCGGCATTCAGGCTTTTGAGCCGGTTCTTGTTGAAGGCAGAGCTATCAGACTTCATCCTCTGGTATGTACCGCTTTCAATGCCGACTTCGACGGCGACCAGATGGCAGTTCATGTTCCTCTTTCGGCAGAGGCTCAGGCAGAAGCACGCTTCCTTATGCTCGCTGCCAACAACCTTCTCAAGCCTTCGGACGGACATCCCGTTACCGTTCCCACGCAGGATATGATCCTCGGCTCATATTACCTTACAATGGTAAATGATAATAATCCTCTTAATTCGGATTATAACCCCGAAAATCCCTGCGAGCCCGGCGCTCCGACCGAATTCATTGATGAAAAAGGCGAAAAGCATTTAAAATATTGCACATTCAATAATATCGACGAAGCAATGATGGCTTATGACGAGGGCGATATCGGTCTTCATGTAAGCATCAGAATCCGTATGACGAAGGAATTCAACGGAGAGAGCATCACAAGACTTGTTGTTACAACTCTTGGTAAGATCATCTTCAACAATCCCATTCCTCAGGATCTCGGCTTCATCGACAGAAGCGATCCCGATAATATTTTCACTCCCGAAATCAACACACTTGTTGATAAAAAGTGCCTCGGCAAAATCATTGACCGCTGCATAAAGGTTCACGGAACGGCTATTTCGGCAGACGTTCTTGATAAGATCAAGGCTCAGGGTTACAGATATTCAACCCGAAGCGGTATCACGGTTGCCGTTTGCGATGCAACGATTCCTCCCAGAAAGAAAGAGCTTCTTGAGCAGACCGAAGCAAAGGTCGCCAAGATTACATCTTATTATGAGAGAGGTTTCATAACGAACGAAGAGCGTTCAGCCGGCGTTATCAAGGCATGGGAAGACTGCACAAAGGATGTTTCGGTTGAACTCAAGAAGAACTTCAATGAATTCAACCCCATCAATATGATGCTTAAGTCCGGTGCCCGTGGTAACGATTCCCAGCTTCGTCAGCTCGCCGGCATGCGCGGACTTATTGCAAACACAGCAGGTAAGACCATCGAAGTTCCCATCAGAGCAAACTACCGTGAAGGTCTTAATTTTCTTGAATACTTCATTTCATCCCGTGGTGCCCGTAAAGGTCTTGCCGATACTGCACTTCGTACTGCCGACTCGGGTTACCTTACCCGCCGTCTTGTTGATGTTTCGCAGGATGTTATCATCCGTGAGGAAGACTGCCATTGCACAGAGGGTATCAATGTTTATGATATTTATGACGGCGATCCCAAATACGGCGGCAGAAAGATAGTTGACCTTGCCGAAAGACTTACCGGCAGATTCCTTCTTGAAGATTATTTCGACCCCGCAACGGGAGAAATGATCGCAAGCAAGGATAAGATGATGAATGATGTTATTGCCGATAAGGTTGCAAAGAGCGTTAAGGCAGAACACGAGAGAAAGGTTGCCGCAGGCGAAATCCCCGAGACCTCAAAGGCTCAGATAAAGATTCGCTCGCTCCTTTCCTGCAGCTCCGAGCACGGCGTCTGCATCAAGTGCTACGGCGCAAACCTTGCATCAGGTCAGCCCGTAACAGTAGGCGAAGCAGTCGGTATCATCGCTGCCCAGTCAATCGGTGAGCCCGGTACTCAGCTTACAATGAGAACATTCCACACCGGCGGCGCTGCCGACCAGTCGGATATCACAACCGGTCTTCCCAGAATCGAAGAACTCTTTGAAGCACGCAAGCCCAAGATGCTCGCAATTATGAGCGAAATTGACGGCGTTGTTTCATTCAGAGAAATAAAGAAATCACAGCATGTTATCGTAACATCAGATAGCGGCGAAGAAAAAGCATATCTTATTCCTTACGGATACCGCATCAAGGTTGAAGAAGGTCAGAAGGTTCTTAAGGGCGCCCAGCTTACCGAAGGCGCACAGAATCCTCACGATATTCTTTCGATTCTCGGCGTTGAAGCTGTTCACGATTATCTTATCAGAGAAGTTCAGAGAACCTACCGTATGCAGGGCGTTGATATCAACGATAAGCATATCGAGGTTATCGTCCGTCAGATGATGAGAAAAGTCAGAGTTGCAGAAGAAGGCGATTCAAGATTCCTTCCCGGCACGGTTGTTGAGAAGGTTGACATCCGCCTTGAAAATGAGCGTATCGCCGCTGAAGCCAAGGCTGCCGGCAAAGAGCCCGTATTTGCAACCTGCATTCCCACTCTTATGGGTATTACCAAGGCTTCTCTTGCAACAGATTCATTTATGTCTGCCGCTTCATTCCAGGAAACAACAAGAGTTCTTACCGATGCCGCAATCAAGGGCAAGACCGACCACCTTATCGGTCTTAAAGAGAACGTTATTATCGGTAAGCTTCTTCCTTCCGGTACCGGCATGAAGTGTTACAGCAATGTTGAAGTCAAAAAAGAAGGCTTCTTCGGTAATATTGCTGAAAATGCAGAGTGATTTTTGTAGAAAGTGTTGACAAACGAGAACCGTTTGTGATAAAATACACAATTGTGGTGTCATGAGCTTCGTTTTTACGAGCGAAGCTCTTACACGATAAAAAATTTTTCGGAAAGGAGAGATTGTTTTTGCCTACCTTTAATCAGCTTGTTCGCAACGGCAGAGAAACACTTGAAAAGAAGCCCAAAGCTCCCGCTCTTCTCAAAGGTCTGAACTCAAAGAAGAATATTCTTACAGATCAGGATTCACCTCAGAAGCGTGGCGTTTGCACCGCTGTTAAGACTGCAACACCCAAGAAGCCCAACTCAGCTCTTCGTAAGATCGCCAGAGTTCGCCTTACAAACGGTATTGAAGTTTCGTCTTACATCCCCGGTGTCGGTCACAACCTTCAGGAGCACTCGGTAGTTCTCATCAGAGGCGGCCGTGTTAAGGATCTTCCCGGTGTTCGTTACCACATCATCCGCGGAACACTTGATACCCAGGGCGTTAACGGCAGAATGCAGGCCCGTTCAAAGTACGGTGCAAAGCGTCCCAAGGCAGCAAAGAAATAATCCGCAAATCAAAAGACAAAACATCTTGCAGGCTGAAAAGTAATAAAGGCTTTTCACCCAATGCGAGTATATTATATAATAGTATGCTTTTTGCATTGGCGCCACGGGATTTTGTCACTCGAGTACCTATGATATCATTACTATGAAGGAGGGAAGCGACGTGCCAAGAAGAGGCAATATAGCAAAACGTGAAGTTTTGCCCGATCCGCTTTACAACTCAACTCTTGTAACCCGTCTTATCAATAATGTTATGTATGACGGCAAAAAGGGTGTTGCTCAGAAGATCGTTTACGAAGCTTTTGACATTATCAAAGAAAAAACCGGAAAAGAACCCCTTGAGGTTTTTGAAGAGGCTATGGAAAACGTTATGCCTGTTCTCGAAGTTAAAGCTCGCCGTGTAGGCGGTGCTACCTATCAGGTACCTATGGAGGTTCGTCCCGAGAGAAGACAGACTCTCGGTCTTCGTTGGATCACAACTTACAGCCGTGACCGTTCGGAAAGAACGATGAAGGAAAGACTTGCCAACGAAATTATGGATGCAGTTAACCAGACCGGTTCGGCATTCAAGAAGCGTGAAGATACTCATAAGATGGCAGAAGCCAACAAGGCATTTGCTCATTTCAGATGGTAATCCCCGCATAACTATCGAAATCATTTCACTCGTAACAATATTCGGAGGTTTTTATGCCAAGACAGGTAACCCTTGAAAAAACTAGAAACATTGGTATCATGGCGCATATTGATGCCGGAAAAACCACAACCACAGAGCGTATCCTTTATTACACGGGAAAAACTCATAAAATAGGCGAAACGCACGATGGCGCCGCAACAATGGACTGGATGGAACAGGAGCAGGAGCGTGGTATCACTATCACCTCCGCCGCAACTACCTGCTTTTGGAAGGACCACCGCATAAATATCATTGACACTCCGGGTCACGTTGATTTCACCGTTGAGGTTGAGCGTTCACTCAGAGTTCTCGATGGTTCGGTTACGGTTCTCTGCGCAAAGGGCGGTGTTGAGCCGCAGTCTGAAACAGTTTGGAGACAGGCCGATAAATATCAGGTTCCCAGAATGATTTACATCAACAAGATGGACATCACCGGAGCGAACTTCTATAATGTTATCGACATGATAAAGGAACGCCTTAAGTGCAATGCCGTTCCCATCCAGCTTCCCATCGGCGCAGAATCAGATTTCAAAGGAATAATAGACCTTGTTATTATGAAGGCCTATTATTATAAAGACGATATGGGTGTTGATATCGAAGTTACCGATATCCCTGCCGATATGGCTGAGCTTGCTCAGAAATACCATGACGAAATGGTTGAGCATGTTGCCGAGCAGGATGATGAGCTTCTTGGAAAATATCTTGAGGGCGAAACTCTCACGATTGACGAGATCAAATCCTGCATCAGAAAGGCAACTCTTGCAAACCAGATGGTTCCCGTTGTCTGCGGAACTTCATATCGCAACAAGGGCGTTCAGCTTCTGCTCGATGCGGTTGTTGATTATATGCCCGCTCCTACGGATGTTCCCTCAATCACGGGTGTTAACCCCAAGACTGACAAAGAGGAAGTAAGACATTCATCCGATGATGAGCCGTTTGCCGCTCTTGCATTCAAGATCGCAACAGACCCGTTCGTCGGCAAGCTCTGCTTCTTCAGAGTATATTCAGGCGTTGTTGAAACCGGTTCAACCGTTTATAACTCCACAAAAGACGGAAATGAGCGTATGGGCCGTATTCTTCAGATGCACGCAAACCACAGACAGGATATCGAATGCTGCTATGCAGGCGATATCGCCGCCTGCGTCGGCGTTAAGCAGACAACAACGGGTGACACACTCTGCGATGCAAAGCATCCCGTAATTCTTGAATCAATGGAATTCCCCGAGCCGGTTATCAGAGTTGCCATCGAGCCCAAGACCAAAGCAGGTCAGGAAAAGATGAGCATTGCTCTTGCAAAGCTTGCAGAGGAAGACCCCACATTCAGATGCTATACCGACGAGGAAACAGGCCAGACAATTATTGCCGGCATGGGTGAGCTCCACCTTGAAATCATCGTTGACAGAATGCTTCGTGAATTCAAAGTTGAAGCAAACGTCGGTAAGCCCCAGGTTGCATACCGTGAAACCATCACAAAGCCTGCTGATTCGGATACCAAGTATTCACGTCAGTCCGGTGGTAAAGGTCAGTACGGTCATGTTAAAATCAAAATTGAGCCCAATCCCGAAAAAGGATTTGAGTTTGTCAACAATATTGTCGGCGGCGCTATTCCCAAGGAATATTTCAACGCCATCGAAGCAGGTATCAAGGGAGCTATGCTCTCCGGCGTGCTTGCAGGCTTCAATGTTGTTGATGTAAAGGTCACCCTTTATGACGGCTCATATCACGAGGTCGACTCTTCCGAAATGGCATTCAAGATCGCCGCTTCAATGGCATTCAAGGATGCAATGAGAAAAGCCGCTCCCGTTCTTATGGAGCCCATCATGAAAACTGTTGTTATCGTTCCTGACGACTATATGGGAGATGTTATCGGTGATATCAACTCCCGCCGCGGTATGATTTCGGGCACGGAAAGCAGAACGGGTGCCGTTCAGATCAACGCAAATATTCCGCTTTCGAATATGTTCGGCTATGCAACGGCTCTCCGCTCAAAGACACAGGGCAGAGGTCAGTATGTTATGGAACCCAGCCATTACAGCGAAGTTCCGAAGAACATTGCCGAAAAAATCGTTACAGAGAAATAATTTGTTTTGATTATTTTGAAAAAAAGCTTGCATTTCAAGCCTAAAATTGTTAAAATTGAATCATGCGTTATGCATGGAGAATAATTTTGCTCTATAATAAGGGAGGAAAACTATAATGGCAAAAGAAAAATTTAACCGCAGCAAGCCCCATGTAAATATCGGTACAATCGGTCACGTTGACCATGGTAAGACTACTCTTACAGCTGCTATCACAAAGACCCTTGCTATGAAGGGCGGCGCAGCATTCGTTGACTATGCAAACATTGATAAGGCTCCCGAAGAGAGAGAGCGTGGTATCACAATCAATACTGCACACGTTGAGTACGAGACAGATGCTCGTCACTATGCTCACGTTGACTGCCCGGGCCATGCTGACTATATTAAGAACATGATCACCGGCGCTGCTCAGATGGACGGTGCTATCCTCGTTATCGCTTCAACTGATGGTCCTATGGCTCAGACTAAGGAACATCTTCTCCTTGCTCGCCAGGTTGGCGTTCCCAGAATCATCGTTTTCATGAACAAGGTTGACCAGGTTGACGATCCCGAACTCCTCGAGCTCGTTGAAATGGAAATCCGTGAAACACTTGCTGAGTACGGCTTCGATGAAGAAGCTCCCATCATCAAGGGTTCAGCTCTCAAGGCTCTTGAGTATGCAGGCAGCGACGTTGACGCAGCTGAAATCGCTCCCATCTGGGAACTCATGAACGCTGTTGACGAGTATATTCCTACTCCCGACCGTAAAGCTGACCTTCCTTTCCTTATGCCTGTTGAAGACGTTTTCACAATCACCGGCCGTGGTACTGTTGCTACCGGCAGAGTTGAGCGTGGACAGCTCAGAACTTCTGAAGAAGTTGAAATCGTTGGTCTTACAGACGAAAAGAGAAAGACAGTTGTTACCGGTATCGAAATGTTCCGCAAGATCCTCGACTATGCTGAGGCAGGCGACAACATCGGTGCTCTTCTCCGTGGTGTTCAGAGAACTGAAATCCAGCGTGGACAGGTTCTTTCAAAGCCCGGCTCAATTCAGCCCCACACCAAGTTCGTTGGCCAGGTTTACGTTCTGACCAAGGAAGAAGGCGGCCGTCATACTCCGTTCTTCAACAACTATCGTCCTCAGTTCTATTTCAGAACTACTGACGTTACAGGCGTTATCAACCTTCCCGAAGGCACTGAAATGTGCATGCCCGGCGATAATGTTGATATGAAAGTTGAACTTATCACTCCTATCGCTATTGAAAAGGGTCTTCGTTTCGCTATCCGTGAAGGCGGCAGAACCGTTGGTTCAGGCGTTGTTATCGAGATCAACGAATAATTGAATCTTTTTCGAGGAGCAGTCGTAAGGCTGCTCCTTTTTGTTTTTGCACAGCAGTTGAAACAGTTGCGATATTAAATATGATCGAAAAAAGCCTCCCTGAACTTGATTTTCAAATTCAGGGAGGCAGTTATTTCCGGGATCAAACCGGAAATTGTACTATATTTTTTACTGTTTCTTTGTTCAGTTGTTCCCGTTTTGCGATAAAACGCTTCAGCATCTTTGTTGAGGCTTGTTATTGTTTAAATCCAATATCCTTTTTATTTCTTCGGTATAATTATTTTCAATCAATACCACATCCAGACCATGCTTTCTGCATCCGTTCAGATAAAACCGGTTTTCACGTTTTATGAAATCTGCCGTGCAATAATCATCATCTAAACGAGTTTCGATGCATGAAGCGTACTGCTTTATATCGTTAAAATGTGCATCAATATAACTGTCGCTTAAGCAAAGACAAATAAACTTGATTTCACATAAATATCTGTCGCTGAAATCGTTCTTCCAGTCAAACGGTATATAACAGCCTTCAATAATCATATTCTGGTTATTCTCTATTGCGGTTTTGATCATTTCTCTGATAACAGGCCATAAATATCCCACCATCTTGTCATCATCTTCGGGAGTCAGATCGGTGTATCCGCTTCTTATCAACCCCATCTTGAAATGATCTTCGGATATATAAGGATAATGATATTTCTCCATCATCATCTGTGCTGTTTTCGTTTTCCCGACATGGGTTGCACCTGTTATGATCACAATCATACCGTTTCATCCTCACCAAACTGATTATTGTTCCGGCAACCGACCGTTCAGTTTCTGTTACACAAGATAATTATTTTATTTTGATTTTTGACCAGTATTCTTTGGCGGCACGCTCGTTTTTGTTATCTCCGAATTCATAATATTTTCTGTTTTTTATTGCATCGGGCAGATATTGCTGGCTGACCCAATGATTCGGAAAATCGTGAGCATATTTATAAAACTGACCCTTATTCTGATTATCTTCGCCGTCATAGTGCATATTCTGAAGCTGACGGGGCACAGGACCCGTTTTGCCGGCTTTTATGTCGCTCATAGCGGAATTGATCGCATTATATGCGGAATTCGATTTAGGGCTGTTACAGACGAGAATAACGGCATCCGCAAGAGGAATCCTTGCTTCGGGCAGGCCGAGCATCAGAGCAGAATCAACTGCAGCCTTGACTATCGGGATTATCTGCGGATAGGCAAGGCCGACATCCTCGCAGGCGCAGACAAGAAGTCTGCGGCAGGCGGACGGCAGATCTCCGGCTTCAAGAAGTCTGCCGAGATAATGAACCGCCGCATCAGGGTCGGAGCCTCTCATGGATTTCTGATAAGCCGAAATTATGTCATAATGCTCGTCGCCGTCTTTATCATATCGCATTGCGCTCTTCTGCGTAAGCTGACGGGCGCTTTCGAGAGTGATTTTCCTTATTCCGTTTTCTTCGGGAGAAGATAAAACGCATAGTTCAACGCTGTTGAGCGCTTTTCTGACATCGCCTGCGCTCGCAGTTGAAATATGAGAAAAAACTCCGTCTTCGATTTCGAATTTCTCGCTGCGTTCATTCTCCATAAAGCTGAATGCACGCCTGACGGCCTTTTCGATTTCTTCGGGAGTTATGCTTTTGAATTCAAAGACCGTTGAGCGGCTCAATATGGCGCTGTAAACATAGAAATACGGGTTTTCGGTTGTGGAAGCGATCAGAGTTATTGCTCCGCTCTCAATGTATTCAAGAAGCACCTGCTGCTGCTTTTTGTTGAAATACTGAATTTCGTCAAGATAGAGCAGAATTCCGTTCTGCGCTTCAAGCGAATCAAGCTTTGCAACAACATCCTTTATGTCTGAAGTGCCTGCCGTTGTGCCGTTCAGCTTAACGAGGTATCTGTCGGTAGTTTTTGCTATGATGCCTGCAAGGGTCGTTTTTCCGATTCCGGGAGGGCCGTAGAATATCATATTGGGAAGCTGACCCGATTTTATAATATTTATCAACGGTTTTCCTTCGCCGAGAAGATGAGTCTGACCGACCATATCTTCAATTTTCTGCGGGCGCAGTTTGTCTGCAAGAGGAGATGACATTTGTCTGCCTCCTTTCCGAGTTCTAAAAGAGGACCACGGAAAGTGATCCTCAAGGTTGATTATATATGGCTCTGAAACGCAAAGCGAAATTATGCGTTTCCGGTATAATCATAGAAAACAACTTTAACGGCTTCGGTCGGGAAATGGAAGCGGCGGTTTTCAACGGTTTCGCCTTTTTTGACGCCCTTGAGCCTTATAAGAACATAGCTTCTGTATATTTCTTTTCCGTCTGCATCGAAAGCTGTATATCCGATTTTCATATCATCGGAGCGCTTGCCGATCGCAATCATCTTAACATCAACAAAGCCGGAAACGGTAACCTGAACACCGTCATAGCTGAATTCCTTAAAAGTCATTTCGGCGGCGTTTTTGCCGAAAACATAATAGCTTTTCATATCAAGCTCTATATCGTCAACTGTTTTGACATATTTGACAATAAGTTCATCTTTATTGTTTATATCCTGAGCGGTAACGGTTGCGCCGGCCGGATTGATATAGGTTTCTTTTTCAATTGATTCAACAGGAGGTTCATCGGGAAGCCTTGAACATCCGGTGAACATAGCGGCTATGAGCACAAAGGTCATAATTGCGGCAACAACAGATCTTTTCATTTGATTGTCCTCCGTATCATAATTTATTATATTCTAACATAAAAGCAAAAGGTTTTCAACTGTTTTGTTGCATTAAGGCAGCGATGTGTTATGCTTCGTTCCAATCGAATTTCGTCAGCTTGCCCTTCAGAAGCAGGTCGGGGAAATTCCATTGGCGAAGGACCTCATAAACGCCTATTGCAACGGTATTTGAAAGGTTCAGGCTTCTTGCCGAGCTGTCATTGAGCATCGGCAGACGCACGCAGCGCTCCGGATTATCATGAAGCAGCTCTTCGGGAAGACCTGCGGTTTCTTTTCCGAAAAAGAGATAGCAGTTGTCCGGATATTCAACATCAGAATAGATATTCAGAGCCTTGGTGGAAAAATAATAGTATTCTCCACCTTTGTTTTTTTCAAAGAAATCGTCAATATTTTTATAATAAGTAATATCAAGCAGATGCCAGTAATCAAGTCCGGCACGCTTGAGCTTCGCATCGTCGATTTTAAAGCCCATCGGCTCTATTATGTGAAGCCTTGAGCCTGTTGCGGCGCAGGTACGGGCGATGTTTCCCGTGTTCTGCGGGATCTGAGGCTCAACAAGAACTATATTCAGAACAGACATTTTGTTACTTCCTTGCGGATGGATTTTTTATAATTAAACGGACAAAATAATTATGAGAAAACTAATGGAGGTGATTAAATGTTTACTTCTGCAAAAACTTCTTCGCTCGCTGCCGGAATGGGAATCGGGCTTGCAGTCGGCTTTGCCGCAACTGCTGCCGGCTCAATGCTTATGACAAAAAGCGGAATGAAGGCGTGC
>R27__coassemble_1139_pt1 | contig 13041 bp, 15 predicted proteins | sample R27__metabat2_high_PE_014 | metagenome-assembled genome bin R27
TCCTTTTCAAAAAATTTTTTATTTCAATAATAAAATTATTGACTGATTAGCTGGCAGCGTTTGTGTAAGCAGCCGATGCATCATAGCTGTTACCGTTGCTGTCATATTCGGAAGCTGCCTGCTTAGCATAAACGGTAATTGTTATGCCATCTAATGACTTACCCATAACATCCTCGCCTGTTGCGGTTGTTTTCATTGTTCCGCAGATAACGATTGAATCGCTCGAAGCTGACGGAGCAAGGGTAAACTCGTTGCCTTCAAGGCTGGCGTATGATGTTTCGCCGATCTTGAATGACCAATCAATTTCCTCTGCAAGCCTGCCTGCATTTTCGCCCGTAAAGCCGCTTACATCAAATTTGTATGTAAGAGCAAGGTCGCCGTTATTCTTAACTTTAAACGGCGTGAGCTGATAGGTGCAGCCGGGTTCCCATCTGATAGCCTGACCGTCATCGTTCTTAACAAATGTCAGCATGGTTCCATCACCCTGGAACGGATTGCCCGATGCATCAACTATCTGAACATCAAGAGTACCTGCAACAACTTCGTTACCCGAAATGGTGTCGCTGTCAGTAAACCATGCATAAGTTGTGCCGAGAAGCATCACGAAGCAGGTCAAAAGAGAAAAAACAGATGTAAGGACTGCCTTTTTGGTGTTCTTTTTCATTAGCGTTACTCCTTTCATTCTTTGGATGAATCATTGGAAACCGATTCATCTGACTTATTTATCTTCGCTTTCAGAGCCTCAAGCTCAGCCGCCATTTCTTCTGTCTTTTTCTTTTCGGCGGCAAGCTCATCCCTCTCTGCCTGAAGAGCCTCTGCCTGCTCCTTTCGGTAAGAGCGAATTACATTAAGGGTATTGATACCCTGGATGCCTATTAAAACAAGGAACGGAACCAGAATGCAGCAGATATATCCGGGCACGGTTTTCAGATAATTGAAGAATTTACCGACCTTCGGAATGCTGAACTGATATTTTCCTTTAACGCTGAAATAATCAACAAGCGATTCATCATCTGTGTCCGTTGTTGTGCCGTATGTAACAAATCCCGGCTCACCGTTGACATCTTTTGCCAGCTTGCGGATTTTATGGGTTATCGTCTGACCGTAGCTGTCTTTATTTTTTGAGGTAAAGGTAATTATATCGCCCGGCTGAAGCGTTGCAGGGTCAACCGCTTTAACAAGAACGATGTCGCCTGCGCTGAAATCTGTTTTAGCCATTGAATCGGAAAGAACGATCATCGCCTTATATCCGAAAATGCTGCGGTTATCTTTATTAAAGGTTGAAACGGAAATAAAGGTGAAAGCCATCATGCCTACTGCAAATATCATAAGCAGCCAGACAAGCACATTTTTGATGGTTTCGATTGCTTTTCTCATCAGCCGTTACCTCTCTCAACAACATAGTCACAGGTAACACGGAAATTGAACTCGCTGTTGCTGCTTCCGTTACCGGCTGATTCCGGATAAACAAAGGTAATGGTGAAATCTTTTCTGCATCCGGCGGGAATTATAAGTGATTGGTCGGCATTGAAGCTTTCGAGTTCCGAGGCTTTTCCTTCAAAGAGAACTTCCGTTTCTTCTTCGGGTTCACCGACAAGCATCATTTCGCCCTCTGAATCTTTTCCGTCAAGCTCGCTCTCAAGCTTAACATCAAGATAATCTTTAAGATTACCGCTGATTCCGGTGAAGCCGAAATAAATATTATCCGAATCAGTATTTTCAATATAGAAAGTCCTCGTGACCGTGTCACCCGGATTGATAACGAGATCTTTTTCGATAATATCTTTTCCGTCGTTAATATCAACGGAGACCTTGGAGGGCGTTTCGTCGCCGCTGCTGCCCGCTCCGAAAATGCCGAGACGGGAGGAAAGCGAGGTCTTGCTCAACGCAAACGAACATGCGCAGAAGCAGACAATTGCAACCGATAAAACCGCCGCTCCTATCTTTAATTTTTTCTTTGTGGAATTTTTCATATAATCACATCCCTGAATATACAGAATGAGGATACTTTTTCAGTCTTCTATATTATACCAAATAAGGGATTTTTAGTCAGGAGATTTTTTGTTTTTATATTTTTGCCCAATTATTTGCGTGTTTGTTCGGCTTTTTCTTACCCCTCCGAAAATTTTACTGCTTTGAAGCTTTAAACCGCAAATGATTCGGAAATAAAATCAAAAAAACAAAGAATTCACATATGCACAACAAAAAACACATACATAATAATGTAATAAAATATAAATGAATTTTTTATCCGTTAATTTTTCTTTTTCGGTTGAATTTGAACACAGACGGTGATATATTTAAAATAACAAATCGAAAAGGGGCAGTATTATGAAAAAAACAGTTTCTCTCGCACTTGCAGTTCTTATGGCGCTTTCGGTCTGCGTATGCGCTTTTGCGCAAAAAGACGCCCTCAACTATGTTGCGGTTGGCGATTCAATCGCTTTCGGCGCCGGCGTCTATAATTCAACAGAAGCCTGCTATGCAAAAATCGTTGCGGACACAAACGGATACAATTATAAAAACGATTCCGTCAGCGGCTTCAAATCGGCACAGCTTCTTGAATATCTCAAAACAAACGACGAAGCGATTGAAGACATTGCAAACGCTGATATTCTTACCCTTTCAATCGGAGGAAACGATTTTATTCAGGAAAAGCTCCCCATTCTCATTTTCAAGGCACTTGCCTTTGATGATTATTCAATGTTTGACGAAATCACCGAGGTTTTCAGCGCAAATTTTGAAAAAATCATCGCCCGGATCAAGGAAATCAATCCCCGCTGCACTATTCTTGTTCAGAATATATATAACCCGAGATATGACTATGCAAGAGAGGTCTATGCTTACGGCCTCGGCCTTGTCAACGGCGTTTTCACCGACTATCTTGAAAAAAATCCCGGCGCATATCAGCTGATCGACGTTTGCTCGGCTTTCGACGGCAGGCAGGATCTCATAGCAAATGACGAGGTCCATCCGAGCGCAGACGGCAACGCCGTTATTGCAAAGCTCATCCTCAACAAGCTCGATTCTCTTGGCCTCGGCTCCGAAACAGAGCCGGTCATCAATGTTCAGGGTTATGAACAGAAACAGGATTTCATCAAGTATATCAACGGCGAATGGCTCTTTATGTTCTTCCATTGGCTCAACATAAATCTTTCGAGAATTCTTCCCGAAATCCGCATTTTCCTCTTTGTGTCATAATTGTCACGAAAGGCGTGTGATTGCTTATGAAGCCCGGAAAGCCCTGGAAAGGCACCATGACCCGGCGAGAAAGATTCAATGCGCAGATGCATTATCTTCCTTTTGACAGAACGGTCAATATGGAATTCGGCTATTGGGACGAAAACTATACACAATGGGATATTTTCACCGAAAACGGAATAAAAAATGAAAACGATGCAAACAAATTCTTTGCGTTTGAGCCTCCGAAGGTTCTCGGCGTAAATCTTTGGCTTGCTCCCGGTTTTGAATCGAAAATTGTTGAAGTCAAAGAAAATACGGTCATAAAAACAAATTGGGAGGGTATTCTGCTTGAAGAGCCGAAAGACGGGCATTCAAGCATTCCGAAATATATCCGTTCATCAATTGAAACTCCCGATGACTGGAAAAAGGTCAAAGAAGAGCATTTCCCGAAGTTGACGGAACGCTTATATCGGACATCAAAGAAGCTGAAGAATTGAAAATCCCGCCGGTTTCGGGCAGATGCAGAGCGTTCATTGACGGGGTAAGATCCGCCGTGAAACAAATTGGAAATATTCCCGTTTTCTGCGGAGCAATAGGTCCGTTTTCCCTCGCCTGCCGTCTTTTCGGAATGACGGAACTGATGATGGAATGCTTCGACAACCCCGAAAGCGTTGCCGTTCTGCTTGAAAAATGCACGAAATTCATAACAGAATATATTTCGGCTTTGAAAAATGCCGGAGCAGACGGGATTCTGCTTTGCGAGCCTGCCGCCGGTCTTCTTTCGCCGGATATGGCAGATGAATTTTCGTTTCCGTTCGTCAGAAAAATATTCAACGATGTTTCTGACAGCGATTTTATCACCGGTTATCACAACTGCGGCGCTTCGGTTTCCGAAATGACGGATTCTCTTTGCTCGATAAACGCCGATATTTATCATTTCGGCAATGCAGCTGACATTGCGAAGCTCATTCCCCTGCTGCCCGAAAGCAGTATCATTGCCGGCAACCTCGATCCGCTTCTTTTTAAATTGGAATGCGGAAGTGTCATTGAATCCGCAATAGAAAAACTATATGAGGAATGCGGCAAATTCAGCAATTTCATTCTTTCTACGGGATGCGATGTTCCGCCGGACATAATAGCCGCCAACCTGGACATTTATTTTTCAAAAGCAAAAATTTTCGGTAAAGAACAATAAAAAGGTCTGCCGCAGTTAAATGCGGCAGACCTTATGTTTTATTTTTATGAATCGAAGAAAACCTGACCTTTTTCGGTCTGAATTCTTTCGGCAGTCGGATATTCAAAGCAGGGATTTGTTTTCAGAATATCCGCAAACAGCTTTGATTCATACTTTGCCATTGCGAGATCATGAAGAATATAGTTGCCGCAGTTCTGCGGATTTGCTCCGGGAACAACATCATCATAAGCGGCACAAAATTCGAAGGCTCTTATCATCAGAGGCAGTATCTCCTCCGGAGAGGGATGGCCTTTTACTATAAGATAGCATCCCGTCAGGCAGCCCATCGGGCCCCAGTAAATGATTCTTTCTTTCCATTCCTCATCGTTGCGCAGGAACGTTGCAACGATATGTTCGATCGTGTGCATGGCGTTTGAATGAATTGCAGGCTCTGCATTCGGCTTTTTCATCCTGATGTCAAATGTTGTGGCAAATTCCTCTCCCAGGGTATCGAACCTTGATTCATATATTCCCGGCACTATTTTGTTATGATCCACCTGAAAGCTTGGTATCAAATCCATAATATATCCCCCTTTTCTGATGTTCAAAGTATATCATCAATAAATTCCCGTGTCAATATATGCCGATTTTCCTCTTTACTTTTTATCTTCAATAAGATATAATTTTATCATAATATTTTAAAGGAGACACGAATTATGGCATACATAAAAGCATTGTTCAGTTTCATTCTTGCATTTATTCAGATCCTCATTCCGATTGCTTCGGTCGGTCTTTCCGGCTCGGACGCTTATTTCACAAAATGGGATGAAAGCACCGTATATACAGAAGATTATGCGGTTGAGCTTGAAAAGAATCCCGGCGAAGACTTTGTTATCCTCAACCTCACCGATATTCAGCTTTCTTTCGGCGAAGAATACGGTTACCCCGGAAAGCTTGCAAAGGCAACGGTTGACAAGCTTGTTGAAGAAACCGATCCCGATCTCATCACCGTTACCGGCGACAATGCCTGGTCGCTCGACTCCTATAACGATATGATCAAAATGCTTGACGGCTACGGCATTCCCTGGGCTCCGGTAATGGGCAACCACGACGGACAGGGCTGCATTTCCGAAAAATGGTGCGCCGCAAGATTCGTCCAGGCAGAAAATTGCCTCTTCAAATTCGGACCGGAAGGAATGGGCTATGGCAACTATATCATAAACATTACCGAAAACAGCAGCATCATCCACACTCTCTTTATGATGGACAGCCATTCCGATATTCAGAAAACAAACATAAACGGCGAAAAGGGTTCCGGCTATGACCATTTCTGGCCCGAACAACTCAAGTGGTATGAATGGGCAGTCAACGGCATTAAGAAAACAGCAGGCAAAACGGTTGAAAGCACGGTATTTATGCACATTCCCGTTGTTGAATATAAAACAGCCTGGGAGGAAGCATACGATATTGACAATTCATGCTACAAGCTGGAATATTCTTCATCCTCATTCGGAGTTAATCACGAGGGCGTATGCTGCGCACCGCAGAACAACGGTTTCTTCGCTCTCTGTAAAGATTTAAACTCGACCAAAAATATGGTATGCGGCCACGATCATGTCAATTCATCGTCTATCCTTTATGACGGAATCAGACTTACCTACGGTGTCAAGTGCGGAAAAGGCTGCTATTGGGAAGAAGAAATGAGCGGCGGCACAACAATATCCGTCGGTTCAGACGGCTCTGCCTCAATCGAACATATCTTTGTTGCTCCGTCGGAACTCGATATTAAGTAATCACATTGTATAAAAGAGCAAAGTACCGCTTGGTGCTTTGCTCTTTTTTATGCTTCAAATTATAAAATTGTTCTGTTATACTGTGCTTTTATAAATCCGGCTTTTTCAAAATCCTTCGGGTTGTTTCTGATTATCCAGTCAATATACGAAACAAACATCTCGGCTGTGAGCTTATATCCGGCGGGATTCAGATGACCGTGGAGGAAGAATTTTTCCTTGAATCCGGCGTCGTAAGGAACAGCATATCTGCGAAGGTCGATAACATACGAGTTTCCGAAAGCTTCCGCCATATCGTAAAGAAGCTTCTGATGATCGTCAACTCTTTTCTGTTCCTCTTCGCTCTTGTCTTCTCTCGGAAGAGTTACGAAAAAGAATTTTGCATCGGGAGAAATTTCCTTATATCTCAACACAAGCTCGCCATACCATCCGGCAAAATTATCCGGATGTGAACGGCAATCCTCAAAATTGACATCGTTGATCGAGCCTATCGGCATTTTCAATCCGAAAATGTCGTTGCAGCCGAGAGCGATTATGTATGCGGCGCAGGCTTTATCGGCATCAAAATAGCCGTATTTATCAGCAAAGCTTTCGCAAAATTCTTTTGCGGTCATGCCGCCTCTTGAAAAATTTGTTACCTGACTGCCGCAGATCCTTGCCATAAACTGACCCCAGGAAAAATCAAAGCAATCGTGATATTCCTTTGTTCCGTCTTCTTTAAGCACTTCGAATTCACCCGAAGAAAGTGAATCGCCGACTGCGCCTATCTTGCGGAATATAGTGCAAAAGCCGCCGTTGAGCGAAAAGGAATCAAGCGGTTTTTCATTTTCGTTTGCAACAAATTGCTTTAAATCCATAATTTCATTCTCCTCATATATCAATCTTCTCTTATCGGCAATGCGCACGGAAGCGTTATGCCGTTTCCGTTTTCATCGGGGAAAGGCGTTAAATCATCGTTTCTCACGGCGTTTCTTTCTTCGGCATTACGAAAATCGGGAATGCGGAAATTTTCGCCGTGATTGAGGCAGCTTCTCCAGCCGAGAATCGCCGTTGCGGACATTGCAACCGAACGGTAAACATCAAAAAACGGCTCAACATCATCGGCAAAATATTCAATCATATTCTGAACTATCCAGAAATCTCCGCCTCCGTGGCCTGCCTCTTTTGCTTTTTTCGCAAGCTCACCGAATTCATCAAGCTCCGCCTTCATAACGGTTTCTCTTTCTTCGTTTTCCGGCTTTGTATGTTCAAAATAGAATAAGCGCACCATATCGTCGCCGATGTTTCCGCCGCATTCAACGCTTGCGGCATCGCCTGCGATACGATAGCGGCTGTAATCGCTCGCCATTGCTGTGCATCCCGTAAAGCGGGCTATCATTCCGTTATCCATTTCGCAGAACATAATTCCGCAGCCGTCATAGTTATGGCGCCAATCTCTTATCTGATAAAGCAGATCCGAATGGGCGGCACGGGCCGAAACATATTTCGGCATTGCCTTCGTTGCATACATAAGAGGACCCATTGCGTGAGTAACATAATATGTTCTCGGCATCCAGCCTCTCCAATGATATTTGCCCGGAGTAAGGCGGGCAAGCTCTTCATTTGTGCCGGAATGGTTATATTCGCCCTCCGCATAAAGCAGAGTGCCGAGCTTACCGCTTTCAACTATCTGATTGAATTTTAAATTGGCTGTTGAGAAGGGATAATTCTCCGCAAGCATATATTTTCTGCCTGTGCGCTCAACGCATTCAACAAGCTCAACGCATTCCTTAAGCGTTGCGGCGGCAGTGCATTCGCTGACAACATTCATGCCTGCCTCCATGCAGCGAATCGCATAGGAAGCGTGCTCGTGAAAATAGTTTGCAAGAAAAACCGCATTCATTCCGAGCTTTTTTCCTTCGTTTAAAAAAGCTTCAAAATCCGTAAATTTTGCAGTGCCCTCAAGCTCTTCCTTCTCGTTTTCAAGCTCGTCGAGCTCATTCAGGTGCTTGTCGCAGATGGCAACAAGCTCAATTGACGGCTCATTCATGAAAAGGCGGATATATGAATTCCCTCTCCATGCGCCGAACATACCGATTTTAATTTTTGCCATAACTTTACCTCTTTTTATTCTTGCGGATTGCGGCGGCGGCAATCAGAGCGGTGATTCCCGCAAGGCCGGCAGCTCCTTTATAAATCATCGGCTTTGCAGCATCAACGGAGCTGGGTGCATTGTTATAAATATATCTTTTCAGCTCGTTATGCACCTTGCCGCCGAGAATATCTTTATAATAAGTTACCCGTGTTTCGTAACCCTGCTTATTTTCTTCAAAATCAAAAATTCTGACTCCTCTGTTGAGGTCGGGTCCGTAAACATTGAAGCCTGCTCCCGAAGTGTAGCCGAGGTCAATTCCTCTGACATTGCCCGTAAAGCAGTTGTTATGGTCATGGCCAAAATATGCGCCCATAATGTTGCCCATCTTCAGCCAGCGTTCAAACTGTTCCGAGGGAGTTCCCGGGCAGGCAACGCTTTCTCCCATAAATTCGCCTCTCGCTTTCATTTCATCGGTAGCTTTATAGAAATGATTTCTTCTTCTGCAATTTCCTTCAATTGCTCCTTCCGTGCCCTTCGGCACTTCATCAAGCATTTCATACATTTCATAAACCGGAATATGCTGAAAAACAAGCGACGGGACCTTTTCTCCGCCGTTGATTTCCGAAATAGCGGCGCTCGTTTCGTCCATCCAGTCCATCTGGTCGGGGTGAACGCCGTTGCCGCCGTCCGGAAGCTTTCCGCAGTTGTCGATCATATAGAACGCAACAACGGGCTTTCTTCCGTCTTCTGAATAGACGGGAATGCAGAGACTGTCCGTTCTTTTATAGCGTGCGAAAGCTTCCTTGTTTGCGCAGCAGGGAGAGCTTTCATAAATATCAGTCTGAAAATCATAATCGCCCGTTTTTTTCGGAACATCGTGATTTCCGTAAACATAGGTAAACGGAATCCCTTTTTCTTCAAGCGGAGCAAGAATGTTTCTGATTGTTTTCTTTATATTTTCATTTTTTGAGCCGAGGACCATTGAAAAACCGTAGCTCTTGACCTGGTCGCCCGTGAAAACAACAAGGTCCGGCTTTTCCTTTTCCAATGCCGCTTTGATAAAATCAATGGTATCTCTTGAGGTGAATTGGGTATCCTGAATATCGGTTATCTGCATCAATCTGAATTTGCCGCCGTTGAATTTCAACATATTTATACCTCTGTTCGTTGTTTTATATATTCAAAGCCTCATAAACCTTGTCACGAATCGGAGCGTGCAAACAGCCGAAATATGACGGCCATCCGACGACCTGCTGGGTATAGACGATTCCGACCTTCGCATCGGGATCCATCAGAATGAACGAGCCTGCAGCGCCGTCCCATCCGAATTCACCTATGCGGCTTTTTGCCCCGAATTTGTTTGTTGCAAGAGTACGCACTCCGAAACCATAGGCATAGCCCTGACCTGCGGCGCAGGTAAAATCATGTTTTCCCGTCATCTGCGGAGAACGAAGCAGATCTGTCGTTTCGCTTTTCAGAATGCGGACTCCCTTTGCGGATATTCCTCCGCAGCTCATGGCAGCGGCAAATTTTCCGTAATCTTCTGCAGAGCAGACAAGGCTTGCGCCGCCGCTCTCATAATCCGGAGTTATGGCAAAGGAGCCTATGCCCTTTTCATAAGGAACGATTTTTCCTCCTGCTGCGGAGAATGCGGGAGCAAGTCGGTATTCTTTTTCTTTCGGGAGATGCAGAGTTGCGTCTTCCATTTCAAGCGGATCGAAAATATTCTGCCGGAGATAGCTTCCGAAGCTCATCCCCGAAGCAAGTTCAGTAATTCCCGCCAGAACATCGTGGCACAGGCTGTATCTGAATTTCGTGCCCGGCTCAAATTCAAGAGGCGTTTCGGCAAAAGCCGGGATGATTTCAAGCGTTGAAGCATTGGGATTTGCGGCTTTGATGCGCTTGATCGCATCGGATTCGCAGTTGTAATCAAGTCCGCCGCTCATTGTGAAGAGATGGCGGATTTTCAGCTTTTCTCCGACGGGCAAAAGGGAATCCCCCTGTTTATATACCGCTTTGCCGTATTCCGGAAAATAGCGGCAAACCGGATCATCAAGGCCGATTACTCCCCTTTCAACAAGCTGCATTCCGGCTGCCACGGTAACGGGCTTCGTGCAGGAAAACATATAATAAAGGGTTTCGGGAGCTGCCGTGCCGACTGAATAACGGTAAACCTGACCGCCGTTCAGATAAACGATAACATCTCCGCAGGGAAGCCCTTTTGCCGTATGAAGAAAATCAAGATATTCTTTTAATTCCGTAAAATCGTATTTCATCATTTTACTCGTTCCGAATCAAAAATGGCCGCCCCTGATTTTAACGGTTATTTCATCGCCTTTGAGATAAACATAACCGAGAAATTCAACTATCATATAGGGTATTCTCTTGAGGAAAACAATAAACGGAGAGGGCGATTTGAATTTTGTTTTGCTGAGCGTTACGCTGTCAAGCAGCTCGCTGTTATCTCCTCTGAAGGTTTTTACCTTCATTGAATCTCCGCTGAATTCAAGGGTCGTATAAGTAACAACATCTGCATCCTCAAAGGTATATGCCGAGAAAATGTTGTTGAATGTGCCGCTTGTGCCGCAGCAGGCATTTGAATTGAGATAAATGATTCCGTTGGGATTTTTATAAGTCTTTCCGCTCTCTGCCTTGCCGATAACAAGACCGTTCTTGATGAAATCGGAACGTGACTGAAGATGGCTGTGACCCGTCAGAACAAGATCAACACCGTACATATCGAATATCGGCTGAAAAACAGCGTTAAGCAGAATCGTTGTTTCGGGATCAAGAGGAGAATAGCCTGCGCCGTAAAGAGCCTGGTGCATTGTGGCTATTTTCCATTTTACATCGGGATTTGCTTTGACGGCTTCCTCTGCCATTGCTCTGTGGTCTGCCGCACTTGCGGAGGTCGCATCGAAAACGAGGAAAAGCACATCGCCGTAACGGAACCAGAAGTCACGGTCAAGGCCTTCAAAATATTTGCCGAAATACTCATTGGGCATAAAGGTATAGTAATTGTATGCGAAGCCTTTTTTATCGTGGTTGCCGATTGCAAGAGCCATCGGAAGATTCGGAATATATGTCGGCATCATAAGAGTCTGCCATTCATCGGCGCTCTTGCCGGTTGAAGTGTTGTCGCCGGGAGAAAGAAGAAATGATATATCGGGATTCTTTGTCAGCGCTTCGTCGAGAACGCTCTGCCAGACATAGCCGATCCTTGACTGCTCATCGGGATTATCCGTTGACTGACCGCCGATCTGAATATCGCCGACTACCATCATTTTAAAATCATCAAAGCCCTTTGATTCGTATTTTTCGGGAACGCTCCAGCCGTTTTCTCCGTGATATGAATAATAATAGGTCGAGTAATCTTTTTTTCCAGTAAAGGTAACAAGGCAGACAACCTGATTTTAATTTTCTGCCTCAACCTTTTCGCCCGTAAAGGTAACAGCATCTTCCATATTTTCATTTTCGGAAAGCTTCACCTCAGGGAAAGCAGATTCCTTTGCAGCGTGCCAGGTAAGATTAAGCTCCGTCTGATCTCTGCCGACGCAGAGAAGAGGAAGAGTGTTTGAAGTAATGAGCGTGTCATAGCGTTCCTGCCATTCGTTCTGCGTAAGAGGCTTGCTGTCAAAAGCAAAACCCGAAACGCCGAAAATCTGCATAACCATGAGAATTGCCATAAATGCCGAAAGATACCTCAAAGTTTTTTTCATAAATATTTCCTCCTGACGGCAGTCAAATTCCATGCTGTTTTGACAACATCTTTTTGCCATATTTTTAACAATTATAACACAGCAGTTTTAATCAATCAACATAATTTTAAATATATTATCCGAGCGCAACATCAAGCCCCATCATTATGGCAAAGCCCGCCGCAAACGAAACCGTGCCGATATTTGAATGCGGCGCTTCGGACATTTCGGGAATCAGTTCTTCGATAACAACATACATCATCGCACCCGCCGCAAAGCTTAAAAGATAAGGCAGAACGGGAATAACAAAGCCTGCGCAAAGAATCGTTATCAGGGCGGCTATCGGCTCAACTATTCCCGAAAGAGCGCCGAGAAGAAATGCCTTGCTCTTCTTTTCGCCGTTTGCCGAAAGCGGCATTGAAATTATCGCTCCTTCAGGGAAATTCTGAATTGCGATTCCGAACGAAAGCGTCAGCGCCGCCGCAATCGAAATATCGGATGTGCCGTAAAGTGCGCCGGCAAGCGAAACACCGACTGCCATCCCCTCGGGAATATTATGAAGTGTAACGGCAAGCATCATCATCGTGTTTTTGCCGAGCCTTGATTCGGGTCCCTCGGTTTCTTCGTTCATGTGTATGTGCGGAACGGTTCTGTCGAAAAAGAGCAAAAACAGAATTCCGGCAAGGTAGCCTGCTGCTGCGGGGATGAATGAAAGCTTTCCCATTTCTCTGCTGCTTTCAATCGACGGAATGAGCAGGCTCCATACCGACGCCGCAACCATAACTCCCGCCGCAAAGCCGGTCAGAATGCGCCTGATTCTGAAATCAAGTTCTTTTTTCAGCAGAAAAACGCAGGCAGAGCCGAGCAGAGTGCCTATAAACGGAGTTATGATTCCGTAAAAAATTTTTATTGCCATATTTATTCTCTTTTCTTATTTTTTACTATTATAATATTTTCGCATACACCAAAAGTGACAAAATGATATTTGTTGATTATAAGCTTGAATAAAACGGCAGAAAATGTTATATTATCCTTATCTGAAACCGGAAAGGCCTGAAAAATATGTGTAAGGTAGAAAATATTCAATATAAATATCTCTGCGGTGCAGTCGATCTTTTTAAC
>R27__coassemble_1219_pt1 | contig 12452 bp, 12 predicted proteins | sample R27__metabat2_high_PE_014 | metagenome-assembled genome bin R27
TCTGCTCCTTTAATGTTATAATTATTATATGATATTATACATTATTATTTTTGTTTTTGTCAATGAACGGTGATATTTCATTTTTGAATTGACCGTGTTTAAAAAAGATGATATAATATTTTTCAGATGCGGTTTGCCGCTCAATTTTATGACAGGAGAAAAAAACAAATGAATTTTTTTACCGGACTTTTATTCAAAATCATTGACGGCTTTTTCAGCGTTGTGATTGCCGCAATGTCAATTTTCTGCCCCATCGGAAAAGAGCCTCCGAAAACTCCCGATGATTTCACTCCCGTGCTTCGCTTTGCGGTTTGCAGCGATGTTCACCTCAGCGGAGAAGACAGCGACCCGCACGCAGAAAGATATGCAACATTTTTTGAGGACACCTATGCTTATGCGGAAAAGCAGGCATATAAGAATGTTGACGCTTTCGTTGTTGCCGGAGATATGACCGGCGGCGGAAGAGATGCGGAATATGCAAAATTCGTCAGCCTCAATGAAGAGCATCTTCGTGACGGCTCACAGCTTATTACCGTTCTCGGCAACCACGAATTCATTGCATACCGTGACGAAGATCCCACGGTAGGCTACGCAAAATATAAGGAATATATGAAGAGAGATGTTGATACCGATAATGTTATCAACGGCTATCATATTGTCGGCGTTTCCTATGCAGACGATGCAAAGACCTTCTCCGGCAAGGATAAGTGGCTCAGAGAGGTTCTCAACAACGCCAGGAGCGAAGACTCCGCAAAGCCGATTTTCGTTATTCAGCATCCCGCTCCGTTTGCTTCAATTTACGGCAGCGTTAACTGGGGCGATCCCACAACGGGCTTTGTTTATCCCGCATATCCTCAGGTTATGACCTTCTCCGGCCATTCACACTATGCGGCAAATGATCCGAGATCAATAAATCAGACTTCGTTCACGGCAGTCGGCACGGGATGCCTTGCCGCTTCGATGGTCAACATCGGTTATATCGAGGGCGACTGCGATGCGCCCGGCGATTCAGGAACATTCTGGATAGTTGAAGCAGATGCAAACGGCAATGTCCGTCTTCAGCTCTATGATGCAGTTACACATCAGTTCTTTGATAAGAACGAATACTATATTTCGGATATAACAAAGCGTTCGGCTCATTATTATAACTGGAATAATCTTAAGTCGCTTGACACAACTCCGGCATTCCCGGGCGGCGCAGCGGCATCCGCAGAGACGGATAATGACGGCAATATGATTCTTTCATTCCCCAACGCAGAAAGCTACTGGGGAACGGAAAGCTATCAGATTGAGCTTTCTGGCGCAGGCAAATTCTCGGATATAGTTATTTCAAACTATGTCAGAGTAAATGACAATGTTATGAAGGTCAATGCCGGCGAGCTTCCCAACGGCAAATATGAATATAAGATCACCCCCGTCAGCCCCTATGCAAAGACGGGCAGGGCTCTTACGGGTTCGTTTGAATATGTTGGCTTGGTTCTCAAATAAAATCTATTTATAAAACAGTAAACGGGCTGTGACGATTTTATATTTCGTCACAGTCCGTTTGTGTTTCTGATATTTTATTTTGATAAGCGTTCAGCCATATCAATAATTGCATTTAAATCATCATCGTTTAATTTTTTGGCGAGAACAATAAGTTTGTTTATCTGTTCAGGATTTTCTGTTTCATCGTCAAAGAATTCTTTAGGCGTAATTCCAAGATAATCGCAAATATAAATAAATTCAGTCATTGACGGAAAAGCCTTACCTGATGTTATACTGCGAATATAACTGTTGCTGTGTCCTAAATCGAGGCTCATTCTATATTCCGACACATTTTTTCTCATCCTAAGTTCAGTTATTCTTTCGGCTATATAGTTTTCTTTCACGATTTAATCACCTCTTTTTTCAATTCTACAATAATTAAATCGTTAAATATGGTATTATAATATCCAATTTATATTGAATTTAAACTATTAAATCGCTATAATGTGTTTATGATACGGAGTGTGATTGATTATGGACATTGAAAGAACGGTTTGCTTCATAGGTCACAGAAGAATACCGGATGATAATGAATTTTCAAAAAGAGTTGAGAAAGTGATAAAAGGATTGCTCAATCAAGGCTATTGCTATTTTATTTTCGGTGACCATTCACAATTCAACACTTTATGCTACAACATTGTTTCGGGATTAATAAAAGATTATCCTGATATTGAAAGAATACATTACCGAACCAATTCACCGGAGCTTGATGAATATTCCGAAAGATTATATTCAGACGGATATGAAAAAAGTGTTTTTCCGAAAAGAGTAATAAATTCCGGAAAAGCTGCTTATATTCAAAGAAACCGAGCAATGATATATGACAGCAAGGTGTGTGTTTTTTATTATGACAATAACTGCTCGTATTCATTAAGCGGAACCAAAGCTGCCTATGAGTTTGCATCAAAACATAAAAAAGAAATTATAAAAATCGGAATTATCACGGAATCATGATGTTGTCAGCGGATATGATATGGAAGATTGACGGTATTCCCGTAGGGTCAGCATTTATGCTGACCGTATTTCTCATAAGCGCTCAAAGAAAAACGGGCTGTGACGATTTTACATTGCGTCACAGTCCGTAGTTTTATCGTAATATAATATCGGCGCTTTCGGCAAGATTATCAATGCCGTAAACGAAAAGCACCTGCGAGATATTGTTTTCGCTTATCAGAGCGGAAACGGGTTTTTTATAGTATCTCAAATCAACCATAATTATGTTTGCATAGTTTTCCGCAAGGAACGGAGCGAGGCAGTGAGCAAAGGAATCTTTGATCATCAGAAGATTTCCGCCCTCATTGCCCGTTTTTATTTTGACAAGCGGATGATTTCCGTTGAGAAAAGCAACATATTTATCGCCGGTTTGAAGAGCATCGGTGAAAAACATATTATCATAAATTTCTTCTTTGCCGTCATTTATGATAACTTCTGCATTTCCTCCGGTTTTTTTGCTTCGCATAATCTTGACGGAATCGGGTTTCGTGAGAGTATAGAGTGAGGTTGAATAGGAAGTGCCGAAAAATCCGTCTGTTATTTCAGATGTGAATCCGCTTTCGGGAGTTGCTTCAAGATTCAGCGCTTTGCAGATTTCACGGTAACCGATGTATGCGCCGTCGCTCGTCCAATGGTGGTCGGTTTTATAGAATAACTGCTTATCGTTTTTTGCCGCCGTCAGAGGAGCAAAAAGGTCAATAACAGTCAGATATTGTGAGCATTCACGGAGCATCTGAAGATATATTGCGTCACGGAATTCAAGAGAATTTTTCGGGAGCTTGTCGGCATAAATATATCCCTTTGACGGAACTGCGGTTATTGCGCAGGGGACGCCGCATTCGCCGGCAAATTTCAGTATTCTGTCCATATTCACATTGAAACGGTTTTCTCTTTCAAACGGTTTTTCAATCAGCCAACCGTCGGAGCCGAGATAAACTCCGTTTGAGCCGTTGTTGCCTTTGAGAAGCTGAAAATATGAGTTGATGCTCACAAAAACATTTCTGAACGGCGTTTGATCAGCAAGAAATTCTTCAAACTCCGATGCAAAATCGCCGCTCACAAGCGACTTTATGCTGAATTCGGGAAATTCCGCAAGGTATCTTTTTTCGGTTTCGGAAAATTCATTCTTCGGCATGAAAATATAAAGAATTCCGATTCCGAAAATAAAAAATAGAAAAGCTCCGGTTATTAACTTTGATTTTGTTTTGTTTTTCATATCAGAATTTAAAGTAAAGGAAGGGATTATAGCTGCTGCTGACAAGGCCTGCCGTGCAAAGAATGAGAATGACTGCGGCGGCGGTGACCTCGGCAAAAATGAATCCCTTTCGATTACGAAGCCTCATATAAATATTTCTTATCAGCGGAGTTGAAGCAGCTGCACAGAAAACGAGAATCGGCAGATAATTCAGAATGACCGAAAGCGCATCCGCAGAAGCCACCGGTCCGCCGAAAAGCGTCGGAATGAATTTGCTCATTGCTTCAAAGCCGCCGACATCGTCTGCAAAATAGAAAATGACCCAGCCGAAGGCGATAAAGAAAAGCGAATAAAGGTGCGAAACGAAATTCGGCATTTTTTCAAGAGCTTTGAGAAGAAAGAGCTTTTCTATAATCAGAATAACTCCGAAATAAACGCCCCATAAAACGAAATTCCAGCTTGCGCCGTGCCACAAACCCGTCAGAAGCCACACGATGAGCAGATTGACAAGAGTACGGAGTTTGCCTTTTCGGTTGCCGCCGAGCGGAATATAGACATATTCTCTGAACCAGGTGCCGAGCGAGATATGCCATCTGCGCCAGAATTCGGTAATGCTTTTTGAAATATAGGGGAAATTGAAGTTTTCAAGGAATTCAAAACCGAGCATATTTCCGAGGCCTCTCGCCATATCGGAATAGCCGCTGAAATCAAAATATATCTGAAAAGAAAACGCAATCACGCCGACCCAGGAGGCGAGCGTACCGCCATCCATTTCACGAAGCTCATCCCAAAGCTGACCCATCGGGTTTGCAAGCAGTACCTTTTTGGCAAGGCCAAGCAGGAACAGCCGGATTCCTTTTGCGACCTGCTCAATGTTTTCGTTTCTGCAATTAAGCTGATCATCAACATCTCGGTATCTTACAATAGGTCCGGCGATGAGCTGCGGAAAGAGAGAAACATAAGTTCCGAAAGAAATAATGTTTTTCTGCGCCTCGGTGTCTTTTCTGTAAACGTCGATCGTGTAGGACATGATCTGGAAGGTGTAGAAAGAAATTCCGATAGGCAAAGGCACTTTAACTGCGGGAATATTTGCAAACGGAAGGATAACATTGAGATTCTCTGTTATGAATCCCGCATATTTGAAAAAGCCGAGCATTCCGAGGTCGATAACAACGGATGCGATAAGAATTGCTTTTTTCTTTTTGCCGTTTCCGGATTTCGCAAGCAGCAGACCTGCAAAATAGTTGATCACGATTGAGAATATCATGAGGAAAACCATTATCGGCTCGCCCCAGCCGTAAAAAACGAGGTCTGCAATCAGAAGAAAAGCGTTTCTGAACTTTTTCGGGAGTATGTAGTAAACGGATAAAACAATAGGGAGAAACACGAACATAAACAGCAAACTTGAAAATACCATTCGTTTTCCTCCCTTTAAATTAATTGATTTATGTTAATCTGTAAAATATGAATCATAGATTTCAAGCATTTTATCCTGCGAGGCGGAAATAAACATTGCAACATATTCGCCCTTGATGTCAACTATGCTTGATGTGAGAATTTTATATTGTTCCGGATCATAATCCTTCATGCTGTCCTTCTGATAAGCGATATGCTGGCCGAGAAGGTCTGCGATTTCTTCGGCGGCTGCGGAATCATTCGCCTTTATCATAACGATTTCGTCTTTATATCCGCAGGCATCCTGAACGGCTATCATTTCGGAAATTTTTTCGGTTTTGATGCCGTAATAATCAATCATATCGTTTGCGGTGAGGTTGAATTTTTCATATTCCATCGGGATTTCTTCTGAAATTTTAAGATAGATGTTTCCGATGGAATCGGTGCAGTTGACCGTTATTTCCGGCACAGAGGGATTATCCTTACCGCCGCACGAGGCAAACGCAAAAAGCATTGCGAAAACAAGAAGCAAAGAGAATATTTTTTTCATTTTATTTCACCTTTCAGCAGTATTTATTTGTAAGCATATCGATCCAAACCTTGCAGCCTGCGTAAGACATGTGAACGCCCTGCGCATCCTTGTCGCTGCAATATTCATCTTTAAAGCAGTTGTCGGCGCCCTTGAGCGAGGATGCAACGTCAACATAGGTCCAGCCGTTTGCATTGCAGAGATTTTTGAGAGCCGCATTGAAAGTGTCAATTGACTGATTGTTGAATCTGCCGTGCTCCTTTGCTTTGATGACCGGGGTCACGGACTGAACATAAATTTTAACATCGGGATTTTTTTCGAGGATTCTTCCGATAAGCTTTTCGGCGTTTTTCATTCCCGTGTCAACGGAATATGCGCAGAAATCATTCAGACCGAGCATAATGAAAACCTTTTTCGCTCCGGTTTTCTGAACGCCGTCTTCAATCATGACCTCTTTGCCCTGGTATTTCGGATGAATCGAATTTGCCGAGCCGATTGCTCCGAGAGAATTGCCGTAGCCCATGCTTCCGGCAACGAGAAACTGCGCTTTTCCGAGGCATTCTGCGCCCTTGTTCCGCTGGTTGGTTACATAGTTGCGAAGTCCGAGCGAAACGCTGTCGCCAACAAAAACAACATCGTCAAAAAATTCTTTTCCCGTTTTATATTTATTTTTATTGAGAAAGTCCGGGAAAGTTCTGCCGGGTTTTCTTGTCGGCGCTTCGGTGCTTTCTGCGTATTCAAGCTCCGACGGACCGACCTTTTCCGCTCCGACGGTGTGAGAAACCGAAGCGGTGGTTGAATAAATCAGAGAGGTCAGCTCCGAATATTCTTCTGTTGAAAGCTCTGCTGCCGTTTCGCTTGATGATTCCGTATATAAAGAATCATCGGCGGCGGTTTGAGCGAATACTGTTGACGATTCATCCATTCCGAGAGTAATGCTGCAGGATGAAAGCAGATTTAAAAGAGCAATGACCGAAAGAAAAATGCTCATTCGTTTTTTCATATATAACTCCCTCGATTTGCAGGAAAACAGATTTTTCGACTTGATTTGCCTTATAATTATACCATTATAATAATAAAAGTCAATGATTTTATTGCTGATGATTTTTGCCAAATCCGGTTGAAAAAACGGCACACATTTGATATTATATTTTCGGAGGCGATACAATGGAAAAACCTGTTTTAAGATTTAATGACGGCGGAAAATTCAGAGTTCTGATGATTTCCGATTTCCATGCGGGAAAGAGTTACAATCCAAAGCTCAAAAAGGGAATTGAAGCTCTGCTTGAGGAAACGAAACCGGATTTTGTTATGGTCGGCGGCGACCAGGTGCTTGAAAAAGATAATTATGACGATGTGAAAGCTTATATGGCGGATATTATGGAGCCGGTTATTTCACGAAAGATTCCCTGGGGAACGATTTTCGGCAACCACGACAGAGAGGTCGGAATTGATATCGCCCTTGAAGAAAAAGCTTATGAAGAAATTCCTTATTGTATGTCTGAAAGCGGACCGGAGGAGCTTCACGGAATCGGAAACTATTGTCTGACAATTCTTTCATCCGAGGATGATAAACCTGCATTCAATCTTTGGGCGATGGATTCAAACAGATATATTGAAGATTATGCGGAAATGTTCGGGATGGATAAGAACACGAGATTCCGCCTGCCGGATCATTTCAATTACGGCGCAAACGGAGCCGCTCCGCTTTTTGATCAGATTCAATGGTATTTCAATAAATCGCTGAATATGGAAAAGGAATCCGGAAAAAAGATTCCCGGAATAATGTTTATGCACATACCTCTTCAAGAATATCTTGAGGTTTTGCGAAATCCCGAAGAATGCGGCGCAAGAGGCGATATGAGAGAAAAATGCGGCGCAACCGAAATCAATTCCGGTCTGTTTCTTGCCGGCCTGCAAAGGGGAGATATCAAGGGATATTTCTTCGGCCACGAGCATCTGATTGATATTCAGGGCGAATATTGCGGAGTTACTCTCGCCTGCGATGCGGCAATTGGCTATAATATGTCCGCTCACGATGATTTGAGAGGCGGCAGAGTTATTGATATTACCGAAGACGGCACGATTTCAACAAGAATGATAAAGCTGATGGATCTGCTCGGCAGGGATGCAATGCGTGATCCCTCATATATGGAGGGCGGCTGCTATTATTTCATTCGTAAGCTGTGAGGAGGATGATTATGTTTACATACGACAGAAAAGCGATCCTGCTCGATGTTGATAACCTTGACCACGTAACGATCGAGCCGAAATGGGGCAAGCCCTTTAACTGCGAAAAAGCAGTCAAGGTGATAGACAGAGTACTGGGTATTTATCCCGAAATCAAGGATTCGCCCGATTTTGTCAGCTATTCCGATATGCAGAGCGAGGCGGAGCTGACCGCCTGCATCATCTCAATAAGAACATATCTGATGAAAGCAATAAATCTTGCATAAAAAAAGAGCTTTGAGTTCCGGTTTCGATCAAACTCAAAGCTTTTTATTTTTATTTACCCACGCAGAAGCGGGAGAACACTTCATCAACAACGGCTGCGGATGCTTTTTCGCCGGTCAGCTCAAGAAGAGAATCAATTGCGCAGTCTGCACAGACATTGACCGCATCATAGGTAACGCCGTTTTCAAGAGCGGCAATCGCTTCGCCGAGTCTTTCCGAAGCCGAAACGCAGCAGCTTCTCTGCCTTTCGCTTGTCAGGCAGGCGGCGTTCGGGTCAAATTCATTCGCCGAAAGAATATCGGCAATGGCTTCTTCAAGCTCCCTTTCTCCGTCACCGCTGACGGCAGAAAGCTCAACAAGCTTCGGAAAATAATTTTCAAGAGTTTCTCTGTTCGCCTTTTCGGGAAGGTCGGATTTATTCAGAATTGCAACGCATTTTTTGCCCTTGCATTGCCTGATTATCTGCATATCGTCATCGTTCAGCGGAGCGCTTCCGTCAAAAACGGCAAGAATCAGATCTGCTCTTTCAAGCCTGCGTTTTGCCATATCAACGCCGATATTTTCAACAAGGTTTTCTGTTTCGTGAATTCCGGCGGTGTCGGCAATTCTTAAAATTATATCTCCGAGAACGATCCTTTCTTCAATAACATCACGGGTCGTGCCGGCAATATCCGTTACGATGGAACGCTCAAAGCCGGTGAGCAGATTCATAAGAGTTGATTTGCCGACATTGGGTCTGCCGACGATAACCGAATCAACGCCGTCCGTTACGGCTCTGCCGCAGTCATATCTGCGGATGATGGCATCAAGCTCCGTTTTGGTTTTTCTGAAAATATTCAGCATTTCATCGGTTGAAATTTCTTCAATATCTTCATCGGGATAATCGACCCACGCCGCAAGAGAAGCGCAGACTCCGATAATTGCATCGGCGCATTCTTTGATTTTTCTGCTTAAATTGCCTTCAAGAGTGTTGAGAGCGGCGCTTGCAGCCTGCCTGCCGGATGCACTTATGAGAGCCATAACGCTTTCGCTTCCCGCAAGGTCGATTTTGCCGTTGAGGAATGCACGCTTTGTGAATTCGCCCGCTTCTGCGGGAACGGCTCCTGCATTGAGCGCTGCACGCAGAACTCTTTTTGTAACATAAAGACCGCCGTGGCAGGATATTTCGGCAACATCCTCGCCCGTGTAGCTTTTCGGCGAACGAAAAACGAGGCAGACAGCCTCGTCCGTTTTTTCGTTTCCGTCATAAACTTCGCCGAAATATGCTCTGTAACCCTTGCTTGAGGTTATGGGTTTTCCGTTTACGGCTCTGAATATTTTATTTGCCGTTTCAATTGCATCTTTGCCGGAAATCCGGACTATTCCGATTCCTCCCGGCGCATTCGGGGTTGCAATTGCGGCAATGGTAGTTTCTTTCATATTGTTATCCTCATTGGCAGACAAGCTTGATTTTTTCGCCTTCAAGTCTGCCCGCTATTCTTTCAAATGCAAGCGAAGACGGCGAATATTCGCCGGGATCATCGCCGGTAACGGATGTGAAGCCGAGGCTTCTGTCCATCGGGATAACTCCGAGAAGCTGAACTCCCGTTTCGTCAATGCATTCGTCAACATTGAGAAGCTTTCCTTTGACGACCTGCTTTGCTTCAAACATATTTATAACAAGTCTGATGTCATTTTTGCCGAGCTTTTCAAGCTCCGAAAAAGCTCTCGAACAGCTTCTTACGCAAATGTTATCCGGGGTTGTGATAACAACCGCTTTTTCCGCTCCGCAGGCGGCGAGCTGCATTCCGTGGCCGATTCCGGCAGGGGAATCAATGAATATGTAATCATAACCGGCTGAAACGCTTTCAACCATTTCCCTGAAAGCTTCGCCGGTAAATTCTTCATTTGTGCTTCCCGGAGCGGCAATGAAATCAACATCGCCGGTCAGAATTGCCTGATTTACGGTGCATCTGCCGAGAATAACATCGCCCCAGTCAAACACAACATCGGCTGAACAGCCGAGAAGGAGGTCCAGAGAGCGAAGACCGATGTCGCAGTCTATGGCAAGAACTTTTTTTCCTCTCGATGAAAGTTCTTTGGAAATTCCGGCGGTAAAAGTGGATTTTCCCACTCCGCCCTTGCCCGAAGCAACGAGTATTTTTTCCGCCATGATTATCGTCCTTTCTTCCGGATATCAGGGTATGAGAATGTTTTCTTCGGCTATCTGCCCGGTTTCCGAATCGCCGCTGAAATATGCTTCAACTATATCGGCAATAACAGGAGCAACATAAGTGCCTGAGGTCAGACCTTCTCCGACTGCGGCAATGGCGATTTCGGGGTTTTCATACGGAGCAAATGCAATGAGAAAACCGTTGTTTATCTTGACCGACTGGTTGTTGAGTTTTCTGTATTCCTGCGAGGTGCCGGTTTTGGCGGCGACCTTAACGGGCAGATGAGAGAAATAAGTCATACAGTATCCCGTTGTGCCGACCTCAAGCATACCTTTTTTGACAATATCGAGAGTTTTTTCGGAGATGCCCGTTTCGCAGACGATTTCCGGCTCTGTTTCAACAATTGTTTTTGAATAATCGGCGCTCTTAACGGATTTTATGAAATGAGTTCTGAATCTTGTGCCGCCGTTTGCGATGGTTGCAACATAGTTTGCAAGCTGAATCGGAGTGAAAAGATTGCCTGCCTGGCCGATGGCGGACTGAACCGTGAAGCCGGGAAGCCATTCCTGGTTGAGAGAGGCACGGTATTCGGGGCTGTCAAGCACGCCTGCCGATTCGCCCAGCTCGCAGCCGGTTTTCGTTCCGAGGCCGAGCAGAGTTCTGTATTCGTTCATTTTTTCAATGCCTATCATCTGACCGACTTCGTAGAAGAAGGTGTTGCAGGATTCATCAATGGCATTAACAACATTGACAAAGGCGGTTTCATGGCTTTGCTCGCATTTGAAATGCTGGCCGAGATAGGTATATGAGCCGGAGCAGTAAACCGTGAAATTTTCGTCTATTGTTCCGGATTCAAGGGCGGCTATCGCAACCGAAGGCTTCATCGTTGAGCCGGTTGCATAGGTTGAGAGCAGAGCTCTGTTCCAAAGAGGAGAAGCGGGGTTCTTGTTCAGCTCCTCGGCATCCTCTGCGTAGGTTGAAATATCGTATGAGGGATAGGTTGCGCAGGCGAGAATTGCACCCGTTCTGCAGTCAAGAGCAACAACCGCTCCGGCGCTGTCAACCATATTTCCGTATTTGCCGGCATATTCTTCAAGAGCATTCCGGAGAGAATTCTGGGCAACGCTCTGAAGGCTTCTGTCAATGGTGAGCTGAATGGTGTTGCCCTGTTCGGGCTCAATCGTGATCTTTGCGGTGCGGTTTCCGCTGTCATCGGTATAAATTGTTTTTTCGCCGGTTTTTCCTTTAAGATATGATTCCATTGCAAGCTCAATTCCGCTCTTGCCTATCATATCGGTCAGGCCGTATCCCTCTGATTTCTTTTCGGCATATTCTTCTGCATTGATCACGCCGACCATACCGAGGATATGAGGAGCCAGCCTGCCGTCTGCAAATTCTCTGACGGCAGTGACCTCAACATCAACGCCCTGATAGAAATTATTGTTTTCTTTTATAAATGAAATTATATTTTCGGGAACATTTTCCGCAAAAGTATAAGTGGATGTCGAATTGAAATAGGTGCGTTTCATTTCATAGCATACGGAAGCGATTTTTCTTGCCTCCGAAGCCGGGAATTCCTGAAGATTATAGCTGTCAACGAGCGCATCAAAGCAGTTTTGAGCCGTTGCGTATTCGTTGAGGTTGAGCATTTCTCTGCTCTTCATCTCTTTTATCTGCGAATCAGAATCTTCTTTGAATTTGATTTTTCCCTCTGAATCGAATTCCAGAGGAATATCGTCTTTCCATTCAAGGCCGTTCTTTTCAAAAAGCCGGATAAGATTGATTATGATTTCGTTTCTTTTTGCCTGCTCCGAGCCGGAGGGGAAGAATGCGCCGTCAAAAACGAGCGAATATCCCGGAGTGTTATATACGAGCTTTTCGCCGTTGCAGTCAACGATTTCTCCTCTTGCGGCTGCGATTGCTGCTGTTTTTTCGGAAACCGATGAGCTTGCCATTTCGTATTCGGCGCCTCTTACTATCTGTAATCTTACCAGATCAAGTGCGAGAAAAACGAAGAAAAAAAGAGTAACGCAGACTGCTGCAATTCGTCTGCCGGGGCTAACTTTTTTACGCATATCTGCGCTCCTTTCTTTAAATTAATTCTCAACGGAGAATTTCTTTTCAATTGCTCTTATAATGATAAAAAGTATCGGAGCAAGAATAAAGGTATAACCTGCCGACGGAAGATAATAACGGGCAAGCATTC
>R27__coassemble_1271_pt1 | contig 12047 bp, 8 predicted proteins | sample R27__metabat2_high_PE_014 | metagenome-assembled genome bin R27
GAATGAGTGTCGTGATTGGCGCAGTAAAAGCCAGTGCAAGCATATCCGGATCTTCGTTTTTCAGAAGCCCGTTCTCTATCATCTTTTCAAATATTTTTTGATAAATTGCCTTTGTTCCGTTTACGAAATGCTCGGTTGCAAGTTTTTTTACCCGTTCATCGTGAAACTGCTCCGTCAGAAGCAGCTTGCGGGTCATAATGATTTTTTCATCGTGAATCGTGAAATTCACCATATTCATTGCAAGGCGGAAAAACTCATCGCAGGTTTCCGGCATCTGCGGCAGATACTCAGGGGAACCGAAACGTTCATTGTAATAAGCTTCCATCTTGTCGAGCAGGGCGTTCCAAATGGCTTCCTTGCTCTTATAATGGCGGTACAATGCCGATTTACTTAGTCCCATCCCTGCCGCAAAGTCTCTCAGGTTCGTTCCTTTGTAACCGTTTTCTACAAAGCTGACAAGAGCCGCGTCAAGAATCTTTTCTTTTGTTGTATTTCCCATAATAGCCTCCTTATAACACAACATGACCAATTGGACACATTGTATTATAGCGACCACTCGGTCACATGTCAAGTGATTTTATCGGATTTATTGCCGATTTTTCTTACATTTCCGACTTTATAACGATTTATGTACAAAAGCAAAAACCGCAGAGCTTTTACGCTCTGCGGTATGTTGTTTATAATGCCGGATTTTAATAAAGCGGGGCGCTGATTCCCGCAACAAATCTAATTATCCAGGCTCTTGATCTGTACTCTCATGCGCTCGCTGATCTGATAACCCGATTCACCTGACGATTAGGCAATTTTTGATACGGATGTCAATTTTGTAAGAGATTCGTTCAAGGTATCCTGACCATTGCCGAAAATGCGGCGCAGGGATAAATTTCCGTAATTATATAAGACGAAACCCGCCGTTTTTCAGCAGATTTCCTGCGCTAAATCAAAAACAGGAAGCAGAAAAAATATCGCTTATGTATAATATCTGTCCTCGATAATATCCGCAATATGATTGCTTTCAACCGCATTTTCATTGCAGATTCTGACAAAGCTTTCCGCTTCGTCGGGGTCTTCGGTAAAGGTTATCATAAGTCCGGCGCCGTCTGAAATGCCGTATAATTCGGTTTCCGAATTGTCTATGATGAAGGTTTCTTTAATTAACAGGTACATATTGTCACTCCGTTGCGTTACAAATCGTCACAATTATACATTATTTACAATATATAGTCAATATTATTCCGAAAAAATTTTTTGGCACAGTATCTTGTGGCGGCACGCAAAGCAACAAGGCAGAGCTTCTGAAAAGCTCTGCCTTGATTTTGTGGCTTTTATCAATTTATTTCTTCAGCCCCGCAAGCTCCATAAGCTCGCTCCAGTTTCTGAAAATGAATGCCAAATCTTTAATGACCCATTTGATCGTTGAGAAGAAAGGAGAGAGAAAAAATGCGAGAGGCTCTTTGTGAGTTCTGGTGTCTTCAACGAAATCTTCGGTTTTTGTAAACTTGAAGATGCAGTTTGCGGCGCTGTGGTCAGAGAGGTTTGCGCCGTTATCATCAAAGAAATCAATATAATTGAAATCCTCGGCAGTAATTTCAACGCCTGCGGCGCTGCGATAATAAAACTGCTCAACGCTGTCCCATCTGCCCCAGGATGAGCCTGTTTTATACCATTCGGAATAATTTTCATAATCGCCGTTGTTTTTAATTTCGTGCCAGGCATTTTTGAAGCCGTAATCGGTTATCATTTTGAAAAGAAGAGCTTCGTCGGTTCCGTCTTCGCCTTTGGTCAGATAGTGAATGGAAGTATTGAAGTCTCCGGTGATGATAACGGGACGGTTTGCGGAGCGCTTATTTACCATTGCAAGGAGCTGAACATATTGCTCGGCTCTTGAAAGCGAATTGCCGACTCCGTCAAATGCATCGGCATGAATATCATAAAAATCAACGGTCATTCCGTTGCCGAGATCGAGAACGGAATAGAGAATTCCTTTCGGAGTGAGAGCGTCGCCCTCTGCAATTCCGCCATAGCAGGAATTCCATTCAACTCTTTCCGAATCGTAGATTTTAATGTTTTTGGTATAAACATTAAGTCCGTCGCCTCCGGGAACAGAGCCGGAAGTGAGGGTTTTATAGTTGAATTTGTCCATACCTTTTACGAGGTATTTATGGCAGTTGAAATCCTCCTGGACGGCAATGACATCAAAATCGGATTCGTTGAAAATGCTGCCAAGCTTTGTCTGATTGGCTTTGACATCTTTTCCGCCCTGACCGATAAGCGCTTTGAAATCGGGAAGACCCGCAACATTATAGTTGAGGAAGCTCAGGGTTACGGAATCCGGACTGTCTGCATAAGCAAGCGCCGAAAAGCACGAGGCAAAAACAATTGCCGCAAGCATAATCGAAATAAATTTTTTCATATAAACCACCTCTGTTTTTAAATCAAAGCAAATATATCATAAAACCATTTAAAATGCAATAAAAAAGAAAAATAAAGGACACATTTCAAAGCGTAAGCGGGTTTGCGAAGCGCCGCCCGGAGTCTGTAATATTTCCAAAAGCCGATTGACCGAAGAAAAAGATTATGTTATTATAGGGAAAATACATCCGGTTCGCCCGGATCAAAAAACAAAAGAGGTATTAAAATGAAATTCAGAAAATTTTTAAGCGTTCTGATGGCTGCGGTAATGCTTCTCGGTATATGCGTTCCGATGGCGGGCGCAGAGGGAAGCGAAGATCTGAGCATCATGTTCATTCATGACAGCCATGATTATCTTTATCCAACGAGCAATATAGTCGGCGGAAAGCTTGTTGAGCACGGCGGCGCTGCAAAACTTGCAACGGTAATCAAGGAAAACAAAGACGAAAACACCATCTTCCTTGACGGCGGAGATTTTTCAATGGGAACTCTCTATCAGGCGGCTTACAGCACCGATGCCTATGAGCTTCGCAATCTCGGAATCTGCGGATGCAATGTCACAACCTTCGGCAACCACGAATTTGATTTCGGAGCAGCCGGAGCAGCAAAAATGCTCAGAGCGGCAATCGCTTCGGGCGACAGACTGCCGGAAATCGTTCAGTCAAATATAGATCTTTCGGGGGACCTTACCCCCGAGCAGCTTGATTTCAAAAAAGCCTGCGAGGAATACGGCGTTAAGGAAAACACGATAATTGAATGCGCAGGTCATAAAATAGGTTTGTTCGGCCTTGTGGGAATAAGCACCATTGCCTGCATACAGACAGATTTTGAATACATAGATTATATCAAGGCTGCAAAGGAACAGGTCAAAAAGCTCAAAGAACAGGGCTGCGATATTATAATCGCCGTTTCTCATTCGGGAACAGCGGGCGACGGCAAGAGCGGCGAGGATGTTGACCTTGCAAAAAAAGTCCCCGATATTGATGTTATAATCAGCGGACACACCCACACGGTTTATTCGGAGCCCGTTATAATCGGAGAAACGATCATTGTTTCATGCGGCGAATATCTTAAAAATGTCGGCAAGCTGACGGTTTCGGCAGAAAATGGAAAGGTTAATGTTAAGGATTATAAGTTGATTCCCCTTAACGCATCCGTTGCGGAAGATCCCGAAACAAAAGAAAGATTTGAACGCTATAAAGAAAATATAAACAGCACATATCTTCAGCCCGGAGAAACATTCGACAAGGTTATCGCTCACAGCAACTTTGATTTCATCGGTCTTGATGAAATGTATAACACCCATCAGGAATATCCTCTCGGCGACCTTATTGCCGATTCATATATTTATGAAGCAGAGCAGAACGGCGTTAACGATATAGACGTTGCGCTCGTCGGCCTCGGAACGGTCAGAGGTGCTTTTGAAAAGGGCGATATTACAATTGCAGACGCATTTGAAATCTGCTCGCTCGGCGTAGGCTCGGACGGAACTGCCGGCCATCCGCTTGTTTCGTGTTACCTTTACGGCTGGGAAGTAAAACTGCTCACCGAGATCGATGCTTCAATCGGAGAGCTTGTAAGCTCGCTGAAAATGAGCTATTCGGGTCTCAGCTATGCTTTCAACTCAAAGCGCCTGATTCTCAATAAGGTCATGAATTCCGGAATCGTCAAAGGAAACGGCGCACCGGAAAAGATCGAAAGCAACAGACTTTATAAAGTTGTCGGCAATATGTACGCAATAAATATGCTCGATATGGTCAGAGATGTTACAAAGGGTATGGTTTCGATAGCTCCGAGAGATGAAAACGGCAACAAGATTTTTGATTTCTATTCGCTGGCTCTCAAAGATAAGAACGGAAACGAGATAAAAGAATGGATAGCATTCAAGGATTATCTTGAAAGCTTTGAAACCGGCCCGAGCGGATACCCCGAAATTCCCGACAGATATTCCGCACAGCAGGGCAGAAAGGTCAAGGTCAGCAAGAGCATTTTTGAAGAAATCAGAGAGAACGGATTTGTTCCGACGGTTATTTCCGTATTTACCGCCGCAATAAATGTTGTTCTTGCGATATTCAATCTTCTGACAAGAAGATAAAAAATCAAGGAATCCTCTTATTCAAGGGGATTCCTTTTTTGCGGATTGCCCATTGATTCTTTATTAAAGCGACATTACGGGGAATCAACGATGACCGCCCGCAGACGGTCAGAAATGATACAGGCATGAGTTTCAGCTTGACAGAAACAATATGCCCAAAACGCATTTTATGCGGTCTGCGATTTCCGAAATAATTCCGTCAATGAAAATTGCACTTCATACAGATGTTGATTTTTGAGCGATACTGTGATATATTAATAAAAGTGAAAGGGGAGAATAAAATGAAAAAATCTTTTTTTGCGATAATTGCGGTTATGATAGCTGCCGTTATGCTTTTCAGCGGCTGCAAAATAAAGGAAGTGCCTTTAAATATGATTGAACCCTCAACGGACGGGACAACGGTCAGCGCAGTTGAAATCGAAAACGAAATGCCTCTTGCGGGCGGATGGACCTATGCTTCCGAATTTGCGGATGTTCAGATCCCCGAGGATGCGGGCGAGGCGCTCACAAAGGCAGCAGGGAAGGTTGAAGGCGTTATCTTCAAGCCTGTTGCATATCTCGGCAGCCAGGTTGTTGCCGGCGTTAACTATGCCTATATCTGCGAGGTAACAACAATAAAGGAAAACCCCGTTTCAACGCTGAATGTTGTCAGGGTTTACAGAGATCCTGCGGGCGATGCATCCGTTACCGGCTCAAAGGTGATAAACATTGCCGAATATAACGGCGCTCCGGGCGAAGAAGCGCAGGAAATGCCGATCGCCGGGGGATGGTCATACGATGAGGCATCCGGCGGAAAGCTCCCCGAAAATGTCAAGGCGGCATACGCAGCCGCAAAGAAAGAGCTTGAGGGCAGCCGGTATGAGCCGATTGCCTGCCTGGGCAGTCAGGTAGTTGCAGGCGCAAATTATGCGGTTCTTTGCAAGGATGTCAGCGATGAGGAAAACATTTCCCTTTATGTTATCATTATTTATGCCGGGGTTGACGGCACAAATCAGATATCTTCTCTCAGTATGTTCAGAATGCCTGAATTCGATTAAAAAAATGAGAACGGTGGAATCCACCGTTCTTTTTTATGAAAAATTATTTTCTGTTTTCCGCTTGTTTTGAAACAACTTTCTTGTTGAAAATCAGGGCGAAAACCATCAGAAAAGCAGTTATTGCGCTGAGCACCTGCTGACCGTTTGCGTGAATGCCCATAAAGGTATTTCCGCAGCTCTGAACATAATCAAGGATAAGGCTTCCGACAAAGGATGCGGCAAAGCCGAAAACACCTTTTGTGCTGTTGTTGACGGCGATTCCCGCAAGGATATATTCATCGTCAACATAGCAATAAGCCATATTGTAGTTGTTCTGACCGATGCCGGACATTGCCATCTGATAAATTATCGTGAAGGGTAAAATGAGCCATCCGTGTTGAGGAGAAACAAAAACGCCGATGAGAAACGCCGCAAGAGTCATAAGATTTCCTATGTAATAGCCGTTTGCGAAGCCTTTTTTGTCCGAATATTTTCCGAGAGGCTTGGAGATAAGGAATCTTGCAAGGCAGGCAGCAACATTTATGATCTGGATTTTGCTTACCGAAAGTCCGAGGTCAACCGTTTTGTATGTGCCCATAAATCCGATGGTGAGATACCTTGCGAATTCGGAAACCGAGGTGAGAATGATGACATTCCGGAAATTTTTGTTTCCGAATGTGTGGCGGATGATTTCCTTGATGCTCTGTGATGCTCCGCTCTCTGCGAGAGGGAGCTCTTTCATTTTTGCAAGGCATATAAAATTGAAACCGCAGACAACGACCATTGAGGCAGACAGAAAACCGAATGCGCCGTGGAGGTTGCCTTTCAGCTCAAAGCGGTCAACAACATAGCCTGCGCCGAGAGTAAAAACAACGCCTGCGATGAGCGAAACCATTTCTTTTATTGCGGAATAAGTGCCTCTGTTGTCAGGGGAAACAAAGGAATTGCCCCACTTATAGCAGAGGGTGTTGTTGAGATAAAGAGCAAGATAGCCCAGAAGGATGAGCGCAGTTGCGGCGGCGGCCTTTCCTTTGAATGAGAGCGGCATAAAAGGAACGGTAAAAACCGCCGCAAAAAGGAGCTGGCTTGCCGTGTCAACGAGAATAATATATTTTTTTATTCTTTTCAGCTTTCCGGCGAGAGGGACGGACAAAAGCTGAAAAAGGAACGAAACCGTTATCAGCGATGAGAGAACGCCCGTTGCCGCATCGCTTAATCCTATATCCTTGAGCAGCTTTGCGAGAAATGCGTCTGCGGAGAGGAGCGCAATGAAATATTCAAACATACATTGCAGAGTATACGCATTGCGGGAGGAGAGGTATTCTTTTGAATTGAAAATATCTGCCATAATAAATCTCCGAAATCATTATGGCTTCATAATAGCACACGCACGCTTTTAAATCAACGGTATTGTGTTGATACATTTCATTTTTTGCAATAAAATACTGTTGAATTTCTACATAAGTTGAGAATGGTGCGGAAAAATGAAACGATCCGGGAAAAATTTTTTGAAAAATCGGCTGATGTATATGGTGCAGGTATAAACTAAAATGCAGATTCATACACGATATATTGATAAAATCATAAGCATATTTTTCTTTTCGGTAATTATTTTGCGAATTGTTTGGGGAAAAGCAAAAATTTCTTCTTGACATGGGAGCGGAATTGTATAATAATATAAGAATATAATAGGATTGGTATCGAATTTTGCATAAGTCTTAACGGAAAGGAGAGATACCTCTATTCGGAGTTCCGAGGTATCAAAAAATGCTTATGGTTTTCAGCAGAAACGGCAGAAATATCGGTGATATTCTGGTTGCAAAGGGTAAAATTACCAGTGCACAGTATGATATAGCGCTTGCAGAAAACGAAAAGAGCGACAAGCCGCTCGGCGATTGCCTTGTAGATATTAATGCCTGCAGCGCCGAAGATGCGGCTGCGGCAATGGGAGAGCTTATCAACGTTCCGTTTGTTTCGCTTCAGGCAATGACCCTTCCGCAGGAGATAGTAGGCCTTGTTAATGGCCAGGTTTTAAGAAAGCATAATGTAATTCCCATCGGATATGCCAACGAAGAAAACAGCATTCTCATTCTTGCAATGGCAAATCCTCTCGATATGGATGCCCTTGATGATATTTCGATCATCACAAGCCTTGTTGTTGAGCCGAGAATAGCAACTCTTCTGGATATAAATAAGCTTCTCGATAAATATTTCGGTTCAGCGGAAGCGATGTCCGCCGCCGAGCAGTATCAGAAAGAAAGAGAAAGCAAATACGCAGCTCTTGAAGAAAAGGCAAAAGAGGAAGAGGAAGATATAGCCTCCGCTCCCATCGTTCAGCTCGTTCGTTCAATTCTTGAGCAGGCTGTTCGTCAGAGAGCGTCGGATATACATATAGATGCTCATGAAAGCCAGGTTGTTATCCGTTTCCGCATAGACGGTGCGCTTAAGAATGTTATGGCATACGATATAAAGCTTCTGCCGGTTATCGTTACCCGTATCAAAATCCTCGGCGAAATGGATATTTCCGAAAAGAGAAGAGCGCAGGACGGCCGTATTACGGTTGTTGTTGACCGCACGGAATACGATATCCGTGTTTCGATTCTTCCCACATCATACGGCGAAAAGGTCGTTATGCGTCTTGCAAACACCGTTGCGCTGACGAGAACAAAGGATCAGCTCGGTATGAGAAAAGATGACCTTGTTCATTTTGACCATATCATTTCAAACCCCAACGGAATTATTCTTGTTACGGGACCTACCGGTTCAGGTAAGTCAACAACGCTTTATACCGCTCTTTCGGAGCTTAACGATGAAGCGATCAACATAATCACGGTTGAAGACCCCGTTGAAGCAAACATTTCAGGTCTTAACCAGGTTCAGGTTAATGTTAAAGCGGGTTTGACCTTTGCAACCGCTCTTCGTGCCATTCTCCGTCAGGACCCGGATATCATTATGATCGGTGAAATTCGTGACTATGAAACGGCTTCGATAGCGATTCAGGCTTCGATCACCGGCCACCTTGTTGTTTCAACCCTTCATACAAACTCCTCGGCGGCAACCATAACCCGTCTTCTTGATATGGGCGTTGAATCATATCTTATTGCAGACTCCGTTGTCGGCGTTATTGCCCAAAGACTTGTAAGAAAGCTCTGCAACAACTGCAAAAAGCCGAGAGAGGCTTCTGCAGAAGAAAAAGAGCTTCTGCATGTTGACCCCAACGAGCCGCTTACGATTTATGAGCCCTGCGGCTGCCCGATGTGTTCGGATACGGGATTCTACGGACGAACCGCTGTTTTTGAAATTATGGAAATCACGCCCGACCTTAAACGCCTCATAACCCAGAAGGCAAGCACCGAGGCGCTCAAAAAATGCGCTCTTGAAAACGGCATGAATACTCTACGAACTGCCGCTGCGAAATATGTTACAGACGGCGTAACGACCATTAAAGAAATGCTCAAAGTTTCGTTTGAAGCATAATTTTTGCAGATCACAATTTTTTGCTTTCAAGGCAAATATTGAGAATTTTTTCAGAAATATTCTGAAAAAATGAAAAAAATTGAACTAAAATGAACGAAATATTGCGAAAATGTGATATTTGTTCAAACTTTCTTAACATTTGTTCAAAAACCGTTGACACTCTGAAATCTTTTGACTATACTTTTGATTAGGAAAAGGTGAGACCCCGGATTCAAAGAAAGCCGGGCAATCATCGGGTAAAAAAATGCTCAGTTTTAACGAATATGCAGCTCTTGCAATTGAAGCGAGAGCGTCAGACATTCACTTCTGCGCAGGTTACCCTGCATCAATGCGGGTTGACGGAAGCATTGTTTCGATCAGAGAAGAAATTCTCACGGGCGAAGAATGCTTCAATCTCGCAAAGCAGATCATGAACCAGGCGCTTCTTGAAACATTGGAAGCTCTCGGCGAAGTTGATTTTGCTTATGCACTTCCCAACGGAGTGAGGCTCCGAATGAATATCTACCGCCAGAGCGAATCCGTTGCTCTCTGCGGAAGAATTCTCAACAACAAAATATTCTCACCACATGAACTCGGTCTTCCCGCTCCGCTCGTTGATATGCGTGATAAGAAGAGAGGGCTTATCCTCGTAACCGGAATCACCGGCTCGGGCAAATCAACAACTCTTGCTTCTCTCGTTCAGGCGATCAATGAAAGATATAATTACCATATAATTACTATTGAGGAGCCGATCGAATATATTTATCCGAAGGGCAGATCGGTGGTCAATCAGCGTGAGATCGGATCGGATTCAAAATCCTTTAACAGCGCTCTCCGTGCTGCGCTGCGTCAGGACCCCGATGTTATTCTCGTTGGCGAAATGAGAGACCTTGAAACCATGCAGACGGCTATTTCAGCCGCAGAAACAGGTCACCTTGTTCTTTCAACGCTTCATACGATAAGCACCTCGGGTGCGGTTGACAGAATCATCGACGGCTTCCCGACTCATCAGCAGGCGCAGATAAGGAGCCAGCTTGCAGATGTTATAGAATGTATAATGTCGCAGCAGTTGATTCCCAGGGGAGACGGAAAAGGCAGAGTGCTTGCAACGGAGCTTCTGATTGCAACAGCCGCCATCAGGAATCATATCAGAGAGGGCAAAACCTTCCAGATTCCGAACGACATCATTTCCTCAAAGAAATACGGAATGATGCTGATGGATGAATCCATTTACGATCTCTATATGCGAGGCATTATTCCCGGCTCAACCGCATTGCTTTATGCGATGGATAAGGAAGCAATGTCCGCAAAGGTGTTCTGATTATACGGAGGTGCAGAAATATGGCAAGTTTTAACTATGTTGCAGTTGATTCAACCGGCAAGCAGGTCAAAGAAACAATTGATGTTGCAACCGAAGCCGATGTTGTTGCTTATCTTAAATCAAAAGGATTAACAGCTACCAAGATTGAGGCTGCAAACGCCTTGAATTCAAATATTCAGTTAAGTTTTCTTGAGCCCAAGGTTACGCCGAGAGATATTTCGGTTTTCTGCCGTCAGATGGTTTCGGTCCTTTCGGCAGGCGTTTCAATCAGCAAGGCTCTTGAAATGCTCGGCGAGCAGACCACAAACAAAACCCTTGCAAACGCCATTGTCGGCTGCAAAAAGGGAATAGAGGGCGGCTCAACGATGCACGAAGCGATGAGAGATTATCCCAAGGTTTTCAGCGATATTATGTGCACGATGGTTGCGGCGGGCGAGGAATCGGGTTCTCTTGAAACCTCGTTTGAAAGAATCGCAGAAAAAGGCGAAAAGGATACAAAGCTCAAGGCTCTCGTTAAAAAGTCAACGATGTATCCCATGATCCTCGGAATTCTCGTTGTTGTTATCGTTACTTTCATGCTGACGGTTATCGTTCCGAAGTTTGAGGATTTCCTCGGCTCGCTCGGCGGAAGTCTTCCTCCGCTTACGCAGTTCCTTGTTGATGCTTCGGATTTCATGAAAAACAATTTCATTCTGATAGCGGCAGCTGTTGTTGCGCTGATAATCGGCTTCAAGATGTTCAAAAAGACGATATTCGGCAGACATCTTATTGATAAGATAATGCTTAAGGTTCCTCTTCTCGGACCTCTTACAACGAAGACAGCCTGCTCAAATGTTATGAGAATGCTGGCAACTCTTCTTGCAACCGGCATTTCAATGATTGATGCAATTTCGATCACCGCAGACACGATGACAAACATTTATTATAAAGAGGCTCTGATGGATGTTAAAACCGAGGTTGCTCAGGGAACTCCGCTTTCGGATGCTCTTGAACACACGAAGATGTTTCCGCCGATGGTTCACCACATGGCAAGGATCGGCGAAGAAACAGGCGACCTTGTTTCAATCTTTGACCGCTCCGCTCTTTATTATGACGAAGAGGTTGAAGCCTCGACCCAGGCGGTTACCGCCGCCCTCGAGCCGATGGTTATCATTGTAATGGCAGGCATCGTCGGCACAATGGTTATCGCTCTTCTCATGCCCATGATGAGCATGTATGACAGCCTCGACAGTATGTAAGCTGTCACTCAAATCAGGTTATTATCGGGTCTCGCTTTTCTAAAGGGGGAAAAGGGGGAAAGGACCCGGATAAGACATAAAAAATATTTTATGGAGGTAATCCACAATGTTAAAGGCAAAACTCGATTCAGTTCGCAAGAACAAAAAAGGTTTCTCACTCGTTGAGCTCATCATCGTTATCGCTATCATGGTAGCTCTTATCGCTGTTATGGCTCCCTCATTCGTTAAGTATGTTCAGAAGTCAAGAGACGCTGCTTTCCAGACAGCTTGCGAAGATTATTTCACCGCTCTTAAGACCTACTACGGCGATCCCGACACAGACGTTAATACGCTTTCAGAAGGCACAGTTAAGTTCAAAATTGAGGACTCAAAGTTAAATATTAGTTATGTGACTATTAATTCGGCTCTTCAGGCAAAGCTTACAACAGTTTCTGGTATTGATACAGCAAAGAAAATGGGTTCAACAACCAATCAGTGCAAAATTACTATTGGTAAGGATGGTACTGGAA
>R27__coassemble_1307_pt1 | contig 11757 bp, 12 predicted proteins | sample R27__metabat2_high_PE_014 | metagenome-assembled genome bin R27
TGTCGATGATAACAAGTGCTTTGTTTTGCATGATTGATTTCCTCTTTTCTTTTTAAGCATCGCAATTATTGATCCCAAACAACATTTGCCGCCGCAACGATATCTGCAATTTCACTTGAATACTTTTCAGTGATTTCACGGTAATCTGCATCTATCGGCTTACCTTCTTTATCAGTATAGATTTGGTACGAACCGGTTTCATCAGCTATCATCAGTCCAAACTTTTGCCGAATAAAGTCGGCCAAATCAAAAACGCCTGAACTCCGGCTTCGTCATTGCGTACAGACACAGCCAGATTTCCCGTTATCGAAAGGTAGTCGGGGTATTTTACAAAATAGGTGTATTGTTCATCGTTTTTGTAATATCTTGGCGTGATAATATTCGAAAACTCATTTGGCTTCATTTCATTGCAGTATCCGGAAAAGAATATTCTGCTCCATACAAACCAAATCAGAGTCAATAGTAACCATACAGATAGGATAATTCCGAATATTCTCAAAAGGACAGTCCGCCGTTTATTCATTTTTATCATCATTTCCTTTGTTTTTGTATGTCTTGTTAAAATGCTTCACAAACGCTTCAATCTGCCGCATGATCTCCGGCTCTTTTTCCGGTTCACGGTCGCAGTAATGAATGAGCGATGTGACAGGCGCGGTAAAAGCCAGCGCAAGCATATCCGGATCTTCTGCTATAAACAGACCGGTATCTATCATCTTTTCAAAAATGCTTTTGAATATCGCTTTGGTATCGTTCATAAAATGTTCGGTTGCCAGACTTTTTACCCGGTCATCATGATACTGCTCTGTTAAAAGTAGTTTTCGAGTCAGAATGATTTTTTCATCATGAATTGTAAAATCCACCATATTCATAACAAGAGAATAAAACTCTTCTACGGTTTTCGGTATTTCCGGAAGATGCTCGGGGGAGCCAAAGTGGGCAGTGTAATATGCCTCCATCTTGTCGAGTAGAGCGTTCCAAATTGCCTCTTTGCTTTCATAATGACTGTACAGAGCCGATTTGCTGAGCCCCATGCTTGCCGAGAAATCACGAAGATTCGTTCCTTTATACCCGTTTTCCACGAAGCTCACGAGTGCTTCATCCAAAATTTTGTCTTTCGTTTCCTTACCCATATTTGACCTCCATAAGCGACATTAAGCGACCAAACGGTCGCAATATTATTATAGCGACCAAATGGTCGTTTGTCAAGTGATTTCACGGAAACGTTACAAAAAATACGACAGGGATTTCTCCCTGCCGCTGTTTGCATATCTTATTCTATTTACAATAATGGCAAGTCCACGCTTTGACCTGCTCGCCGCAGTTCGGGCAAGTGCAGTCGATAACGAACTGAACGCAGGTGCCGTTTCTGCCGTCGCCGCATTTCTTTCCGCAAGTCTGGCAGTACCATACCGGATCGGCGTGAATGTCGTATTTCGGGCATTTACTCGGTGTGTAGCACCCTTGTCCCCATTCGTCCACCGCATAGAAGCTTGGGCAAGTGTGGGAGCCGCAGTATTCGCAACCTTTCTGCTCAAGCTCGCAGATGTATGAATGCGTTTCCGGTCCCGTGCAGTGGTGTCCGGCAACACCGCAGGAATAGGTCTGTGCGGGTGTCGGATCACCGATGACGATGCCGCCGCTTTTGTGCTTTTCCGTTTCAGCCGGTGGCGTTTCTTCTTTTTGCTCTTTCGGCTCTTGCATGGGCTCGGGTTCGGTGATAACCGGCTCGGTTTCGGCGGTTTCCGTTTTGCTTTCTTCTGCGACCGCCATAGACGGCTCTGTTTGCGGTTCTTCCGATTCGGGTGGTTCTTTCTCGACCGTTTCCACAACGGTGCTTGTCGCCTCAATAACAGGCATTTCGGCGGGTTTTGTGGTATTGGCAGTGTTCATACCTATCATTGCAATAATGGCGATTATAAGGGCTATAAGTTTCTTCATATTCGTTTCCTCCATCAGTTTGTGTCTCGGTTTCTGTCGTTCACCAAATCCAATGCTAAGCGGAAGCCGTATTTGAATGCCTCGACTTCGGCGTTGGAGTGCAGTTCGTTGATAATGTCATCGTATTTTTCAAGCCAGTCGTTTTGCTCGGATGTAAAACCGGTTGACAGCTTTTCTCTGTCTTTTGCCATAATAGGCAGCAGTTCTTTGAGCTTTTCGTTGCCGTCAAGGAACTGCTCGTGCGGGTTAATGTTTCCGTACCACAAGTCTTCAAGCGTTATCATACAAAGATCAGCTCCTTGTTGACGATCTCTGCGGCACGGTTGCGAACGCCGTTCATCTGCCGCACCCACTCCATTTGGTCAGTAGCTTTGAGAGCTTCCGTGATGCCGTCACGCTCGGCAAGCTCTTTTACCAACTGAGAAAACATTTCCTCCGCCTGCTTGTCGATGTCGGCAAGGTAGTCGTTCATCTTGCCGTTGATGGTCAACTGGCTGAAAAGAACACGGTTTGCTTTTCTCAGATGGTGGTAATGTCGAGTACCCCATACCCCAATCGGCTTTTCTTCCGGCAGTTCGACATCGGGGAGCAGATAATCTCCGACCTGCGTGTATGTACCGCCCATTTGCTCAAATAATGATTTTTCCATTTCGTTCAACTCCTTATCTTGATTTTCTTTGTCGGTGCATCAATGATTTTGAGAAGCAGTGCGGATACATCTTCAATCGGCTTTCCTTCGTCAAGAAACATCGTCCGTGCTTTGTTCACGCATCCGACCAATAACCGATACTCAAAATCATCCAGTACCAACCGCCTTTTGATTTCTTTCATAGTCTCTCGACCTCCTTTGGCTATATTGTAGGATAAAAAGGAAGATAATACGAATGTGTGGGCGAATGTGCGAAATAAAAAAAAGACTGCCAAAACAAATTGCTTTGACAATCTCATTTGAATATCGCCATAGATAAAGAAATACCGAGACAAGCATTTCTGCCTATCTCGGTATCTCTTTTGCCCTTGCCACGCTCTTAATAGTTGGTTTTCATAAAGTTTTTGAAAAACATCCTTACGGAACTCTGACAAATGAAAGGGTGTTTTTATGAAAAAATATATCGCCGCAGTTCTTGCGCTTGTTATGATATGCTGTGTCTTCACGGCGTGCGGAAAAAAACCTGCCGCAAAAGAGAGCGTAAATATTAAAATCAAGGTTCCCTTTATTTCAATGGAATGCGTGACCGATTCCGAAATCACCTCTTCCGATCAGTTCATGAAGAAGGCATGGGACGCTTTCGCCGCTCAATATACGGATTATAATGTTTCCTCAGATATTATCGTTTTTGAACAGACCGAATATGATTCCAACATTACGGATTGCTATGGAACAGACGATGCCGTTGACCTGCTTTACGGTGGATATTTCAACATTTCAGGCTATGTGCACGATGGCTATGCCGCTGCGCTTGATGACATAATCACAAATGAAATCCGCAATGACTTTGATGAAAGCATGTGGTCCGTTTCATCGGCAAACGGCAAAACATATCTTATGCCGTTCCTGAATCTCCAGAATATTCTCACTTATAACAAGGATATGCTGCGCAATTGCGGCCTTGAAAAATATATCTCCGATAAGGAAGAAATCCAAGGCTGGAGCCTTGAAGACTGGGAAATCATCTTCCAAACTCTCGAGGAAAAGCTCGGAGACAACGAATACATTATGCCGATGTATGCAAAGAACAATCAGGGCGACACTCACACAATGCTTCAGCTTCGTGTTAAAGGCTCCTCATTCTTTGATGAAAACGGCAGATTCAATCTCAGCACTCCCGAGGGCATTGCCGCTCTTCAATGGATAAAGGATAATTACGATAAGGGCTATTATCCCGACAACTGCGAATATATGGAAATCAATGACTGCACTTCGCTTTTTGCCAACGGTCAGATGGCATTCTCGCTTTTCAACACCGCTCTTGCCCAGACTTATGATGTTTATCCCTTTGAAAGAGGTTATGTAAACTTCCCCTCCGCTAACCCCGAAGGCGCCTGCTCAACCTTTGTTACCGGCTTTATGGCATTTGACAACGGCGACGAAAAGAAGCTGACTGTTGTTAAGGATTTTCTTAAATTTATCTATGAAAACGAACAGTGGCTCGATTATTCAGCCGGCGGTATCCCCTGCTCAAAAGGAACATCCGAGCGCCACGGCAGCGAGGTCTTTATGGGAGAAATGTTCACGGCAAACAACAAATATGTTGTTGATTATCAGATGAACAACCCGAACTGGCTCGGAGTCAGAGCGGCATTCTATCCCCATATCGCCGCTCTTCTCATCGGCGAAGAAACCGCAGAAGAGGCTGCGGCAGGTCTTGATGCCGATTGCAACGCCGCAATTGAAGAGGGATATTCCAATTCAAAAATTCACAAACAATAAGTTTTTCGGAGAAAGAAAATGAAAAAGGAAAAACGAAAAGTTACCAAAACAGACATCAGGCGATTCGCAATATCATTCGCCGTTATTGCAGTTCTTATCATCACCGTGTCTTTTCTCGGAAACAGCGCATTCACGAATGCGGTTGTTAAAATAAATTCCGCACATGTTGAAGAGCTGGCTTTGCATGATATTGAAATAATCAACAGTTCAATCAGTCAACGCCTTGATATGCTGGAAAAATCTCCGACGATATGATATATTGGAACAGAAAAGACGGCGCATCAGTTGTGGATGTTCTTCGCTCCAATTCCACATTTATCCCCGGCGCAGATAAGATAATGCTCGTTTCCGAAGACGGCACGGTATGCTTCGGCAACAATGTTATTGAAAAAAGAGATGATATTCTCGCAATCTGCACAGATAACGGCTCAAGATTCGTTCAGCGTTTTGACAACACCTTTGATGCCATTCTGGATGCGCACAGAGAATATATCGTTTACGGCGTTGAAACAAAACCGATAAAGGCAAACGGACACACTTACAACTATCTTTGCTGCTTCATCAAGCCGTCAGAATTGGAAAATGAGCTTAAAATGGACAGCTACAACGGCCATGGATTCAGCTCCGTTATTGACAGCGAAGGCAACTATATTCTGAATCTCAACCGCAGCCACAGCTTTATGACCCGTGATAAATTCTTTGCGGATTTCTCTGAAATTTTGAATTATGCTTCGATTGATGAATTCCGTTCTGAACTTTCGGGCGCAGAAAATCCCGTTACCGCCCGCGCTAATGCCAAAATAAATGGCGGCGAAAGCAAAGAATATTATCTCTTTTTTACCCCGATGGAGAGCGTTGACTGGTTCTTCGTTTCCGCAGTTCCGTCTGATGTTCTTGATAGACAGACAGATTCTCTGATGCGCATTGCAGGCATTCTGCTCGGCATAGTTGCCGATGCAATGCTTATCGTTTTCATATTCTCCATAAGGTCAAGAAGCCAGCAGGCAAAGCTTTCGGAAAAAGAAAAGACCGACGCTTTAAACGCAAAACTGCAAGAGCAGCAGGAGGCGCTTGAAAAAGCTTTGAGCCTTGCGCAGAGCGCAAACCGGGCGAAAACAACATTCCTTAACAATATGTCACATGACATACGCACTCCGATGAACGCAATTATCGGCTACACGGGCCTTGCTTCAAGCCATATTGACAACAAAGAGCAGGTCATGGATTATATTTCCAAAATCGCTCAATCCTCGGAGCATCTGCTTTCGCTGATAAACGATGTGCTTGATATGAGCCGCATCGAATCGGGAAAGGTCAGCATAGAAGAAAGCGAAGAGGACCTTGCGGAAATTCTGCACACGCTTCGCAACATAGTTCAGTCTGATATTAACAATAAACAGCTTGATTTCTTCATAGACAGCGATATCAACAATCAATTCGTGATGTGCGACAAGCTCCGCCTGAATCAGGTGCTGCTGAACATTCTTTCAAATTCAATCAAATATACTCAATCCGGCGGAATGGTTTCCCTTCGCCTTAAGGAAAAAGGCATAACCGAATCCGGCTACGGCAAATATGAATTCCGCATCAAGGATAACGGCATGGGAATGAGCGAGGAATTCCTTAAAACAATTTTCGAGCCGTTCACCCGTGTTAAATCGTCAACCGTTTCCGGCATTCAAGGCACGGGTCTCGGAATGGCAATAACCAAAAACATCATTGATATGATGGGCGGAACGATTGAAATTTTCAGCAAAGAGGGCGAAGGCACCGAAACGGTCATCAACTTTGAATTCAAGCTGACCTCCGGAAACGGCGAGCAGATCGATTTGCCGGAGCTGAAAGGTCTTAAGAGCCTTGTTGTTGATGATGATATTTCCACCTGCCGCAGCGTTTCGAAAATGCTCCGTGATGTCGGAATGCAGAGCGAATGGTGCGCTTCCGGCAAAGAAGCGGTTATTCGCACGGAAGATGCGGTTTCTATCGGAGAATTATATAAGGTCTATATCATTGACTGGATAATGCCCGACATGAACGGCATTGAAACAACCCGCAAAATCCGCCAGATAGTCGGCAATCAGGCTCCGATAATCGTTCTTTCCGCCTATGATTGGTCTGATATTGAAGAAGAGGCAACGGAAGCCGGAGTAACGGCATTTATTTCAAAGCCTCTGTTTAAATCGGATCTCAACCGTGTTCTTAACAAGTGCTGCGGAACGGTTTCCGCCGACACGGCACAGCGCAAAAAAGAATATGATTTCACCGGAAAGAGGATTCTTCTTGTTGAAGACAACGAGATGAACCGTGAAATCGCCAGCGAAATTCTTGAAGAGGACGGCTTCATTATTGATACGGCGGAAGACGGAACGATCGCCGTTGAAAAAATGAAATCCGCAAAGCCCGGTCAATATGACCTGATTTTGATGGATATTCAGATGCCGATTATGAACGGCTATGATGCAACAAAAGCCATCCGGGCGCTGCCGGACCCCGAAATTGCCAATATAACCATAATTGCAATGACGGCAAACGCCTTTGAAGAGGACAGGCAGAATGCTCTCAAGTCCGGTATGAACGAACATCTTGCAAAGCCGATTGAAGTTGACAAACTGAAATCCGTGCTGTCGGATTTCCTGAATAAATAGGCATGGATTGAAGATTAACGCTTTTATTTCCGACATATATATGCTATAATATATTTAATCACGAAGAAGAAAGCAGTGATATTTTTGAAAAAACTTATTTCGATTTTATTGGTAATAAGCCTTTCGGCGGTATTCTCCGGCTCGGCTTATGCTTCCGAACCCGTTATCGAATCATATCAGATAACCGAAACGGACAACGGCGGATATATTGAGATCGACCTCAACACCAACGACACAACCGATCCGGAGCCGTTATACGGTCTTCAGAAAGCAACAAATCTGCCTGCGGCTTACAGTTCCGTTGAAAAGGGATATATAACACCCGTTAAAAATCAGAGCAACGCTTCGATATGCTGGGCATTCACAACAATGAGCGCTCTTGAAGCCGATGTTATCCGCAATTTCAAGGATGCAACAATTTCAAACACCGATTTTTCGCCGTTCCATCTTTCATGGTTTACCTATACTGCTCCGCAAAGCACCGACACTCACTTCGGCGAAACATATCTCGGAGCAACCGCATCGCCGTTCACGATAGGTGGAAACTGGAACAGAGCAACGGCAACTCTTGCGAATTTCAGAGGCATTGCCAAAAGCAGCTCAATTCCCGAAAACCAGGCTATTGATGAATCGCTCAGATATTCAACCGATTCCGGCTATGTTATCAAAGATGCAATCATTCTCGACACCGAAGAGGACGTTAAAAGCTGGATCATGAATCACGGCGGATGCTACATCAGCTATCACCATAATTCGAACTATCTCAATCCCGAAAACGGCGCTTATTATAACACCTCCGGAACAACGCAGAACCACGCAATAACCGTTGTCGGCTGGGATGATAATTATAACCGCTCAAACTTCAAAACATCGCCTTCATCAAACGGCGCATGGCTCTGCAAAAACAGCTTCGGCTCCGAATTCACTAAAATCGGCGGTTATATGTGGATTTCATACGAAGATATTTCAGTTGATATAACTAAATCATTCTTCGGATTTTCCGCTCAAAAAAATGAATATTACAACAATTATATCTATAACAATGTTTCCTTCTCCAATTATTTTTCGATGGATAATTCGGTTTCCGAGGCTAATGTTTTTACTGCAAAGGATGATGAATACATCAGCGCAGTTGCATTCCAGACAATGAACAAAAACCTCACCGCAAAAATTGAAATTTATACCGGAATCCCCCTGAATTCCTCAACTCCCGTTAACGGCTCCCCCGTTTCGGAAATGACGACTTCCGTTACCGGCGTAGGCTATCACACAATTTCGCTCAGCAGCCCCGTCAACATAAAAAAGGGCACAAGATTCTCCGTTGTTATAACTCTTTCGGGAAGCGGCAAGGTCTTCCTTCCGATTGAGAAAAACAATTCAGGCTCCGCAAGCTATACGGGCAATGCAGGCGAAAGCTTCTTCAAGCAGTCCGGCGAAGGCGCAGTATGGCATGACACCTATTCATACCAGGACAGCAGCAAGCAATGCCCTTACAGAAATGTTTATGTTTCTGCCCTCACCAAAAAAGAATTGGTTCACGACCTTGCTACCAAAGAAGTTCCCGCAACCTGCACCACAGACGGTTACAAAAAGGTTTATTGCAAAAACTGCAGCTATGTTGAAAGTTATGTTGAATATAAGGCTACCGGCCATCACCATTCGGCAAATGTCACAAAGCCGACCTGCACCGCAAAGGGCTACACAACTCACACCTGCTCCTGCGGTGACACATATAAAGACACCTATGTAAACGCTCTCGACCACAACTATGTTAACGGAATATGCAGCAGATGCCATGCAGAAGATTCAGAATATTTTCTCAATAAGGCAAAAGCTGCCGCAAAATCAGAGCTTCAGGCAGCAAAAACATCCGCTTTGACCGAAAACGGAAAGCGGATTGCAGACACGGCAATAACCAATATAAACAAGGCGGCATCCATTGAAAGCGTAGAGAGCATCAAAGCAAAGGCACTCAAGGAAATCAAGGCTGAAAATGCCATCGCCGAAGCAAATCCCACGGCTTTTGTTAAGATTAATGTTGCTTCCGAAAGAAAAATCGACTATCGCAGCAAGGTCATCATCAAGGCAACGGCAACAGGCGTTCCCGAGGGATATTACCTTATAATGACGGTCAACGGCAAGGAAATCAAAGGCACTGCGGAAATCAGCTATGAAATTCCGGAACTTACGCAGGATGTAACATATTCAGTCAAGATAGTTGATTCAAAAGGCGCTGTTCAGAAGGACGCAAACGGCAATGACCTGAAAAAGGACAGCAAAGTAAGCTGCGACGCTGGCTTCTTCAAAAAGCTTGTCGCATTCTTCAAGGGACTGTTCAACAGCCTTCCGACAGTTGAAGTTAAACCGTAAAATAAAGAGAGATGGTTTCGGTAAAACCGCAATCATCTCTCTTATTCTGTTCCGCCGTATGGCACGGATTCATCCGTGCCACCTCCCTTTGCAAGGGAGGCAAGAGATACACCCTTCTTCCGTAGGGTCAGCATTTATGCTGACCGTCTTGCCGCAAAAACGGTTGTTAAATTTCACACGGCAAGCATAAATGCTTGCCCTACAGGGCGTGGCGGCTTTTCTCCGTAGGGCACGGATTCATCCGTGCCGTGTGAAATCCAAAACATTTTCCGCTTTTGCTTCTTCAACAAGCTTTTCAAATGCGGCTTCAAAGCGTTTGTCATCTTCATCGGTGCGCTTTTTCGGGCCTTTAAGATGATTTTTCGATGATGCCATTCTCGCTTTTTTCGCCATATACCGCTCGTTCAGCATTGATTCAATATTATTATCATTATATATTCTTCCGCTCTGATGAATGCAGTAAGCACCCCTGCCGAGAGCCATTGCCGCCACTCCGTAATCCTGGGTCACAACAATATCCCCTCTCCGGCAGATATTAACGAGCGCAATGTCAACTGCATCCGCTCCTGCGCTGACGGTTATTACACCGCTGTAATCAGAATGCAGAATATGATTCGTGTCGCAAAGCAGAATAACCTCAACCGAATGCCTTTTTGCAACCTTTTCAACGATTTTAACAACCGGGCAGGCATCTGCATCAACATATATTTTCATATTTTCTCCCGCAAAAAATCCCCGGCTGAAAACCGGGGATTTTGATTTCAAATCATTTTTATGCCTGAGCTTCTTCGCTGACTGCGTTAAGCTCATTGACTTCTGCCGAAAGCTTTGCACGGCGCTCATAAAGCTCACGATACATCTGCTCTTTCTTTTCGCCGTTAAGGTCATAGAAGAGCTTGGGAACGATGCTGATGATGCCGGTAACAACGGGAAGAAGTGTGCACATCCAGAAGAGTGAATATTCTGTCTGAGCCGACTGGCCGCCGAAGCCGCCGCCCTGATTATAACCGATCTTTGTGAGGATGAATGCCTTAAGTGTTGAGCCGAGGGTGTTAACAAGCTTCTTTGCAAGGTCCTTTGCAACGCCGGTCATACCTTCGTTTCTGAAGCCGGTCTTCCACTCGCCGTAGTCAATAGCTTCGTTGCGCATTTCTTCGGGAATAACGCTTCTGATTCCCCAGAAGAACATCCAGATCGTTTCACGGATCATAAACGCCGGAATCATAGCACCGAGCTTCTTATAGTTCTTGTTGATTGAGCCGACTGCGAAAACGCCGAGCATAAGGAAATCGCTGATGTGGGAGCCGAAGATCCAAAGGGTCTTGGTTGAGAACTTTTCTCTTGCCCAGGGAACATAAGAATAGCTGATGGGCGAAACGATAGCGCCGGGGATGCCGACGATTGTTGACATTGTTGCAAGGCCGAGAACGTTGATATAATAGTAGTTCTGGCCGGAGCTGAGGCTGAATGCGCCGAGGAATTCCGAAAGAGTGATGAGAAGAAGCGGTTTATTAACGAAGATCGATTTGATACCGCTGAGAATGCTGGGCTTATCAACCGTCTGAGTAACTCTTTCTTTTGCAACAAATGCAAAGAAGAGAGCAAGAAGTCCGCTGACAATAGCGGTAAACATACCTGCCGAAACATAAAGGGAACGCATCTGAATCTTGATTGTGCCGTGGCTTACAAGGTCGATGAGAAGACCCATAATGATTTCGGGGCCTTTTTCAACGAAGCCCGAAAGAAGGTTTGCTTCGGTGATAAGGCGTGTTCTGTCAATAACATTCGGGGTAATTGTTGCGAGCATACCGGTTCTTGCAATTGCCGCAAGGGATGAAGCAAGATTGGTAATGAGCTGCAATATCATATAGAAAGTAAGCTTTGAAATATCGTAAAGTCCCTTGTTGCCGAAGAATATGGGCATTGCCCAAAAGAAGAGGCTGAGGAATACTCCGGGGATAGCGTAAACGATAAGCCAGGGCTTGAACTTACCCCAACGGGTACGGGTACGGTCAACGATAGCTGCAAGGAAAACATCGTTAACAATATCCCATATACCTACAACAAAGGTAACTACCGTCTGGAATTTGAGACCGATTTTGATAATATCGGTAACGAATATATCGTTATACTTTGTAATGTTGAAGCTCTGAGCAATATCATAAAGGATATATGCAAGAGTTTCCTTTGTGCCGACATAGCGGCGATCCATTGAAGCTGCGGATCTGACGGTTTTTTCTTCGCCGCCCTGAACAACAGCCGTTGATTCTGAAGACATATCTTTCGCTCCTATCTAAAGAATATCTAATTAATTTTATCACAAGAAGCCCGCCATTTCAACCATCAATTATTTTTTGTGAATACTTACAGAAT